>JACCDR011537869.1_pt1 | contig 19513 bp, 13 predicted proteins | sample 7446431 | NCBI WGS metagenome assembly JACCDR01 (sample SAMN15323443, study PRJNA562643) | freshwater metagenome | isolation source: river surface water | place: USA:Blue River Watershed | collected 2017-08-17 | reverse complement strand
GGTGAGGCAGAACTCCTCCGTCGCGTCGGCGGCAAGCCGGCCGCCGAGCATCGCGTAGTAGATGCCCTCGCCCGAGGCCGGCGCGACCACGCCGGCGGCGTCGCCGGCGAGCACCACGTCGCGGCCGTTGTCCCACTTCTTCAGCGGCTTCATCGGCAGCGGCGCACCTTCAAGGCGCACGATCTCGCAGTCGGCCAGGCCCGCGTTCTCGCGCAGGGTGCCTGTGGCGCTGCGCAGGGAGAAGCCCTTGTCGGCGCTGCCGGTGCCGATGGAGAGCGTGTCGCCATGCGGGAAGACCCAGCCATAGAAGTCGGGCGACAGCGTGCCGCGGTAGTACACGTCGCAGCGGCCGCCGTCGTAGCCGGCGGGGCGCACCTCGGGGGCCTTGACGATCTCGTGGTACGCGAACACGTAGTCGGTGTCCTTGGCACCCGGCACCGCCTGCTGCGCGACGGCCGAGCGGGCGCCGTCGGCACCGACGATCGTGCGCGCCCGGACGCCCACCGTCTCGCCATGATGCCGCTCGCCCTTGCCGTGGGCGCGGTAGTGGACGATGGCGGTGCCATCGGTGTCGCGCTCGATGCGATCGAAGGTGCCGGTGCGGCGCTCGGCACCGCTCTTGACGGCCCGCTCGCGCAACCACTCGTCGAAGTGCTCGCGGTCGACCATGCCGACGAAACCGTTCTCGATCGGGATGTCGACCTTCACGTCGGCCGGCGACACCATGCGCGCCGAGGTGGCCTTGGCCACCAGCAGTTCGTCGGGGATGCCGAAGTCCTTGATCAGGCGTGGCGGGATGGCGCCGCCGCAGGGCTTGATGCGCCCGGCGCGGTCGAGCAGCAACACACGCTTGCCCTGGCGGGCCAGGTCGTTGGCCGCAGTGGCGCCGGCCGGGCCGCCGCCAACGACGACGGTATCGAAGGTCTCGAACTGGTGGGACATCTTGAGTTCACCCTTGCGTGAGTGCGACCGACCGGTCGCCGTGGAGTGGAGCCGGGCTGCGCCGTGGCTGGTTCGGCGCGGTGGTGTCGATGCGCGACGCCAGCACGGCGGCGACGACGAAGAGCAGCGCTTCCGCTGCGAACACGCTGGCGTAGGCCGACGCCGGCGAGCCGATGAAGGCCCGCGCGATGTCGCTGGCGCCGGTGCCGATCAGTCCGCCCAGGCCGAAGGCGACGGCCTGGGCCGCGCCCCACAGACCCATGCGCACGCCTTCGCGGCGTTCGCGGCCTTCGCTGGCCAGCCGCATCATCGAGCCGATGGCGGCGATGGAGAAGGCGCCGTTGGCCGCCCCGAGGACGAACACGTTCGCGGCCAACGGCCAGCCCGGGCCGGCCACGCCGGCGGCCACGAGCCCGCCGAGGGCCAGTGCCGACACCACGCAGCCGCCGACGGCCCAGGCGCGCATCGAGCCGAAGCGCCCGCGGGCCCATGGCCCGCCCGCCGCCGCCACCATCAGCATGCCGAGCAGTACGCCGCCGTGCTGCAGGCCCGACAGCTGCGTGCTCTGCCCCGGCGTGTAGCCGAAGACGATGCCGGCGAAGGGCTCGAGGATCAGGTCCTGCGCGCTGAAGGCGAGCATCGAGACGAAGATGAAGATGGTGAAGCGGCGCGCCGCCGGCTCGCGCCAGACTTCGGCCAACGCGGCGCGGAACCGGGTCGGCTCGGGCGCCGGCGCCGAGCGCCCCGCGGCGAGCCCCGAGCCTTCGACCCCGCGCAGCGCCAGCACCGCGACCATCAGCGCGATCGCGGACACCCCGGCCGAGACGGCGACCAGCCGCTCCGGCGAGTAGGGGTCGAGCAGCTTGCCGGCAATGCCCGCGGTGACCGCGAAGCCGACGATCATCATCAGCCAGACGATGGTGGCTGCCGGCGCCCGGCGCTCTGCCGGCACCCGCTTGGCCAGCAGCACCAGCAGCGAGGTGCCCGCCGCGCTGACGCCCACGCCGATCAGCAGGAAGCACAGCAGGGCGAGAACGATGCCGAGCGTGGCGTGGCTGCCCATCAGGGCTGTCGAGGCTGCCGCGCCGGTGCCGCCGAGCGCCAGCACGGCCAGGCCGCCGACGATCCACGGCGTGCGCCGGCCGCCGACGTCGGAGCCGAAGCCCATCCGCGGGCGCAGCACCTGCACCATGTAGTGAGCGGCGACCAGCAGCCCGGGCAGCAGCGCGGGCAAGGCGAGTTCGACCACCATCACGCGGTTGAGCGTCGACGTGGTCATCACGACGATGGCGCCGATGGCAGCCTGCACGAGGCCGAGCCGGACCACGCCGAGCCAGCCGAAGGGGGCTTCCGTGGCAACCATCACAGCGGGCCCGAGAAGCGCAGCGCGAAGGCGCTGACCATCATCCCGGCAACGAAGAGCGGTACGCCGAAGCCGCTGTAGTACAGGGCCCGCTCGACCGGGCGGGCCATGAACCACAGCATCAGCACCGCCTGGCCGACGAGCAGCGCCCCGACGGCCAGCGCATGCCATGGCGCGCCCCAGGAGACGAGCAGACCGATGACGACGACCTGCGGCGCGGCCATCACCACGCTCGCGACCTGCGCCGCGCGCTGCGCGCCCAGTTGCACGGGCAGCGATCGGATGCCCATCAGGCGGTCACCGGTCATCGCCTTGAAGTCGTTCAGCGCCATGATCCCGAAGGCGCCGACGCTGTACAGCCCGGCCAGCCACAGGCTGGGCGCCGGCGGCATGGCCCCGCCGGCCATCACCGCCGCGCCGGTGACCCAGGCCAGACCTTCGTACGACAGCCCGCACGCGGCGCAGCCGAGCCAGCCGTTGCGCTTCAGGCGCAGCGGGGGCGCGCTGTAGGCCCAGGCCAGCACCAGGCCGGCCACGGCGGCGCCAAAGCCCCAGGGGCCGAGCAGCGTGGCCGCCCCCAGCGACACCGCGGTCCAGCCGATCGCGATGAACAGGCCCCAGCGGCCGGGAATGCGGCCCGAGGGAATCGGGCGCTGCGGCTCGTTGATGGCGTCGACCTCGCGGTCGTACCAGTCGTTGACCGCCTGGCTGGTGGCGCAGACCAACGGGCCGGCCAGCACGATGCCGATCAGCGCGAGCAGCCAGCGCTCGGCCAGCGGCACGCCCGAGGCCACCACGCCGCAGGCAAAGGCCCACATCGGCGGGAACCAGGTGATCGGCTTGAACAGCTCGGCCACCGCCCGCCACTCGGGCAGCGGGCGCGGAACAGCGGCGGCACTCGACGGCATGGGTCTGATATTGCCGTTGACAACCCTCGGCGTCAATCAGAATTGACACCCTGCTGGAAGGGTCCATGCTGCGCGGGCCGGCAAGCCCGGACCGCGCCCTTATCCTCTTCCGTTCAAGGCCATGCTCCAGGCCGTGGCCAGCACCCGCCTGAAGGCAATCCGACGATGTTGAACAAGACTTCCGACAGCGCACTGGCCGCCTACGCCGCGGCCGAAAACGAAGGTGCGCCGACGGCGCTGGTCATCGGCAGCGGCTTCGGCGGCCTGGCCTCGGCCGTGCGGCTGGCGGCGCGCGGCTATCGCGTGACGGTGCTCGAGAAGCTCGACGGCCCGGGCGGCCGCGCCTACGTGCACCACCGTGACGGCCACACCTTCGACGCCGGCCCGACGATCATCACCGTGCCCTTCCTGTTCGACGAGTTGTGGGCGCTGGCGGGGCGGCGGTTTGCGGACGACGTGCAGATGCTGCAGCTGGACCCGTTCTACCGCATCCTGTTTGCCGACGGCGACCACTTCGACTACAGCGGCGAACCCGAGCGCATGCTGGCCGAGGTGCGGCGCATCAGCCCGTCGGACGAAGCGGGCTACCGGCGCTTCATGGCCGAAGCGGACCACTGCTACCGGCTCGGCTTCGAGGCCCTCGGCGCGAAGGCCTTCGACACCGTGGGCGACCTGCTCACGGCATCGCCGGCGATCCTGCGCATGCGCGGCTGGCGCAGCCTGCACGGCATGGTCGCCAGCCACCTGAAGCACCCCAAGCTGCGCATCGCGATGAGCCTGCAGTCGCTGCTGATCGGCGGCAATCCTTTCTCCGTCACCTGCATCTACAGCCTGATCAACGCGCTCGAACGCCAATGGGGCGTGCACTGGGCGGTGGGGGGCACCGGGCGGCTGGCGGCCGGGCTCGTCAGCCTGCTCGAGGGCCTGGGCGGGCGCATCCGCTACGGTGCAGAAGTGCGCCGCATCGAGGTCGAGAACCGGCGTGCCACCGGCGTGATGCTCGCCAGCGGCGAACGCATCGCCGGCGACATCGTCATCTCCAACGCCGACACGGCCTGGACCTACCGCAACCTGATCGAGCCGCAGCACCGCCGCCACTGGAGCGACCGGCGCGTCGAGCGCGGACACTATTCGATGAGCCTCTTCGTCTGGTACTTCGGCACCGACAAGCAGTACACCGGCGTGCCGCACCACATGATGCTGCTCGGCCCGCGCTACAAGGAACTGCTGGCCGACATCTTCAAGCGCCACAAGCTGGCGAGCGACTTCAGCCTGTACCTGCACCGGCCGACGGCCAGCGACCCTTCGATGGCGCCGCCGGGCCGCGACACCTTCTACGCGCTGGCGCCGGTGCCGCACCTGGACAGCGGCACCGACTGGTCGGCCCAGGCCGAGTCGTTCCAGGGCGCCATCGCCGACGTGCTCGAGCGCACCGTGCTGCCCGGGCTGCGGCAGCACCTGACGGTGTCCTTCGTGACCACACCGCAGGACTTCCAGGACCGGCTGCTGTCGTTCAAGGGCGCCGCCTTCGGCCTGGAGCCGCTGCTCACGCAAAGCGCCTGGTTCCGCCCGCACAACCGCAGCGAGGACATCGACCGCCTGTACATGGTCGGCGCCAGCACCCACCCGGGCGCCGGTGTGCCGGGCGTGCTGATGTCGGCCAAGGCACTCGACAGCGTGGTGCCGGCGGCGCACACCCTGCGCCGGGCCTGAGGGCACCGCCCCGGCGGCGGGCTACTTCTCGACGACCTTGTCGGGCTCTTCGCCGAGGTTGCCGAGGCCGTAGCGGCGCAGCTTGACGTACAGGCTCTGCCGCGACAGGCCCAGCATCTCGGCCGCCGACGCGCGGTTGTCGCGCGTCAGCTCGAGCGCGGCCTCGATGCACAGCTGCTCGATCAGGTCGGTGGTCTCGCCGACGATGTCCTTCAGCGGCACGCGTCCGACGAGTTCGGTGAGTTGGTCCACCGACTTCGGCAACTCCTTGCCGGGGCGTGGCTCGCTGCTCAGACGTCGCCCGACGTCGCGGATCGTGAAGCCGAGGAAGGGCTGGTCGCCCTGGGTGACCATCGTCGCGGAGATCTCCACTTCGGTGACGGCGCCGCTCTCGCCGCGCAGCGTGGTCGCGAACAGCCGCACGGCGCCACGCTGGCGCAGGTTGGAGATCAGCACGCTGAGGTCGACCCCGGTGCGGCCGAGCCAGCGGTCGAGCGTCTGGCCGCGGGCCTGGTCTTCATGGGTCAACTGGGCCAGTTCGATGAAGGCCGCGTTGGCCGAGACGACGTGGCCTTCGAGGTCGGTGACGACCAGGCAGTCGGGCGCGCTCTGCACCATGCGCAGCAGCATCGCGCTGGTGCTCGGCGCTTCCGTCGTGACGACCTCGGCGTGGGTCCGGTTCAGGCGCACCAGCAGGTGCGACAGGCGGTCCTGCCGGTAGGTGGACACCGAGACGGTGACGGTGCCGGCGCCGTCCAGCAGGCCGACCCGGATCTGGTCGGCGCGGCCGGTGGCGCGCACGCCGGCGACCAGGTTGTTCAAGGCCTCGGCGCTGGCGGCGTCGACGCCCACCGGGAAGCTGACGCCGACCAGGTCCGGGTTCCCGCTCGCGCCCAGCAACTGCGTTGCCGCCGGGTTGGCCTCGAGGACCTTCTGCGTGGCGGAATCGACGACCAGCACCGCTTCCGACGCCACCTGGAACAGGTGCCGGTAGCGCGTCTCGGCATGACGGAACTTCCAATAGTCGCGTTCCATCGCCTGCTGCGCCTCGATCAGCCGCTGCTGCAAGGCAGCGGTGGCGCGCAGGTCCCGGCCGCAGGCGATGGAGCGGCTGTACGCGGTGGTGTCGTCGCCCCCCTCCACGCGCAGCGCGGAAAACAGCAGCGGCAGTTCGCGCCCGCCCGACAGCACCTGGTTCACGTGGCGGCGGTTCGGGTTGCCGGTGTTCGAGCCGGCTTCCCGCAGCAGCATTTCGACCTTCGGCCGGCTGTCGATGGTGACGGTGTCGATCCACAACTGGCCGAGCCACTCGCTGAAGCTCTCTTTCGCCAGGTCTTCGGCGCTGGAAGCCACATCGCGGATCACACCATTTGCGTCGACAACCAGGGAGATGTCGGTCGCCATCGACAGCAGCGTGCCGGTGGTGCTTGCGCTCAACGCACCGAGGCTGAGCTCGGGTTCTGCAAAAGGTCTCATAGGAGACCCGCCTTTCAGCAAAGTACCGCGTTGATGGGCTTCGAAGGGTGAGTTCGTTTCGACGTCGCGCGCTGCGCGAGCCGGGGCTGCAGGGCCTCGACCATCACAGCCGCTGGATCCGCGAACCGAGCAGCTGCTCGGCCACGCTGGGGGCCTGCCGGCCATCGACCGCCGTGGCGTCGGCACCGACATCCGCGGCCAGGCTCGGGGTCTCGGTGAAGATCGGACCGCCGACCATCACGCCGATCGCCTTGTTGCGCGAGGCCTGCCGCACAGCGCCGATGCCGGTCTTCAGCCAGTCGAGCCGACCGTGCGCGCCGCAGGAGATGCCCAGCACATCGAACCACTCGACCCGCACCAGTGCGACAGGGTCGAGCGAACTGTCGCCCACGCCGCCGACCACCTGCCAGCCGGCCCGGCGGAAGAAGTCGGCCACGATCGTCAACCCGAAGGTGTGCTGCTCGCCCGGCGCCGGCATCAGCAGGACGCGGCGGCCGTCCGACGGGTGGCTGACCTCGTCTCCGAAGGCCGGGCTCAGGCCGCGCATGATGCGCTGCAACTGTCCGACGGCCACCGTGACGTCGCTGAACATCACGCGGTCGGACTCCCACATGGTGCCGAGCAGCCTTGCCGCCGGCGCCAGCAGGCCGAGATACAGGTTGTCGATCGGCACGCCGCGGTCGCGCATGCGGCCGATCATGCCGTCGAAGGCGGTGACGTCGTCGTCGAGCACGTACTGGACGAAGGCCTCGACCTCGAGCGGCGTCGGCAGAGGCGCAGCGGAAGTCACGGGCGAAGCGGCCGAGGGCGCAGCGCGGTGGTTGCGCACCAGCCGCGGGATGATGTCGGCCTCGATCGTGCGGACGATGCTCGCAACCCGTTCCCTCGGCGACGGCCCGACACCGGGCACCAGGCCGTCCAGGGGTTCCGGCGGCGAAGGCCCCTCGCAATCCTTTGCGGGCGCGGTCGGCGTCAGCAGGGGAGGATTGAGTCGGTCCATCGAACTGCTCCTTGCGACAAGAAGGCGGGCCACGCGCGAGACCACACCGTCCAGCGCAAATGCAGCGCTTGATCCGGACCGGCCTGACCACGCCTGCGCTCCGCCATTGTCGGGGGCGGCCGCTGTAGGTCGAAGGTTTTGATAGGCCCGGACTGTCATGCGCCGCAACTCCCCAAGTCAACTCTCGTATACCCGGCCGCAAGTTTGCGCGAGGTTAGTGTCACCCTGAACTGACGTCAACCCCTGTTGACAGTCGCGTGGCCCGCGTCTAGATTCAGCGGCATGTTGCGCAGTCCCGACTCAGGCCTCCCTTCGCTGCCGGCGGCCGCGGCCCGGACCGAGCGGCGGCCGCTGTACACCCCCGAGGAGCGGATCCGCCGCGACGCTTCCGTCTGGACGCTGGTTCAGGGCGTCCTGGCACCAGTGCAGTTCGTCGTCTTCCTCGTCAGCCTGGTGCTGGTGCTGCGCTTCCTGGCCACCGGTGAGGGCCATGCCGCGGCGCAGGTGTCGGTGGTGGTGAAGACGCTCACGCTCTACACCATCATGGTCACGGGCTCGATCTGGGAGAAGGTCGTCTTCGGAAAGTGGCTCTTCGCGCCGGCCTTCTACTGGGAAGACGTGTTCAGCATGCTGGTGCTGGCGCTGCACACCGCCTACCTCGTGGCCGTCTTCACCGGCGCGCTCGGCGAGCGCGGGCAGATGCTGCTGGCGCTGGCGGCGTACTTCACCTACCTCATCAACGCCGGCCAGTTCATCTACAAGCTTCGGATGGCCCGGCTCGACCAGGCCCGCGGCGTCGGCGCAACAGTCCGGGTGGCGGCATGAACGCGGTGATCGACATCCGGCCGGCGGCGGCCGAAGGTTGCGCCGACGCACCGGTGCTGCGCGAGCGCGGCCAGCGCGAAGTGTTCTGCGGGCTGACCGGCATCATCTGGCTGCACCGCAAGATCCAGGACGCCTTCTTCCTGGTCGTCGGCTCGCGCACCTGCGCGCACCTGCTGCAGTCGGCTGCCGGCGTGATGATCTTCGCCGAGCCGCGCTTCGCCACCGCGATCATCGACGAGCGCGACCTCGCCGGCCTGGCCGACGCCAACGAAGAACTCGACCGCGTGGTGACGCGCCTGCTCGAGCGCCGGCCCGACATCCGCATGCTCTTCCTGGTGGGCTCCTGCCCTTCGGAGGTCATCAAGCTCGACCTGTCGCGCGCCGCATCGCGGCTGTCGAAGGCCTTCTCGCCCGGCGTGCGCATCCTCAACTACTCGGGCAGCGGCATCGAGACGACCTTCACCCAAGGCGAGGACGCCTGCCTCGCGTCGCTGGTGCCGGAACTGCCGGCCAGCCCGGCCAGTGCGGCGGCGTCGCTGATGGTGGTGGGCGCGCTGGCCGACGTGGTCGAAGACCAGTTCCGCCGCCTGTTCAGCGAGCTCGGCATGGGCGCGGTGCAGTTCTTTCCGCCGCGCCGTTCGACCGAACTGCCGGCCGTCGGCCCCAACACGCGTTACCTGCTGGCGCAGCCTTTCCTTGCCGACACCGCACGCGCGCTCGACGAGCGGGGCGCGAAGCGGCTGCCGGCGCCCTTCCCGCTCGGCGTGGAAGGCACGACGCTCTGGCTGCAGGCTGCGGCGCAGGCCTTCGGCATCGACAAACGGCATTTCGATCAGGTGGTTGCACCCAAGCGTGAACGCGCGCAGCGCGCACTGGCCCGCCAACGCACGGAACTCGAAGGCAAGAGCATCTTCTTCTTCCCGGACTCGCAGCTCGAACTGCCCCTGGCGCGCTTCCTGTCACGCGAGATGGGCATGCGGCTGACCGAAGTCGGCACGCCTTTCCTGCACCGCCAGCACATGGCCGACGAACTCGCGCTGCTGCCCGCCGGCACGGTGCTGTCCGAAGGCCAGGACGTCGAACGCCAGCTCGACCGCTGCCGTGAGCAACAGCCCGACATCGTGGTCTGCGGCCTGGGTCTGGCCAACCCGCTCGAAAGCGAAGGCCTGACGACCAAGTGGGCGATCGAACTGGTGTTCACGCCGATCCACGGCTACGACCAGGCCGCCGACCTGGCCGAGTTGTTCAGCCGGCCGCTGGTGCGGCGCATGAAGCTGGTGGCCTGACCGTGCAGTTGACCCTCTGGACCTACGAAGGCCCCCCGCACGTCGGCGCGATGCGTGTAGCCACCGCACTGGAGGATGTGCACTACGTGCTGCACGCGCCGCAGGGCGACACCTACGCCGACCTGCTGTTCACGATGATCGAGCGGCTGCCGAAGCGCCCGCCGGTCACCTACACCACCTTCCAGGCGCGTGACCTGGGCGGCGATACGGCACAGCTCTTCAAGACTGCCGCGGCCAACGCCTACGAGCGCTTCAAGCCGAGCGCGATGATGGTCGGTTCCTCCTGCACCGCCGAGCTGATCCAGGACGACCCGGGCGGCCTGGCCCGCGCGCTGGCGCTGCCGATCCCGGTGATCCCGCTGGAGCTGCCTTCGTACCAGAAGAAGGAGAACTGGGGCGCGTCGGAGACCTTCTACCAGATGGTGCGCGCGCTGGCGGGTCCTCACGTCCCGGCGCCCGGCACTCAGCGTGCCCCGCGCGAAGCCGGCACGCGGCCGCGCTGCAACCTGCTCGGCCCCACCGCGCTCGGCTTCCGCCACCGCGACGACGTGCGCGAGATCACCGGCCTGCTGGGCCAACTCGGCATCGACGTGCACGTGGTCGCTCCGCTCGGCGCAACTGCCGCCGACCTCGCAGACCTCGGTTCTGCGGACTTCAACGTCGTGCTGTACCCCGAGACCGCGCAGAGCACCGCGGGGTGGCTGCAGCGCCAGTTCGGCCAGCCGTATACGAAGGTGGTGCCCATCGGCAGTGGCGCCACCAAGGCCTTCATCGCCGAGGTGCTGGCACTGGCCGGCCTGCCGGCCGACACGCCGCTGCCCGACGCCGCGTCGCGCTCGCCGTGGTATTCGCGCTCGGTCGACTCGACCTACCTCACCGGCAAGCGCGTTTTCGTCTTCGGCGACGCCACGCATGCCATCGCTGCGGCGCGCGTGGCCCAGCAGGAGTTCGGCTTCACCGTGGTCGGCATCGGCACCTACAGCCGCGAGTTCGCCCGCGATGTGCGCGAGGCCGCAGCGCTGTACGGCTGCGAGGCGCTGATCACCGACGACTACCTCGACGTCGAGGCCAAGGTCGCCGAGCTGCAGGTCGAACTGGTGCTGGGCACGCAGATGGAGCGCCACATCGCCAAGCGCCTGGGCGTGCCCTGCGCGGTGATCTCGGCGCCGGTGCACGTGCAGGACTTTCCGGCCCGCTACTCGCCGCAGATGGGCTTCGAAGGCGCCAACGTGCTCTTCGACACCTGGGTCCACCCGCTGATGATGGGCCTGGAAGAGCACCTGCTGACGATGTTCCGTGGCGACTTCGAGTTCCACGATGGCGCCGCCGCCTCGCACCTCGGCCGCAGCGGCGGCCCGCAGGCGGCCGCGCAGTCCGCTGCACCCGCACCTCAGCCCGAAGCCGAGCCGTCGCCGATGGCAGCCGCACCCGCGGCCGCCGAAGCGCCAGGCACGGTCTCATGGGGCGCCGACGCGCAGAAGGAACTGCAGAAGATCCCGTTCTTCGTGCGTGGCAAGGCGCGCCGGAACACCGAACGCTTCGCCGCCGAACGTGGGCTGGCACAGATCACCGTGGAGACGTTGTATGACGCCAAGGCCCACTTCGGCCGCTAGCGGGGCGACACCGGCCCACGCCGTGCCGGCAGTGGCATTCACGCCGCTGCGGCTCGTCATCGTCACGATGGACACCCATCTGGCCAGCGCCACCGAGCGCGCGCGCCAGGTGCTCGCCAGCGAACTGCCGGGCCTGTCGATCAGCCTGCACGCGGCGTCCGAATATGCCGGCAGCGAGTCCGCCCTCGCACGCTGCCGCGCCGACCTCGCCGAAGCCGACATCATCGTCGCCGGCATGCTGTTCCTGGAAGACCACTTCCTGCCCATCATCGACCTGCTGCAAGCCCGCCGCGAGCACTGCGACGCGATGGTCTGCATGGTGTCCGCGGCCGAGGTCGTCAAGCTCACGCGCATCGGCAAGTTCGACATGAGCAAGCCCGCGAGCGGGCCGATGGCGCTGCTGAAGAAGCTGCGCGGCGACAAGGGCGGCAAGGACAAGCCCGCCCCCGGCGGCGCGTCGCAGATGAAGATGCTGCGCCGGCTGCCGCAGATGCTGCGCTTCATCCCCGGCACCGCGCAGGACGTGCGGGCCTACTTCCTGAGCATGCAGTACTGGCTCGGCGGTTCCGACGAGAACGTGCTCAACCTCGTGCGCCACGTGGTCGACCGCGGGGCCGACGGCCCGCGCCGCGTGCTGCGCGGCGTGTCCCGCCCGAAGGCGCCGATCGAGTACCCCGAAGTCGGCGTCTACCACCCTCGCCTGCCCGGCCGCTTTGCGGAAGACGTCGCCGGGCTGCCGCGTCCGGCCGGTCAGTTGCAGGGCACCGTCGGCGTGCTGGTGCTGCGCTCGTACCTGCTGTCGAACAACGCGGCCCACTACGACGGCGTGATCGCGGCGCTCGAGGCGCGCGGCCTGCGCGTGATCACGGCCTTTGCGTCGGGCCTCGACTCGCGCCCGGCGATCGACCAGTACTTCAAGAACGGCGCGCAGGTGCTCGTCGACGCGGTGGTCTCGCTGACCGGCTTCTCGCTCGTCGGCGGCCCGGCCTACAACGACGCCAAGGCCGCCGAAGACGTGCTCGCCGGCCTCGACGTGCCGTACATCGCCGCCCACCCGGTCGAGTTCCAGACGCTGGCACAGTGGGGCAGCTCCGAGCGCGGCCTGCTGCCGGTGGAAAGCACCATCATGGTGGCGATCCCCGAACTCGACGGCGCCACCGGCCCGATCGTCTTCGGCGGCCGCCCGGGCGCGCCCGGCGTCACCTGCACCGGCTGCCAGCACGCCTGCACCTTCACGGCAGACGACAGGACGCAGGACATGCACTCCTGCCCCGAACGCGCGACGATGCTCGCCGCCCGCGTGGCCCGGCTGGTGGCCTTGCGCCGCAGCGAACGTGCCGCCCGCAAGGTCGCGGTGGTGATATTCAACTTCCCGCCGAACGCCGGCAACCTCGGCACGGCCGCCTACTGGTCGGTGTTCGAGTCGATGTTCAACACGCACGGCGCGATGAAAGCCCAGGGCTACACGGTCGACCTGCCCGACAACGTGGAGGCGCTGCGCGAGTCGCTGCTGGGCGGCAATGCCGCGACCTACGGCGCCGACGCCAACGTGCACGCGCTGATCAGCGCCGACGACCACGTCCGCCGCGAACCCTGGCTGAAGGACATCGAAGCGCAGTGGGGCCCGGCGCCGGGCCGCCAGCTCAGCAACGGGCAGTCGATCTTCGTGCTCGGCCGGCAGTTCGGCAACGTGCTGGTGGCCGTGCAGCCCGCGTTCGGCTACGAAGGCGACCCGATGCGCCTGCTCTTCGAGAAGGGCCTGACGCCGACGCACGCCTTCTCGGCCTTCTACCGCTACCTGCGCGAAGACTTCCAGGCCCATGCGGTGCTGCACTTCGGCACCCACGGCGCGCTGGAGTTCATGCCCGGCAAGCAGAGCGGCATGTCCGGTGCCTGCTGGCCCGACCGCCTGATCGGCGACCTGCCGAACCTGTACCTGTACGCGTCGAACAACCCGTCGGAAGGCGCGATCGCCAAGCGCCGCAGCGGCGCCACGCTGATCAGCTACCTGTCGCCGCCCGTCGCGCAGGCAGGCCTCTACAAGGGCCTGAACGAACTCAAGTCCTCGATCGAACGCTGGCGCGGCATGGCGCCGGACGCCGCCGACCGCGCCGCGATGGCCACGCTGCTGCAGGCGCAGGCCGCGGCGCTCGACCTGGCCGCGGCCGAGCCGGCCTGGGACGTTTCGCCCGCCGGCGACGCCGACCGCCACGTGCTGCAGCTCTCCACCGAGGTGCTGGAACTCGAGTACACGCTGATCCCCTGCGGCCTGCACATCACCGGCCGCGGCATGGGCAGCACCGAACGTGTCGACATGCTGGTGGCGCTGGCCGAAGCGAGCCACGGCCGCGTGCTCGACCGCGCCGGCATGCAGGCGCTGGTGGACGGCGCCAGCGTCGAGCAGGCGCTCGCCGCCGCCGGGCTGCCGCGCGACGACGCGCACATCGCGCTTTTCGCAGCCCTCGCCATCACCGAGCGGCAGCTCGCCACCGACACCGAAGTCGGCGCGATCCTGCACGCGCTCGACGGCGGCTACACGCGCCCGGCGCCGGGCGGCGACCTGCTGCGCACCCCGGCCGTGCTGCCGAGCGGGCGCAACCTGCATGGCTTCGACCCCTTCCGCATCCCGAGCGCCTTCGCGGTGCACGACGGCGCGCAGCAGGCGCAGCGCCTGCTCGACAGGCATTACGCCGAGGCCCAAGTGCTGCCCGAGTCGATCGCCATCGTGCTGTGGGGCAGCGACAACCTGAAGAACGAAGGCGCGCCGATCGGCCAGTGCCTGGCGCTGATGGGCGCGCTGCCGCGCTTCGACAGCTACGGCCGCATCGCCGGCGCCACGCTGATCCCGCTGGCCGAACTCGGCCGCCCGCGCATCGACGTGGTCATCACGCTGTCGGGCATCTTCCGCGACCTGATGCCGCTGCAGATCAAGCTGCTGGCCGAAGCCGCGTTCCTGTGCGCTTCGGCCGACGAACCGCTGGAGCAGAACTGGGTCCGCAAGCATGCGCTGGCCTACCAGAAGGAGCACGGCTGCACGCTCGAGGTGGCTGCGCTGCGCGTGTACGGCAACGCCGAGGGCGCCTACGGCTCGAACGTCAACAACCTCGTCGAGAGCAGCCGCTGGGGCGACGACAACGAGATCGCCGAGACCTACTCTCGCCGCAAGGGCTTCGCCTACGGCCGCAGCGGCCGCCCGGTGCAGCAGACCGCACTGCTGCAGAGCGTGCTGGCCGACGTGCAGCTGACCTACCAGAACCTCGACTCCGTCGAGCTCGGCGTGACCACCGTCGACAACTACTTCGACACCCTGGGCGGCATCACGCAGGCGGTTCGGCGTGCGCGCGGCGGCCAGACCCCGCCCGTCTACATCGGCGACCAGACCACGGGCGACGGCGCCGTGCGTTCGCTGAAGGAACAGGTGGCGCTGGAAACGCGCACCCGCATGCTCAACCCGAAGTGGACCGAGAGCATGCTCGACCACGGCTACGAGGGCGTGCGCCAGATCGAGACGCACATCACCAACACGATGGGCTGGTCCGCCACCACCGGGCAGGTGCAGCCCTGGGTCTACCAGCAGCTGACCGAGACCTTCATGCTCGACCCCGAGATGCGGCAGCGGCTGGCGCAGCTCAACCCGACCGCATCGGCCCGCGTGGCCAACCGATTGATCGAAGCCTTCGAGCGCAAGTACTGGCAGCCCGATGCCGGCACGCTCGAAGCCCTGCGCCGGGCCGGCGAGGAGTTGGAGGACCGCCTCGAAGGGGTCGTTGAAGGAACCGCAGTATGAACACCGCCACCATCGCCCCGTCCGCCATCCGCCGCGGCCCCCGCCCGACCGATGGCGAGGGCAGCGTGCAGGTCCAGCTCGACCCCAGCGTGAAGATCGGCACCGCCAAGGTCTTCGCGATCTACGGCAAGGGCGGCATCGGCAAGAGCACGACCTCGAGCAACCTCTCGGTGGCCTTCTCCAAGCTCGGCAAGCGCGTGCTGCAGATCGGCTGCGACCCCAAGCACGACAGCACCTTCACGCTGACGAAGAAGATGATGCCGACGGTCATCGACGTGCTCGAGACCGTCGACTTCCACCCCGAGGAACTGCGCGTCGAGGACTTCGTCTACCCCGGCTACAACGGCGTGATGTGCGTCGAGGCCGGCGGCCCGCCCGCCGGCACCGGCTGCGGCGGCTACGTGGTCGGCCAGACCGTCAAGCTGCTGAAGGAGCACCACCTGCTCGAAGAGACCGACGTGGTCATCTTCGACGTGCTCGGCGACGTGGTCTGCGGCGGCTTCGCAGCCCCCTTGCAGCACGCCGACCGCGCGCTGATCGTCACCGCCAACGACTTCGACTCGATCTTCGCGATGAACCGCATCGTGCAGGCCATCGGCGCGAAGGCCAAGAACTACAACGTGCGGCTCGGCGGGGTCATCGCCAACCGCTCCGACGCCACCGACCAGATCGACAAGTACAACGACCGCGTCGGCCTGAAGACCATGGCGCGCTTCCCCTCGCTCGACGTCATCCGCCGCAGCCGGCTGAAGAAGTCGACGCTGTTCGAGATGGAAGACAGCCCCGAGCTGAAGGCCGTCACCGACGAGTACCTGAAGCTCGCCGCCAAGCTGTGGGCCGGTGTCGACCCGATGATCTGCGACCCCATGAAGGACCGCGACATCTTCGACCTGCTGGGCTTCGACTGACCACCCCTGTGACGCCACACGCCATGGACAGCGCCACCTACACCAGCCGCCGCGCCGAGATCGAGAACTACTTCGACCGCACCGCGGTCGCGGCCTGGGCACGGCTGACCAGCGATGCCCCGGTCGGCCGCATACGCGCCACCGTGCGCGAGGGGCGCGATCGCATGCGCGCCACGCTGCTGTCGTGGCTGCCGGCCGACCTGAGCGGCCGCCGGGTGCTCGATGCCGGTTGCGGCACCGGTGCGCTGGCGATCGAGGCCGCCCGCCGCGGCGCCGAAGTGGTGGCCATCGACCTGTCGCCGACGCTCGTCGACCTGGCGCGCGAGCGCGTGCCGGCCGACCTGGGCCAGGGCTCGATCGAGTTCCGCAGCGGCGACATGCTGGCGCCCGAGCTCGGCCGCTTCGACCACGTGGTGGCGATGGACTCCATCATCCACTACGGCACCGAAGACGCCGTCAAGGCCCTGTCGCGGCTGGCCGAACGCACCTCGGGCTCGATGGTCTTCACCTTCGCGCCACGCACGCCGCTGCTGGCCACGATGATCTCGGTCGGCCGCCTGTTCCCGCGCGGTGACCGCGCGCCCTGGCTCACGCCGATGGCCGCCGACAAGCTGCACGCCCTGATGCGCGCAGACCCGTCGATGCAGCAGTGGCACAGCGGGCGAACACTGCGCGTCTCCAGCGGGTTCTACACCTCGCAGGCGCTCGAATGGTGCAGGCAGTGAGGTTCCTGCCTCAGCCGCTGCGCGAGGCCGTGCAGGCCAAGGCGCGCGTCTGGGTGCCGCGCCTGCTGCCCTTTGCCGACGCTGCCACGGCCGACCTGCCGCTCGGCCGCCTGCTGCGGCTGTCGCTGTTCCAGGTGTCGGTCGGCATGGCCGCGGCGCTGATGGTCGGCACGCTGAACCGGGTGATGATCGTCGAGCTGAAGATGGCGGCCTGGCTGGTGGCGCTGATGGTCGCGCTGCCGTTGCTGTCGGCGCCATTCCGCGCGCTGGTCGGCTTCCGCTCCGACCACCATGCCTCGGTGCTCGGCTGGCGCCGCATGCCCTACCTGTGGATCGGCACGCTGCTGCAGTTCGGCGGGCTGGCGATCATGCCCTTCGCGCTGCTCGTGCTGACCGGCGAGGGCCAGCTCGGCATGGCCTGGCTCGGCCACCTGGCCGCCGGCCTGGCATTCCTGCTCGTCGGTGCGGGCCTGCAGACGACGCAGACCGCCGGCCTCGCACTGGCCACCGACCTCGCCAGCGACGAGTCGCGCCCCCGCGTGGTGGCGCTGATGTACGTGATGCTGCTGCTGGGCATGGTCGCCGGCGGCATCGGCTGTTCGGCGCTGCTCGCCGACTTCAGCGACCAGCGTCTGGTGCAGGTCGTGCAAGGCGCGGCGGTGCTGACGGTGCTGCTGAACGTGGTCGCCGTGTGGAAGCAGGAGCCACGGCGCAGGACCGTTCGGCGCAAGGGCGATCCGCACCCTGCGTTCGGCCCGCAATGGCGCAGCTTCATCGCGCAGCCCAACGCACGCCGCTTCCTGTGGGCCACGGCCCTCGGCACGGCCGCCTTCAACATGCAGGACATCGTGCTCGAGCCTTACGGCGGCGAGATCCTCAAGCTCAGCGTCAGCGCCACCAGTTCGCTCACCGCGCTGCTGGCCGGCGGGGCCCTGCTCGCCTTCATGCTGTCGGCACGCATGCTGATGCGCGGCAGCGACCCGATCCGCGTGGCCGCGCTCGGTGCGGTGCTCGGGCTGCCGGCCTTCTCTGCGGTGATCTTCGCGGCCCCGGCCGAAGCGCCCTGGCTGTTCCGCGTCGGCACCGTGGGCATCGGCTTCGGCGGCGGCCTGTTCGCCGTCGGCACGCTGACCGCGGCGATGGGCATGGAGCGCAAGGAGCACATCGGCCTCGCACTCGGCGCCTGGGGTGCCGTGCAGGCCAGCGCCGCCGGCCTGTCGGTGCTCGGCGGTGGCGCGTTGCGCGACGGCGTCGGCCACCTGGCGGTGCAGGGCTGGTTCGGCAGCGTGATGCAGTCGCCGGTCACCGGCTACAGCGTGGTTTACCACCTCGAGATGTTCTTGTTGTTCGCGGCGCTGGTCGCCATCGGTCCGCTGGTCCGGCGCGCGTCAGCGCGCAGGCCGCCGGCGGTCGCTGACACCGGCCGTTTTGGTCTGGCCGACCTGCCTGCCTGAGGCGGACTCGGTCTTTGACGGTTTTCGAAGGAGATAGCTCATGGGCACTGGTGCCATCACCCAATACGTCGACGTGGCGCAGCTCGTGCTGTACGCCTTCTGGTTCTTCTTCTTCGGCCTGATCTACTACCTCGTGCGGGAAGGCCACCGCGAGGGTTACCCGCTCGAAACCGAGTCCGGCCGCGGCACCATCACCGGCTGGCCGCTGCCGAAGCCGAAGACCTACATCCTGCACGACGGCAGCGAGTTCTCGGTACCGAACGACAAGGTCTCGCCGCAGAAGCTGCTCGCCGAGCCGACCCATGCCTGGACCGGCGCGCCGCTGCAGCCGACCAACGCCAACCCGATGCTCGACGGCGTCGGCCCCGGCGCCTGGGCCGACCGCGCCGACGTGCCCGACATGACCGGGCACCACCAGCCGCGGCTGAAGCCCCTTCGCATGGCGCCGGAGTTCGACGTGTCCTCGAAGAACCGCGACCCGCGCGGCGTGCCGGTGATCGGCGCCGACGGTGTCTCCCCCGGTACGGTCAGCGACCTCTGGGTCGACCTCGGCGAAGGCAGCTTCAGATACCTGGAGGTTTCGCTGTCCGACGGCTCGCGCCGCGTCATGCTGCCGATCAACTTCGCCCGCATCAAGCGCGACGTGGTCGAGGTCAATTCGATCCTCGGCCACCAGTTCGCCCAGGTGCCCCCGATCAAGCGCGACGACCAGATCACCATGCTCGAAGAAGAGAAGGTGATGGCCTATTACGGCGCCGGCCTGCTGTACGCCGAGCCCTCGCGCACCGAGCCGCTGATCTGAACCCGATCCGGCGCCCAGACCCCTTTCTTCCCCACCGCCGCGCGACGCGAGTTTCAAGGAGTACCGCATGAAAGCCGCCCCCCGCACCGTGCATCCCGACGATCCCGAATTCGAGCCGCAGTACGGCTTGCCCGAAGTCCTGCCCGCCGGCGAAAAGCTGCTGTGGCAGGGCTCGCCCGACTGGCGCGCGATGGCCGTCGAGGTGTTCCACGTGCGCAAGCTCGCCATCTACTTCGCCGCGCTGCTCGTGCTGCGCGCGGCCTTCGTGCTGGCCGACGGCGGCACCCTGGCTGCAGCGTTGCTCAGCCTGTCGTGGCTGGCCGCCACCGCGGTGGTGGCGCTGGGGATCATGCTCGCGCTGGCGCGGCTGGCGGCGAGCACTGCGGTCTACAGCATCACGGACCGGCGCGTCACGATGCGCATCGGCATCGTGCTGACGGTGACCTACAACCTGCCGCTCAGCCGCATCGAAAGCGCCGGCATGCTGCTGCGCGGCAACGACGGGCACGGCGACATCCCGATCACGCTGCGCCGCGGCGAGCAGATCGCGATCCTGCAGCTGTGGCCGCACGCCCGCCCGTGGCATGTGGCACGCCCGCAGCCCATGCTGCGCTGCCTGCCCGACGTGCAGGCACCGGGCCGCGTGCTGACGGCCGCCTGGCAGGCCGCCAACGGCGCTGCGGCTCCCGCCCGCGCGGCCGAGACACGGCC
>JACCDR010550403.1_pt1 | contig 19517 bp, 20 predicted proteins | sample 7446431 | NCBI WGS metagenome assembly JACCDR01 (sample SAMN15323443, study PRJNA562643) | freshwater metagenome | isolation source: river surface water | place: USA:Blue River Watershed | collected 2017-08-17 | reverse complement strand
GACGCGTCCGGCCATCAAGAACGTCGAGATGGCGATCGCTTCATGGGGCGCCAACACCAACGAGAACCACGCCGGCCAACGTGGCAAGGTTCGCGCTGACAAGGCCAAGGAACCTGAAACACGCGAGGCGAAGGAATCACCACTGCCGACACCCGGCAACGCGCCTGTCAGTGCGTCAGGGTTCGCCAAGGCGAAGGCCGTCCGCGAGACGTATCAGGCCAAGCTGGCGCAGCTCGAGTACGAGGAAAAATCTGGCCGGCTCATCAGCACCGACAAGGTGCGGATCACGCAGTTCACGCAAGGCCAGATCATCCGAGACGCGATCTTGAACATCCCTGACCGCATCGCTGCCCAGCTGGCGGCCGCGCTCGGTCGTGAGATCCCTGCACACACAGTGCGAACCGTCATGGACGTGGAGCTGAGAAACATTCTGATCGAGGTGGCGAAACTTGGACGCAGCAGCACAAATTAACCCGCTTCACGTGCGGGCGCTCAACGCGTTCTGGGAAGCGCTTGAGCCAGAACCACTGCTGACGGTGTCCGAGTGGTCTGATGAACATCGATACCTGAGCAACCGAGCATCATCGGAGCCGGGCAAGTGGCGCACCGACCGAACACCGTACCTGCGCGAGATCATGGATTGCCTGTCCGCCAGCAGCCCGGTCGAAGAGGTCGTATTCATGGCCGGCGCTCAGCTCGGCAAGACGGAAGGCGGCAACAACTGGGTGGGCTACTGCGTGGATCATGCGCCTGGTCCAATGATGCTGGTCCAGCCGACGGTCGAGATCGCCAAGCGTCTGTCCAAGCAGCGTCTGGCGCCGCTCATCGAGGAAACACCGCGGCTGAAAACCAAGATCAAGGCCAGCCGCGAACGCGACAGCGGCAACACCACGCTGATGAAGGAATTCCCCGGCGGTGTGATGATCATCACGGGCGCCAACAGTGCGGCCGGCCTTCGCAGTATGCCTGCGCGGTACCTGTTCCTTGACGAGATCGACGCCTATCCGGTGGACGTGGACGGCGAAGGCGATCCGTGTGACCTAGCGATCGCACGTAGCCGGACGTTTGCCCGCCGCAAGATCTACAAGTCCAGCACACCGACGTTCGCCGGTACCAGCCGCATCGAGTCGAGCTACAACGACAGCGACCAGCGCCAGTACCACGTGCCATGTCCGCACTGTTTCGAGCTGCAGACGCTGAAGTGGTCGAACGTGTTCTATCGGCCAAAGCACGCACCGACCGAGGCCGTGTACGCGTGCGAGCACTGCGGCTGTGAGATCGAAGAGCACCACAAAACGTGGATGCTGGACGAAGCGAACGGCGCGAAGTGGATCGCCAAGCGTCCCGGCTGGCGGCAGGGCAAGGTGGCAGGGTTTCACATCAACTCGCTGTACTCGCCGCTTGGTTGGTTCAGCTGGCTCGACGCTGCCCGCATGTGGGTGAAGGCGCAGACCACGAAAAACCAGAACGAGCTGCGCGTGTTCGTCAACACGGTGCTTGGCGAGACGTGGAAGGAAGTCGGTGACGCGCCGGACTGGAAGCGGCTGTACGACCGCCGCGAAACGTACATGGTCAACACCATCCCGACCGAGCTGGTGCTGTTCCTGACGGCATCGGTCGACGTTCAGAAAGACCGTCTCGAGGTCGAGATCAAGGGATGGGGCCGCGGCCGCAAATCGTGGAGCGTTGATCACCGGATCCTGCTTGGCTCGTACACCGACAAGACACCCACGGGACCATGGGCCGAGGTGGACAAGATCCTGAGCGAACGCTGGCGGCATCCGCTTGGCGGTGAGCTGCAGGTGGCCGTGATGACGGTCGACGCCAGCGCCTACACGATGGAAGTGCGTGACTGGTGCCGTAAGCATCCGATGCAACGCGTGCTGGCCATCAAGGGTAGCGACACGATGCAGACGCTGATCGGCAAGCCGCGTCCGGTAGACGTCGAGCTCAACGGGCAGGTGATCCAGCGTGGCCTGCACGAGTGGACCGTGGGCGTGAACAAGGGCAAAGAGGAAATTTACGGCTGGCTGAATCTGGACAAGCCGATTGACACCGAGTGGGACAAGTACCCTGACGGTTATATGTTCATTCCGGAGTATCCGGACGAATATTTCAAGCAGCTGACTGCTGAGCACGTCGTCACCAAGGTTGTGCGCGGGTATCGCCGGTATGAATGGGAAAAAACCCGCGATCGAAACGAGGTGCTAGACTTGAACGTGTATAATCGGGTGGCTGCTGCTGCGTATGGCATCGATCGTTTCAACGAGGATGACTGGCAGGTTTTAGAGGACAACTTGCGCAATTCTGTGCAACAATCAAACGATACTGAGCCGACGCGCCGCCGTCGGTCTGATTATTGGGGGTAAGTATGGCTGGTTTTACGCAGGCGCAATACGACGCGCTGTGCCAAGCGATTGCTGAAGGCGTTTTGATCGTCAAACACGAAGGTAAGACGGTCGAGTATCGCAGTTTAGACCAGATGTTGCAGATCAAAGCGCTGATTGAGCGCGATTTGGGACTGGTCACAGAGGCGTCCACACGTCGTGTCGGCGTATTTTGTAAGGGGCTTTAACCGTGAATATTCTGGATCAATTCATTGAATTTTTCTCGCCGGCCGCCGCAACCAAGCGGCAATTGGCCCGCTTTCAGCTGGATCAGCTCCGCAAGTACGAAGGCGCGTCAAAATCACAGCGCACGTCAGGCTGGCACGCGAACAGCCGCAGTCAGAACGCCGAAGCGAAGGGCCAGCTGAACACGCTGCGTGACCGCGCTCGGTATCTGGTGCGAAACGTTCCGTATGCGGCCAGTGCTGTACGCGGGATCTGCAACAACGTCGTGGGGTACGGGATCCAAGCCCGCATCAAGGCGGTTGCTGGCGGTGATGCCTACCAGAAGCGGTACCAGCAGCTGTGGGACAGTTGGGCCAACACCACCCAGTGTGACGCTGAAGGCCGTTGCACGCTGGCCGGCTTGCAAGAGCTGGTGCTGCGGACGGTGGTCGAGTCCGGCGAGTGCATCATCCGGCGCCGGATCCGTCGTGCGAACGATCCGCTGAAGCTGGCTGTGCCGATGCAGCTGCAGGTGCTCGAACCTGATTTTATTGACGAGAGCAAAGACGGCATCAACCCTGACAATGGGAACACGTGGGTTCAGGGGAAAGAGTTCGACAGCCGCGGCCGCTGCGTTGCGTACTGGCTGTTCACTCAGCACCCGGGTGATTACGGCTACCAAGCGAACCTGACTCGCCAGTCCATCCGCGTGGACGCGTCCGAGGTGTGCCACGTGTACCGGCTGGATCGTCCCGGTCAGGTGCGCGGCATCACGTGGTTCGCGCCAGTGATGATCCGCATCAAGGATTTTGACGAGTACGAAGACGCTCAGCTGCTGCGCCAGAAGGTGGCCGCATGTTTCAGCGTGTTCGTGTACGACGCCACGCCACCGGCCAGCGGCATCAACGCGAACGCGAAAGCCGAGCTGCCACCGGAGAAGGTGACGCCGGCCATGATTGAGATCCTGCCACCGGGCAAAGATGTGAAGTTTGCCGCACCACCAGGCGTGGACGGATACCGCGATTACAGCACCGTTTCGCTGCAGATGATCGCCACTGGCCTTGGCATTCCGTACAGCCTGATGACTGGCGACCAGAGCCAGACGAATTTTGCCAGCGGCCGCATGGGCTGGCTGGACTTCAACCGTTCGGTGGAGAGCTGGCGCTGGAACATGCTGATCCCGCAGTTCCTAGAGAGCGTGCGGGCATGGTTCGAGGACGCTGCCAAGCTGACTGGCTACATGACGCCGGTCACGTTCCAGTGGTCTGAGCCGCCACGCGAGATGATCAATCCGAAGGAAGAGATCGCCGCGTTCCGTGAGAAGATCCGCGCCGGCTATCCGTGGTCAAAAGCATGGGCCGATCAGGGCTACGATCCGGATCAGATGATTGCCGAAACGGCCGAATACAACGCCAAGCTAGACGCTGCCGGCGTCGTTCTGGATACCGATCCACGCAAGATCGCGCTGACCGGTAATGCTCACACGGGTACACCGGGAGAAGCACAGAACAACTAGGTAGTCAACGATTAGTCGCGGGATGTTGTTTTTTCTCGCGATTGGTTTACACTAAGGGCATATTTTGCGCGAGGTCTATTTTATGCCAGAAAAGAATTTGCCGTTACTGAACGTGCGGGCAGCTTTTACGCCAAGCACGCTCAATGCGGAGAAGCGCACCGTTGAGGTGCTTTGGACGACCGGCGAGAAGGGTCTGCGTTACGATTGGGACGTGGGCCGTTACTACGAAGAACTCGAAGTGACCGAAAACGCTATGCGTCTGGATCGGATGCGCAACGGCGCTCCGCTGCTGGACTGCCATAACGGCTGGTCGAACCGCGCAGTGATTGGCGTGGTTGAATCAATCCGCATCGAGAACGGTCAGGGCTTTGCCACCGTCCGTTTCGCTGAAGGCGATGAAACCGCTGATGCGATTTGGAACAAGGTGCAGCAGGGCATTCTGCGCAGTGTGTCTGTCGGCTATCGCGTCCACAAGTATGAGCGCATTGCCGCGGATATTAACTCCGAAGATAAGACGCCCACCTATCGAGCAATCGATTGGGAGCCGACCGAGATCAGCTTTGTGCCAATTGGTTTTGACAGTGCCGCACAGGTACGCGCTCATGACCAGGCGGCTGTATTTCCTGTTGAAATCATTGAACGCGGTGGCGACGCCGCGCCTAACGTAACCAAAGAGGTGCCAGTAATGGACGAGAACGAAATCAAGGCCCGCGCCGCTGAAGAAGCCCGACTGGCCGCCCAAGCAGCTGTTGAAGCTGAACGCAAGCGCTCTGCTGAGATCCGTCAGGCTGTACGTGCAGCCCGCATGGACGATGCTATGGCCTTGGACATGATCGAACGCGGTCTGACCGTTGATGCAGCTCGCGCTGAAATCATCGATAAGTTGGCTGCTCGTGACGAACAGTCAGAAACCCGCAGCCACAACGCTGTTGACTTCCAGTTTGGTGGCAACGAGCAGCGCCAGCGTGCTGCAATGTCGAGCTCGATCCTGCAGCGTTTGGGCGCGAACGACAACAACGCAGATGCTGAGCAGTTCCGCTTCATGAACCTGATGGATCTGTGCCGCACTGCGTTGCAGCGTTCAGGTGTCAACGTGTACGCGATGAACCCGATGGAAATGGTCAAGCGTGCCATGACCACGACCGATCTTCCGAACATCCTGCTGGACGCGATGAAGAAGCGCCTGCTGAACGCCTACCGCGAACAGCCGCAGACGTTCCGCAACTTGGGCCGTCGTACTAGCACGAACGACTTCAAGACGATCAACGCGATCGCCATGTCTGGTGCGCCTGCACTGCTGAAAAAGAACGAGAACGGTGAATTCCAGTTCGGTTCATTCTCAGACGGCAAAGAAACCTACGCGCTGGCAACTTACGGTCGTCAGGTGAAGCTGACTCGCGAAATGATCATCAACGATGACCTGAACGCGTTTGACCGTATCGTGACAGCGTTTGGTTCCTCTGCTGGCCGCTTGGAATCCAAGCTGGTGTGGACAGATATGATTCTGGCTAACCCTGTGATGGCTGACGGCGTTGCAGTGTTCCACGGCACGCACAAGAATTTGGGTACCGCTGGCGCGATCAGCACCACGACTGTTGGTGAAGCTCGCAAGCTGATGCGTAAGCAGACTGGCTTGGCTGGTGAAGAGCTGGATATCAGCCCGAAATTCATCGTGTGCGGTCCAGATCAGGAAACCGCGCTGAACCAGTTCCTGACTGGCGAAATTTACTCAGCCACTCAGGACGGCACTGTGCCAGCAGCACTGCGCAACAGCCTGACTCCGGTTGTAGAAAACCGCATCACCGGCAACCAGTTCTATGTGTTTGCAGACTACAACCTGATCGACACGTTCGAGTATTGCTACCTGAACGGTTCAGACGGTGTGTACGTCGAGACAGAAACCCAGTTCTTGACTGGCGATCTGACCATCGGTGCTCGCCACGACTTCGCTGCGAAGGTTATCGACTACCGCGGCATGGTCAAGAACGCTGGCCAGTAATGAATTGCAAGGCGGTCAGTTGGCCGCCTAACCTATGAGGTTTTAGACCATGAAGAACAACGTTGTTAAAGGCAACCGCATCACTTGGACGAACGGCACTGGTTCAACTGTGCTGGCCGGCGCCATCGTGCGTGTCGGCGTTCTGTTGGCTGTCGCGTCTCGCGATATCGCGAACGGTGCAACCGGCGAACTTGAGATCGGTGAAGTGTACGAAGTGGCTAAGAAGTCCACTGATAACATCGCACAGGGCGCTGCTCTGGCGTATGACCAGTCAGCTGCAAACCTGACTACCTCACTGGGTACAGCCGCATCAGGCGACTTGACCGGTGTTGCAGTCGCTTATGAAGCGGCTGGCGCAGGTACCACCACCATTAAGGCGTGGTTCCCTGTCGTTGGTTCAGGCACTTTGACGCCATAATATGAGCCGTTTCAGTAGCCTGTATAACCGCATGGCTGGTCACTTGGTTCGTACATTTGGCGAACCAGTGACCTACCTCCCGCGGGTCGGATCAGCGTATGAGATTGCTGTCTCAGACGGAGCTGGTGGCATTTTTGAAGCTGTTACGCAGTTAGTAGATCCGGATACAGGCGCTGTTACCATTTCAAACCAGCCGAACATCTATTTTCGGCTGTCTGATTTACAGGCCACGCCAGCGAACGGCGATCGTATCATCGTTCGAGGCGTGACTTACCGCATTGTAGAGCCGCTGTTTGATGGCCAAGGCGGCGTGACGCTAAGGCTACAAAAATGAGCCACCAACGCACACTGATCCGTCAGAAAGTCATTGCACTGCTGACGCGAGAGAAAACACCAGGCGAGTGGCCGACAATTGCAGAGAACCGAGTGAATAGCACTCGCGTGACACCGTATTGGGAATCTGAGCTGCCAGCCATCAACGTGTACAACGGAACCGATCGCGTCGACGTCTACAATCAGGCGCCGCGTCAGCTCCGACATGATTTTTCTCTGATCGTTGAGTGCGTGGCGGATGCTATGACCGACGGTCTGGACGACACACTAGACGCAATGGCCCGCGAAGTTGAGCGCGTGATCAGCGTCAACGATAGGCTTGAAGGCGAGTGCGCCGATATCCTATTGAACAACACAGAGATCACTATTCGTGAGAACGGCGACCGGTATATTGGCGCTGCACGGATGGAATTTCGCGTCGAGTACTACACAAACTGGCCGGATGCTGTAGACTTAGAGCTGGATAATTTTGAAACAACCGATGTTCAGTACGATTTGAATAATCAAGCCGAAGCCGATCGGGCAAAAGACATTATCGAGGTCGAACAGTGAAAACAGCCATTTTGAAGCCGGCCGACGGTGGCACCGTTCGGGATCCGGACACTTTTGAAAAGCTGCCAGCAGAGGGCGCTGAAAAGCCGCTGACTTCGTACTGGCTGCGCCGCCTTGACCAAGGCGATGTGATTTTAGTCGAGCCCGCAGGTGCTGGCGCGAAACAAAAAACCAGCTCGGAGAATTAACCGATGACCATTTCATTTAACCAAGTACCATCGGCCAACCGGGTGCCGTTTGTTTTTGTCGAGTTCGACAACAGCAACGCCATTACGGGCAACCAGATCCTGCAGTTCCGTTCATTGCTGATCGGTTCTCGCCTGTCCGCAGGTACAGCAGCTGCGAACGTGCCTGTGCGCGTCACCAGCATCGCTCAGGCCAAGACGCTGTTCGGTGCAGGCTCGATCCTTGCTCACATGGCCGAAGCCTACATCACTCGTGACAACTTCACTGAGCTTTGGGCGCTGCCGGTCAACGACAACGGCGCAGGCACTGCCGCGACTGGTACTGTTGGCATCAGTGGCACTGCATCAGCAGCTGGCGCAGTCAACCTGATGATCGCCGGCCGTCGTTTGCAGGTCGCTGTTGCAAGCGGCGCATCCGCCAGCACTGTCGCTACGTCCATCGTGACGGCCATCACTGCCGCAACCGATCTGCCTGTTACGGCATCGGCCAGCACCGGCACTGTGACGCTGACAGCGAAGAACAAAGGCACCGTGGGCAACGATATCGACGTTCGTGTGAACTACTACGACGGCGAGACAACTGCCGCTGGCCTGACTGTGACGATCACACCGATGGCGTCTGGCACGAACAACCCAGATCTGACCACATCGCTGGCCGCTTTGGGCGACGAGTGGTATCACACCATTGCGTGCGCTTATCGTGACACGGCCAACCTTGCTGCGCTGACTGCCGAAATGGACAGCCGTTGGGGTCCGACTCGTCAGATCGACGGCCACGTGTTTATGGGTGCAAGCGGTTCTCTGTCTGCACTGAGCACGCTCGGTGAATCGGTCAACAGCAAGCACCTGACGTTCGTGCCTACACAGAACAGCCCGACACCGAGCTGGGAAGTCGCGGCCGAGTCAACCGCGATCGCTGCCTACTATGCCGCTATCGATCCGGCACGTCCGCTGCAGACGCTCGAGTACGTCTGGATGAAGGCGCCAGCCATCACCGGCCGTTACACACAGTCTGAGCGCAACATTCTGCTGTACGATGGCATTGCGACTTGGCGCGTGAACGCAGGCAACGTTCCTGTCGTTGAACGCTTCATCACCACGTACAAGACGAACGCAGCCGGTGCTGACGATCCGTCGTATCTCGACGTCGAAACGCTGTTCACGCTGCAGTACATCCGTTGGGATTGGCGCAACCACGTTCTGCGCAAGTTCCCACGCCACAAGCTGGCCGACGACGGCACGCGTTTCGGTGCAGGCCAAACCGTCGTGACGCCGAAGATCATGAAGGCGGAAGCCATCGCGAAGTTTGCAGACTGGGAATTGGCAGGCCTGGTGGAAGGCCGCGAGCAGTTCAAACGCGATCTGATTGTTGAGCGCAACGTCTCTGATCGTAACCGTCTCGATATGTTGCTGCCGACCGATCTGGTGAACCAGTTCCGTGTCGCTGGCGTGAAGATTGGCTTTATTCTGTAAGGACTGACTTATGGCACAAAATCGCGTTGGCGGTATCATCTTCTTGAAGATTGACGGCCGCCAGTACAACGCCAAGGGTAATTTTACCTACAACCTTGGCAAACCTATGCGTGAAGCAGTTGTGGGCGCTGACCGCGTCCACGGCTACAAAGAGACGCCGCAGGTGGCGTTTGTCGAAGGCGAGCTGACAGACAGCGCCGATCTGGACTTGTCCACTCTGGTCAATTCAGACGGCGTGACCGTCACTCTCGAGCTGGCAAACAGCAAGGTGATCGTGCTCAACCGGGCATGGTTCGCAGGTGAAGGCAGTGGCAATACCGAAGAGGGCAACATTGCCGTTCGGTTTGAGTCTGCTCAGGAAGGCGAGGAAATTCGCTAATGAGCACCATCACTGTGAAACTTGCGGAGCCGATTGAGTTCGGTTCCCGCACCATCAGCGAGCTGACACTGCGCAAGCCGAAGGCCAAGGACATGCGCCAATTCCCGCTGGCACCGCAAATGGGTGACATGCTGGATCTGGCGTCCAAGCTGGCCGGCGAGCCAACCAGCGTCATTGATGAGCTGTCTGTTCAGGACATGACTCGCGTCGTCGAGGTGATTGGCGATTTTTTGGGAGCATCCCAAGCGACTGGGACACCTGCCTAATCATTCTGGCTGACGCTTTCGGGTGGTCGCCGTCTGAGCTCTGGGAGCTGGACGGCGATGATCTGGTGTTCTGGATAGAACGCCTTGAAAAACTAAGAGCGAAACAGAATGGCTAAGAACTACCCATTGAATATTGTGATCGGCGCTACCGACAAGGCTAGCGCCGCTCTTCGTCGTGTGAACGACAAATTGAGCAGCATGAACAAGCCTCTGGCCACGCTGCGCAACTCATTTTCTGCCGTATCGAAAGAAGCTGGCCTGACACGCGTTGCGAACGCGACTGGTGCGGTCGCTCGCAACATGGCCAAGATCGCTGCCGTCGGCGCTGCTGCTGGTGCAGGCATGGCTGCGGTTTTCAAATCGCAGTTTGTGGACACTGCCGCCCAGTTTGAAAAGTTCGGACTGATCCTCGAGACGCTGGAAGGCAACAGCGACAAAGCCAAGAAATCCATGGCTTGGGTGAGCGAGTTCGCATCCAAGACGCCATATGACATTGAGCAGGTCATGGAATCTTTCGTGAAGCTCAAAGCCTATGGTCTGGATCCAATCAACAAAGGCCTACTGAAAACGCTCGGCGATACCAGTGCTGCAATGGGCAAAGACCTGATGCAGTCGGTTGAAGCGATCGCGGATGCTATGACCGGCGAGAACGAGCGTCTGAAAGAGTTCGGGATCAAGGCCAAGAAAGAAGGCGGCCGCATCGTCTACGAGTACACGGCCAACGGAAAAACCATGCGCAAGGCGGCGAACGCCAACAACCGCGCCATGATCCAAGACACGCTGCAGGCCATCTGGAACCAGAAGTACGGCGGCGCCATGGACAAGCTGTCCAAGTCGTGGGGCGGCATGACGTCGAACCTTGGCGACCAGTGGACGCGGTTCAAGGTCATGGTGATGGAATCAGGCGCGTTCGACTGGCTGAAAGGCCGGCTGGCTGAGCTGCTGAAGACGATCGATGACATGGCCAACAGTGGCGAGCTGAAAAAGCTGGCCGATGAAATTGGCACGAAGATTGTCGACGGACTGAAGGCCGCTTGGGAAGCTGGAAAGCTGTTCGTTCAGTTCCTCAAGGATGCCAAAGAGGCGCTCGATCCATTCATCACGGCGTTCGGTTGGCTGGTTGAGAAGTTCGGCCTGTTCAACACGGTGGCAACTGCCGCGGCTGTGGTCATTGGTGGCCAGCTCTTAACTGCGCTGCTTGGTCTGTCATCAACGCTGGTCGGTCTTGGCGTGAGCATGAGCACAGCGCTGCTGGTTCCTGCGCTCATCGTGGCAGGGATCGCTGCCATAGTGGCGGCCGGTTACTGGCTGATCAAAAACTGGGACAAGATCGCGGCGAAGTGGAATGAGCTCTGGACCGGCATGAAAGACTTCGTTGCCGGCATCATTGAGGGCATCAAGGCTTGGTTCAACGAGCTGATCGACAGCATCAACAACAAGATCAACGAGTGGATCAATAAACTTGCCGCGGTCAAGAACAAAGTCTCTGGCTGGTTCAGCTTTGGGGAAGATGCAGCGACAGCGCCGGCACTAGGCCCACAAATTTCAGCGCCTTCACTTGGCAATTCACCGATACGCCGTGATAAAGTTGACGTTGTCGTTGATTTCAAAAATCTGCCGCAGGGCGTCAAGACTGAGGCTCAGTCGACAGGCGGTATTCCGCTGCGTGTTGACCGCGGATTTGCATTGCCGGGGGTGCGTAACTAATGGGCTGGCGCGAGAGTTACCAACAAGCATCGTTTCGCGGTGCTATCTTCTACGTGGATTCGATCGACGGTCAGTACGGCCGTCGAAACGTCACGCACGAATATCCTGATCGGGACCAGCCTTATACCGAGGACTTGGGCCGCAAGGCTCGTGAGTTCACGATCTCCGCGTATCTCGTTGGCGCTGATTACCAGCTGCTGCGCGATGCGCTGATCGCTGCCTGTGAGACGGCCGGCGCTGGTCAGTTGGTTCACCCCTACAAAGGCCGGATGAACGTCTGCTGCAAAGGCCTAACGGTTCGTGAATCGCGCAAAGACGGCGGGTACTGCGAACTGTCGCTCACGTTCATTGAGGATGGCGCAAACTCGTTCCCAAGCGCACTGCTCAATCTGGTGGCGGCAACGGCCAGTGCGGCCGCTCTGGTCATCAGCGCTGCGCGTGGCGACTTCCTGTCGAACTTCAGCTTTCCGAAAACGCCGGCCTTCGTGAGTGAGCAGCTGGCGGCCGTGACTGGGCTGATCCTAGATCCGCTCAACAGCGTCATCAGCGCCAGCAACGAGTTTGCCGACGACTGGACCGCACTGCAGAACGATATCAACGATCTGATCCAGCAGCCTGAGCTGTTGGCCGACCGGATGATCTCAGCCATTCGCCGCGTCACAGACGGCAACAAAGGTCGCGGCAGCTCTGAGGTGTATCACCAGCTGACCGACCGCAGCGGCATCCCCGCTGTCAAAGTCACCACCAGCACCCGCCAGATCCAGTCTGACTGCCAGAACGCGCTGATCGCGCTGACGGAGCGTGTGGCACTGGCCTGCAACTGTGAGCTGGCGGCCGGTTTCGCGTTCGACAGCTATCAGGCGGCCGAGGCCGAGCGCGAGCGCCTGCTGGGCGAACTGGACGACAAGGCCGACACATCACCAGACGACGTCTACAACGAGCTCGTTGGTCTGCGCACGCAGCTGGCGAAGGCTCTGCCAGCGCCTGGTCTACCGGAGATCCGAACGATTGAAGTCCGCACGACGGTTCCGGCCATTGTGCAGGCATACCGGCTGTATGGCGATGCTACACAGGCCGCCGATATCATCAGCCGCAACAGCATCCGTCACCCGGGCTTTGTGAATGGCGGCACCGAAATTGAGGTGCTTAGCCGTGTCTAACGTCGTGCTGATGGTAGCCGGCACCGAGTACGGTGGCTGGAAAGAGATCCGGATTGAACGCAGCGTGGACACGATCAGCGGTGCGTTCTCTCTCTCAGTGTCTGACCGTTGGGAAGCTGGCGCCGTCCCGTGGCCAATCAATCCGGGTGACGAGTGCAAGATCCAAGCGGATGGCGAGACGCTGATCAGTGGCTTTGTGGACGTGGTCAACACGTCGTTCAGCGCAACAGACCACTCGATCACGGTCCAAGGCCGCGACAAGTCCGCGGATATGATCGACAGCAGCGCCAACAACCAACCCGGCAGCTGGGAGAAGATCACCATTGGCGATTTGGCTAAGAAACTGGCCGAGCCGTTCGGGATCAAGGTGACAGACGAGAGCGGCGACAAGACGCCGTTTCCACTGGCCAAGCTGCAACCGAGCGAGACGCCATATGAAATGCTCGAGCGCTACGCTCGCCAGCGTGGGATCCTGACCATCGCTGACGGCCAAGGCGGGATCATCCTGACGAAGCCGGGCAAAGAACGTGCAGAGACGTCGCTGGTGCAGGGCGTCAACATTCTGTCGGCATCCGGCACCGCTGACCACAGCAACCGGTTCAGCGAGTACCTTGTAACCGGTCAGAACTTTGGCAGCGACTTCGCGTATGGCGATGAAGCGGCGCAGCTCGAGGCCAAGGCGAAGGATCTCGAGATCCGCACCGCTCGCAAGCTGCGCATCATCGCGGCCAATGCGACCGACGCCAAAGGCATGAAGGCCGTGGCCGAGTGGGAGTCGACCGTTCGGGCAGCTCGCAGCTCACCGCTCAAGATCACCGTTCAGGGCTGGCGCCAGTCCGAAGGCGGCAAAATCTGGAAGCCGGGTCAGCTGGTGTCTGTGCAGTCGAGCTTTCTGCGCATGGACGAACCGAAAGACATGATCATCAACGCCGTGACGCTCAGCAAGAGCGAGAACGGCACACTGGCTGAACTCGAGCTCATGCGGCCAAGCGCGTACAAGCCCAAGCCTGAGCAGCCCAAAGAGAATGATTTGTGGGGTACTGAATGACAGGACTAGAGCGCGTGCTGCAGGCGATGCAGCGCCGTGTGATGCTGACCGTCGGCCGAGCCGTGATCCGGAAGATCAACGACGATCCGAAGCTGCAAAGCGTGCAGGCTGAACTGCTCAAAGGCGAGCTGCGCGATAATCTCGAACGCTTCCAGCAGTACGGGTTCACGTCGGTCCCGCATCCCGGTGCTGAAGGCGTGGCCGTGTTCGTCGGTGGCAACCGTGACCATGGCTTGCTGGTGTGCGTGGACGATCGCCGGTACCGGCTCAAAGGTATGCAAGGCGGCGAAGTAGCGCTGTATACCGACGAAGGCGACAAGGTACATCTCAAGAGAAATCGGGAAATAGAAGTCACCACGCTGACGCTGAAAATCAACTGCGAAACTGCTACAGTAACAGCGACGACCAAAGTGACGTTTGACACGCCACTTGCTGAGTTCACGGGCAACGTCACCACAGCCGGCAACAGCACCAGCTCTGGTAACGTGGCAGACATGAACGGCACGATGCAGGAAATGCGGACGACGTACAATGGTCACAAACATACAGAGACGGGTAGTATCACCCAAACACCGGATGCGCCAATGACATGACAGATATTGCGCTTAAGGCCGACGCGGCCGGAAATATTTTTGATATTGATTTTGGGATCTACGGTTTTGACAGTGACGATGGCCTGCAGACGTCGATCATCATTTCACTGTTCACCGATCGGCGCTTGCCTGTTGGTGTCGATCACCCAGAAGGCCTGAACGATCCTCGCGGCTACTGGGGTGACGTGGCAGAGGCCGACGGCTTTCAGTGGGGTTCTCTGCTCTGGACGCTGTACCGGCAAGTGATCACCAACGCGGTGGTGACGAGCTGCCGTGAGTTCTGTGAGCAGGCGCTGCAATGGATGATTGATGACGGCATTGCCGAAAGCATCACCGTGACGTCCGAGCGTGCAGGCACTTACCAGATTTCAATCAGTATCGAGATCGTAAAGAAAGACACCCGCGAAACATTGCGTTATTCTTATTTGTGGGACGGACAAGAACAAGGGGTGAGCCGTGTCGTTTAACCGACCAACACTGCCGGACATTATTAGCCGGATTGAAACTGATTACGTGAGCCGTCTCGGCGTCAAAGAACCATCACGAGCGGCATTCGTTCGCGCTCAGTCGCGTGCGTTTGCAGGCGCAGTGCATGGCCTGTACGGCTACCTCGATTTTATCTCTCAGCAGGCGCTGCCAGACACGGCCGTTGATGAGTACCTTGAGCGCTGGTGTGCGATTTTCGGGATCTTCCGGATCCCTGCCACCTACGCCAGCGGCAACATCACGATCACTGGCATCAGCGGCAACGTGGTTCCTGCCGGCACGATCGTTCAGACTGGCGATCAGGTGCAGTACGAAACCACTGCGGACGTCACGCTGGCGAGCGGAACTGGTACCACGTCTGTCACATCGCTTGATGCTGGCGCGATTGGAAACCAGCTGGCTGGCGCTTCGCTGTCGTTCCTGTCGCCTGTGGCTGGCATCAACAGCACGGTGACCGTTGCCACTGGCGGAATCACTGGCGGAAGCGACCAAGAGACGGTTGAGAGCCTACGCCAGCGATTGATTGCGCGGATCCAGACGCCACCACAGGGCGGCAATGCGGCCGACTATGAGAAGTGGGCGCAAGAGGCGGATCCGTCTGTGACTCGCGTCTGGGTGAATCCACTCGAGATGGGCGCCGGTACCGTCACTGTCCGGTTCGTCACTGACGATACACCAGGCGGGCCGATCCCGTCGTCAACGGTGGTTGATGCCGTCGACGCCTACATTCAGACCGTTCGGCCTGTGACGGCTAACGTGTATGTGGTGGCGCCGGTATTGAACTCGGTGAACCTGTCGATCCAGCTCAGCCCAAACACACAAGCTGTCCGAGACGCGGTGACTGCCGAGCTCAATGATCTATTCATCCGTGATGGCAAGCCGGGTGGCACAATTCTGATCAGCCGCGTTCGTGAGGCGATCAGTATTGCTGCAGGCGAGTCCGATCACGTGTTAGTATCACCAACTACCAATATTGTTTCGCCAGCAGGCCAGCTTCCGGTCGTTGGCACTATTACATGGAGCTGATTTAATGGCGGATAATTATGTGAAGCTAACTGCCGGTTCTGGCGTTCAGATCGTTGAGGACGCTACTGCCAAGACGGTTACAGTATCTTCACCAGCTGCTGCTGCGGCAGTGAACACAAGTGCTCTTGCTGCAGAAGGGAGTGCAGTACGCATTGCGACAGTTGAGGCAGACGAACTGGTTACTAAAAACAACCCAATCACAAAATTTGCGCTTGCTGGTGACGGTGTTACTGACGATACGGCCAAATTCACGCAGATTGAAACGGAATTCGCAGGCCGCGAAGTTGATCTGCTTGGAAATACTTACGCCACCACAAAACAATTCTCAGGGTGCATTTACAAAAACGGCGCCTTCAAGGTAGCTGGCAAAACATATCCTGTGGATCGCAAGGCGACTCCCGGAGAAAACCTGTCCGGTGCGACGCTGAAAATGAAGTGGTCCGACGAACGATACAGCGTGCCAACAGGACTATATCGCGCAATCACCGTACTTGGCGATTCCATCAGCCATGGCGCCTATCAGGGCAATCTCTATCAGAACGGATGGGTGAACATCTTCAAGCGAATGATGAATGCTCAGACTGGTTCTCGGGGTTACGGATTTGCGCCGCTGCTGTCACTAGGTTCTGGACCTACATTGTCTCAAGAGGTTCATAACGTGTCATTTGGTGGCACTTGGACTGCATTGAACTCAACGCTGAATGATGGTGGACATATCCCGCAGGGGCTTGCATTTCAGAACACGGCCGGCACGGATACCATCACAATCACTGTACCGACAATTCAGCGGAATATCCGCTTGTGGTACGTGCAGCAAGCAGGTGGTGGCACATTTGGCTACGCGGTAAACGGAGGTGCTGTTACCAACGTTGATACCAATGGCGCTACGGATCTGGCTGCCTCTGTGCTGGTGGATATGTTGGATAACAGAACTGGATCCTGTCAGATTGTCATCTCGGTGATCTCAGGCACCGTCACGTTCTGTGGTATTGGGTATGAAACGCTGCCGCCTTCAACCTTAAATGCTGGCAACGTCGTACAGAACTTCAGTAACTCAGGCCGACGTTTCCGCTATGCCACTGAAGCGATGATTGATGCTGTGTGTAAGTCGTCAGTGCTTATCTTCGCACTTGGACACAACGATCAGGCAGACGTGCAAACCGACTCGGCCTATCGATCCGAATTCATCCAACGTGTTGATTGGCTGATCCAGTATTGCCAAAAGTACAACACACAGTTGGTTGTCGCAGATTTCTGCTGGTCACAAAGCCTAAGCAGCAATATCTGCCGTCAGCAACTGCGTCGAGCCGCCATTGAAACACGTGGACAGTACATTCCACTTCCAGACTACCTGTATCGTGATCAGATGCTGTTGACTGAGTATGGTGCTGGATACTATCAGGTCGACACACTAGAATATTGGACAGACACGAGCCATCCAAACGTGGCTGGCGCGAAATGGATTGCCGAAACGATTGCAGCCGACATGGGGCTTTCGGTTCGGTCAAAGCGTGAAGCTCTGGAATTTTATGACTGGCCGTTTCCACTGCAGATCACTGGCGGCGTTTTTGAGAATAACGATACCACGATGCCTTACCTGTCTTACGTGCAGCGTGTGGGCGGTTCGTTCCAGTTCAACATTCGTCTGCGGAAAGTTGGTGGAGGCACTGTTGCTGCTGGCGACTACGCGATCAATAACGCGTTCACGTCAGCGAACGTGCGGCAATATCAGGTGTTGACTGCCACAAACTGGAGTCAGCCGCAGCCAATCACGCTTACCAACACGAACGCCATTGCATTTGCGTTGCAGAATAGCCTGCAGGGTCAAGTGACTATTCGCTCTGTGACGCCATACTTGGGAGCGATTAGTTATGGATTTAGCCTGCCAGCTGATTTCAGTGATGGCCGAAACTAACGTAAAATTGGAATAGCAATGGCATACTTGTTCCTAGCTTCTGAAAGCGAATTGCAAGTCACATCAGGTAGCGGCACGCTAATTTATTGGCGTGCCGAACTTGATAAGCTGTATCCGTTGTACAGCTATGAATCACAGGCCTATGCGAACCAGATCCTAAGCCTGTTTCCTTTGGGTCCGGCTTGGGATGACGCTCGCACGACCAACCTTGGCACCCTATCACTAGCCATGGCCGACGAGTTATCCCGTGTAGATGCGCGTTCTCAGCAGCTGGCTGTGGACTGGCTTCCAAGTCAATCGATCGAGCTTCTGCCAGACTGGGAGCGTGCACTGGCTTTGCCAGACAACTGTTTTCCAGACCAGGCGCAAACGCTCGAACAGCGGCAGCTTGCGGCCGTTGAGAAGTTCACCCGGCTTGGCCTGCAAACTCCTGCTTATTTCAAGAGCTTGGCAGCTCATCTCGGCTATAATGTCGAAATTGAAGAATTCTTTCCGTTCGCTGCTGGTTCAGGCTTGGCAGGAACCGCAGTGATTGATGAAGACTGGGCTTATACGTGGAAAGTTCACATTTACGGACAGCAGATCACCGTCTCTGATTTTCAGGTGGGCAAGTCGACAGTTGGTGAAGGCCTGCGCACGTGGGGCAATAGCCTGATCGAGTGTGTGATTAACCGTCAGAAACCGGCGCACACCGTCGTTATTTACAGTTACGAGGGATAATATGTATCGCATTGATAGTCGCGGCGCCACAGCAGACGGCCGCTTTACCGAAGGGAACCCGACTACCGGCACGCCGGCAACTGTCGTCAACGCTGCGTGGATGAACGCGGTTCAAGACGAGCTGGTGAATGTCGTGCAGGGTGCTGGCCTGACATTGGTCAAGGCAGATTCTGATCAGCTGCTTGAGGCGATCAACATTCTGGCCAAGGCGCAAGCACAGACCTTGTATCCAGTCGGCTCTCTGTACATGAACGCGTCCGACGATCGGAACCCAAATCTGATTTTTGGTTTCGGCACGTGGGTAAAGGTATCAGGCCGCTTCATAGTCGGTCAGGATAGCTCTGACACAGATTTTGACACTGGTGCTGAGACTGGCGGCAGCAAGACGCACAACCACGGCGGCGCGACTGGTGACACGGCACTGACTATCGCTCAGATGCCATCGCACGATCACATGCTGCCCGAAGGTGGTGCTGACTATGCGGTGTATGGTGCTGCGAACGGCCAGCCGAATGTGACCGTTGAGGACTTCAGCAGCTCGGTTACGAGCGTGAAGCGTTCGCTGACGTCTGACACTGGTGGTGGTGAAGCGCACAACCACGCGATCGGCAGCGCCTCAAACCTGCCACCGTATTTTGTAGCGTATATTTGGCGTCGTACCGCCTAAGAAGGGATTATGCATCGCATTGATACAACATCAGCGACAGTAGATAACAAATTCACGAATGGGAACCCTGCAACTGCGACACCAGCAACTGTCGTCTCAGCTGACTGGCTGAACGCAGTGCAGGAAGAAATTGTAAGTGTCATTGGTGGCGCTGGTATTTCATTGAGCAAGCCGTCAAACACACAACTTCTGGAAGCGATCAAGCTGCTGGCCACACCACCAGGCGCATACATGCCGTATGCCGGTTCAGCCGCTCCGACAGGTTGGTTGTTGTGTGCCGGCCAAGCCGTAAGCCGTACCACCTACGCTGCGCTATTTGCTGCAATTGGCACCACGTGGGGCGTTGGCGATGGTTCAACGACGTTCAACGTCCCAGACATGCGCGGTCGTGTTCCTGCGGGTAAAGACGATATGGGCGGCACTGCTGCGAACCGTTTGAACGTCACACTGACAGGCACCACGACAAGCGCCAGTGTGAATATCACCGGCCTGTCATCGACTGCCGGTCTATCCGTCGGCATG
>JACCDR010139238.1_pt1 | contig 19518 bp, 39 predicted proteins | sample 7446431 | NCBI WGS metagenome assembly JACCDR01 (sample SAMN15323443, study PRJNA562643) | freshwater metagenome | isolation source: river surface water | place: USA:Blue River Watershed | collected 2017-08-17 | reverse complement strand
GGGCAGCGCGTGCACATGACGTCGCCGCGACCCTCGAGTTCTACGTAGTGCGTATCGTTGCATGCTGCACATATCATCGCTCAGGCTCCCCGCGCTCGATGCTTCCCGCAAGCTCTGAACAAGCGCGTCCGCGCACCTCGGCGCGGACAGCCTCTCGAGTCTCTTCTGATAGAGCGTTCGCCATTGCGGTAGCGTCCGCCTCCTTACGCTTCAGGTTCTCGACAACGCTTCCCTCTAGCTCGGATGCGAAGATGTGCACGTGAACCGGCCTTGACTGCCCGAAGCGGTAGCAGCGCCGCACGGCTTGGTAGTAGCTTTCCCATGAGTGGGTAACGCCAACGAATGCCATGTTTGCGCATCGCTGGAAGTTCATGCCGAACCCGGCAATCGATACCTTGCTCACAAGCACGCGAATGCGGCCCTCTGCGAAGTCGAGCAACCGCTGCTCTTTCGTCTCCGCATCGTCGGAGCCGCTCACCTGCACAGCGCCGTCAATGGCTTTCTCGAGCGCGTCAGTTTCCGCGTTGAGATCTCCCCAGATGAGCCACTGATCCCGGCTGGCGTTGACCATCTCGGCGCACTCGGCCACGCGCACGTCCACGCTGCCGCGCCTGGCCACGCGTTGTTCGGCAAGCGTTCGCGCTGGAGAAGCGAACAGGAGGCCGGATTGTTTCACCGATTCTGCATCGGCTGGAATCGTGTGCTGCTCAACCGTGAGCGGTGGCAGCACATACGCCGAGCCGTCATAGCCAAGGTCTGCGGGGTTGCGCAGCATCGCACCCCATGACGCAACCCATCGCCAGAACTCTTTGCGCGCGTGGCCTTTGAGCCGCCACTTTTGCGTCTCGCCGCCGTCGTGCACGAAGAACTCGGACAGCATCTCGACACGCGAGCACACGCCAAGAAACTCCGCGTGTGTGCCAAGTTCGGCGTAGTCGTTTGGGCTCGGCGTGGCTGTCGTGCAGAGCTTGAACGGCGTCGCCCGAAACGCCTCGAGAAGATGCGCGAGTGTCTTCGCATCGTGATGCTTGATGATGCTCGACTCATCCAGCACGACGCCCATGAACGCGCTTGTGTCGAAGCGGTGTAGGCGTTCGTAGTTGGTCACGTTCACGCCATAGCCAGCGTCTGCGCCGTCCCTGCACACGCGCACGACCATGCCAAGGCGCTCGCCCTCGCGCGCAATCTGAGCAGACACCGCGAGCGGGGCGAGAATCAGCACGGGACCTGGCACGTGGCGCGCCCACTCAAGAAGCATGAACGTCTTTCCCAGACCAGTATCGGCGAAGATGGCTGCGCGGCCTCGGCGAAGGGCCCAGCTCACCAAATCGCGCTGGTGCGGGAACAGCGACTGGTGCAGTTCGGGCACGCTCGCGAGGCCAGATGGCGCCACGCGAGCGAGCTTGCTTGCGATGAATTGATCGTAGCTCATGCCAACACCCGTTGCGGCATGACAACGACGTGGAGACCTTCTGACTTGACAGAGATCGGGTCGAGCTCGCCGCCAGCATAGAGCGCAACCGTCTCTGCATCCGAAGCTGCGAGCGCATCGGCGAGGTACTTCGCGCTCATGCCCACTCGCACCGGCCTGCCCTTCACCGAAGCCGATACCTCATCTTCGAACGTGCCACCGTCCTCCGACTTGGCGCTTAGCTTGATGCTGTCGCTTCGAATGTCGACCACAACCTGGCCGCCGTCGCGGGGAGCCGATACGCCGCACGCCTTGACTGCACTCAGCAGCCTAGCTCGGTCCACAGATATTTCGCACGGCCCAGTAACCATGACTGTTTCCCACGGAAGGTATGCATCTGCGATGAGCTTGAAGCCGAGGGTGGTGAACTCCGATTGGAAGGCCAGCCCCGCCGTGGTTGGGAACACCGCGAGATCGCCCTTCATCTTTGCGAGCTCTCGAACCGCGGCAGCAGGAATGAGAGCCGCATTGAACGCACCCGCGAACGGCGTCTTGCGTACTGCGCAACGGTGGCCGTCTGTAGCTACCGCGATGAGCGATCCGTGATTGGAGTGCAGGTACACGGCGCACAAGTGAGTGCGCGCCTCGTCGGCTGACATCGCGAACGCTACGCCCGCCACAAGGTGCGGGATGATGCCATCCTCAACCTTGACCGGAGCATCGGTCGCCTCGAACGATATCGATGGAAAGTCGCTCGCGCGCACGGTGCGAAGCTCGAACTTTCGCGACTTCTTGCCGCTTACCTGCATACGATCGCCGTCCACCTTGATGGTGAGGTCGCCCTCGTTCATGAGTCGAGTGCGTGTCAGCAGGTCTGACGCGTTGGCCCCGAATTCACATTCGTCGCTTCCGATTCCGACCGGCACCGATGTTTCAGCGGCGATGAACATGTCCGTCGCAAACGCGCTGAGCTTGCCGCCTTTGACGCGCAATCGAGTGCACGAAAGGACCGGCGTGATGGCTTTCTTGGCTGCTACGCCTGCGACACTTTCGAGCGCGGAGAGCAGTGTTCCCTTGTCGATGGTGAAGGTAGGCATCAGAACGGAATCTCCTCTCCGCCGTTATCGTCAGCAGGGGCCGAATGCTTCGCGCTGCCGCCGTGGCCGGTCTTGCCGTACGCGGCGCCGTCGCCGCTGTCTCGCTTGCTGCCTAGCAGCTTGATGTCGCTGCCACGTATCTCGATGTCGTGGTACGTCTTGCCGTCCTTCTCGTACGTGCGCGAAGCAAGCTGGCCGCTCACCGCGACACTGGTGCCTTTCGTCAGATACTGCGCGACGCTGGTGCCGAGCTTGCCCCAGAGCGACACGCGGACCCAAGTCGTGACGTCCTCGCCTTTGACTTTGCGGCTCGATGCGACGCTGAAGCTCACGACAGAGTCGTTGCCGACTTGGCGCGTCTCTGCGTCGCGGCCGAGGTTTCCGATGATAGTTGCTGTGATCATTTGATTACCTTCAGTTGTGTGTATCGTGACGTTTTCATTGGCACCGGAATGCCGTTGGCAGTGAGAAGCGCCTCCGCTTTGCGTGCGTCGACGCCGTTGCGCTCGCACTCGACCAGCGCAAGACGCTTGCCGCCTGGCAATGGTAGCGGCGACCTTCGCGCGCGGTCTTTCAGCGTGTCGCGTGCGGCTTCGAGGTGCTTCGAGATGACCTCGAGCTTGGCCCACGCTTCGCCGGCTTGCTCGTCCGTGAGCGAGTCGAGCGTGTCTGGTAGCACTGCGCGCACGATGGCCAGTCGACCGGGACAGTTGTACTGCGCGGGGCAGTAGGTGCAGTGAGGCCCGGTGTGCACCGGGTCGTCAGGCTTGGCCTGCTGCGTGCGCTTGATTACGTACGCAATGTCGGCGCAGATGCTTGCCGCATCGAGCGCATCGAAGGTGGCCATATCTCGCTCCCAGTTGTCGAGGTACACGAGGCCCGCGCGCACAGAGCCTACCGACTCTTGGCTGATGAGACCGGCGTTGCAAATCAGCTCCGCATGCGCAAGCAGTGCCACCGCTTGCAGCTTGATCTGCCAGTTCTTGCGGGCTTCGGTGACGCGGGCTCGGCTCTTCCAATCGATGACCTCGATGGCTCCGTTTCGCTCGAGCACGAGGTCAACGGTGCATGCAACCTCATCGTCGCTGAGCTTGCCGTAGTTGCGGCCAAGGCTCTCGCCGACGAAGCGCACGGTACCGGTCCGCACGTTGACAGCGAATGCGCCCTCGATGAGCAGCACCCTCGTGTCGCGCAGTAGGTCGCCGAGCTCGCCGGCTGGTAGCTCGCCGGTTGTGCGGTAGTGACGGCATGCGACCTCCTTCTCGTCGTGGTTCGACGTGCCTTTCGTCGAGGCTTCGGTGGTCTGGTAGATGTGCTGCAACGCGAAGCTCGTCGGGCACGCGTTGGCGCGCTCGAGGCTTGAGGCGGATGGGCGTGGGTTGCTCACGCCGCCTCCGTGGGCGTGGGCTCGACCGGATGCGCAGCCGCCGCGTCGGACTCGGCCAGCAGGGCCTTCTTGCGCTGCAGGTACACCACGCCAAGGCGCTTGCGTGCGGCATCGTCGATGGCGCCTTGCGTGTGCGCTTGCGCGATGCTCGGCGCGTGTTGGTTGAGCTCCTCGATGGTCGCCGCGTTGGTGAGCAGCGTGCGCAGCATGGCCTCCGCTTCGGTGGGCTTGGCTGGCGCTGGTGACGGCTGTGCAGTGGCTGGCGATGGAGCCGGCGCGGGCGCGGCGCCGTCGGATAGCCACGCCCGCAGTGCGTGCGCGACCTCTGCGCCAGGCTGCCGAATGACCGCGCCGCTCAGCGCTGGGCAGCGCGACTTCTCCACTGTCATCACGTTGCCGTCTGGCGACATGCTGGCCGCGATGTCGAATTCATACTCCACACCGTCTTTCTGGATCGGCGCCATGCCAACCTTGCGCGGGACCTTCTTCCCGTTGACCTCCTCGACGACGTATTCGACCTTCGTCCGCATCGTCACGATGACGTCGCCCGGATAGCTAAGGATGGCGTCAATCAGCGAATGCTGCTGTGGCGTGAGTGACTTCCACGCATCGAAGCGCCCGCCCTTCGCGTCGGCCTGGTCGAGCAGGCCACCCTTACCCATCCACGCGTGAGAGAGCGAATCGACCACGAGTGTTGGGTACTTCTCGCGCGCGGCGTCGGCAATGGCCTCGAGATACTTTTTCGGTTCGAACGAAGTGAGCTCGAGCACATCGAACTCCGCCACGTCGCCGGCATACTTCGATGCACTGCCGCGTTCCGTATCGATGACCGCGACCGGACGCCCGAGTTCGCTTGCGATGCGAAGTGCGGTGTACGTCTTGCCGCTGCCGCTCGGGCCGTACAGCGCGAGGCGCAAACGTGACTGCTGTTTCGTTGCTTTCTTGAATACTGACATATCTCTTCTCCTCCGCGGACACCCGAGGCCTCGAACCTCGCCCGCAAGCTGCTTAGCTGCAGCCCGCACGCCCAGCGCGTGGTGCCCAATTGCTTCAGTCGAGTTGGCCGGTCACCGCGAGCTGGTCCCACGTCTGGCATCCGTCTACCGGCTGGCCCTTGATGCGGCGCATGTCTGCACAACCAAGGTCGCGCAGCATCGGCCGTGTGCCCTTCGGACGCATGGCCGTGACGTACGGACCCATGTCGTGCTCAAGGCCGTGCAGATGGCCGAACTCGTGTACGATGACGGACAGCGCCAGGTCTGGGTTGCTATGCAGGTCGCTGCGTATCTGAATGGTCGCAAACCCGTTGTAGTAGCCCCAACGGCCGCGGCCCAAGTCGGACCATTCCAGCTCTAGGTCGCCATCGCGCTCGACCTCGTCAAGGCACATGCCGCCTGCGTCGCAGTACTGAGCGGCGGCGTCGCGCACCAGCGGACGCATGTCGTCGGGCGCGCTCCAGGTTTTGGGGTCGGCGCAGCCGATGGTGGCCAGCGCGGCTACGGCGATGAGCCCGAGCTTCATGGCTCCTCCGATCCACAAACAGCGCGCGCAACCCGCTCCTGTGTCTCGCGTGAGTCAGCCGGGCAGCCGAGCGCCACCCATGCGTTTGTATGCTGCACCGACCGCGCGCGGAACCGTGGCGCTCCGTCTGCGACCGAGCGAATGACTCCGCGGTCATGTCTGAGACCGTGGCGAGCCAGCATCTCGGTGGCCGTCTCGTCTGCGTGAGCGTATGCGCTCATTCGGCCGCCGCCTTTCCGCCAGCTTCGAGCGCCTCATACCTGAGCACCCAAGGCATTGCGTCGTCGCCATCAAACTGCGTCTCAATGCGCCCGCTACCGCCGCAGCGCTGGCACTCGTCGCGACCTGCGCGGTAGGGTCCGACGTACACCGCGTGCTCACCGCGACCGTTGCAGCGCGGGCACGGTGACTCGACGTCGGCGTACGGCTCGCCGCTCGTGTGATGCGACCGGCCAGCTTGCACGATCTCCACGCTGCACTCGCTGGGGTCGTGGTCTGGGTGGTCGCCGCACGTCGGGCATGGTGCGGGCTTCGTGTCGTCCTCGATGTATCCAGTCTCTCGGCATTCGGTCAGCATGGGCTTCAGCTCCTGCAAAATGGTTTCAGCGGCCAGGACAGCGCGGCGCAGTGCCTCGCGTTCGTCGACGATGCGCTCAGCCGCTCGCGCGGCATCGTCGGCTAGAGTGATGGCCCGCATGCGCCACGGCGTGGCTGCGACGGGGTAGCGATTCACGGCTCGCTCTCGGCAAGCTCGGAGTCGGTGAAACGCCGTGCGTGGTCCTTCGGACGCACTGTGTCTGCAAGCTCGCGCGGTACCGCGTGATGCGTCGCGCGGATGGCCCGCTCGGCTTCGGTGATGAGCTTGCCGAGTGAGCGGCGCGCCGCTTCGACGTCGCCGTCGGCTACCGCGTCGCGTGCGTCGAATGCGTGGCGCACCATCGTCGCAGTGCGCTGCGCGAACGGCGGCGGGAGGATGGGCGTGCGGCGGGCGGTCATGCTCGCACCCAACCGCTTGGGCTGTCTCCACGTCGCTGGACCCGCGCACCGTTACCTGCAGCGTCAGCCAGGACCTGTGCCTCACGGCGCGTTGCGCATTCGTGTACGTACCCGTTGCCGAAGTTGACTCGCCAGTTCGTCGCGTTGTTCATGGTTACTATTGTTATCATGGCTACCGACGTTATCAAGCCTATTGATGACGATTGTTATCAATAGGTGGGATATGGTGCGACACGTTGCGGCTGAGCACGAATGGAGCGACCATCAACGGATGGCTGGCTGGTGCGATTGGGAAGGCGCTGCAGAGTGGGTGCTGCAGCGCTCGCGCGGGCCGATCCGTACGCTTGCGAGAGGCCTTGGAATGCGGGTCGAGCGCGTCGCAAACACCATCACATCAGGTGAGCTCGCGATGGTCGACGGCGTGCCGGTCATATTCTACCAGGCGAGCCTATCGCCTGCGTACGCAGCTCATGTCATCGCGCACGAGATTGGACACTGGGCGCTGCGACAGACCGGCGTCGACGACAGCGAGGCCGGCGCAGACTACGTAGCTGCAGCGCTGCTTATGCCGCGCGTTGAGTTTGCTCGCTCCGTTGTCGAGCTTGGTGCAGACTACACGCAACTTGCCGCGCGTTGGGGCGTGACAGAGACTGCGGCGGCACTGCGACACGGCGAGGTCGAGCGGCGACCGCTTGCCGTGGTGTCGCCGGCGCTTGTGCGCGTTCGCGGACCTGAGGAATGGGCGTGGCCCAGCGAGCCGACGCTGCGCGCGTGGGCGCGAACTGGTGGCCCTGGCCTGCGTCGCGCGAAGCTGCGCGACGACGCGCGGCGAACGGTGCTTAGGGCGTCAGACGGAACGCCACGGCCTCACGAGCTCGCGAAACTGATTGGCTAGAGCGGGCAGCACACGGCGACGTCGAGGAATCGGCTGTCAGCCACACCCGCAGGCTGGCACGTTGCGGGAGGCGTGAGGCCCACGGGGCAGCGATAGCCGGTTGATCCTGGTAGGCACTGCACGATGCTTGATGGCGCGCATTCGCGACGACAGCAACCCATGAACAGGTTTGGTTCATACGTGATGCAGTCGTTGAATGGCGGGCGTTCATCCGTCGAAAGACCAACCGGACGCACAAAGAAGAAGTCGCCGCATGCATCGCAGGTCTGATTCAGTGAGCGCCATGTTAGATGGCCGACTTCTTTCTGTGGGCTGAATGGCCGACCTAGGTTGCATTCGGAACGATAGGCGTCGACAGACGCATCTCTCGCGTCGCTCGCCGCGTCCTGAGATGGCGCAGCGTCAGCGGCGACTTCTTGCGTGGCTGCATCGATCGTCACATCTGCGACAGACGCATCGATCGCTGGTGTTGTGCCTGGCTCTGACGAGCACGCCACTATGAGAGCAGCGACGAAAACGCTTGGCCCACTGCAACCAAAAACCCTGTTGAGTTGCATCATCATCGGCGTCATTCGTCGAGGTCCACCACGCGGCCGACCGTTTTGCCTTTGCGCCTGGCGATAGGCTCCAGAAGCGCCGTCACGTACATTCGATAAAGGCTTTCGGCGTCGGTCGGCTTGCCACTGAAGGTGCCAAGGTCGACTGATGCAATGGCTTCCTGCAGTTGCTCATCGCGGAACGGTGGCTTGCCGTAGTCAGCATAGAACCTGTCTCGCGCGTGCGCGGAAGGCGTGGCGCTGGCCTCTGCTTCGACTGTGCGAGCGCCTTGCTGCATTGGTCCGTCACCCCGAGCAAGCCAGCTTACAGACACACCCGCAGCCCTCGCTAGGTCCTCCCAAACATCTAGCGACGTGTTGCCGTGCGGTCTGTCGATCATCATCGTCAGCTGGGTCGGCGCTCTACCAGCGGCAAGGCACCAGGCTCTGCGACTTTCGAACCGTCCGGACGCAAGCACGGCTTCGACCCTTTCGAGCAGAGCTTTGTCCTTAGCTTTGACCGCTTTAGCCGACGCCACAAACGCCAGCTTAGGCCGTGCGGCTACGCCCGTCATCACAACAATCTCTCCGTCGCGACTTGACTACGATTGTAGTCGTGATAACCAACGTTACTATGAGTGTGCAAGAGCGCGTCGCCTTCGTGCGATCCATGGCCGGCATTTCGGCGAGAGAGTTTGACCGGCTGTCTGGGCTTGCCCCGGGACACACGAGGCTGATCGAGACCGGCAAGAGGTCGAGCCAAGAGGTCGACACCGTGCGCGGCATTGCGCAAGCGGTTGGTTGCTCTCTTGACTGGCTCTGCAACGGCATCGGCGAAGCTCCGACGCAAGACCAGATAGTGGCGGCGATTGCGCGAGCTCGCGCCGAGCATGGCGACCGCGAGAGCGGACCCATCGTCGACCCTGACGCGACCATCGAACCCGGCGCAGCCTGAACGATTCCCCATGCCCGCAGTGTGCACACGCACTGCGGGCTTTTCAACGCGCGCGGTGTTCATGTGCGTGCATTCTGCAGATACATGACTGAGCGGCCTACGTCGCTGATGACCACGCAACACAAGACCATGTGACGACCGTTCAGCGAAGCGGTCACGAAAGTAGTAGGAAAAATGACCGAAGAATTTCAGACAAGCGTTCAGTTCGACACTCTCATCCCCATCCGTTCAGTCAACCTGAAGCCGGTCGCGATGGAGTGTGGCTGCATCCTGCTCGCTCGCCCGAGCGCCGGACTGCAAGCATGTCCAGCGCATCCGGAGGCGGTGCGCGACGTCACCATCGCGTCGCGGGCGCGGCTTGATGCGGCGCGAGGTGTCGCGTGAGTGCGCTGATGATTGGTGCGCACTCGGTTCGCCGAGACGCAGACATGTGGTGCCTCACTGACTTGTGGCGCGCAGCTGGTGCGCCAAGGGATAAGCGGCCGAACGAGTACCTTCGCTATGAAGGCAAGGCATTCGCTGAATTTCTGAACGATTCCCTTGATGCGGGTATGGCCCGTATCACAAAAACTCGCAAGATACCGGGTGGCGGCGGCGAGACCTGGGCGCACTGGCAACTCGCGCTTGCGTACGCAAAATGGCTTGACCACGCGTTCCACGCGCGCGTCAACGAGGTCTACCGCGCGTTCGCTGCAGGTCAGCTGCAGCCTCGAAGCGATGAAGCCGTGCGCCTTGCTCTTCGCATCGAGCGATTGAGCGCGGCGAACTACGAGAGCCTTTGGGAAGACGATCTGCACACCGAGATCGCTCGCCTGCGCAAGGTCAAGGACTGGCGCCCGGGCGTGGCGTCTTTGCCGATGGCATACGGCTACGGATTTGTGTGGCGGATGATGCTCGGCGACTCGGTGTATGCCGAGCTGAAGGAGCGCAATCCAGAGCCGCAGAAGGGCACGTTGCACGGTCAGTGGCTCACGGAAGCGCGCAGCCATCTTGCCAAGCGCGAAGACCTTGTTGTGTCGCTTGCACTGGCGCGGCGTGCGACGTGTTGGAGCGACTTCGAAGCCGACATGCGGTCGCACTTCCGGAGGACCCCTATCCAGATGGGCATGCCGAAGGTGCGGACCCGTCGACTCGGCGGTGCAGCATGACCGCGCCAGACGAATCCGGCACCTTCGCCCGACTCGACGCCGACGAGCCTGCCGCCGCCGACCTCGCATGCGGCTGCGCCAAGGTCACGGTCTGCGACGACGCGCCGCTGCTTGGCAGCTTCGTGTGCCCGGTGTGCCAGCAGGTCACCACGCTTGCGGGTGACGTGACTGTGGGGTGGTGGTGATGAGCGCCGAAGAGAGGAAGCTCGCGGTCACAGCGATGTGGTTCGCGGCGGCGCTGCTCGTTGGCGGCGTCGTGCTGCTCGAGGTGGCGATACGGACCCGCGGCGCGTGGGATGAGCCGCTGCGAATGGTGCTGGCGACTGTTGGCGGCGGGTTGTGCTCGACGAGCTTTGCCGCGCTGGTTGGCTTCACCCGCGAATACCTGCGAGGTCGCCAGTGAGCCCGCTCGGACTGATGGCCGCTGTGATTCTGGTGGGCCTCGTCGCGTGGGATTGGGTCACAGGACGGTGGCCGCGATGACCGCCTGGCTTCTAGCCGCCATGCTTCTCCTGGCACCCAAACACGACCGCGCCGAGCTCGTGAGGCTTGCCGTCGCCATCGATGCTGCTGTCGCCAAGCTCGGCACGCTGTTCACCGGCACCGAAGGCCCGCGCAAGTCGGCTGCGCTGATGACCGCCGTGGCCTACCGCGAGTCGAGCTTCCGCGTCGCAGCGAAGGGCCGCGGCTCGGATTGTGGCGCATGGCAACACGTCACGCACGACAAGGCCGAATGCGACCGGCTGCGCAGCGACGCCGCATACGCCGCCGAGGTCGCGCACCGTGACCTGAAGCGAAGCATCGCGGCATGCCCTGGCGAGCCGCTTGGCGTCTACGCAATGGGCAAGTGCGGCACCAAGCATGGCGCTTGGGTGAGCCGCGACAGGATGCAGATTGCACGCAAGTTGATGACTGTGAAGGAGGTGGAGTGATGGGGTTGATATCAGTGGTCAACGGCGGGTACTTGCAGCGGACAGAGGTCGAGCTCGAAGAGTGGCGCCGCGGGAAGCGCCGCGTGTTCTGGCGGGTGCGGTGGGTGCACGCGACCATCGGCCCAACGTACACGGACATGTCGAGCCGTAAGCGTGCACGCAAAGCGATGCAGCGCATCAGCAGCGTACGCGGTTCGGAGCCACGCCTCTACCGCGTCACCGTGCGCCCGAAGCGCAAGGTGCAGCCATGACCGTCTGGGTAATCATGCGGAACTGGAACGACGAGCTGTGCAGCATACACGCATCGTTCGACGCAGCGATGGCGGACGTCGACCGGCGCGGACTCGCTCGCGGGATGCGCCTCGAATACCGTGGTCTGGACCGCGCCGAGTGGTCTGGTGGCCAATGCAACCGGCTGGTTGTCGAGGAACGAGAGGTGCAGCCGTGACCATCGCCGAAGCAAAGGCGCTGCTCCTTGCGTGCGAGGAAAACAAAGCCGACAGCGAGATGGTGCACGTCTTTCAAGACGGCGTGGCCGAAGCCGCCATCGACGCGGTAATCGCCGGCCATCCCGACGCGATGCAGCTCTGCATCATCGCAAAGCAGATCATGAGCATTGACTGCCCACGGTGGTGCGCATGACCCCAGCACATAACCCCGACGCATGCCCGGTGGATGGCTGCGATGTACACGCAACCCCGCCAGCTTGGTGGGTGCGGCAACTGGTGACGGCCGCGCAGTTTGCGGCGTGGTGGATGCGACGGAGGTGGTGGCGATGAGCAGCTCTCAGTGGAATGATGACCAGGCGGCTGGCGAGCGCGCGCTGCGTGAACACAAGCGTCGCGCTGACTTGGACTGCCGTCTGGGAGATGCGCTGCGCGCGAGCGGCATAAACGCTGCAGACGCTCTCGCGGTGCAGGCGCTTTACGCGACGGCCGGGCAATCCGGATCCCATCGGATCGTCTCAGCTCTGCGCGCCATAGAGACATGGATCAGAGAAGGATGCGCCTCATGAGAGGCCGGTGTATTGCGCAGCTAAAGCGAAGGGTGCAGAAGAAGCGGGCTACGCGATTGGCTCGGACGATGTTCGTCGCGTTGCGTCCCTTCGTTGCGCTCGCGGCCCGCGGCATCATGTTCGGCAAGACCCAGTTTGGCGACGTCGAGGACGCGATTCTTGAGGGCCTTGCGTATCGCCTTCAGAGAATGAGGGCCGACGCATGACGCCGCACACCGAAAGCGGCGACCGGTGGACCATGTACCTCGGCGACTGCATCAAAGTCATGCGCACGTGGGACGCAGCAAGCATTGACCACGTCATCAGCGACCCGCCTTACGAGGTCGAGTGTCACACGAAAGCGCGGCGCCAGCTCAAGGATGCGACGCAGAAGCGCGGCGCGCGCAACAGCGGTGAAGTGCGCCGCATCTGCGAGCCTATCGACGTCGACTTTGCAGCGATGACTGACGACGAGCGCGAAGCCGTCTCGGACGAGTGGCAGCGGCTGGCGAAGCGGTGGGTGCTGGCCTTTTGCCAAATCGAAGCAGTTGCCGCATGGCGTGGCGCGATGCGCTCTGCTGGCCTCGACTATGTGCGCGGCGGCATCTGGGTCAAGCCAGACGCAACGCCGCAGTTTACCGGCGACCGTCCCGGGGTTGGCTTCGAGTGCATTGCCATTGCTCACCAACCTGGCCGCAAGCGGTGGAATGGTGGCGGCAAGCGCGCGGTGTGGACGCACGTTGGCGCGCGGTTCGAAGGTGGCAGCAACAAGGTAAGGCTGGAGCACCCAACGACGAAACCCATCGCACTCATGTGCGAGCTCATTTCGGACTTCACCGACCCTGGCGAGACCATCCTCGACAGCTACGCGGGCAGCGGCACAACCGGCGTCGCAGCACTACGCTTGGGTCGCCGGTTCATCGGCATCGAGCGCCAAGAGAAGTACTTCAACCTCGCGGTCGAAAGGCTGCGCGCGGAAGAGCAAGGCATATCCCTGCAGGCTGCACGTAGCGGCCAAGGAGCACTGTTCGGATGAGAATCGCAATCGACTGTGACGGCGTGCTCGCCGACTTCGTGGGCGCAGCGCTGATGCTTCCCGAAGCCATCAATCCATACGAGCCGGAGAAGGACCCGGACCTGGCCGCGTGCTTCGGCGGCGAGGGCGCGATGTGGGCGGCGATTGAGCGCGCGGGATACGGCTTTCACCATGAGCTGCAGCCGTTGCAAGGTGCACGAGCTGCGCTCATGCGCCTGCGTGCAAAGCACACGTTGTTCTGCGTGACGTCGCAACCTTTCATCGCTTGCAAGTACTGGGAGCATTTCCGCACTCAGTGGCTTGACATCCGTATGAACTTCCACATCGACGACGTCGTCTTTACCCGCGACAAATTCCACGTGCGCGCCGACATTCTCGTCGACGACTTCCCGCGGCACGTGAACGCGTTCGCGCCGAAGGCTGCGCTGATTCGCCAGCCGTGGAATGCGGCCAAGACGGTGGCGGAGCACGTCGAGGTTTACGACTCGTTGGCCCACTTCGCGGAGGTGTACGGATGATTCGGACGCGTGCAGAGTACAAGCGTGCGCTGGAAGCGTGGCGCAACTTTCGTGTGAGCAGAGAACAGATCATCGATTACGAGTGGCGGCACGGGCTGCGGTACCTCGTTTGGTACGTGCGCTCTGACGTGCCTGGCAGCGAATCTGTTCATAGCAGGTACCTCACCAAGGTGGACGCGCTGTGGTCGGCTGGGCGCCGCGCCGAGACCGGGATGGTCAACATCCGCGTCACCCACGCGGTCCGCAAACCCAAGGGGTCGCCATGATCCTACCCGACTGCCTTTGCTACCCACTCGGCGCTGCCATTCTGGCCATCTACCGCGGCGCGTACCTCGAAGCCGCTGACCACCTGGACCGGTACGCGCACAGCAGCACGCAGCCGTGGGCTGCTGGCGTGCCGCCTGGATGCGTCGCGAACGCGCTGGCGGAAGTTCGAGGCTTCTCCGGTACGTCTCGGGCGGTGCCGGCTGTGCTCGAGATTCTTGAGATGCTCGACCTTGGCCAGCACTCCTACCCGCACGCAACGCGCGCGGCTCGGATGCTGCGCGAGATTGGAGAGAAGGCATGAACGCAAGCCCGCTACAGCCAAACACCACGCACGGCCGCGCCACGTTGCTCCATCGCCACGACGCCAACAAGTGGCTGTGCCGTTGTGCTTGCGGCGAGGTCTACACCCGCAACCGCGGCGTCCTGCTGCTTGAGGCTCGGGACGGTACCGCCGCATGCCCGAAGTGCAGGGCCTCGATCCCAAAGAAGGAGCGGCCGCGCGTTCCGAAGGCTCTTCGACAAGCCAACCTCGCAATGACTTGCGACATGTGCCGCGGGTATCGCCATCACATGCACATGGAGGCGAGCGGCCGATGCGTGTTTGACCTGGTCGAGGAGCATGGAGAACTGTCGCTCGAAGACATCGGCCAGCACCTCGACTTGACCAAGGAGATGGTCCGCAAGATTGGCGTCAGGGCACTGAAGAAGCTTGCCAGGTTGTGCCACCGCCGCGGCATCACGCTGCAGGATGTGTTGCCCGCTTCGCCGGAGGGTTGGTTCGATGAGTAACGGCCGCGCACGCACGCTAAAGCCCGAAATCCTTGAGGACGAACGCACCGCATCGCTGTCTCACGAGGCCTACCGGCTCTTCATCGGCATGCTTCTCGTTGCTGACGACTTCGGCAACCTCAGAGCCAATGAGAAGCTGCTCGACGCTGCCGTGTTCTGGGCGCGCGAGACGACCACAAGTGTGTCAGACCTGACTCAAGAGACCATCGATGCAGGTCTGGTAGTTCCCTACACGGTGCGCGGTCAGCGGTACCTGGCAATCAGGACGTGGCAGCGGCATCAGAGGATAGATCGACCAAGCAAACCGAAGGTTCCGGGGCCCGAAGAGGCCGACAAATCAGTCGCAGAATCTTCTAAGTCATTGGAACAACAGGAGTCACAAGAACACTCGCGAGACACTCGCGAGACACTCGCGAGACACTCGCGAATGATTCGCGATTCATTCGCCCTGGATAGGATAGGAGAGGAGAGGAAAGGAGGGGAGGAGATCCGCGCGAGCGCGAGCCCCGACCCCACCCCCGAGCCGGCTAAGCCCAAACCGGCCAAGCGACGCCCCAACGTCGGACCCATGCCGGCCGACTTTGCACCCGATGCCGCCTGGCTCGACCGCGTCGGCGTCCTGCCGGACCTGCGTCCAGGCCTGGAAACCAAGTTCCGCGACCTCGCCGCGGCCAAGGCTTGGGCTTACGCCGACTGGCAGGCCGCGTGGCGAAACTTCATCAACCGCGAGGTCGAGTTCGGCAAACTTGTTCTCTACCCGGCCGCTACGGCCCCCAGGATGCCCCAGGAACGATTTTCGGGTCAGGAACGACTGCCGGGAAGGGTCGACCCCCAAAACCGCGCTACGGCCGATCCTGGTGGATTTGGTGACTCAGTGCCAATTGACGATGGCGAGCTGGCGGATTTGTTCACCGGAATCGTGACGACTGGAGTGACACATGCGTAGTACCTTTCGCATCATTGAAGGCGGAGCAGTTGGCACAACTGTGCCACCGGAAGACGTTGCCGCAGAGCAGTCCCTCATTGGCTGGCTCCTGTGTGGCGCTGGCACGGGTCGACTCGAGGCGGTCGAAGACCTTGTGTCTGGCGAGATGTTCGTCTCTCGACCGTGCGCGGTCGCATGGCAGAAGGCCGTTGAGCTCCGCGACGCTGGCGAGCCCACGCGGATGCAGGTCGTCATCTCGAAGCTGAAGGCGTCGGGTTGTGAGCGCATCCTCATGGACGAAATCATCAGCACTGGACACGACGCGGCGGAAGGCGGCGTCACTGCTCGGGCGATGGCGGAATCCGTGCGGCTTGCATGGATCGCTCGCCGCACCCGCGAAGCAGCAACCCGACTTGGAGCCTTCGCCGACTCGGCAAGAGACCAGCTACCAGAAGCCATCGAAGCCGCATCGCAGCAGCTTGCGGCCATCGAGCAAGACATGGGCAAGCGCGCCGCGACGGTGTCTCTTCGCGATGCGTCGGTGGAGTACGCCAAGTCGCTCACGCGGCCGATTGAGACAGGCATCCCAACCGGCATACCTCGCCTTGACGCCATACTCACTGGCCTGAGGTCTGAGCAGACCACGCTTGTGGCTGCGCGTACCAGCGTCGGCAAGTCGGCACTCACGCTGCAGATATGCCTGCATGCTGCAAGCAAAGGCTTTGGCGTGCTGTACCTGTCGCTTGAGATGGCTCCGCAGGTCATGACCGAGCGCGTCCTGTCTCACGTGTCGAAGGTCGATGGCAGAGACCTCCGAGCGAGGCGCATGTCGCCGCAAGGTTGGGCAGCACTGCAGGATGCTGGCAAGCGAATCCGTGAGATGCCTGTGGTGTTCAACGCAAGCCAGAGCCTCACCATCGTCGACATCCTCAAGCTCTGCGCCGACGAGAGCCGCACCATGCGCAAGGCTGGCAAGGCACTCAACCTTGTTGTGCTCGACCATGTCGGCATTGTGAAGCCGCACGGCGATGTGTCTCGCCAGTCGCAAGAACAGCAGGTGTCCAACATCTCTCGCGCGCTGCGAGGCATTGCAGAGCGCTTCGACTGCCACGTCATTGCATGCGCCCAAGTCAACCGCGGCGCCGAACAGCGAACCGGCGAAGCGAAGCGACCACAGCTCCACGACTTGCGCGGCTCAGGATCACTGGAGCAGGACGCCGACAACATTGTGCTGGTGCACCGACCTCGTGCAGCATCGGGCCTGTTCCTCGATGTACCGGCCGAGATTGTCGTGGCCAAGAACCGAGTGAGTGGTGAGCTAGGGATGGTCCAGGCGAAGTTCGATGGTGCAACGCAGACGTTCACCGAACTGGATGGTGAGTGGCGATGAGCACCACCGAGCCAAGCCGCACCATCTGGTCTTACGAGTGGGTCGCCATGGGCCTGCGCCTCGTCAACGAGACCAACGCGCGCGAACACTGGAGCGCGCGAGCTCGCCGAGCCAAGCGCCAGCGACATGACGCCTTTGCGCACACCCGAAAGGACCCGTTCACGCGTGAGCGAGCCTCACGGTACCGCATCACGATTACCAGGCTCGGCCCGCGCAAGCTCGACTCGGACAACCTTGCCGCCAGTGGCAAGCACGTGCGCGACGGCATCGCTGACGCCATCGGCATCGACGACCGAAGCGACCTGTACGACTGGGTCTATGCGCAAGAGGCCTCGAAGGTCTACGGCGTGCGTGTGCGCATCGAGGGCCTAGCATGACTCGCCGCACCAGTGCCGCCAGAGCGGTCGAGCAAGAGATGCTGTTCGCTAAGCCGGTGGTGTGCCCGGGCTGCGTCGAGCACCAGCGATGGCGAGCGGCGAATCCACGCATCGGGACGGTGGAGTGCGACTGGTGCCAGCGGCGGCACGAGCGCGAGGCGATTGAGCAGAATGGAGGTGGGTGATGGCGACGACGATATGGCGGCCGGCCGTGTTCCCAGTGTTCGACGTGGACAAGCTGGCGAGCGCGCTGTGGGCCACCGGCGAGCGCGCTGACGTGGCCTGGGTGCCTGTACCGGCTTCGCGGCTGCGAGCTGTGTGGACTGCGAGACTTGACCGATTGCGCATAGAGGTCCTTGCATGAGAGGCACGCGAGCAAAGCTGAAGGCGAGGGTTCTGAAAAAGCGCCTGCGCAGAGAGCAAGAGTCGCTACGCAGAGAGCAAGAGTCGCTAGATCTATTCTGGAAGCGTTTCGCCAGAGCAATCGCGCCAGCGTACTCGCGCAAACTGTACACGCTCATCCTTGGCCCAACCCCGTGGCCATGGCTACGGAGGCGCAAGTGATCGGCGGTGTGCGGAGGCTGATGCTGCACTCACGGGTGTGCGCGCGCGTTACTGACACGAGAGGAGGCGGGTGATGGGAGCTGATTACTACTGGGAGCACAAGTTCGAGGAAGAGCGCCGAGCGCGGGAATACCACGTCATCAAGGCCGAGCGAGACCAGCTCAAACGCGACCACGACACCATGCTGGCGACCCTGACGGCTGCGCAAGCGAGGTGCACGGAGCTGCTGGAGGAGAATCGGCGGCTCAGGTTCAGGTCTGAAGGCTCTGACACCGTGCACGGGTTTCGAGGCTGGGACATCGCCAGCGCGCCTCGACAGGAGGACTACGCCATCAACGCGCTCATCACCGAGCTATCCCGCGCCCGCACCTTGCATCCACCCTGCAGCCGCGAGCGCTTCATGGTCGCACTGGCGGAGGAAGTCGGCGAGCTTGCGAAAGAGGTGCTCGAAGGCGGCAGCGAGGAACGCGTGCAGACCGAAGCGCTGCAGGTCGCGTGCGTGGCGATGCGCATCGTGCTGGATGCGACGGACAGGAAGGTGGATCCGTGAACCAGAACAAGACAGACCGCAAGGTCGACCGCGACGGGCTTTCGCATCGAGAGATTGCGCAGAAGGTCGGGCTATCGTTTCAGAGCGTCGCAAAGATCGAGCGCCGCGCGATGCTCAAGCTTCGGTTCTTCTGTGAGGCGCTGAAGGTCGAGAGGCCGTGAGCGCACCGATGTATTATGCACGCGCGCTGTGGCTCGCTGGCCTGGCGTTCGGCTGCAAACAGAGCGGATGTTTCGAGGCCAAGACCTGGGGGTCGTTCGTGGCCTGGGTCGCAAGGAGGTATGGGTCGTGACGAATGTAATGGATCCGTGTGGAGATCTGCGATGGCTGTTCAATGACGTCGAGGGAGAGCTCGGCAAGACGTCAAGCTACGAGGCGCTTATCGCTATCGCGCAGGGTGCAGCCGGCAACAAAAGCGAGGCACACGGCCCACAGGAGAGTGAGCGATGCATGCGCGCCGCGCGTCGAGAGCGTCCGATGCGTGAGGCTCTCGCCTACTTGACACCGGGGGAGGTGGCTACTTTGCGCGCGTTCTACACCTTGCCCCGTGCGCAGGGGTATGGGGTGCACGACCTTCACTACCCTGAAGGGATGGCCGGGGTTGTCCTGTATATGCGCCGTGGGTGGCCAAAGGCCGATGCTCGCGCCCAGGCACTCATCGAGGCGCGTGAGGCACTGCAGAGGGCTCAGAGGGCCTATCGTGCCTCATGGGCAGGAGTGGCATCACGCATCGACGCTGAGCGGCGTGCGGTCATGAATCGATATCTGAAGGCGATGGGAGATAAAGCATGAGCGGCAACATGGTGCGTATTGGGACTCTGGCGAAGCAGTGGGGCGAGCCAAAGCGGACCGTGTTCCGTCGCCTCTTCAGGCTACAGGCGATGAGCGTCGCGCGCTTCATGGTGCGTCCTAGTGGGGACAACGGGCATTGGCGCGTGAACGTCTCAGTGTTGCGGGAGCAGCATCCTGGCTGCTTCCCTGCGATTGCAGTGAGCGAGCGACTGGACAGGCTCGAGGCCATCACCGACGAACACGCTGTTGCGCTTGCGCGTATGGCGCCTGTGTTGGGCAAGGTTCGGCAGCGGGTTGGTGTCTAAGTCGATTCTTTGGGCCCCAATGGGCCCCAATGGGCCACTCGCTGTCACGTACCAAATAAGGGCCTCGCGCAACGCGTGTAGGCTACAGGCATACCCCCCCATGTTTTCCTGTGAAATTGGAAAGCGGGGAAGG
>JACCDR012267365.1_pt1 | contig 19520 bp, 24 predicted proteins | sample 7446431 | NCBI WGS metagenome assembly JACCDR01 (sample SAMN15323443, study PRJNA562643) | freshwater metagenome | isolation source: river surface water | place: USA:Blue River Watershed | collected 2017-08-17 | reverse complement strand
CTCCCTGAACCTCGCGTGGGCCGTCGGTGCGAACACCGCCAGATCCTCACCGTCGTCACGCACGGTCCGGACGGCCATGACGGGACGGCCGTTGCCGTCCAGCCGTACGTCCTCCCGGCCTATGTAGTCCTCGCGCTCCTCCGCCACGACCTTGCAGCGGACCCCGTCGATCACCATGGGCGCGAGGAACCCGTGGAGCCCGGGGCAGTTGTGGAAACGGTTGGGCTGCCCCACCGTCACGGCCGTGGCCGGACAGTTGGGGCAGACCCAGTGCTGCTCCGCCGAGAGGATCACGTCAGGGTGCTCGGGTTGCAGGCCGGGGACGGCGGGGCCGTCGTGGTGACGTTGAACAGCCAGTGGTCCGTGGACTGCGCCGTCTCGGAGGTCGGCAGCCAGGAGGTGCCGGAGCCGGGACCGTTGAGCCAGCCGACCGTGGCCTGAGCCGAGGCGCCGCGCGTCTCGCTCTGGACCTGGAAGGTGGACCTGCCGTTCTCGATCGTGTAGTTACCGATCTTGGACGCGCCCACGTTGGGGAACGCGTTGTAGATGTAGCGCTGGAGGCCGGAGGAGTCGCACGCCCCGGACCCGGCGACCTTCTGCCAGATCTCCAGGGAGTACCGGTTGGTGGGCTGGCCCTCGCTGAAGGCGAAGCCCTGGCCGGTGACCCCCGCTCCGCCCACGGTCAGCTCCCGCGCGCTCGCCATGAAGGCGAACATCGTGGTGTTGACCTCGCAGAAGTCGATGGTGAGCTGGAAGCGCTTGAGGACCGGGTCGTCCTTCTGGTTGACGCACGGGGTGCCGTCCGCCGTCCGCTCGAAGAACTCCTCACCGTCCTCGTACTGGGGCTCCGCCTGCACCTGCACGAAGCCCTTGGTCACCACCGACATGGAGCCGGTGCCGGTGACCGGATTGCCGCACTGGTCCAGTGCGACCACCCTCATGTGCGTTCCCTTGATCGGGGTTGCGCACTGCGCGACTGTCGAGACCACTGTTCACCCCTATCCGGGAGATCCGCTGACGAGGACGTTGACGTTGACGGCCCCGGCGTACACGTACAGTTCCTTGCCCGCAGGCAGGACGAGGTACAGGGGCTCATCCTGATCCACCGTGTATCCGCCCTGAGCCTCCGTGGGGTCGAACCCCACCTGAAAGGACGAGGACGAGCAACGGAGCACTACCGACCGATCGAACTCCGCTGCGTCCACGAACTTGGCGGAGCCGTTGGGCTGAGACACCGTGGAAAAGAACGTAGGGGTGGGCATCAGGCTTCACTCCCCGTGGGGACCCCGAGATTGACGAGTGCGCCGATGTGGCAGCACTCCCAACCGAACAGGTAGGTGCGGGAGGCGATGGACTTGACGGTGTTCTCGGAGCGGTCGAATGTCTCCGTGAACTGCTGCGCGAACACCTCCGAGCGGTACCCGAACACCGCGCCGGTCGCGTAGATCCATGCTGTGCCTGCCGCAGGAGCGGCCCCGGCGGGGCTGCTCCCGGTGTATCCCACGCCGGGGACGACGAGGTTGCCCGCCAGGGTCCGGATCGGACCGTTGGGCGACTCCGGCATCATCAGCATCCGGGACGTGAAGGTGGGCAGTGCGACGTACGGGATGTGGATCACACCCTGTCCGCCGTAGCACCGGGCCAGCTCCGCCTCCACCTGCCCGAGTGCCACCGCAGGGTCCTCGCCTCCGGTGACGAGCGGCGAGGCCGCTGTCTGGAGCCGGATCCCCTGCGGGTCGTCCAGGACCGCGTTGGCGGCGAGGTGGGGCCAGACCGTGGTCTGCGCCGTTCCGGAGGCCGTCCCGGCCTGCCCGGTCCAGAAGGCCCGGGTGACCTGGTACGCCTCCATCTTGGCCAGAGCCTCGGAAGCCCGGTTGACGAGGTCGGCCTGGGTCAGACCCTGGCCAACCGGGGAGCAGTCGAACTCCGCGTAGACCGTGAAGGCCGTCGCGCCCCGGTTGGCCACGGTCACGTTGGCGGCGAGGCTGGCCTGTGCCGCCGGAGTGCCGCCGCTGCCCGTGACGGCAAGACACTCGTCGTAGACCGTCCCGGCGCCCCCGCAGAACTCCTGCCAGGTGACGCCCTGACGCCAGTGCGCGCTCGCACCGGCCTCGGACGGATGCTGTGCCGCATCCCACAGGAAGTTGGGCAGCGGTGTGAACTGGGGCCCGTCGATGACCTGTCGTACTCCAGCCACCGGTCACCCTCCTCTCTGCGGGACGGGGCTGGGATCAGACCTTGACGGTGCCGGTCGCGCCGACGCCACCCGAGACATTGAAGCCGCAGGTGTACTTGCGGGCCGAGTGGCCCACCTGAGCGATCAGGTGGCACTCCTCCGCCCACACGGCGGTGAAGTCGTTCTCCGCGTTGAGCACCGAGTCACGGATGACCCCGAGGTCCAGCTGGAGACCCGTTCCGTGGAGGAACGTACCTGCGGCGTAGACCAGGAAGTTGACCGTGGTAGGCCAGACCGTGAGGTTGGAGGACGAACCCGGCTGGTTCGCGCCCCGCACCTGGTAGTCGTTGACCCACTGGACGCGGACGTTGCGGACGGCGAAGAACGCGTCAATCTGCGCGTCCGCCACCGTGAGCAGGCTCGTGTCCGCCAGGCCCGGCTTCCAGCCCAGGTCCGCCCGGATGACCTCACGGATCCAGTACGGAACCACGACCTCCAGGACCGCCCGGGTGCTCATCGCGAACTTGGCCCGGTAGTCCGTGGCCGCGAGGGCGATGGCGTTGAGGAGGCGCGTGGAGGGCGCGTCCGTGGCAGTCGCACCGATGGACGTGGCGCCACCGGCGGCCGTGTCCATCAGGGAGATCAGGCGCGCGTTGATCGCGTGGGAGTACGCGGCGCGCAGGAGGCGGATGAAGTTCTGCGTGGCCTCGGGGTAGGCGTCATCCGTGAGGTTGCCCGCCGTGAGCGAGAGGCCGTAGCACTCCAGCCGGACCTCGTTGAAGGTCGGGCAGGGCACCCGCAGGGTCGGCTTGTTCACGGAGCCGGTGACCGTGAGCTGGTCGTCCGTCTCCGTCCACAGCCACGGGTCGGTCGCGTTGCTCATGGCGAACGCGAAACCGCCCATGCCGGACGCCGGGTTGGAGCCCGCGTTCTGGAAGAACACGTCACCGATGGCCGGGGACACCGGGAACCGGATGCCGCCGCGCGACACGCCCACGGTCGGGAGGTCGATGAGACCGTCCGACGGCTCCGCGATGTTGAAGAAGTCGTACATGATCTGCGACGGCGCGCACCAGCCACCACCGGCCACCAGAGCCTTCTGGGCCTCCGGCTTGGTCATGTCCTTCCACAGCTCCTCGATCGTGCCGTGAGGAGTGCGGTCGTCCACGATGTGGTCGAACTGGTTCTTGATCGACGCCACCTGGTGCCACGGGGCGCCCTTGCCGTCCCGGGTGACCGGGATCGCCTTGGCCTTGCGCTGGAAGGCGTCGGCCAGAGCTGCGATGTCCGTCATGTCGGTGCCGTGGGCGACACCGGGGACGTCGATGGAGGCCGTCACCGCGTTGGGGAGACGGTCCTGCACCTTGGGCTTGGGGGCGTGCGCCTGGGTCTCCCCGAGGGAGGCGAACCGGCGCTTGGCTTCGGCCAGCTTGACGTCGTCACCGCCGAACAGCGCGAGGGTCACGCCCTGCACCGCCGCCTGGGTGATCTGGTCCGCCGTGAGGTCCACCTTGTCGGACTTGGCGGCCTGGCCGCCCTCGCCGGTGTCGGGGCCCTTGACGCGCTCGGTGAGCGCCGCCATCCGGCGCGCGGTCTCCTGCTGCGCCAGCTTCTGCTGTTCGTCGGCCCGGGTCGCCCGCACGCGCAGCTCGGCCCGGACGCGGTCCAGGTCGTCGGCGATGCGCCCTGCGTAGGCGATGTCCTCGGGGGTGATGTCCGCCTTGGTGTTGACCGCCTCGTACGCGGCCACCGCCCTGGCTTCCAGTTCGGTCAGGTCCGCATCCCCCACGAGAGTGAGGTCAGCGGGTGCCTCAAAGGGCTCCACCGGCTCCGGCACTGCAACCTCCTGGGGAGATGACCGGATGATCTATGACGGGCGCACCGTAGCAGACAGAAACGATCCGGCCAAAAGATCGGAATCTTTTGACCGGATCGGTAAAAGCGCAGGTCCGTCAGCCGTTGGGGTTGTCCCCGCTACCGCCGGGCCCCTGCGGGGCCGGAGGCGGGGGCTTGGGCTGGTTGCAGCCGCACATAGACGATCACTCCTTCGCGTGGACTCGCTGGCCGAGACGGCTCATGATCCTACGGTACGCCAGCTGGTCCAGCTCATCCTCGGTGAGCTGTTCCCGCAGGTTGGGCATACCGCTGGCGACGAGGGCCAGCTGACGGCCGTCGGTGTACTTGGTCCGCAGCTTGGGCACCGGGAAGCCGGGCACGTTGACCGCGAGGAGGCCGACGAGGCGCAGGGAGCCCCCGACGTTGCGCCAGTCGCCGGAGACCTGGCCGGAGGCGCGCAGCTCGTGCACCTGCTCCTCCGTGGCGGAGGCCCGGACGCACCCGGCGACCCAGATGCCGTGGGCGTCATTGCCCACGGTCACGTCCGCCACGGCGGCACCGGTGTTGTCGTAGTGGTCCGTGGCCGCCCGGTACCCGAGCGAGATGTCGGCGTGGTTCGTGCCGACGGTGATCTGGCCGACGGAGGCCATGGAGTCGCCCTCGCAGGCGACCGCGCCCGTCATGAAGTACGGGTGCGACTCCTCGTGCGGCGGCGTGACGCACATGCCGGTCTGCCCGATGTGGCAGGTGCCCCACAGGGCGGCGTGGCCGTAGACCCGGCCGTCCGGGGTGACCGTGATCGGGGTCGGCACCGAGAGGTCCGGGTTGGCGAACCACTCGGCCGGGGGCGTGCGGGGGGCGTCCACCGTGTTGCGGGTGACGACCGTGGTCCGGCCGAACTGCCGGTGCTGCCCGGCGCGCTGGCCTCCGGCGACCACGGCACCCTCGCCGTCGAGCAGGGCGATGTACGCCTCAGCGAACGCGGGAATGTCCACGAGCGTGGCGGCCCGGTTCCGGCCCTTGTGGCACACGACCTTTTCCGGCGCGGCGAACAGCTGGGCGAACGGATCCTGCTCGCCCTCGCCGTCCGGGTCCGGCTCTGCCCAGATCAGCTCCATGTCGGCGTCCTTGACGGAGTCGACGTCCACGGAGACGCCCCGCAGCATCTGGTTCTTGACCTTGGAGTGCGCCCGGCGGCCGTCCTCGTCGGACAGGTCCAGCACACCCTCACCCATGATCAGGCCGTTGTCCTCGCGCCAGATCTTGTCGATGCGCCCGACGTTGACGGCCTCCGTGCGGGGCTCACCGCCGTGGGAGTCCACCCGGTTCCACCGCAGCGGCAGAGGCAGGTCGGCCCACGTCAGGGCCTCGTTGTCGAACTGGCGGCCGTCGCCGGTCTCCACGCCCTCCACCGTGAGGGGGCCGCGCCACGGGACGGTGTCGGCCGACTCGGAGGCTGCGGTGACGCGGGTCTGCTTCTTGCCGTCGTCCTCCATGCCGTCCTCGCCCTCGTCCTCCGGCACGCACTTGCCCGCAGCCGGGTCGAACTCCATGCCCTCGCCGCAGGAGTCGAACGGGACGATGTTCAGGCCCTCGTACCCGTCCTCCACGCCGAACACGGCCGCCTCCAGGGGCGTGGCGGCCAGCGTGTCGGGTACGGACCAGCCCAGCTGGGCGAAGTGGGCGCGCAGGTGTGCCTTGGCGAGGGCGACCGCTTCCGGCGAGTGGCCGGTCAGGGCCGGGACCTCGCGCGCGGCGGCGAGCAGACCCTGCGAGTTCAGACGGCCGTCCGGGTCGTGGTGGGGGAGGAACGCACGGTCCCGGGCAGCCTCGTTCCCCGGGTCGGTCCCGGCGCAGGCGCGCACGTACTCCTCGTCGCTGAAGCGGCTGACGGTTCCGTCCCAGCCGCCGGTCCGGGGCGCGCCCTGGCCGGTGAAGTGCTCGGGGCCGTCGGCGTACTGGTTCTCCTTGAGCCGCTTGTCCTTCTTGGTCCCCTTGCTGGGGTCACCCTTCCGCAGGGCTTCAGTGGTCACCGGGCCTCCTCAGGCCGATCTTCTGGCGGCATGGTAGCGGCTGAGTCGTCCTCGGCCTTCCAACGTGCGACGATCATGCCCCGGCACGGGTTGCCGTACCGGGAGCCCACGCAGTCCTTGTAGCCCATGACGGGGTACGCCTTGATGGCGATCTCCAGGGAGTCGAACTGCTCCCCGTCGACCTCCTTGCAGGGGCCGCACGTGTTGCGGTCCATGATCTCCGAGGCGTAGTAAGTCCCGGGCGGTCCTGCGCGCAGGACGGCCTCGCGCCCGGCCGTCTGAGCCGTGGACATGGCCGTGCCTACGGGGCCGCGTACGGCTGAGTCCTGTGCGTCCGTGAGCCGTTCGTCCACGGCGTCGGCGAGTGCCTGCGGGGACTCCGCCCGCGCGACGAGGTTGGTGACGATCCTCTTGGCCGACTGGACCAGGGAGGACGCCATGAGGCTGGCCTGCACCCGGGCGACGGAGCGGAGCAGTTTCTGTCCGCCGACGGCGGCTGTGACGGCCTCGTCCTCCTCCACGTCGTCCGGCAGACGCCATTCGCCGATCTCCACGCCCTGCCACTTGGCCTCGCGCACGAGAGCGTCCCCGGCCTGCCGCGCGAGGGTCATCATGACCCCGGTCAGGACGTCGGCCGCCCGGCCCGGGTCGACTGCGAGCGCGTCCAGCTCCTCCGGCGTGTCGGCCCCGGCGAGGATCTGCGCGTGGATCTGCGCCCTCCAGTCGGCCAGCTCCCCGGCCAGGCGCGCCGACGCGAGGGCGACTGCCTCGTCCCACTGCTTGCCGTGGGCCGTGAAGTCGGCGTACACCTCGTGCTCGAAGGGGTCCCGGCGCGCGGCGGAGGCCGTGAGGCCGGGAGGCCCGGACAGGGGAATGTCCCGGTCGTCGTCGGCGAACGACAGCCGGATGCGGTCGAACGTGACCGGACCCAGCCGCTTCTCCAGGGCCCGCACCACGGTGAGGTCGCCGGAGTACGCGGCGCAGACATGGGCGACCCACGGGCTGTGCTGCTCGGGAATCTCCGGCAGGTCCGGCGTCATCGTGACGGCCGTGGCGGCGATCACGCGCGCCTCCCCGAGGGTGGAGGCCGCAGGGTCCTCGCTCGGGGCGTCCCCCACGGAGTAGACCCAGGCGGGCTTGTCGCCGTCGCCGTTCCAGTGCGCGACCCCGAACACCTTGGCGTCCACCGGCGGCAGACCGGCTGCGAGCTGCCGGACACGGTCCTCCAGGACGTCCCGGGCCTCCTCCGGCCAGGCGGCCCCGTCGTCCCCGAGGTAGAGCAGGGTGCAGTGCAGTTCGGCTGCCTTCTCCCCACCGGGGAACGCCAGCCGCTTGGCGTCGGCCGCCGTCGGCATCAGCGCGATCATCGCGCCGTCCAGGTGCGTGTCGCCGTCGGCGAACGACCGGCGCCCGTGGGCGTGCTGTATGTGGTGACCCCGCCGGTGGAACTCATGCACGGCCGTTCACCCCCGCCGGGAGGAGCGTGGTGGTGATCATCCCCTGCGTGTCGGCGAACGTCGCCGGGCCGTCGATGACGAGGCGGCCGAACGAGTCCAGCCGGGAGTAGTACAGACCGGGCCGTCCGGGGACGGCGGCCGGAGCGTTGCGCGAGACGGCGTGCGTGAACGGGCAGGAGTATTCGTGCTCGTGGCACAGCGCCGGGTGGACGAGGTCCCACCGGGACGTCGTCGCGTGGAACCGGACCATGTGCTGTGTCTGCGCCTGCCGCAGGAGCCTCGCGCTGCGGGCCGCCTGTGCGGCGCCGGGCTCCTGAGGCGGTCCCTGTCCCTGCTCCCCGGCGGCCGGTCCCGGGGGAGCGCCGGGGGCGTTGGCGCCCTGCGCCCCGGGCTCCGGAGGCGGAGGCGTCTTGCCGTCCTGCACGGCCTCTGCCGTCCCCGGGTCCGAGGGCGAGACCGGCACGATGGGCTTCAGCTTCTCGCCGATCAGCTCCGAGAGGGCGGCCGACGCGCCGGACGGGAGGGTCTTGATGATGACCTTCAGGCCCTGCTCCTTCAGCTCCTCCGGCTTGGGCTTGTCGTCCTCGTCAAAGCCCAGCTCACGCCGCAGCGCCATGCCGGAGATCTCCATGCGGTCGTACGCCTCGGTGGCGTTCGTGGACCGGTCGGGGCGCAGGGCCAGCTCCGACATGTCGTACCAGACGACATAGTCCGTGGGGTCCTCGCCGGACGCCTCAAGCCGGGGCTGGAGGTACCCCCGGGTGAGGCTGTCGCAGATCAGCTCCGCCACCGGCGCAATGTGGGTCTTCAGCGCGCCCTCCTCCAGCTGCCAGGCGCCCCAGTGGTTCACGTCGCCCATGCCGAGCAGGATCTCTGCGGGCAGGTCCAGCTTGGTGGCCAGCCGCTTGATCGCGCTGTCCCGCTTCTCGATGATCTTCTCATCAATCTTGAGCGTGAAGTCGATGTGGCGGAGCTGCGCGATGGACTCGGCCGGGCCCATGATCGGGATGGGGATGACGGAGGACGCGGTGCCGGGCTTCTCGATCGCCTGTGCGGCGATCTCGATGAACTCCGCCACCAGCGGGTTGGGTTCGTCGGCGAACTCCTCGCGCACCGGGAACGTCAGGTCGTCCGGGATGCCGAGCAGACCGGCCGACGCCAGGCGGGACAGGTACTCGGAGGCGATCTTCCGGTTGACCAGCTCCAGCTCACGCATGATGTCCCGGGCGCTGCGCGCCGGGGAGTCGGCCAGGTGGTAGTAGCGGTCGTGGGGCCGCCAGATGCGCGTGACGAGGGAGTCCTGCGCGACCCGCCGCCAGTCCTGGCCGACGTTCACGGACTCCTCGTCCATCACGTAGAAGGTGCCGTTCTGCACCCGGATCTCGTCCACGGACCGGACCTGCCAGCGCTCCCGCTTGCCGTCCGACTCGCCGATCAGGTAGCCCTCGCCGGGGATCGCCAGCTGGACCGTGAGCCGCTTCATGATCTGGGACTGGCCGGTGGTGCCGCCCCCGAGGCGCATCATCAGGTCGGCCGCCGGGCCGTCGACCACGATGTCCGGCTCATCGACGTCCGGCTGGAGTTTGGCGGCACGCAGCCGGACCCGGGAGAGCATGTTGCTCAGCCACCAGATCCCGTAGTTGAACTCACCCAGGTTGTCGTAGTACGACCACACCTCGTGCTGCCACTTGTCGGTGTGCCGGACGAACTGCGATGCGGGCCCCTTGGGCGGGGCGGCGGCGGCCGTGAGGCCGGGTCGCGGCGTGTCCACCGGAGTGGCGGCAGCCGTGAGGGCGCTCTGACCCGGCCGGGCGATAGCACTGAGCAGACCCACCGTGACCTCCCGTTGATCTCGGGGGCATGGTACCGGCCGGAACGCTCCGGACCTCTCGGGCACGGGAAGGGCCCCGTCACGGGGGATGTGACGGGGCCCGGGGGGCGAGGCTCAGACTACCCTCCGAGGATCAGTCCGGACATCTGCCCCTTGCCGTGCTGTAGCACCTGGATCCACTGGTCCACCTCGTCCTTGGCGAGGAACGCGGTGAGCGTGGTGCTGTTCGTGCGGATCGTGGCGCACAGCCGCTGGCCGAGAGGCGTCTGCTGTACCGAGACCGTCAGGCTGGAGTCCCCGATGCTGAGGAACTGGTTGCCCGGGTCGAACGGCGGCAGGTTGTTCACCAGCCTCGGGCCCTGTGCCGCCGGGGGCGGGGGCTCCTCGGAGCCGTGGCCGTTGACGCTCACGACACCCCGCCGCCTGTGCTGGAGCACATCTCATAGGTGCCGTCGGCGTACTTGATCCCACGGCACGCCTGGTAGTACACGTCCAGGCCCTCCGGCATCGACGTGCCGTAGTCGTAGTCGGCGTACGTGTTGCAGCCTCCGGTGTTCCACAGGTTCGTGTAGATGCCCGCCCCGGGGACCGACACGTGGGCCATGCCCGCCTTGCCGTCACAGGCGGTGTCCCAGACCCGGATGGTGTCGCCGTCGTGGTAGAACTTGGCGCACGCCGAGTAGTTGCCGTTGCAGACCTCGGGGCCGTTGGTCCCGGCGGACGCCACGCCGGAGGCGGCGAGGACGAGGCCGAACGAGGCGAGCAGTCCGGCGAGAGCGGTGAGGATCTTCCTCATGGTCTTCCTTCCGTTGATCTGATCACATAGGCGGGTCACGGTGCAGGTACCAGAGCACCAGAAGGTACCCCAGCCCCAGGCCCATTCCTACCCCGGCAACGACCCCGATAGCGATGGCTGCCCAGTCCGGCATCACAGCTCCTCACGGGAGGCGAGGACGGCCGCCACGGCCCACACCGCGAGCCACTGGAGGAACGGGACCGGGACCCCGGCCGCCCACCAGGTGAGGGCGACGACGGCGCCGGAGACGTACGCCGACGCGCACCACGGGCAGGTGATCAGCTCCGCGAGCCACAGCGGGCTCCACGAGGCCCGCATCACGTAGCGCTCCTGGTCCTCGTCGTGCGGGTCGTACGACCACTGCTCGCGGAGCAGGGTCCGCTCCGGCACCGTGGCCAGGTTGTAGGTCTCCAGCTCCTTGAGCGTCATCGAGCGCCAGCCCCCGGCAAGCCGGTCCCGGACCCACAGCACCGGCGGGAACGTGTCCTTCACGAGGAGCCGCGTCAGCCGGTACGCGGCGAGGCCCATCAGGGCGAACAGGAAAAGATCGGTCACTGGTCGATGCTCCTTGTTCCGGGTGCCCGCCCCTGCGGGCGTGGAGGTGGTCGCCTGGCCGGGCACCCTACAGGAGAGGATGCCCGGCCGGGTAGATCGGTTCCCTACTCCTTGGCCACGAGCACGCCCGGGGGCGAGACGGACGGCGGAACCGGCGCGCCCACGTTGGGCCGGGTGACGAACCAGGCGATCAGGAGAGTGATGGCGCCGACCTTGGCTGCCTGCTCCTCGGCAGACCAGTGCAGGGCGAAGTGCGACACGAGGGAGACGGCTGCGACGACGAGGCCGTTGAGAGCGGCGATGAGGCCGTCCCCGACCTGCACCGCGACGACGAGGCCGAGAGCTGCGGCGATGGCGGCCGTGACGACGGACTGAGTCTGGTCCGAAAACCCGATGCCGAATGCGGACAGCACGCCCCACACGGCGGCCACCAGCGCCATCCAGGTGGCCGGTTCACGGCCGTAGATCTTGCCCATGGTTGTTCCCTTCCGGGGTCACGTGACGGAGCTGAACACTCCGTCGAGAGTATGCACCACGTCCCCCAGCCAGCCGTTCGCGAGCAGCGCCCCGAGGACGAACGCTGCGAGGGCCGCCACGAGGACGGACCGGTGACGGGAGATCAGGAACCCGGTCAGGAAGACGAGCAGCACGGCGGTCAGGGTCAGCTCCATGGTCATTTAGTTTAACCCAGCTGGCGCCCCATGGAGGCCATGCCACTCCCGCCCTGCTGCACGGTGGCCGTCGTCTTCACGATCCGGTTGTGCCAGGCGGGCCACACCATCGCGTCCAGCCGGTCCGGGCTCCAGTCCAGCTCCGGGTACCAGGTGCACAGCTGGTCCTCCAGCTCCGAGTGGACGCCCACCATGTGCCACCGGTTCTGTGCCGTGAGCGCGCTGACCGGCTGCGCCCGGACGACCTTGCCCCGGGTGGCGCGCACCATCCGGATCGGGATGTTGATCCCCTCCGCGTCGGCCGCCGCCCGGATCGTGGAGATCGCCATCTCACCGCCGAAGTTGATCTCCACTGCGATGTCGTCGGCGTCGAACTCCTTGGCGGCGAGGACGGCGGCCCGGCCCCATCCCTCCGGCTTGAGGTGGACGGTGCGGTCCCCGAGGACGTACCCGTGGGCGAGGGAGGTCTTGACCTCGCGCTCCCCTCCGGCGACCTCCCGGACCCGGACGTGCTCCTGCATCGCCTTGCCGACCACGACAATGCCCTGCTCCCCGGCTCCGCCGGAGGGGTCCACACCGACCGTGATGCGGGACAGCTTGGGGACGGCGTCCAGCGGGATCCGGCTGGAGTTGAGCCAGTCCCGGGTCCACAGCGCGTTGGAGTCCTCGTCCAGGATCTCCGCGAGCAGTTCCTGACGGCCGAGGTCCGTGCCGTCGTACTCCTCAAGGAGCGCGTCACGGATGTGCGCCGGGAGGTGGGGGTTGTCGTACATGGAGGCCCGGGTGAGGACCACCTGAGCCACGCCGCCGGTCGCCAGTTTCTTGATCAGGGGACGGGGCTTGGGGGTGGTGGAGGCGACCCAGTGGGGCCGGGGGCCGGAGCGCAGACCGAACCGCATCTGCGCCCACGCCTCGTCCAGGTACCTCCACGCGGCCATCTCCTCCAGCCACGCCAGGCAACGGTTACCGCCGGAGCGCAGCCGCTCCGTCTGGGGCTGGGTGTCGGCGCCGAACAGCTTGGCGATCGAGCCGTTGGGCCACTTGATGATCGTGCCGCCGGGGGACGTGATCATCCGGGCGCCGGGGCTGTGGACGCTCAGGCCGGACGGTCCGCTGAAGCACGAGGTGGCCGCGTCCCCCAGGGTCGGGGCGATGATGCCGACCCAGTGGGGGACGGGCCCGGGGAGACAGGGCGGACCGCTCACGTGCTCGTGGACGTACTTGGCGCACGCGTCGGTCTTGCCCGCTCCACGGCCTGCGAGGAGCAGCCACCCGTACCAGCTCCCGTCCGGAGGGATCTGGTGCGGCAGAGGCGTCCACCGTGGCGCCGTCGCGAGACGGGCATGGTGGGCGAGCAGGTCTGCCGCCAGACTCCCCGCACGCCCTAGATCACCCATGAGGGGAAGTATGCCCCGGCTGCGCGGTGAGGCGGCCCGCACAGGGCGGGAGCCCGGGGCGTGGACGGGTCCCCGGGCTCCCTGTGAGTGAGCAGCCCCAGGATACGACAGACCCCGGCCGATGTCCGGGTAAGGGTCGGCCGGGGCTCTGCCCGAAAGGAGCGGGCTCCAGCCTACGTCGTGGAGCCCCGTTCCGGGAGGCGCAGCACCTGGCCCGGGTAGATCAGGTCCGGGTCGGCGATCCGGTCGGCGTTGACGGCGAAGATCCGGCGCCAGGTCGTGCCGTACCGGGGCGCGATCTTGCTGAGCCAGTCGCCGGGCTCCACGGTGTGCGTGTCGGCCGCGACCGGCTGCGCGCCCTCGGTGCGGGGCGCCGGACGGACCGGGGCCGCCTTGGGCGAGGCCGTAGACGGCTCTCTACCGGCCGAACTCGGAGCCGTTGACCCCGAGGGCCGGACCACGCCCGCTATCGTGCCTCCGGCCCGCTGTAGCTTGCTGTACCCCACTCCTCCGTTGACGTGGTGCGAGGCGGTGTCGACGGTCCGGCCGTCACCGACGTAGATGGCCACGTGGTCCGCATACGACCTGAACGAGTAGACCACCAGGTCCCCGGGACGGATCTGCGAGAGGGAGACCCGAGGGAGACCGGCCAGCTGCTGAGCCGCCGTCCGGGGGATCTTCACCCCGGCATGGAGCCACGCCTGTGAGGTCAGGCCGGAGCAGTCGAACCGGGTCGGGCCATTCCCGCCCCACAGGTACGGGGCGCTGCTGATCTTGCTGATCGCGTACGCCACCGCCGTGGCCGCCCTCGTCTCGGACGTCTTCCCGTTCTTCCGGGGCGCCACTTGAGGGGCTGATGGAGCCGACTGGCTCTGGCTGTACGGTGCCGGTCCTCCCCGGCTCAGTCCCGCCCGTGGGCCGCATACCGGCCACGCTCCCGGGCCCTGGCCCTTGAGCACCTTCTCCGCCACGAGGATCTGCTGTGTCTTGGTCGCCAGATCCGCCCTCGGGGCGTAGCTCCGGCCCCCGTACGCGGCCCACGTCGATGGGCTGAACTGAAGGCCCCCGTAGTACCCGTTGCCCGTGTTGATCTTCCAGTTCCCGCTCGACTCGCAGTCCGCGACCTTGTCCCAGGTCGTGACGGTCGCTGCCGATGCTGGACTGCCGCCGCCCACGGTGAGGGCGGCGGCGACAGTGCTCACCCCCACGGCTCCGGCAGCTACTGCCCGGCGCCTGTTCTTGGGCTTGCGATGCGCGGCCATGTGACCACCTCCGGCCAAGCACCGTAATGGGCGTCCGGACTGTGTCCAAACTGAGGGGCGGATCTTCACACGTCGTAACCGCGCTCCCGGGCGACCTTGACGGCCGCCTCCCGGCGCTCCAGACCCCGGGGGATGTGCAGAACGTCCAGCTTGCGGTAGATGACCGACAGCCGGGACGAGACGGAGGACCCGGGCTGGCCGAACTCCCGGCCGACCTCCGCCAGGGACAGGCCCTCCCCGAGCAGCCGGAGCGTGCGCGTCTCCAGGTCCGTCAGCCCGGTGGAGGGTGCCTTGGGCCGGGCCGGGGCGGTCGGGGTGAGAACGAGCGGGGGCAGGAAGCCCCGGCGCTGCCCCTCCTCCACGGCCGCCCGCTTCTTGGCCGTGGAGGGGAGGTGGTTGACGTCCAGCTTGCGGAACAGGGAGGTGCGGACGTCGTCCATGGTCCGGCGGGAGACCGGGGACGCCTGCACGATGTCCACGTATCGCCTGCCCCGGTAGAAGGCCCGGAGCAGGGATTGCTCCGCCTCCGTCAGCTTGGGCGCGCGCAGGACCGTGATCGGGCCGCCCATGCGCTCGGTGTACCCGATGTACCACTTGCGGCAGGCCCGGCACGGCTCCTCGTGCATCCCGTGGTGGCGCCGGTACCCGTGGACGGTCCCGCACTCGATGCGAGGGCCGATGAGGTCCAGCTGGCAAGCGATGAAGATGGCGTGTTCGATCCGGCGCGCCTTCAGCTTGAACCGGATCCGGGTGTCCAGTGACGGGGACGACTTGACCTTCAGTTCGATGAAGGCTTCACGGGGTGTGTACCCCTGCGACAGGTACCACAGGTACTGGTGCTCACGGGCCGACAGTGGATTGACCGGCTCACTGATCCGCTTGTCTACGGCATTCGAGGGCATACTGGTCCTTGGTCACGGTGAGTTGGTTGGCGCCCTCCAGCCGCCCCGGGAATCCCACACCCCTCGGCCGGAGGGCGCCGCGCCCCGGCCCCGGCAAGGTCATCGCCTCCTGCCGTCCGGCGCGTGCTTGAACAGTATTTACCTAAACCGAGGTCCGGCCAAACCTAGAGGTCAAGCCACTCGGGGTGCTCCAGCGTCCACTTCACGGTGTTGTACACCGACTGCGCGAGGGGGACCGGGGCGCGCCACCCGAGACCGGCGAGGCGGGATCCGTCCAGGGCGTAGCGCAGGTCGTGTCCCGGCCGGGACGCGTGGAACGAGACCGGCTCGATCAGGAACGGGTACGCGTCCTCCGGCAGGCCCATGATGGCCGCCACCATCCCCACCATCTCCGTGTTCGAGACCTCGCGCTCACCGACGATGTTGACCCGGTACGGGCGCTCCACGGCGGGGTACATCGGCACCCGCTCGATGAGGTCGCCGGTCAGGAACAGCCACGCGTCGGCGAGGTTGCGCGCGTGCAGGTAGTGCCGGGAGCCGGGCACGCCCTCGGGGCTGACGTGGACCGGGATGGGCTCGCGGTCGCGGAGGTGGCGCACGATCTTGGGCAGGAACTTCTCGGGGTCCTGCATCTCGCCGATGATGTTCATCGTGTTCGTGATCACGAGCGGCACGCCGTAGGTCCGCCAGTAGCTGACGCCGATCGCCTCCTGCGCCGCCTTGCTCGCGCTGTAGGGGTTGGACGGCAGGATCACGTCCCACTCACGGTGGCTGTAGTGCTCCGGCGCCGGACCGTAGACCTCGTCCGTGGACATCTGGAGGACGAGGGAGGGGCGCAGCTGCCGGGCCAGCTCCATCACCGACAGCATGAGGTCGACGTTGTTGCGGATGAACGGGCCGGGGGTCTCGATGCTCCGGTCCACGTGCGACTCGGAGGCGATGTTCCAGATCACCTGGCAGCCGTCGAACCGGCGCACGGTGATCGGATCGGCGGGGCTGCGCATGTCCCAGTGCACGACGTCCACCCGCTGCGCCCACTCCGGCTGATCGCAGACGGCGGAGGCGATCCGGGCCGGGAGCCCCTTGTGGCTGAAGGTGACGGGGCAGACCACGTCCCAGTCGGTGTTCACGAGGAGGTGGCGCAGCGCGTGGCTGCCGACGAACCCGGACGCGCCGGTCAGAAGGATCTTCAATCTCTGCTCCCTGGTCGGCCGGGTCAGACGCGGCCGATCAGGACGAGGATCAGGAGAACGACGAGGATGATCACGAGGATGGTCCACAGACTCACTGCACTCACCTCCCGATCGCTACGTCTACCCCGGTATATGTATTCCATTACGGAGAGTCGCTTTAGCTAAATCTACCCGTGCGTACGGTAGCGGAAGCACGAGGTTGCCGTCTACGCAACGAACTCCGGCCGGGCTGTCTCCTCGGACACCCGTCCGGAGTTCGTTGTTTCACCAGGTCGGATGGCTGGCAGCTACCCGACGGTAACCGGGCCGGGCGCCGGGGCCGTATACCCTTCCGCCGGGTAGGCCCACGGGGCGAGGCGCACCCGCACGTCCCGGAGGCCGTCGGCGAGCGCCGGGCAGTAGTCGCACGTGGTCCTCGTCCCGCCGCCGGGGATGAACTCCACCGTGCGGTCCGGGTGGAAGCAGAACCGGATCCGGGCCCCGGCCTGAGCCGCCCGCCGGTTGGCGAGATCTTCCTGTGCCGCCGCCTCCGGGTCCGTCACCCTCGCGCTCATCCCTCGTCCTCGCTCTCGCTCACCACTTCACCGTCGATGGTCCGCAGCCGGGCCCCGGCCGCCTCAAGCATCCGCTGACGCTGCACCGGCTCCAGGTCGATGGCGTCGGCCCCGGCCAGGATCGCCTCCACGGCCAGCTGCGCCTCGTTCTCCACCCGGGTCTCCAGCGCAATGTCCAGTTTCTCCCGGGCGTACGTGCCTTCCACGCGCGCCTGCCGGTCCTCCAGCTGGATCAGCTGGGCCACCGCCGCGATGACCGGGCCGTCGTCCCGCAGCGGCACGCCCTCCGCGTCCGTGATGATCTTGCCGTTGTTCACCACGAGGTGCCGCCGGGCGATCACGCCGTACAGGGCGCGCCGGATGTCGTTGAACCGGAGCACCTGTGCGGCGATCCGGTCCTCCACCTCCGCGTCCGTGCGCTGACGGTAGACCTTCAGGGCCCGGTGGATGTCGACACCGACCTGGTTGGCCACCTGGTCCACCGTCAGGGACGGATTCCCGCTGGTCAGGCGGTACTCATCCACCAGCTCCTCGGCCACCTGCCGGTAGGTGAGGCCCCGGTTGGCGAGCATGATCGCCTTCCACCGCCGGGCCTCCACGGCCCCGTGGTCGGCCGCGTCACGCCAGTCTCCTCCAGCTGCCATGATCTATTACCTCCCTAGGGGACTAGCGGATCACGCCCTTGTGGCGCTCGCGGTGTTCGATGGCCCTCTGGATCTCCTCCGCCTCGCTCCCGCACTTCACCATGTTGGCCCGCATGTAGCTCACGACGGAGATCCGTTCGGCCCCGCAGGTCTCGCAGCACGAGGTCCGGCGCTGGCCGCAGGCGCAGACGATCGGGGTGTTGCCGTGCCACTGGTGCGCGTCCATCAGGATCAGGTCGTCGTCCTGTAGGTCGACGGCGACGCGGTACTCCGGGAAGACGAACCGGCCGCCGGAGTAGGAGCCCCGGCGCAGCGTGAAGATCGTGCTGAACCCCTTGTCGAGATCGCCCTTGTCGGTGTGCACGCCGGTCGGGTAGGTGTTGTTCACCGTCACCGTGGTGAAGGGCGTACCGGGGATCACCCAGTCGGGGTGGGTCTTGTCGATCTCCTCCATCTGCGCCGCGTACCGGTCCGGCACGTGGTCCTGAAGCGCTTGTGCGACCCGGCCGAACACCGGGCGCAGCGCCTCCCACTGCGGCATGTTCTTGCCGGTCCACGCCGTGAGGCGGCAGAACTTGAAGGTGCCGGACGGGTCGAACGACCCGAGCACGCCGGACGAAACGCCCATGGCGTACGACCTCTTGGTGGTGCCGACCTTCACGCGCTCGGAGCCGGAGGCCAGCCCACGGTTGAAGGTCACGAGATCCTTGCGCAGGCCGTGCAGGATCTCGTAGTGCTCCGCCTGCACCACGCCCCGCATCGCGCCGGGCAGGTAGACGCACAGCAGCTTGCCGCTGGGCATGAACACCCGGGACGGCCCGGTGAGCAGCACGTTGTAGCTGTCGTCGCCGACGACCTTGCCGACCTTCTGCTCCAGCTCCTCGCGCGTGATGCGGGAGCGGACACGGATGCTGATCACTTCGCCATCCTCTCCACCCAGCTCTCCAGGGCCCGGCCGGTCCGGTCCAGCCGGGCCGGGGGCAGTTCGTCCGCAAGGAGCCATCGTCCCTCCCGCACCCAGTGCCCGGTGCTGCGGAGGCCGGAGACCAGGGCGAGCACCGCAGCGGCCGTGAGCCACAGCGGGGAGAGGACCAGGAGCAGCGTGCGTCGGATCATGCGCTCAGTCTCCCATCGCCGGGCGCGCCGGGGCTCCGGCCGCGACCTCGTCCACGAGGGGGAAGACTTCGCGCACCTGGGCGGCGATCTCCCGGGGCTCCTCGTCCGTGGCGTCGATCGAGACCAGCTGACGGAACCCGCCGGTGCCGAGGTTGGAGGCGAACCACTGCGTGATCCGGGCGGCCCGGGTGGCCGCACCCTTGCGCCAGGACACGCTCTGCTTTGCGCCTCGCGCCCTCCAGCGCTCATCGAGCAGCGAGGGGTGGGCGGTGAGCTGCACGAGCGTTACGCGCACGCCCTGCTGCGCGAGGGTGCCGAGGAACGGCCGGGTGGCGAGCCGGGCGCCCTCGGCCATCACGAACGGGTGGTAGACCGACGAGAGGAACGACAGGGCGTGCGGGGAGATCGACATGCTCAGCGCGTCGGTCCCGGGGAACTGGGGCCGGGGCACACCCAGCTCCAGGCCGTGGATCGAGCCGGAGTTGACGTTGCGCAGCCGCACGTGCGGGACGACCTCGCGCCCCATCACCTCGCAGTCCCACGGCGCCCGCAGCTCCCGCATCAGGGTGGACTTGCCGACCCCCGGCGCTCCGCAGACGTACAGCAGTTCTCTGATCATCGTTCCTCGTTCTCCTTGCGGACCTTGCAGGGGCAGACCAGGTTCGTCCCCGGCAGCCCGCTCGCCACCGTGAACCAGCACCGGCCGTCCTTGTCGTGGATCTCCTCGCTGTGCTCGCACGAGGGGCAGCGCTTCATTGCTCCAGCTCCTGTATCAGCTCCCGGGCCGCTCCCGGGACGAGGGCGTATCCGGTCCGGGCGAACCCGGTGAAGGCCCACGCCCGGTACCCGAGGTACCGGTGACCGGGCGTGCCGTTGAAGTTCTCCCACCGCACGCCGGTGCGCAGCTTCCAGTCGGCGTCACCCGAGACGACCCCGTGCCGGATCATCTGGTCCAGGATCGCCTCCGCGCGCTCTGCGGCGCTCTCGGGGGTCCGGCCCTTGCTCGCTGCGGTCCGGGTCCGGCGCTCCCCGGCCGCCACGGCGTGGCTGAGCCGGTCCGTGATCCGCAGGATGCTCAGGCCGTCGGCCGCCTGCCG
>JACCDR010001933.1_pt1 | contig 19523 bp, 19 predicted proteins | sample 7446431 | NCBI WGS metagenome assembly JACCDR01 (sample SAMN15323443, study PRJNA562643) | freshwater metagenome | isolation source: river surface water | place: USA:Blue River Watershed | collected 2017-08-17 | reverse complement strand
GATCCGAAGAGATAATGAAGTACATTAACGATACGTATGATCGTTACAAAGATGGTACACTCGATCCTCCTAAAGCTAGACCTCAGCAATCTACAGAGCAAAGGTATCGTGCTAATCCCTCTTACGGTGCACCTAAAGCAGAAGAGACATTTGAACAAGATCCTGATGCTGCCGCATTTGAAGAGTTTAGAAAGCAAGCTGAACAAATGTTCAGAGATGGAGGGAGTATCAAGTTTGACTTCGGATTTAGCTTTGACACAGAGCAAGAAGCTAAGCAGACGCCAAAGGCTGAGACTAAAACAGCATCTAAAACTTCGATTGCCCAACAACTGCGAAAACTGTTCAAACGCAATCCATCTCCTGTAAGAGAGGAGTACATCAGCTTTGAGAAGTTAACTACTTACACGGACTTTTACAACAAGTATTGGCAAAGTGAAGATAATAAGCTCAAAGAGCAGGAAGATACAGCTCGGAGTAAAATCTTCTCACAGTCTGTACTAAGTCCAAGATGGTACTATCGTAAGAAAGTTGCAAAGATTGAACAGCAGCGTAGAGATCTGCGTAAACGAATTGATACTATCTTGGCTGATCTATCAAAAGCTTGGCAGAATGGTACTAAGTATCGATTCCAATACAGCAATGACAACGTAGCAGGGTTCTACAATGTGGCTACAAAACAAGCTTATGTCGTCCTTGACAACATAGACGATACTACTTTTATTCACGAAGCATTTTCGCACCCGTTAATAGAAGCCATTAAGGTACGTAACCGAGCATTGTACGACAACTTGTTGAAAGAAGCTAAGTTGGACAAGAACGTTGTTGATAAGGTTAACAACACCTACGTAGACCAAGAGATCCAAGATGTAGAGTATATTGCAGCCGCAATTGATCTTGACGCAAAAGGTAAGCTGAAGAACAAAACTCTTGCTCAGTACATTAAAGAGTTTTGGAACGCTGTTAGCGCAATCATTAAAGACATCTTTAGTGGTAAGGCAAACCTAGTTGAAAACATTAATCCTGACACAACAATCTCAGAGTTAGTAGACTTTGTGCTTATGTCAGGGCAATCATTGGATCTGGATGTTTCTGTTACAAAAAACTGGCAAGACATGGATAACAACTGTCCTGCTCTAAAATGATAACTATGTATAAACCGTCAGAAGCAATGTGCGAGTTAATTACTCGACGCATTAACGAAGAAGAGTACAGCTCTCGTCTATACCATGCAATGCACTTGTGGATGGACGATAATGCGTACTTTGGATCCTCAAAGCTCTACCATATCTTTGAGCAAGAAGAACTCACACACGCGCAGTGGGGAATTGATTTTCTGTTGCAAACGGGATGTTGTCCTGTTCCTCTTGCAATACAACAACCTCCGTATGAGTTTGAAGGTCTTCCTGCAATCATCCAATTGACATGGGAGCATGAACAGAAGATTAGTCAATCGTGCCATGACATGGCTATGATTGCGTTCAAAAGCGGGGATCTGTATGCGTATGGTCTATTCCAGAAGTACATTAACGAGCAAGTTGAAGAGTTAGGTAAAGCTAATGATCTTCTCAAGTTGGCTACGCTGTACCGTACAGACATACATTTGCTTGATGAACGCTTGGGTAAAATGGCTAAGAAATGAGCTGTGCACCATTTTCAAGATCGGTAGACAATGCGCTGAGCTATCTAAAGACCAAGGGTGTTATAGATGGTCAAATGAACATTGTAGATCCTTCGATGCTACAACCCTACCTCAATGTGCTACAGCGACAAGCTCTGCAATTGGGTGTAGAAGAACCTCTGTTTGAAGTTTATGCAGACAGAATAGAACCTACTGTTGCATTCGATATGATTGACGATCCTGAAGGTACAAGCGTACAAGCAGAATTTGTAAATCCACGAGATGCAGATAGAGAAGTTAACAGGACACGAAACCAAGGTAACTCTGTAGATCCGAGTGTATTTGATCCAGAAGAAATACGTCTTGCTGAACGAATGGCTTCCATTGGAGACATCTCATTAAAGTGCTAATTATGCAATGTAGTCTTCCATCTTTTGAACAACTGAAGAACCTTGTAAAGAATCGCAAGGCTTTTCTACCTACAGTTGACAATCCAACTCAAGCCGATGTTGTCAGGTCTTTAGACTTTACAGCACAGCACTTTGGACTTACACAAGTTAACGTAAACCCCAAAGACAAGGGTGATGATAAGCGTCGTTATACTGTACGCGATCAACAAGGAAACTTTGAAGTCAAAACATTTCTGTCTTGGCGGGTATCTGATAGAATCAACAAGCTGTTCAGGAAAGGTAAGACTGAAGCAGAAGTAGACAACATTCGCAATAATCCCGATAACATCCTCAAACGTGACTTCGGTACGCACGTACACGGCGTTATGGAACGTTTAGGTAAGCACTTTCACACAAAAGAAGGTAGCATAGAGGGTATTTGGAATGACATACAAGGTTCAGAGTTTAGACTCAACAGAGCCCAGTTTGAGGTTCTGGTCAAGAATGCACGTAAGCTCATTACAGACATTAACAGACTGCAGCGCAGAATAGATCGTAACGGTACAGTAGAAATTCGGTTCGAGCAAGTACTGGTTGATCCTGTGCAAGATGTAGGCGGTACTATGGACGTAGTTGCTATCTTTAGCGACAACACAGCAATGATCTACGACTTTAAAACCTTGTCTGTGTGGGAACAGTATGTGGATAAGAACCGCAAGATCATCAGTGGAGATTTCATTAGTCAGTCCAAGCGAGAACAATGGAAGCTGCAGATGTCAGCATACCGCAGGATCCTGTTGCAATACTACGGTGTACGTGATGTGCGAGGATCAAGAATCTTGCCTATCTGGTTAGATTTCAATAAGAACAAAGACAACAAAGTACTTCCTTCTTTGTATCAGTTGCAGATGGGAGAAGAGATGTCTGAACATCTTCGTACCGTACTTGCTGGATATGAAAAGACTGGTATTGCAGTAGTTGACAAGTTCTTGACTACACAGTACGAAAACCTTGCTGTGCTTTACAAGAAACTGGGTGCTGCAGAACGTACAGACAGAGCTGAAATCATGGTTAACATCAGAGCTGTAGAACGAGCCATACAAGACTTTATAGAAAAGACGGAGCTTGAAGACCTTGTAGAGAACATGTACAGGGTAGCGCTTGATGTTCAAACTAGGATTAACAAAGGAGAGGAGATCTCTGACTCGGAGTTAAACGAAACCATTGCTTACTTTGAAGGTATTAGTAACTTTCAACAAGGCATTGCACAGAACAGATCTGTACTCTCTATACAAACAGATCCCGAATACACACAGGAACTTGTAGACCAAATTAACCATCTCAACGATCACATAACTGTCATCAACCAAGTTTTGGGGTCGTTGGTGTATCATCGTCTTGATGGTATCATTAACCGCATTGGAGACAGGTATGGAAATATTCGCAGACAAGGCTCTGAAGTAATTCTGGATGATGATAACTACTTGCGTAAACTGTTCCTGTCTGGATCTGAAAGTTCTAACCCATTTGTACGTCATGCTATAGATCGCATACAACATAAGTATGGAGAACTGCGTAACGATCTGATTCGTGTAGACGACACAATCGACCAAGCAGAACAAGGCGTACTGCGATGGTTAAAGTCAAAGGGACAGAACCTCACTGATCTGCATAAATACTTGTTAGATGAATCGGGTAACTTCCACAGAGAACTATCCGGTGAGTTTTATGCTCGACGTAAAGAAGCTCGCAACAATGTAGACGTGACCTTCTTTACTACCTACATGGAGATTAAACCTACGAACAACAGAGGAGAGACCTATCAGCAGTGGTATGATCGCTCGAAAAAAGAGTTCAAGGGCTACTTGGAACAGCGATTTCAGTATCTGCGCACACGTAAAAGCCAAAAAGCTTACGACGATAAGATAAACGGTGAAATGAACGACTGGGAGAAGAAGAACAATCTTCAACTGGATCGTTTCGGTAAACCGGTACATGCTGAAGCTTGGACCACTTCTCACTGGTTAATCCCCAATGCAAAAGCAAAGAGTGAGTTTATTTCTGAAGCGTACAATGTCATAGCACAAAGTCCTGAGTTAAAAGCTTACTATCACACTATGCTCGATATTGTAAGCGAGCTAAGAGCTATTGCAGGATACGATCAGATTAGGTCTTACAACTTCTTCCCCAAGGTAAGATCAAGTATGATTGAGAAGTTGAGTAGGTCTGAGTTTAGCGGTATCCACGAAGACCTCAAAGCTATCTTTGCTGTAAGGGAAGACGAGCAAGGATTTGGTGCGTACAATGTGGCTACAGGAGAGTTTGAGAAGAGCATTCCTTTGTTCTTCACCAATCCCATATTGGACGCGAATGGGCAACCTTCTACGGATGCAATGTCAAAAGACATTGGCGCTTCGATGAGGTTGTTTGCAAAGACAGTATTTAACTACAAGTACATGAACGATGTGGAAGGGGAGATGATCGCCATAAAGGAAATCCTGCCTACAGTTCAGTATCTGAAGCGTGATGCAAAAGGTAACATTCAGTTTGATCAGCACCACAACATTGCAGTAAAAGACAAGTCAGAAGGTACAGACACTACAGAGAAAGTATTTGCAGCATACGTTGATTACTACTTGTACGGTATCCGGGTAAGTTCTACCAACGACAACTTTACAAAGGCTGTGCTACAGTTGCGAAATTACTTTTCGCTTAAAACTCTTGGTCTTGGGTTTATTGGAGGTACTTCCAGCTACGTAGCTGCACGTGCTGCTGCTTGGATGGAGGGTCAAAAAGGAATCCTGTACAACAAAGAGCAGTGGAGTGAGGCTACCAAAGACTCATACAAAGACTCCAAGAAATATCACGCACTTGGTTACTTCTTTGGTATCCACAACAACACTATGTTGGAGAACATTGTACAGGGTAGAACCAGAGCTGTCCTTGCAGATAAATTGTATGCAAGTAAGCTACAACAGTATGTGAGCTCAAGATTGCTACTTCGTCCTTATTCCTACGGTGATGAACGTTTGGACAACCACATCGCTGTAGCTATGTCCAAGAACTATGGGGTAGATGAATTGGGTAATGTACGCAGACTTGAGAACCTACCTGAAGGTACTCCTTCAATCTGGGATATGTTTACCTACGAAGACGGTAAAGTAGATGTGAAAAACATCAGTGAAGAGCAACTAAAGAATGTTTTGGTACAATTCAGACTTGCTGTAAGGAGCGGGCAAAAAGGGGTCAAGGGCACAATGTCTGATGAGGATATTGCGTACAGCTCTACAGACCTACTTCTTAGTACAATGATGCAATTCAAGAGCTGGATGCCCGGTATTTTGAATGAGCGATTTGGAAAGCTTAGGTACAACGAAATTGTAGACGCTCCTGTATGGGGGAGGTATAAAGCTTTTTGGTCTGAGCTTACCAGTAAAGATGAAATGGAGCAGAGCGCAAAGACTTCAATAGCTTTACTGCAAGCAACAGCTATGGCTTTTGGACGATTCGGTAAACTGCTATTACAAAACAACAGGATTAGTCGCAAGCTTGGATTTGGCTATGAGTTGGATGAACGCAGATTGGAAATAGAACTTGCAGACTATCGCCAGAAGTCTGGAGATTCTCGAATTACACTTGAACAATACAAGAAGATAAAGAGCGCTCAACTACGAGCAATGGTCAGCGAAATTGAAATTCTTGTACTGTTTACGTCAATGGTAGTGTTGCTGGGATCAGATGCAGATGATGACGGAGAACCTTTGTACAAAGATCATTGGGTTTTGCATCAACTGTATCGGGTAATCAATAGAGCCAAGACAGAGATTGCGTTTACCTATGCACCATCGGAGTATGCTAAACTTATTAGTTCACCCATACCACTTGCAGGTCTAGCGCTTCAAGCAGAACGGTTATTGACCAACACAATAGATGAAGCTGGGGATACCCTCTTCGGAGAAGAGACCGAACGTTTCCCTATTCCATTTGGAAGGAATAGAGGTAGCGACGAGCGAGATGCCTTTTACTACACGTTCGGTCTAATCCCCGGAGGACATAACTTGCGCAAGATGTTCGACGATGAAGCTGTGCGTTAAGAAGCTCGCTTCTTACGTGGAGTTTCATGTTCTCCATCAAACACTTTACCGGAACCAAAACAGAGTTTACATTCTTCTACATTGTGCGGAGTCTTGAAGTAACTCTTTACAATTGATGGTTGATTGCAATGTGAACACTTATTTCTGGTGATCTTTGCTTGGCAACATGCTGAAAGATGCCCTTCACCTGCGCAAACTATACATGTCATTTTACCCATACCCGTGTATTTGTGACAATAGTAGTAATAACCGCTGATGTATCCTGTGTTGGTAGTTCAGAAATGTTCAATGGAGGTGTGTGGTCTATAACAACCCACACCTCCTTATCTGTAGTTACAATGTGCACCTGCGGGGCTTTCCGTACAAGAATTGGAGCCATCGCAATGATGATTCCTGTAAAGACAATTGCTACAGTAACTTTGACCATAACTCAAAGATGTTTTCAAAGGTACCTGTAAAACTTCTTTTGCGGTAATTATTTGAATGTTCGTCGCCGAAGTTACCAGAACCTCCCCACATAGAGTACATGTCTTCTCCTAGAAAGGTTTTCCGATCAAATTCATCTATGTGATTAGTATCAACATACGCTCGTCCCAGTTGTTGATCCCCGCCATGATAGTACAAGAACACAGGAGGTAGTACGCGAGGTATTTCTACTTTGCGATTGAGAACAACTGACCAGTACAACTCAACTGTTTCTTTTGTCAGGTGCAGATTGGCTAGGTAAAACGCACTTGCATCAATACCAATAGTAGACCAGACTGCTTCCTGATTAGTAATCAAGACCTGATCGTCTACAGGGATTTGCCATCGCAAAGCTGCAAACTTCAAGGCTTTGATGTCAGCTCTGGGTTTTGCTCCTTGAGCAATCATAGCTGCGACAATCATATCCCGGTCTTGATCCGAGTAGTCTGTAATCCTTACAATTCCGAGGTCGCTATCGACGAGCATGTTTGACGCTGGTTACGATTTTATCGAATTGCGCTGGACTAAGCAAGCGCTTTGCTTCTTCATGGAACCTTTGGTAGAACTCGCCACGATCTTCGTAGCTTTCCTTTACAAATGTTCTCAGATCATTTGTAATGCTAAGATAATGTTTGATCTGTGTAGCAAATATAGCATGGTCTCTTGGTAGCTCTTTAAGTTTGCTCAGTACAACAAAGAGCCTTCCAGACACGTCTGTGAGCTGAGTCAATGCTGTACGATACCAGAAGTTATCCTTGATGAAGTCAGGATCTTCAAACTCGGCTCGAACTACATCGAGCTTTTCACATGCACGATCAAAATCATCTTGCAATGACTTGATTTCTGACATTTCTTGTTATTTGATGGTAAAAATTATGGTTTCCATAACTACAACAGTAGTATGGAGCCAATTTGTTTGTCCAATCCGTATCTGTTGAGATTCTTGGATTGTGGAAGTAAATTACATCCAGTGGTAGAATGTAATGTTTATGTAACAAAACAGCACGAGCTGCATTCAAACAACTCGTGCTGGGTGCTTCATAAAACGCTTTTGTTGTAACGCCATCGAATTGGCCTTTGCGATAAACAACCTCACGCAAAGTTTTGTTGCGTAATCTCATACGATTGACTACAACTTGAGCTGCTGCAAGTTGCCCTTCATACGGTTCTCCTCGTGCTTCAGCGTGCAAAAGTCTTGCAAGTAAAAGAACTTCAGGAGTGTCTTGAACTACATACTCTTCACACTTTTCCAGATCAAAAGATACAGGATTAGTGTATATCTGAGTTGTAATACAAAGTAGAAAAGCAATGAATAAATGTCTCATATAGCTACGATTCGTAAACAAATCCCGTCGGGAGTGCCAACGAGTATTGTACACCTTCCACCCTTTTTTGGAAGGCTGGGAAATCAAAGGTATATATATTACCATTAATTTCCTCTACAACATGAAGATTTTGAGTTCTCTTCTTCAAAGCTTTGCGAACATCTACTGGAGCATCAGCTCTTATGTATACTGCGTCCGGTGTAAACCCTGCAATCTGCAACCAAACATTTTCTATCTCTCTGAATAAACCATAAGGTGTAAGACACCAGTTTGTTTTTAGAGCAAAAACAGTTCCTGCAATGTAGTTACACTGAGGGTTGCTCAACCGACTCAGAAAGACTGGCTTGTTCATGCGAGCCCACGGGCGCAACTCGTGTGTCAATGTCAGGATTGGAAGCGACATACATCATTATGTTTCCGTACCACTTGGTGAGAAACGGCACAGGTATGTTAGACAAATAATTGCAAACAGCTTGCGTGCAAATTGCTGCAGACATCATACTCGTTTGAGGGGTTTGACGGAATGCACAATCACCTTCACTGACTTCATTGTCGGAGAACAAAGTTTCACGATACGCTTCGGAAGGTTCGGTGATGACGTACATCTGGAACTGTTGAGCAGCACTGCGCATGTCAATAAACAGTTTTGCTTTGCTACCAAGTTTACACCAAGCTTCGTACAATTGCAGACGTGACGCCATTGTATCTGACGCGCAAATGCTAATCGGAAAAGCTGCTGAGTTACTGTCAAAGAAAGTATTACCGCAAACCAGAGTAACGTCTTCCGTTAATCCGAACTGTTCTAAACGTTCTCGTACAGCGTCTACTTTGAATAGTCCCAAATCAGTTTCAGAAAAGAACTGATTACCTACGTTGTGAGGAGAGACTGTATCTCCATCACACACGTAAAGTGCACTACCAGCAGGTAGATTCTGAATGAGAAGGTATGACAAGTAAGCACCGAAACCTCCTTGACCTACTATTACCGCTTGAGTGCTTTGGGCTTTGAGCCATTCGGCGTCACGGAACCGGGTACGCATAATGTTCTGACTTTTTGAATCCAGTTAATCAATCTTGTTTTAGCCATAGTTGAGAGTGAGCTCTCTCGACTGTACATCTCAAGTTGTGCAATGATGTGGCTCTTGAATGACAGAAACGTCATTGGCGTTTCTTCATTAAGCTCCAAGTAGTAGTTGTACAGATCGTCCCAATCGATGGTGAAAGTCTTAGGGGACTCAACTAAGTCTTCCAATGAGCGTACGCGTACAACTTTATGCGGCGAGTACATGTTGAGAAAGTCCTCAAACGTAGCCATAATGCTGTCGTAATGAGTTGTTTCAACAGCTTTCACAACTGGAGCAGGAGTGTGTGCTTTTTTGTGAGACTCGTAGTACTGATCGTACCGGTCGTACTCATTGTAGCGTCCAAAACCACCTGCTTTGAACTGAGTGTTTGCAACAGTACGCTGAGTCCAAGCTGCAAGTACTTGTTGTTTGAATGTAGGACTCACTTCCATGTCCAATACCACCGTACCCCTTTCGATCTGTACGCGAGTTACATTCTGACTTTGTACGGTATCTACCGTCTGAAGTTCCCCGAACTGATCTTTGAGTGTAGTGGAAATAACACCTTCAGTTTTCACTGTTACCTCGTACCCAATCAGCACCGTGTAGGAACCTGCACAGTTCACAATCAGAGAAACAAAGTAGTTGAACCTTGGGGCAAGAGTTGCTACCTGATCAACATCGGTTTGCGATGGAGAGGTAGCCATGTTGTGATGAGAGTGGATGAAGCCAATCTTTATGTTGTCCATAACATAGCGTTCATGCCCGTACTCGTTAATAAACGGTACGATGTTTGCATTGACTTCGGACTCGGTAAACGCGCTTGTACCTACATTGAGCAGTACAAAACCTACCACCTCTAATGTAACATCAGAAAGGGAAGGGGTCCTCTTCAACTCCTTGATAAACATCACTCCCGACCATTCCAGATTCGGGATCTGTTGGTGGGCATATCGAATCTGATTCTCGATAGAAGGAGGAACAATCAAGTTCCATTGCAGCAATGGATTGTTGCTGATATAATTCATGGTAAACCTTTTTTGTGTACAATAATGATAATGCTTCCTCAACGATTTGGAAGACTTTGGGATGTAGCTTTGGTACCAAAGGCACATCTGCTATACCATGATCTCGAACAACCTTATAGATCAGCTCAACACCGTCAATTCTAGTCTTGTGCTGTCCTCTAAGATTTGCAAGATCTTGGTCCGTTAGTGGGGTGTGTTTTACATGATAGTAATTCTCACCATCACCTACGAAACTAGAAAATCTTTCTTGGAGTGCTTGTTTTTGTGCAAGGGTGACAGATGCTTTTACCCTTGGTGGAATGCCGTTAATAGCTCGGAGTGTGACATTGACTTTAAAATCACTAAGGATTGTTTTAGCAATAGTGTTGATTTCATCGCTGGTAACTTTCGGGTGCTTGACTGAGATTGAGTGGAAAGAAACGTATGGTCTATGACCTGTACTAGCATCTTTGTACTCTGTTGCAAGTAGTTTTTCAAACATGTACTTGAGACCAAGTATGTTACCTACACTAATGCCTTCAAAATACATCATCGGTGCATCGTGACCCCAGCAGAACTCTGTAGATGAAAAAGTACCTCTTGTTACGTGTGGAGATATGAAGCCGTGTTGGAACTCACTTTCTGTGAAGGTGTAGCGTTGCACTTCAAACGCAACTTTTCCGACTCCATCTGTAGGGATAATAAGAATCGCTACGATGTCTGTAACTGTGTACTGGTCATTGTTTGTATCGGTTATAACAAGTTGCGGTATGTACCATCTCAAGCGTAATTTAAGTCCGTGTGAAATAGACTCTAAGTCTGCTTTCTGACCATTACTTCTAATGATAGAAAGTGCCTGAAGTACCGCACCCATTGTCTGAGCATACGAAGGAACTACCTCTCTACTTGTCTTGACCCATTCGTAGATCTGCTCACCGATACGTGACTTTGAAGTATCCCTGTGTACGGCAAGAAAGAACTCTCTACGTCTACCTCCGCGACTTGCTATAACAGCTTCGCGGACAAAGCGTCTTTCTTGTTTCGGTACAAGGGACCAAATTGTTTTTATCATAGAAAGATAGTGAAGGAGTCAGCTAAAAGCCAACTCCTTCTCTTGTTTTTGGTTACGACTTAATTGCCTTGCGCACACCTTCGACTTGTGCATTGAACCGTGCTTCTGCACCGGGTAGCAAGTTCATCAGGTCTTCGATGCGAGCCAAGCGATCTGCAATGTCTTGCACACGCTCAGAGACGGAACTGATAACGTTTGCCAATTCGGTGAGAGCTGCATTGTCAACACCTTGTACAACTTCAGCACTCTCCGGTTGATCTGCTACAGGAGTGATTTTGCGAATCAGCTCTTGCAGCAATGCACGCATAGCATCAGCACTCAGATCGCGGAATCCTTTGGTTTGCTCAAGGATGTCTCCATAATCCATTTCATCTGCCCATGAGCGGATTTCACGGAGTTTGGAACGCACTTCGTCCCGACCCATAGTCTGAATTGCTTCAACTTCAGGCAAGTTTTCAAGCTCGCTCAGGTCATAGCCAGTATTACCTTTGATCTTGGCTGGAGCCAGCACAATGGTAAGGTCGCCGGTAGAAGGGAGTTCTGCATCAGGCAACACAAGCGTAGTCGAGTTGTTGGCGCAGATAATCTCAAGATTGGAATACTCGACTCCATTGGCTTTGAAGACTTCCAATAACTCTCCTTTGGTCCTCGGACGTTGAGCGTCTTCAATCTTGATAATCCGGGATGCTCCACTCGTGGGAGAAATCAAAATTTGCATTGTTGTTAACAATTGAAAATTAAATAATAAAACCCTACAGGTTCGGGAGATGATAATTTGGCCCCTTACCATATTTTCCAGTCTCAGTCTTGCGTACAAAACCAAGACCATTTATTACGTCAATGAACTCATACGGTTCATTTTGTTGCGGTATCCATGCTTCAGCTTGCTCTCGCGTACAACGCTTAGACATGTTACTCCGATGTACTTCCTGCATGGCCAAATTGATCTCTTCAGCCGTGAAAGAAGTAAGACCAAATCCGTATGCAACCCATATCAGATCACACACTTCTTTGAGAAGTGCAATCCTGTCGTCGCCTGATTTGACTTCAGCAAGAGCCTCTTTTAGCTCTTCACGAATTAGTGTTGCATACAACTTGGTGTCGCCTTTGCCAAAGAAGTCGTGAGCTTCTTCGACCAACTTGGCGTTCGATTTGTCTTTTCTAAAGTACCACATTCGGTTTACCCGGTTTATCCACGTTGAACTCTTCATACGTGGGGTTGATGATAAAAGAGTCGTACTCATCCGGATCAATGTTCAATGATACACCAAAGAAGTCTTCGATCTGTTTCCTAAACACTCTCTTGTACCTCGGATCCTTCATAAGTACTACCCATGCAAGATTTAGTTTTCCGCGTATTGTGAACTCATTGATGCGTACTTTACCCAGTTCTTCACGGGTAAACATCTTTGAGAAGTTGCCTTGTATAAAGTTGTGGTATGCTGCTCGCCATCGTTCGTGAACACGTAAAACAACCATGTGTAGTTTCCTATCTCGAAAGTCAAATGGGTAATCGTCAACGTAATTATTAATACCGCGAATGGTGTCTAAGTCTTTCCTGAATTGAGTTACAGCGTTTTTACCTTTTGGAACAACGGCAAGCATGAATAAGAGGTAGTGCGTCTTTGGTCTACGAACAGTCATGTAGTTTACGTCATTAACACCCCACATACAGATGTTAAGACGATTAATTGCGTGTACAACAGAAATCGGTAATGTATTTACAGTGGGAGCGAGATACAACCTTGTCCGGTTTATGTAGGGGACAGTTGGATCTAAAACCATATTCCCGTGTTGTAATCTCCTTGAAAAGTAGTACGGTGCAAGAAATCGAGATCTGTTTTTTCAATAAGAACTCCGTCTTGCACAAACACATCATTGTATCCAAACACACGAGTGTAACTGGTAATTGCAGCACTGTCCTTCAGCTTCACAGTTTTCTCGTAAAGTGCGCCATTAGCTCCAATGTTCATATCGACCATTGTCAACTGTATGGGATCGCCTAGTGTTTCATCAGCAGTGGAATATGGAATCAATGCAGGAATGATTACAGGTTTTGTATACACATGTTGCATTCCCAAGTAGTAGAAAGATTGCTGCAAGTCCATACGAAGTGTACGAGCTTGCTTGTAGAACAGATGTAGTGGGTAGGAAGTAACCTTCAGATCAAAACCTTGTACTGTATTTACAGACTCTACTACAATATCAAGTAGACCTTTGCAGTCAAGTCCTCTATAATTCCAGTACAATGGTTGCTGTGTAACGTATCCTTCAGGGAACAGTTGCTCCAGACCCTTCTGGATCTTTAGTGCTCTCATCTTTGCAAGTGCGTGAGCATCTTCAGTAACAATAGTACGTCCTGCTGCTTGAGCAAATACATCGAAATAAGCTTCGACAATAGGTAGCGTTTTTTCTTTGTGCGTATCTCGTTTCCAATTCGAGTAGTAACCTGACTCCATAATCTGATCTAACAGATCTTCGTCAGGATTCATTTTGTCTACTGCTATTTGCAGAGCTTCCCCAAGCGGTGGAAATTGTGCTACGTAATACAAATCATTAAAGATAGCAGGCGTTAACGCTAGCGTATCAATAAGATTGCCATTAGACATAGCTGCAGTGTCACCTCCTTCTCTTAGACCGAGGAGTGTTTTGATCTGAGTTTGATTCAGAGCGCTTGAGCTCCTGTAACTCAATAGCTGATCTAACAAGTTCAATGTAATCGTCCAACTTAATTGTTACGTAATACCCAAGTACCTTGGTAGCTCTACCTTTAGGTACAAGGATTTTTGAAATAAGCGTAGGGCGTGAAAAACCCTCAATGCGAATCAAAGGCTCCAGATCAATGCTGACAACTTTTGTACGGATCGTTCTTCGTTTGATCTGTACATTAAGTCTCCGCAGATAATCTGGAGCCAGTGAAGTAAAGACAATATCTACCCCTGCATCATCTGTAGCTTTACTTAAAGCTCTTGACGATCCAATCTGGTAGTTATGTCCGGGGAACCTTGTAAGGTTCAATTGCTCAGAGAAGTACTTGATTACTTCCCGTTCTACGTCTAGTCCTTTAGCTCGATTTGACATTGTGTTTTATTATCCAAGACACCAAACATAGTACAAAACCGGTAAGAAGTGTATAAATGTCCTGATAATAAGAGCTGATAACTATGCAAAGAACTCCAGCAATAAAGATAATTGTGTATAAAACTTTCATCGGTTGATGGAATTAAAACGGTAATACCCAGTCAAGAGATTGTCCGTACAACCACTTGTAGTAGTTGGCTACGTCTGCAAATTTGTGGTCAGAAAAAGACTTCTCCTCTCTTGCCCAGAACGCAGGATGTGCCGATGAGAAAATAGGCGTACCAAGACTAACCAGTTTGTACTGATAAGCCTTTGCTTCATTCCCCATAAAGTAGTAAATCAATCCCGGTCTTGCTTGATCGAGATAATCAATTAGTGCGGTAGTAAAAGGCTTCCAGAGTTCTACATGAGATGTAGGATTGTTCTGTAAGCAAGTCAGTGCTGTGTTCAGTAATAACACACCCTGAAGTCTCCACAACGAAAGAGAAGAGCCAAGGTATTGTTCAATTCGTTCGATCTCGTGCATGTTGGCAAGAGCATCTCCAATAACTTGAAGAGACTTGGGCCAATGTTCGTAAGGAATATCTTCATCCAAAGCAAACGCATATCCGCAAGCATTAGGTCTTCGCGTATACGGGTTCATGTTGGGATACGGGGATAGACCTACAATTACAACCCGTATATCATCTAACGGCATCTCAAAAGCACTAAAGATGTCTTGTCCGTTATTGGGAAAGAATGTTCCCGGCACAAGACTTTGCTTAATGTTATTGAGGATAACGTCGTCAAATGCGGGGCAATCCTTCCAAGAAGGATGCGCTTTTGATGGTAGTGCCATATTATAGAATGATTGAGTATGATGAATGCCTAGTTCGAGTTGGTGGAAATGGACGACTAACCCACTTCATTGGCTTTGTAATAAACGACGAAAACAAATATGGGGTTACATTTGTAATGTTCGGTATGTTAATTACAGCTTGTGTAAATTGGATCATAAGATTAATATTATAGAGCGATCAGTACGTCTTGTAGTACTTTCAGTTTTAACCCAGTCCATAAGACCGGGCTGCAACCACCAGTAATACGGGATTGAAACAGTGCTATATTGAATCATAGGATTAATATGATTGAACAATCAATGCGCCTCATGGTATTTCCGGTTTTAATCCATTCCATAAGACTGGGTCGCCACCACCAGTGATATGAACTCGAAATACTACAGAACATAATCATAACATTAGAGTTGTTGTGAGACAGGGATGAATGAATCTTCCTTGGTAGTAGTTAAATGATCTTGGGATGCTTGCAGTAATAGTAGAATTATATCCTAGTACTACGTTGTTGTATGTAATCATAACACAAGTGGTGCTGATCCGCGTGAAAGAGGTTCTTCTGTAAGACTGGAGTAGAAAATAACTTGTCTAGAAGTAGTTATTCTCCACAATGGACTCAGAAATGAAACGTTAAGAGTCTGGTTTGGAAGAACACTGTCCGTAAACTTTATCATAACGCTAAGATTGTTGCTCTACTTGAATGAGGGGATATATTATTATCAACCCAATGAATAGTGCATGTAGGATTGAATACAATATTGAGACTCCAATAATAGGTTAGCTCTGAAAGGGCTTTGAAGTGAATCATAGGATTAGTCTTGCTGTTCTTACTGAGTGAGGAGGTAGTCTTTCCGCAAAAAGGTATGGTATTTCATTTTGCCAGTAACGGGTGCGTGCAATTACCCAATAAAAAGTTGGTGTAGTGTGTGCTCTGAAATTAATCATAGTATTGTTCTGTAAGTTGACCAGTTATTTCTCTCCTCTTGCAGATGTGACTTAAAATTAATAAGCCCCCATTTAATTTTGTGACTGAGATGTGTATGCACCGTTATTGGGTACAATTCACAGGTAAACCAAATCATATTAGCAAGGTATATGTTTTGTATTGAGTTGCGCCAGTTCCTCGTAGTACGTAATCATGTCCAAACATTTGATGTAATACAAAGTATGGGAGTGATCTTTTGTATGATCCTCCCATTGTTCGATCCCCCAAAGAGCGGAGAAACTGAATTTGCTGAATCATAGTATTATAGTGTAAGACAGAAAATCTTGTACCCACCATTTATCACGACTAACACGAAAAGCTTTAGTGTTAAACCTGTGGATGGGAGTAGCGTATGTACCTTTGAAGTCTTCTGAAGGCCAAACGGAATCTGAGAATTTGATCATAGTGCTAAATGATAAGATATGTTATGAGCGCTACGCCAAATGTTAGCAATAAACACAGGACCGTAGTCACCAAGAAACACATCAAGTTTTGAGTGATAAGATAGTATGAGGTTTCTACGATCTAAAGTAGGATTACAGAACCTGATCATAAGATAAATATTACAGCCATTAAAGCCCATGTTTCTTGATTAAACAATCTTGAAGTAGGTCTCTCATTTTTCAAGAAAGAAATATGCAGGAAAAACGGTATTCTGCGAGGTTGTTTTATAAAAGTAATCATAAAGTGTAGGTTACAGTTCTCTTGTCAAATCGATCAGCAAGTAATTCTATGTGTCGAAGTGAGACATGTGTGTAGCACTCGTACTTGACTATGTGCACTCGCATATAGCTGTCAAACTTAATCATAGTGTGTAAAAGAATCCTTTTGTTATACGAGCAGGAAACACTACTCTTGCTCCATAATCTTCTATTGGAGTGTACGGAGCATACGTATAGCATTCGTAAACCTGAACGCAGAATCGTATGGGAGTAAAGAACCTGATCATATTATTGTAAAATTAGATCTTGTTATGCGGGGCGGTAAATTAAACATAGAACCAAGAGGTATACGTTCAGAAACAATGCTTACACTTTTCCCAAACCAAAAGAACGAGCTATCTTTAGTTCGAGGTCCAAATGAAAATCTGATCATACGATTAGACTTGTTGTTCTTTGAAAGAAAGAAGAGGTTGATGTTAGTGGTCCTAAGTGTATTCGTGTCTGGTCCGTTAAATCCCATTGATACGTAGCTATAGCAGCTATAAATCTAAAAGTAATCATAGTAGTAATGTATGTGATTTGTGACGACTTCTATAGTATAAGTGTGAAGGCCCACGTACTGAGTCAAAGACAAGTCTTCTGTAAGAAACATCTAAGCTGTCTTCGTATCTGAACTTGATCATAGCATTAAGAATTTTGATTTTAACTGCAAAGGAATGCTTATGTCCATAGTAAATACAAATTTTACATCACCTCGATACTTAAAAATGTGAGTAGAGTATACAAAGCGTGGACCAATATTTCTAAACTTGATCATAATATTAGAGATTGAGCTTTTAACCGTGTAGGATGACTTCTACTTGATGTTCCCATGCAAGTAAACCCATTATACCGCCTATAGAGGGCAGAAGTAAACGAGTGTACAGCGTAAGGACTAGTCGTCAAGAATTTAATCATATTAAAGTGAATGAAGACTTTTCACGTGTTGCAAGAAGTGTATAGTCCCCTACCTTAAACCTATTCACATAGATTGGTGAAAGCCAGAGTTCAAATCTGTATACAAGATGTGCGTTTGTGTATGTAAATCTTATCATATCACAGTAAATGAAGATTTTTCAGGCGTTTCCGCGAGTGTAGATGACTTCCATCCAAGATCGGATTTGTGTAATGATGCTAACCACCAAAGTGCAAACCTGTATATAGCGTAAGACTGTGTAGGTCTAAAGCTTATCATAGGATTGTGAATGAAGATTTTTCAATCAGAGGAACAGAAATAGTGTCTATAATTCCACGCTGTCTGAGTAGGAATTTTTCAGCATTTCCGTGTATGATGCGGTGTATACTGATCCCATATTCAAGATATGGGTTGGTTTCTTTGAATCTAATCATAAAATTATGAAAAAGGACTTATGAGTTGTAGAAACAGAATGAATAGATGCTACAAACCCCCACTGAGAGGTGTTATATGTAATGGAAGTTATACAAGCTCCATACTGAAAGTGCAACTGGGTAGATCTAAACCTGATCATAAAATACACCACATTGACTTTTGACACTCCCACGACTGAAGCCGTGAGATTCTTGCAAAACTTTCATAGAAAGTTAACTTGCAAAGAGCGCTTGCCCGCGCTCTAAAATGTTTAATGCGCCATTCACATCCGCGTTAGCGGTGTGCCCACAACTGACGCACTTAAATAGGCTCTGTGAAACCCTGTTTTCTTTTGCGGTGTGTCCACAACTATTACAAGTTTGAGATGTGTATGCTGGGTTGACCTGAACGAATGTCCTCCCGTACCATTCAGACTTATATCGAAGTTGTGCGAAAAAGGTTCCCCAAGCGGCATCGGATATTTGCCGCGCAAGTCGTGATTTTACCATCCCTTTTACGTTCAGATTCTCCGCAGCTATAAACCCGTTCTCTTTTGTGAGATTGGTTGTGAGCTTATGGATGAAATCTTTACGCTGGTTAGTAACCTTCTGGTACAGCTTAGCTACCACTTTGACCTGCTTGTTCCAGTTGTTTGAACCTTTTTTCTTTCTGGAGAGTGCTCGCTGTTCTCTCCGTAGTTTTTTCAATGTGTGCTGCAAGAATTTCGGGTTCTCAATCTGTTCCCCTTGATCCGTGCTTAGGTAGTAGCTGATTCCCATGTCTACGCCAACTTGGTTATTATTGGCGGGTAGTTTTTCTGGAGAATAGTCGCTCACTATACACACAAAGAAATTATCACCTTCTCTCGTGACGGTGGCCCTCTTTGCTTTACCAAGAACAGGTCTGGATTGAAACATCCTTATCTTTCCGATCTTCGGTAGAACTACGGCCCCATCTAACACTTTCAAACTCTTAAACACTATCGAGTTAAAATCCTTCTTCTTGGCAAACTTAGGAAACCCAGCGCCTTTAAAGAAAGACTTATAAGCTAACTCCAACCGTTCTAGAACAGCTTGTTCGGTGTGAACAGGTAGTTCACGTATCCAATCAAACTCAGCCCGTATCTCAGTGAGTTGTCTGCACTGCGTCACGAAATTCTCAGGTTTGCCACCCTTATATGCCGCAATCCGCTGTTCCAGTGCTACATTGTAAATAGCTCTGCAAGTATTAATATACCCCGTTAATGTCTTTCTCTGGGTCGAGTTGACCTTGAGCTTGAACTTGTAAGTTATCATAGACCTCTTTAGCAATCATTGTTCTTACGAAAAAAGAAACGTAATCATAGTTTTTCTGTTTGATAGTCTTTACGGATTGTTATTTTTATTCCTTCTATACGATTCTGTAAAGCTTCTCTACGAACTTTGCAAAGGAGAGAGTCACCGGTAATGGTCCCCAGTGACTCCTCCAACTCAGCAAGTAAGGTTTGCAACTTCTTGAGATTGTTAATCCGAGCCCTTCTCTTTGTGGATCTACTCAACCTCATCTTGTTCCTTTGGTAT
>JACCDR011984381.1_pt1 | contig 19531 bp, 45 predicted proteins | sample 7446431 | NCBI WGS metagenome assembly JACCDR01 (sample SAMN15323443, study PRJNA562643) | freshwater metagenome | isolation source: river surface water | place: USA:Blue River Watershed | collected 2017-08-17 | reverse complement strand
GTTGTCGGATACTGCCAAGCAAACCATTGACACAGTTACCCTGCTCCGATTGAGGATGTTCAATCGTTCCACGCAGGGCAAATACGACAAGTGAGAAGAAGATGATTCTGGTTGGTTCCCGAGCTTTAGCCCTACGAGAGCCTGGTCTGCTTACAAGGCAGCCCAAAGATTTCGATTGGGTTTGTACCAAGGAAGAGTTTGATCGTTGGATGGAGACCTCCTCCCACAAGGTCAACCCGACCAAGGTGTATCCTGAAAAAGGCAAGATGATTGTTGAAGGCAGTACCAACTGCGAATTCGAAATCATTCAGCCGGGAACCAGCTCTGAATTACTTTGCAAGTTGGTAGATGAAGATCCGGAAACCGTTGATACGGCATTCGGAAAAATTCCGAATCTGGATCTTCTCTTCTGCATCAAGTCTTCCCACAAGTATCTGAGGAACAGCCCTCACTTTTGGAAGACGGTGGTGGACTATCACAACATGAAGCGGGCAGGTGCAACGGTTCGTCCGGAGTATAAGGAATTTCTCAAGCTCCGTGAGAAGGAGACCTACACCTACAAACATCCCAAGCTCAACGTCAAGAAGGATGAATTCTTTCAGGACGATGGTATTGAGTATGTTTGGGACCATGACGACATTCACAAGTCGGTGGCCCGTGGTGAACGCCCTGCCTACACCTACTACCTGAAGGATGGTGCGCAGGTTGATTGTGACAAGAACAAGTTCTTCTCTATTTCCCAGGAGATTCGTTTGAATGGAATTGTAGAGGAAGCTGCGGTTCTGGCAATCGAGCGCTCGCTTGTTCCTCATCCTGGAGTTTGGACTCCGGAGTATGCTTGGAAATTTGCTTTGGCCAAGGTCTGTTCGTCCATTACTTCCGGCTGGTTCCGAGAGTTTGGGTACGAACATTTGCCGGAAATTACCAAGATGTTTCCGAAGGGATATTGGGAAAAATTCCAGCAGGACATTGCGGCTGGCAAGGTCAAGCCTTATGATGGACAGAGGTACTGATGCTATCCGATTTGGAGTTAGCTAGAAAACTAGTTAGGTGGAGAGCGAATCCAGAAAAGATTCGTGTCTCCATTCGAAGCTCCAATGAACATTGGCAGGTTACTGTTACGTGTCGTGCTACCGGAGAATTCATAACCTGTAAGTCTAAAATACCTGCGAGAGCTATCATGAGAGCTTTAAGGCTCGCCGAGAAAAAAGGATTTGATGGCACAGACCTTGGTATGGGTTGGGCTTATAGACACCCTTGGAAATAAATCATGAAGTTCGCTGTTGGAGATAAAGTAATTGAGAAGGCGCGCATCATGGCTCGCGCTTCTTTTCCGGTCTATCAAGTCGTAGGTGTCCTAGATGGCGCATTACTTGCAAAGTTCTGGGGTGATGGTTTCGATGGAGAGATTGAGGAAGATACTACGAGGGCCGAGTTTGATGAGCCTGGTTCTCGAAGCTGGCGAGAGGGTATCGTAAGATATCAGGAAGATGAAGTCTTCTCTGCCGAAGAAGCAGTTGCCGAGTGGAAACGCTTGGGAGAAGAGAAGTCCAAGCTAGATACAGAGTTTCAGGAACTCCGTGCGAAGATTCAATCCCGAATGGATCAGGCCGCTGCCTTGGTAAAAGAAGCCCAGGATATGGCTGAATCCGTTGGCAAAGAATTGCCTGATGCATATTCGGAATGTCGACCACTATTCAAAGCAATCTTTGAATCGGGATGGACGTCTTCCTCTATGAGATGTTAACATGGAAGAGCTATACTTCTTTTATCAGGAGCACCTAGAGTATACGAGACTGTATCTCTGGTTCCAAGAATGCAAAGCTTCGCTGTTCACAGCACAAAAGAATAAGGTAGAAGCCGAACGCTACAAGTACCTTTCCAATTTCTATTGGGCAAAGGCTGTTGAACGCGCTCGACAAATGGCAGCCAAATGAAGTACATTGTGAAGCTACAAAAGACCATTACTCTCACGGAGTACGTAGAGGTCTCGGATGCTGTGAGTGTAGTTGATGCGATGAATAAAGCGGAAGAGTCTTCAAAAAACTTCTTCCCGGAAGATGAACAATCTCTTCCCAAGAGGGAGAGTAAATGGGCGGTCACTTCCGTCCAGACCAAGGAAGAAAGCAATGAGTGAGTTGGATCAAGACTTTAAGGATACCGCCGATAAGATCAATGCCAAGCTGAAGGAAGCAGCAGAGGCTCTCCGAGAGGCCAATCGTTTGGCTGGTGAAGCGGGACTTCCTGGCCTTATCTACACCCAGTGGACCAGCGAAGATGATTCTACGCTGGACGACCTGAGCGAGGAAGAGCTTGAGAAGCTTGAAGAAGATGAGAACTGGGATGGCGAAAGCTCTCCCCTAAAAATGAAGATGGATCTAATCGATGTTTCAGACATCGAAGGTGAAATCCAAAACGGCGGCTGGTCTACTTCCAGCTCCTACTGCTGAGGATTACTATGAGCCATACGCTTTTGATTTGGGAAAAGGTCCCCGAAGATACTGAGATGTACCTCATTCCAAATGAGGTATTCGACTTGTACGAAGGTTATATGAAGGAAGCCCAGAATCACTTCATTAACTCGGACAATATGAATGAGGGCATGGCGTTCCTTAATACTGCTCTGGGTGAAGAAGAAGCGGAAGCTGGGATGTGTGAGTACCTTGGTATCTTTCGACAGTACAAGGTAAGTGTCAAAGAACCTCTACTTGACAAGAACATCACGGCCGTTTATCTTTCTGGTTTCGTTCTGTAACCATGCTGGATAAACTGGACATATGGTTATCAATAATTGACATCATTATCTGTATCTTTGATATAGGTTTGATTGTCTATTTGTTTTTCTATAGGTTGCCACAGGAGCGCCAAAAGAAAAACGATTTCAAAAAGTTTTACAGGAAGAATAAATGTCTGAACAGAAGACCTACACACTAGAAGAGTTTGTAGCTCAAGCCAAGCAGGACTTGGATGACTATCAAAAAGATTGGACTCCTCCCAATTCAAATGAATTCCATGAAGGAAAACATACTTGGGCAGAGTGGTGGGGCACGTTCGGACGTTACTTTAGTTGGGAAGAGAGATAGTTATGCCATTCGTAGCCTGGCCGGAAATTGAAAGCTTTCACCACATTCGCAAGTTCATCAGGGTAGATCCTGGTGAGTGGTGGATGAAGAAGGAATTGCTGCATGGAACTAGCACCGTGACCTACAAGTGTAAGGTCAAGCTGCATGGTACCAATGCAGCCGTTCAGATTCTTCCTGACGGCACGGTCCTGGCCCAAAGCAGGACTAGCATTATCACTCCCGAGAACGACAATGCCGGCTTTGCTCGTTGGGTAAAGGCCAATGAGGCAGAGTGGAAGAAGACTGCCGGCGTTCCTACCTTATGGAAAGAGAAGGGGGAATTCGATCATTATCTTCATGTGATCTTTTTCGGAGAATGGATTGGCCCCGGCATTCAAAAGGGTGTTGCTGTCTCCGAGATTCCTAAGAAATGTTTTGCAGTCTTTGCAATGCGCGCCTTTGGAAAGAATGGCGAAGACGTTCTTTTTGAGGTCGACCCCAAGCGCATTGCGCTATATCTCGGCAAGAGTGGTGTGGAGTTTGCTCACTCAGTAGAGCCCAATCTTCCTGACGTTTACATTCTCCCCTGGTACGACCAGTCGGTAGATATCGACTGGAAGAATTCCGATGAGGAATTGACCAAGGCCATTGCTCCTATTAATGATTGGGTTATGGCTATCGAAGCTTGTGACCCCTGGGTTGAAAAGAACTTTGGCGTCAAGGGAACTGGTGAGGGCTTGGTATTCTACCCTACATCCGATGCCCATAAGAATAGTTTCGAGAGCTTCCAAAACCTTTGCTTCAAAGCCAAGGGAGAGAAGCACAAGAACATCAAGACCGCTGCGCCGGCTCAGGTCAACCCCGAGACGGCAGCTAGCGTGGACGCCTTCGTAGAGCTGGTACTGACGCCTGCCCGATTGGAGCAGGGAGCCAGAGCTATCCAAGGCGAACACAAGCACACCGAGAGCCTGAGTTGTCTGTGGTGTACGACCGGCAAGATTGAGTTTGATCTCAAGCTTACTGGTAAGTTTGTCCAGTGGATTACTGGAGATATCCAGAAGGAATGCGGAGATGAAATGGCCGCTTCCAATTTGGATTGGAAACAAGTTCAGAAACCGCTGGCCGATAAGGCTCGCTCGTGGTACATTGCTGAAGCAAGAATCAGGTAAGGAGAAAAAACAATGGCTAGTGGAATCAAGTCGTCAGCTAATCGTCCGAAGAGCAGCAAGCATCTTCGTGGCAATAGCAACAAGAAGCGTCACAAGAACAACGATTCGGCTGCGCAGGCCAAGTACCATGCGGCCATCGCAATCCGACGTGCCAAGAAAAAGAAGAAGTAATCATGAGTGACAAAAAGCTTTTGATTAAGTTCGACTCAAACTATGCAGATGAGTTTGATGTCGAGGGCTTCACCATCATGAATGAAAGTGAATGGGAGAAGCACAAGGCAGACGTCACTGCTTTCTTCAAGAAGCGTGATGAGACGGTGACCCCTAATCGGTGGGGTCATCGAGATGGTGTAGAGGTCTATTTCGGAACCAACGAACAGATCATCTACGAAACCCTTGACTGTTACTTGAGGTCTTTCAAGGCTACCGAGGTCTCTAATGAAGAGATTGCGGTGCTGCAAAAGCACTTCGGTCGTGGCGGTGGGGTTCGCTTCGGCATGCTCTGCATGTTGGAAGACCTGGAAGAAGACGAAGACTAGGGTTGGGACTAGGGAGTATGGACTGCCCGCCGTTTAAAAGGAGCCAGTAAAACCTGGACCGATTGGCGAGGACTAAAGCAAGGTAACCGCTCCTGAATTCCTGTCAGACTGGGTGTCCAAACCCTTAAAGAATTACAACGCCTGAATGCAAACCGTTAGGTGCCCTCAGTATTAGGAATGACAAAGTTAGTTGTGCGGCTTTCTATCTAACTGAAATCATTCGCTCTAGCCGGAGAAAGCGTTGTAAGGTGTCACCTACCATAAATGTGGTGAGATTGCTGGGTGTGTTTTCTACTTTGAGAGCCCAGTTTGCTAGAATAAAGTCGACGCAGGTTAGCGAAAGAAACCTCTGCCTTGGTGGAGTCAGACATTAAAAAACCACCATTAGGGAGTGAGGCAGCGACCAAAAGAGAGGTAGCAATACCGAGCAGGGCCGCGTGGGTCTTTTGTCTGGCCAGACAACCCACCACTAGGTTCGATTCCTAGCACTTCCACCGGGAATGTTGTGATGGCATACTAATGGCAACCCCATTGGGGACTGGTAGATTACCGCCTTCGGGCGGGAGCTTTTGATCAAGCAGCCAGTAAACGGCTAAACGTGGTAGTTATAGAATAAATAGGTTCTATAACGTAAATCCTGCCAAGCTCTGTCGGCAACGACTCGTGGCATTCCCTCTTACTACCATGAGATACCCGCTAATCCATATCAAGAAACCATGCTGGGCACTCATTACTGAGCATGCTGTTTCTCAATTCATTAGTCGCTGGGTGCCAGAAGCGACCAGGGAAGATGCAGAGCTAGGTCTTATTGACCTTCTCAACTCTGCGAAGAAGCTTCCGGATAAGACACCGCTAGGTGATGATATGTATGCCTCTGGCGAATGGCCAGATGTTCGATTGGTTATCAAGGATCGTAACGTTTGCGTAACGGTTCTACCTCCTGGAAGGAACTTCAATACTGAATATGAGTTTGAAGTAAACGAAATCCTAGAAGCGCGTGAAAGAGCCAAGTCCAATCTAGAAAAGCAGATTGCTGATTTGGAAACTAATCTTTCCACAGTAGAAGTTGAGCGACAAGAGGCGGCTAATAATGCTGCTAGATTGCTTACAGCTTGTAGAAAGATTAGAAGAGAGATTGATTCTCTCAAAGATCAAATTGAAAAGGGTAATTACTAATGGCATCATTTACTAAAGATGAGATGTTGGAAGCGCTGGATGATATTCGTAGAGAATACCCGGCTGTTTTTAAGTGGTTCTTTCTGTATCAAGTAGAAAAGAATCGAGAGAAGAATGCTGCGCTATGCAACGAGACTACCTCCGGGGAAGCCAGTAGAACTGCTGGATGATAATCTAATTCGGAAGACGGGGTTCTGGTCTACAGAGACCGCATACCTTCTTCAGAAAAAGATTATCAAACACTTCATTAAATACCCTGACCCTATGGTAGTTCCTGTCTACCAGTATAGTGAACTGGGTCGAGATAGATTTAAGAATTATACTTACTCCTACATCATGGAACGATGTGGGATTCTAACCAGCGATGAGCGGATGTTCGTCGACTGCGTGGGCGATCTTTGGGAAAAACACGGCCCGAGGGCTTGCGTCCAGCCGGACCCAGCATTACTATCGTATCAAGAAAAATTTCCGGCCCTCTTCGAGTTTCTTACAACAGTGGTAGAACAAGAGAGATACATGGACCTTCATTCCGGTAACGTCATGATGTCGGAAGATGGTTATTGTTTGGTTGATCTTGAAGGCTTTGTGAGGCTGCCGAAGGACGGCGTCTGTAACAATTGGATTTCGGAAGAAGAATAATGGACGACATTATCTATGAACTAGATGAGGATGACTGCCCGTGTAGAGGGTTTGGTTGGACCGAACACGGACTTTCCTGGAAGGAATGTCCCCTTCATTTTGAGGGACAGCTTCATCCCGAGTCCAAACAACTTCTTCTAGATGATCTGAATCAACTTCACGAAGAAGAGAGAAAGTCAATGCTTCGTTGGAAGATTGAACAGGTCAGAAGAAACATCGGGACTATTCAACACACTCTCCGGCAAGAGCAGGCGAAACTAGTTAAGTTGGAACTTGAACTAATCAATCGCACTCCCACAATCAAGATGCCGGCCGTTGCCACATCTCTTCTGAATCCTGGCACAGTAATGGTGATTGAAGATGAGCCGACCTAAAGACGTTCATGTCTCACTGTATGATACTGGCAAGGGAGAGTTGCACGTGTGGGGCATCTCTCTTCGTATCAAAGGATCTATTCCTCGTAATGCAAAAGGCTTGGCTGACGAGGCCGCTATCAAGCGTAAGGAAAAACAAATTGCCAAGCTAATAGAACTATTGGAGATTCCCGAGGACTAAATGGCTGGGCATACTACTGAAGAGGCAATCAATGCAGTCGCAAAAGCGTTGCATTATGGAGTACATGAGGTTGCCTGTCGATTCGATTTGGTTGCAGATGGTTTCCCGCCCCATAAAGCGGCCATCATTGTTCGTTGGGCACGACGAATGAACCAATTTTCCATTCAAAAAAAAAGAAGTGTTCGATGACTACTTATCGTTTGCACCGTTGGAGCGTGACTCAATACTCGGATGACCCTTACCTAGCTCCCGAGCAGCAGTGTGCTAGTCTCCTGGGCACCCGCGACACGGATGGTAGATTCGTTAAAACTTCTCCGGTCGTCAAGGTTGAAGGAAAACAAATTACAACAAGGTCGGGCTCGGTATATATCCTGGAAGATATGGACCCAGACTTCCGACTATGGTTGGAAGAAGAGGGAATCGAATATGATCCCGAGAACCCAATCACTTTCAAAAAGAAAAAGTCATGAAACCTACTATTCAATACTCAGATTTCGAAAAGGTTGATATTCGAGTTGGACAAATTACCCTTGCGGAAGTTGTTCCGAAGAGTAAGATGCTCAAGCTTCAGGTGGACCTTGGTGCCGAGCTTGGTACTCGTACTATTCTTGCTAGCATTGCTGGTCCTGATCCGGCAGGTGCGGCGGCTCACTATACTTTGGAGAAGCCAAAGGTTTTGGTGGTTGTCAACTTCGAACCTCGTGAAATGAAGGGTATTGTTTCAAACGGTATGCTTCTGGCTGGTCACGACGAGAACAAGATTGTTTGGCTCGCAGGCATCAATGGTACTGTCCCCAACGGAACCGAAGTGTCATGAAAAAGATTCCTGAAACTTTTGAGTTGACCGAGGATGATATCAAAGAAGCTATCACCCATTGGCTCAATGCAGAACACTGTGACGGAGAATACGAATACAATTTCGAAATCTCGTTCAGTGCAGATAGAGTTGAAGGAAAGCCTCCCAAGGGTGCTCCTGTCGGAGGTATGTCTGATTGGTCTAAACAAGTAATCACCGCTAAAGCGGTAAAGGAGTAATCGTAATGTTTCTCATCATTCTCGCTGCGCTGTTCGTTATCTTTGTTGTCGAGTGCCTTCTTCTGGAGGTAGAGCATTGGGGTTGGGCAACCGTTACCCTGATTCTCACGGCAGTTGGTGTTCAGCTTCTTCATGTAGTTGACATCTGGGGACTCCTTCGTCATCACACGGTTGAATCTCTTCTGTTCGTTGGTGGCTATTTGGTCGTTGGTGTCATTTGGTCGTTTGCCAAGTGGTTCAGCTTCCTCATTCAATTCCGAGATCAGTTTCGTGAAACTAGGAATGCTTGGTATGAAAAGAATGGGCTGTCTCTTGATCAAGAGCTGACTGAGGAACAGCAGAGGAAGTATGATGAGCATTTCATCTTCGCTTCTTTCAATGGCAACTCTCTCAATACGAAGCCGAAGGCTATCAAGAACAAGCGTCGCATTACGGCCTGGATGGCTTACTGGCCTTTCTCGCTGGTTGGCACGGTCATCAACGATCCGATCAAGCGTCTTTTCAAGTTTCTTTTCAACACCTTCAAGGCCCTCTACCAGAAGATTTCGGACCATGTGTTCCGAAATGAGGTGGGTCTGAAGCAGTAACTCATAGGGGTAGTGGCATCATGGATGAATTGATTCAAGCTGTTGTGCGCGCCCTTGGGGTAGGTGCATCGATTGAAGACATTCATGATGCCATTATCGCCAAGGGTTGGACTGAGGATGATGCTTTCCTAGCTATCAAAGCGGGAGAGCTTCTTTACCAAACAATTCAAGAAGCCGAAGAGGCTAAAGCAAAGCGAACTGTTTTCAGGAGAAGCATGTAATGTCTAGTCTCAAAAATGTTTCTGATGATGAGCTTCAGGCAGAGATTGTTAGACGCGCCCAAGACAAAGCAAAACAAGCGGTACCGAAACCTCTTGAAAATATTGATTGGGTTCCGCTCACAAATTATCTCCATCACGGCGTTCAGTCGGTAGCTGATGGTGATGGCACGCCCAAGGACTTCGAGCACTGGATTTTTGAAACTGCCATGGAGACAGTTTATGGTCCAGACATTTGGAAGTGGTGGAACAAACACCAATGATTCGCATCAAGACAATAGTTGGTGAGGAGAAGGTTCTTACTATTCATTACGGTGATAAGTGGTTCACTTTGAGCCCCGACAAACAGGGAGGGACTGCCGACAACCTCCTACAAGCTGGGACAAATCATTTGGAAGCGTGTAAAAAACTCTTGCAAAAGTCCAGGCGTGATCCATAATCATAGAGACTTCAGTTCAATTCCTGGCGGGGACGCCTTCCAGAGTATTGGGGTAGGAAAGCTGTTGCAACGGCCAACTACTTTCTGTTAGAGGAACCTCGCCAGGGTGAATCTAACGGGACTAAGGGGCTACCATACCTGCCCTTATCTGGTATGGGGTTGTCAACTATCCACAATAGTTGAAGCGTAGCCGGTCAAGTCTTATACCTAGGCCCAGTTCTTGTCCAATATTGCTGGTCTCAATACTTTGGTCTTAGCTCCATCTCAATGAGCGAACATAAACTGCGAGGGTAATTGGTCCTCCCAGCCATACGTTTCCATAAACCAGAATTAGGGCAACGAACTTTGCCTGTTTCATCCGGTTGTAAAACGGGTGGCCCATCTCTTATCCTGCATAGCTAGCAGGCGGTGAGCGGGGCCACGAAACAGGCAGCTATGGTCCCATCGTCTAGTGGTTAGGACGCGAGCCTTTCAAGTTCGCTACAGGGGTTCGAATCCCCTTGGGATCACTCAGTAAAAGAAAAGGAAATCATTATGGGTCTGTTCAATGATAACGTCTATCCGAAGCGTCTCGAATGGGAGTATGAGTATACTGGCGCTCAGCTTCTTCCTCATGCCGAAGCTCTGTTGAAGCGTCATTCCACCAAGGAAACCGAGGCCCGAAACAAGACTGCGGATCTTCTTCGTGATGCTTCAGTCAGCCAGAATGATTCTCGTTTCGCTGACCTGAAGAGGGAGATCACTACACACGGTACTCTCAAGGAACAACTTGAGGTTTTCGTTCGTCAGTTCACTCTGGAACCTGACCGCAAGTTCTCCCTTGGACTTGGTGACGTTACCTTTTTCGAGTTGACTACCAGTTTCCCGAAACCATAATGGCCTATCAGGTTGAATGCTGGCATGTGTCCCAGCCAGAGAGAATCTTAGATGTTCTCAAACATGTTGCAAATTTTGGTTGCGCCATTGCCTGGATTCGGACTCGCCCATTCACTGGAACGCTGCGTCAGTGGCAAGGCAAAGAGATAGTTGATATTGGTTTGGTGATGCCATATTGTATGAAGGATCATGAGTATCAACATACTCATCGTACATTCAACAAAATGCTTTTCAGTATCTCTGATGTTCACAATGATAGAGGAATCAAGGTATATGAGACCCCTATCTCCCCCTATGCACCGGGAGTCGCTGGCAATATTGAATTAGAAGATTGTCTCTACGTTCCACCTTACTTCTCATCAATTGACATGCGATGATACAACGCTACCACGCCTTTCTAAAAACCTTTATGGTTTTACAGATTCTTTTCTCGACCACTGGTTGTTGGGAATGGACTTTGATTACCGGAATGATTTGTATTTGTGTGGCAATTGTTTATGTTGGGCTACTCAACATCCTTAATCGATACGGACTATTCAATGAAATACCGAGACGCTAGGCTTCTCAAACAAGGTGATAAGGTTGTCTCCAAACAATCTGGAAACACTTATTTTGTCAAGAATGTTGAAGTGTATGGTAGCGTCAAGATGGTTCGTATCAATGCTGTCACTGAAGACGGTGATGGTGATGCAAGTTTCTTCCATGACGAGGTAGAGTGAGCAATCTGATTCGGGTGACTAGTAATCCCCTTACAACCATTGTAAAGAATCAGTTCGCCGCTAACCTTGTAGTGGGGTTTACGACGTATCTAACAGCCTGCGTTCTTGTTTCCCATGACGAGAAAGAATGTTCTAAAGCAGAGCTTCTAAAAGATTTATATTCGGCTTCATATTCCACATGGAAGTGGTACATGGGACTTGGTCCCAAGCCAGAAGTAAAGATTGGAATTGAAAATGAATGACGAGAATAAAGAGAAGCTGAAGAAAGCAATTATGAGTGAATTGCGCAGCTTTTGTTTACAGCAATATGCCTCCCACAATGAAGAACCTATCTGGATGATGGAGTGTGCTAGGGTGCTCGGTCGTCCCTTTGCTTTTGTTGCGACGGGCAAGGACTCTTACTCTATAACTTTCTCTGCTGAAAAAATGTATGATATCATTGATACCCTTGAGCTGCTTTATCAAAGCCCTACCTTCAGCCTTGAAGCTCACAGATTCATTGATCATATTCGTCGTGAGTTGGATGAGGCGCGAGTCAAGTGTGACGCAATCATTCAGGTATTCAAGAACCGAGCACAAGACGAACGAAAGATTCTCGAAGAACGTCTCCAACTAGAAGCGGACTATCGATATAATAACCAACGTAGGTATTAGTAGTGAATAAACCTAATCGTGCACATTATCGTGTTGATACTTCCATTGGAACTGGTGGCGGTTGGAAGCCAACTGATAAATTGCTTTGTGTGTTTCATGCTCGAAGAATGAGTCGTAGCGGATATCGTCCTACTGTATTGGTAGTTGGCCCTAACTGTAATAGTAGGCCAGTTGAACAATTCTGCACAGATTGTCTAAACGATCATAGGCGATGTGAACATGACGTTCAAAACTATTCTTGTCCCAAGATTCCGGGCGACTCTTGTGGAAGAGACTCTGATAAAGAGCTAGGTGGCTCTTGGTAATTTAAAGGATAATTATGTCTGACTGGCACCCACAAGTAGTAAAAATTGAAAAGGTCGAGAAGCATCCCGATGCCGATGCTCTTGATATCTGTACCGTTCTTGGGGATTTTCCTATCATTACTAAACGCAATGAGTATCAAGTTGGTGATGTAACAGGGTACATTCCTATTGATACTATTGTTCCAGATATAACTGAATTCTATATGCTATGCCCTAAAGCATATGAAAAGTATGAGGATGAGAATGGGCAGGTTCAGCAGCGCCAACTTGGTCCCAAGTACCAGATTGGTTCTGTGCCAGAAAAGTATCGCATCATTAAAGCTAAGCGCATTCGAGGTATTTATAGCCAAGGAATGCTAATGCATCTTCTAATGCATAGTGGGTTCTGTGATAGTGAGCCGCTTGTAATGGAGAATCCTCAGCCAGGTCAATCTATTATAGATTTCTGGGGCCTCAAGAAGTGGGAAGAGCCAGAAGAGGAAAACCTTCCTGGTCTCAAGAAGACTCGCGGAACTAATGCCGAGAAGGCGCCGCAGGGCTGGGCTATGCCTCACTACGATATCGATGGTGTTCGCAAGTATCTGGCCTGCTTGGGCGAGAATGAAGAGATCGTTCTGACCGAGAAGCTTCATGGCTCTAACGGCGGCTTTGCTTACGACGGCTCTCGTCTGTGGGTCAAGTCTCGTAATTACTACAAGAAGCAAGATGAAGAAGATATGTGGTGGGATATTGCTCTCCGCTATGATCTGGAATACAAGCTCAAGCAAGCTGCTAGTGGGTTAGTCTTCTTTGGTGAAGTCTATGGTCAGGTCAAGGGGTTCCGATACGACACTGTCATTGAGGGTGGCCGTCTACTGACCAAGGTTCGTTTCTTTGACGTTTGGGACACCAAGCTAATGAGATACATGAACTATAAAGAGAGGCTAAACATGCTTGATGCATGTGGTTTGGATCCAGTTCCTCAACTTTATATCGGTCCCTGGTTGGGGAAGGAAAAAATGTATCCGTATGCCGAGGGATTGACAACGCTCGGTGGCAAACATATACGTGAAGGATGGGTCCTCAACACGCTCCAAGAGCGCTACGAGCCCCGTCTTGATTCTAGAATGCAAGTCAAACTTGTAGGAGAAGGATATAACCTTCAGAAGTAATGGTAACCAAAGTCCTTCTAAACATTCCTAATCCGTTCGATAAGCATTCCAGTTTGCTCTATATTGCCAAAGGGCAACCAATCATTCCTTATACCAATGGTATAAGTTATGAGATAGTTATTGGTCGTGGAGTACGAGGCGGCCAAGTTTTTCGCTTTGAATTCTACAGGGGGTAATCATCATGAGTGCAAGTGATTTCGTTGGTCTTACAAAGAAGGGCGCACAGAACTTGGCGGAGGCTCGCAATCTGATCTTCCGACTCATTCGTATCGATGATGATTCGTATCTGGAGTATCCAGAGGACGAACGCACTGACCGAGTCTGTGTGGAAATCGATGGTGGTAAGGTCTCGAAAGCTTCGGTGCAGTGATGGATCTCGATAAGTATCTAGAAAACGTTTTGGTTTTCGTGGACCGTAATGGTTCAATCGAAAGTAAGCAAAGCACTCCCATGTCGTGCTCACTTCAAATGAAGTATGATAACGGAGACTTGAAGGTCAAGATGCATGCCTATTCTCATGGAATGGGAAATGGGTCTTGTGGAGCTACTGTCACATATAAAGGTGAGGTAGTTTATGAGGCGGCTGGAAGTTTTACTGCCCGCCCCTATAGTACCAAGGTCAAGACCCATAAGCCTGGCCCCTGGGAAAAGCTGATGAAGTTGTGCTAACTCCAAGACAATACGAACAGATACGCACCATCAAGATCATTATCATGATGAAAGATATAATCAAGAAGTATGAGGAAACTTATACACAGCTTCCGAAACTTCAAGTAAAGAAGCTTTGGCATCATGGATACTGGGATGGTCCTACCTCTGGAGTTTGTGAGGTGGATGGTAAGAAGTGCTGGTTCGAATTGATTGAGGAGTGGCATGATAAGTACGACGACTATGATGACGATGATTTCACCGCGCCATGGTATCGTAGGTATCTAGTTCATCATCTAACTGATGAGCAGTTTAAGGAAATCGAAGCTCGCCACGAGAAGTTTCAGCGAATGGTTGGTACTCATACCGACTACAACGAAGAAGGTAGGCGCGGCAACTTCCATTACAATGACACCGTTTCTAAAGAAACAGTGGAACAATACTACAAAGAATCGAAGGACGAAAAATTTCCGGATATTACTCCAGCTTCAGAGGAACATATTCTAGGTTGGTATGAGTGGTGAAGTTATGAAGAAAGTTATTGCCCCTAAAGGATATTATTTTCGAGTCGTCAAACCATATGTCCATGGCGGATTCTCTATCCGACTATTCAAAAAGAATAATAGTGGAGAAATTGGACACGTCAATCTGCAAAGAAAAGACAACGGAGATTATGGAACACATTCATATCTCTTCCCTCAATACCGCAACCAAGGTTTAGGTGCACTGATGTATGCCAAGGCCATTCAATGGGGAAGGGAACATGGACTGCGTGTTCGTTCTTCGGGTGGTTCCTCGGATGATGCTCAGCGAGTTTGGCGTGGAAGCAGTCTCCAAAGATGGTTTGATGTCAAAGTCAAGTCTGGCTATGAACGAAGGCAGGATACTTTCTACCCCCGCCTCAAGAAGGAGGACCGATGCCCCGTGTCATCAAAGAAGCGCCCCGCAAAGAAAAGAAGGTAGTTTGTAAGAGTTGCGATCGTACCATCGGATATTTCAAAGACGATGTAAAGACAAAGACTTACAACGATCCTTGGGGGTATAGCGAAACTCACGAGTATATCATCTGCCCTGCTACAGGGTGTAAGCAGCAGATTATCCTAAAGGTAACGTGAAAAGACTTTGTAACAAATGTAATAAATTGTCTGTGTGGTGTTATATGCCTCGTGAAGGGGTATATTACTGTGAAGAACACGTACCCCGTGGTTGCTCCTGTGTAACAGATGATGATGGCAATCCGGAATTAGATGAGCAGGGTAGAGAATTCCCCTGCTGTGAATATGATTACAATGAAAAAGGATTCGATTCTTACAAACCCTAAAGTAAAGAAATTGCTTTACGAAGTAAAGCATATGTCTATTGCTCGCCTTATATCCAAGGTAAAGTATGCCACTGAAGCAAGACAGCGAAGACATTTTTGGCAGCGCATTACTCGCGGCTGGCCTGATTCCGACCTCTGGTCCCTTGACCATTCGCTGGCGAAGCTTATACTTCCACGATTGAAGAGGTTTAAAGATTGTCGTGGTGGGCACCCATCCGACATGACGGACCAAGAGTGGGATGATATTCTTGGAGAAATGATTTTTGGAATTGAGTGGTATGCTTCTGGCGATTGTTGGGAGAGCCATGATCAACAGAAAGCAATACGAGCCCACAAAGGTTTAGAATTATTTGGTAAGTATTACGGGCATCTTTGGACATGAAACATAAGTGGTTTACGGATGATAAGATTCAGGATGATGGACGCGTCCTAGCTACGTGTTCTCTCTGCGATCGAGAGGGTGAAGTAATATACATTTTTGTTTATCCGCTCAATTGTAAACCAGGTGATGGTCCGATTAAGGATGACTGTCCTGGAAAGAAGACTCAATGAAAGTTTTTATGGATGACGCCCGCGAGACTCCTGAAGGTTGGGTCCGCACCTATAACATCGAGGAGACAAAGAATCTTCTTTCCACTCGAATGGTTACCCATTTGAGCCTCGATAATGATCTTGGAAGCATCAATCCTGATACCGAAGGCTACCATGTCCTCGATTGGTTGGAAGAGTTGGTCTATCACGACCCTACTTTTCCTATTCCCGAGTTGGCAGTACATAGCTCTAACCTTAGTAGGAAGCTATACATGGGCCAAGTCATTAGGAAATTGGAAGCAATACGACAACAACAGGTTGGAGGTAGCTGATGGAAGTCAAAATCAGTTACTCCAAACCACAACTGGAAGAGGCGGTTCGATTTATTGCCCGCAATAACGAACACTTCCAGGGAAAAACAGATTACATTCGCGACTGTATTCTGGATAACATGAGAGAAATCGCGGCCGATCCCGAGCGGTGGATGGGTAGCACTATGGGTTATACACTCATTGGTGATAGACAAGATGAAGGATTAGATTCTGATAGTAATACTATTACATTTGAGATTCTAGTTGATCCAAATCTTGGCAGTGATATTGATCCAGAAGACTGGGTAGAAGAAGTTATTACTGCTGAAGATCACCTAGAAACACAATAAACTTGCTGGGTAATTCCCAGCCGTAGACAATGGGTGTGCACGTGACGCAGCCTCGTTGAGCACATTCAGTAGTTAGTTCCGGAGCTGCTACTGGATCTTTCAAGCTCCATTACGTCAATAGTTGGGGCATTTCGGGTCTGAAGCTCAAGTGGTCGAGCAGGGGACTTTTAATCCCAAGGAAGAGGGTTCGATCCCCTCCGGACCCACCGAAAGGAAAACATGATACATTTTACTTCTGACACCCACTGGGGTCACAAAAATATTATTCAATACAGCAATCGTCCGTTCGCTTCCGTGGAGGATATGAACGAGGCATTGATTGCAAACTGGAACGCGGTCGTCAAGTATGACGATACAGTCTACCACCTCGGAGACTTTGCTTTCCTTCCCTATGATAACCTTAAGAGAATTGCTAGGCGCCTCAATGGAACCAAGCACTTCATCTATGGCAACCACGATAAAGAAATCAACCGTCATGAGTCCGACCTACTTAGGTCTGGAACATTCGCAAGCATTCAAAACTATTGCGAAGTGAAACATGATGGGCAGTTCATTGTCCTCTTCCATTACGGTCAGAGAGTGTGGAACAAGAGCCATCATGGCAGCATCCACCTCTACGGTCACTCTCACGGGTCGCTCCCACCTCATGGTAAGTCAGTGGATGTTGGCGTAGATTGTAAAGAGATTACGCCAGAGTATAGACCAGTCTCATTCGATGAGGTAATGGCCTATATGAAGAATCGAAAATTTGAGGCAGTAGATCATCACGGAGATTGAAATGACATCTTCTGATGGTATAGAATACGAAGTATATTATTGCCCGGTTCACAAAAAACACATTCACTATTTCAAAGCAAATAGGGCCTTTAAAGGCTATCATTGCTGGGACTGTAATCACGAAAGAAACAAAAAGACGGAGAAGTACAATGAGCAAGGAAAGCAAGGAGAGTCTGGAGAAGATTCAGAAGATTTACGAGACGGTCAAGGAGGGCTCGGACAAGCTTATCAAGGAGTCTGAAAAGCTCGGAGATAAGGGCCTGACCAAGAAGATACAAAAGGTTCAAGAGGGAGCTGGTGAAGTCGTCAAGCACATCGAAGAGCGAAAGAAGTAAGTCATGGACTGGGAACAAGATAGGGATGAGATTCTTCGGCACTGGCGAAGACTTGGATTATTCCATCGTTTAGTGCTTATTTGGATTCTACCCATCTTTCTCAGGTCAACTCTTAAATCAGAATCCCTTTGCTATCTAGCTACTCGTCTTTATGGTCTCCCCACGAAATGCGTTTTCGTAAGTAGGGAAGAAGATGAAACAGGTTACGTAACAAGTACCTGGGATTCTATTCATAACTTCTTAAAGGATAACCTATGGAACAGGTAAACATTGAGCGCTGGATTGATATTGACAGTGCTGATTTCAAGCGTCTTGAAAACCATGGTTGGATTCGCCAGAGGACGATGCGAGCTATTGAGCTTGACGTCATCGTGGTAGATAAGGCCGGGTACTTGTGGTTCAGGGGCCAACCTATCTATGCAGAATTGGATGGGGTAAACGTTGGGCTTAGGCTCGCCACCAAGGCGGTCAATTGAAGTTTCTTTATTGTGAAAAATGTCAAGATTTAGTTCCTGAAACAGAGGTTGTTGAGTTACCTCGTTTAGATATTTCTGTGGGAAAGAAAGTAAAAGTCAAGGCTCTCAAAGAGAAATCGCGACACCATCAGAAATCATGGACTGAAAACTTTTACAATAACGCAGGTACTGGTCGCATTGGTTACTGTCCCGTACAGAGAACTCAGATGTGTGGCACGGTAAGAGAACCAACTCCCGAAGAATACTTCATACATTTTACTTGCAACCCCAAAAGAAATAAATGTTAGAAAACGAGCAGATAGATTTGAGTCGCGGTATTACTATGACCGCTGCGAAGTTTATCTATCGTCTCATTGTCGAGAAGAATAAGCAGGGCGAAGACACTTCTAACATTCAAATTATCGATTTGATTGAAGAACATGGCCTTTGGTTAGCAGATGAATGGACTCATCTCGGTTGCTGCATTGTAGTCTGTCTAGAGAACCAAAAGCTTGTAGAGAATTACAAGAAGGGTAACCAAAAGGTTTTCGAGGCTTTGGTAGGTAAAACTATTAAGTATGCTAATATGACAGTAGAGCCCGAATTAATTAGGGAATTGTTGCCTTTAGTAATTGACGTTCATTTCTAAAGGATATAGTTATGGCACGATGTCAACGCCAGAAACTGTACTCACCAAGATAAAGCTCCTGCTCAATTTAGCAAATTCGCCGAACGCCAATGAGGCCGCCAACGCTCAGGCGATGGCCGACAAGCTCATCGCAAAGTATAACGTTACAGAGGAGGAGCTAGCGAGCCTAGCTGACAAGCTACCTCTCTACGGTAAAGATGACCTGTTGTTCCATACCTTTTCAATTGTCGGGTGGATGCAGCGTTTAGCTTTGACTTGCGCCAAACAGTTCTATTGTTATGTTGTGCAAGAAGAACTACATCCTGCGGTCGGTGGAGTTGAATATAATTATTACGTTTACGGAGATGATGAGGACACAAATTCTGTGAAATTTGTCTTCCACACTTTCGTAAAAAAGATTCACAATTTCATTGACGTCAGGTGTATAGGTCGAGGGCCAATCTTTATTGAGTCATATACTGAAGGATTAGTGGAAGCCATCAGGGCCAATATAGAGAATGATGGTATTGAGATACCTGAAGTCAAAAGACCAGTAAGACCAATTCAAAAAGAAGAAAAAGTTTTGAATAATGGTCAATCCAATTTAACTCAATTCAAGCAACAAAAAGAAGCGCCCGAAGAAAAGACGGTTGACGTCGGAGCGGGGAGCCTTATACGTGATGTGATGGCGTACTTCAAGGGCCTGGAAGACGGGCGCAACCTTTCATTACAAGACATTCTTGAGTTGGAAGTTGAGAATGAAGAAGCAAAAAGATTGGAGACCGGAGAGAAAGATATTCAGCCAGGAGAATCTGGACAGGATCTGTCTTAAGAATATCTACTGGCTTCAACATCTCAAACTCTCTTTTCCTAAAAAGAACATCTTCCGCATTTGTTTTACAATGAATGCGAGAGATAGAGACACTGGAAAAGCCCGCAAGCTTTGGGTATATAGAGACCACCTTGCTAACCGAATCAAAAGCTCTCGTGAAATACTAGCGGCTGTTAGGGCGGTAGCCAAGAAGGGTGTTACCCACGAAGTAGATGAGTG
>JACCDR010289560.1_pt1 | contig 19531 bp, 19 predicted proteins | sample 7446431 | NCBI WGS metagenome assembly JACCDR01 (sample SAMN15323443, study PRJNA562643) | freshwater metagenome | isolation source: river surface water | place: USA:Blue River Watershed | collected 2017-08-17 | reverse complement strand
CAGGCAAGACCCTGCTGCACATGGCGGAGCAGACCACGGGCGGCAAAGAGGCAGCAGGCGCGGTGCGTGCGGCCAAGCCCGACGAGTTCCCAATCGTAGAGAAGTCTGTTGAAGACGAGGAAGTGTGGCCGGCCTTCACCCGGGACAAGAGGGGGATAGAGACCACTATCAGCAACGTGACGCTGGCGCTTAACTGCAAAGACTTCTCTGGGGTGTGCTTTGGCCGCGACAAGTTCAAGGACGCCGTGATGGTGGCGTGGAATTGTGTCGGGGGGTGGCGACCCCTGAAGGACACCGACTACACCCAGGTGCGCATCCAGCTTGAGAGCAGGGGCATTAAAGCCCCGGGCCGCGAGCTGGTCAGGGACGCCGCCCTGCGCGTAGCAGAGCAAAACGAGTTTGACTCGGCGCTCCAGTGGGGTGAGTCACTTGTGTGGGACGGCGTGCCGCGGGTGGACGGGTTTATGGCTCGGTACTTCAACACCGAGGACACGCCTTACGCGATGGCGGTGAGCCGCTATATGTGGACTGCGCTTGCTGGGCGGTTGCTTACCCCCGGCGAGGAGGTACACATGGCCGTGGTGCTAGTGGGCGCGCAAGGCTCTGGTAAGTCGCGGGGTGTGCGCGCGCTGGCACCAGAGCCGGACTCATACGTCGAGGTGAACCTTGAGCACCGCGACGACAACCTCTCCAGGTCTTTGCGCGGAAAGCTGGTGGGGGAGTTGGGTGAGTTGCGGGGTTTGCAGTCGCGTGAGGCGGAGTCCATCAAGGCGTGGATCACCAGGTCACACGAGGAATGGACGCCGAAATACATGGAGTTTGCCACCAAGTTTCCACGGCGCCTAGTGCTAATAGGCACCACCAACCAGGATGATTTTTTGGCCGATGACACGGGGGAGAGGCGCTGGCTCCCCATCCGGGTGGGCGAAACAGACATAGAAGGCATTGAGCGCGACCGCGACCAATTATGGGCGGAGGCGGTCACCATGTACCGCTCCGGCGGCGTGCAGTGGCTAGAGGCCCAAACGCTTGCGGTAGACGAGCATCATGAGTTCAAAGCAACAGACCCATGGCGGGAGGCCATTAAGCAGTGGCTGGACGAGGACGACATGGACAGCCACGAAGGCCCGTCAAAATGGGGCCGTGCTTTGAAAATCGAACACGTAATGCTTGGCGCATTGGGCCTAGAAAAGAAGGCGCAAGGAACGCGGGAACAAAAACGCGCAGCAAAAGTGCTAAAAGCGTTGGGGTTTGCGACCCGTCGGGCGACTCGCAGCGAAGGGGGCAAGAACGTCTGGGTACGTGCAAATTCTTGCGAGTTTAGCGATATTGCATAAAAACGCGCGTTCGCGGACAACGTGCGACCCGTAAAAACATAGGCTAAAAGTCATCGGGTCGCACGTTTTCCCCTCTGAGATGTACCCTGTGTACCCTGTGTACCCTTACTCTTTAACTAATGTTATGAGTATTAGATAGGGGGTAGTAGTAGGGGGTATAAGAGAAGCCTAGGGAGGTTATAGGACTTAGGGGTCGGAGAGGTACACAAGGGTACAAGGGTACGCAAGGCTTGGAACTGAGCGAACGTGCAAACTTTTACATGAAAGGCGGATCATGCAAAAACTGGTGGCTTTGAACGAAAACGGGCGGCGCATTGGTCAACACCATCCGCGGGCAAAACTCCTGGACGCGGAGGTCGAGCAGGTGCTGGACTTGCTGGACGGTGGTCTGAGTTATTCCGCGGTGGCTGCAAAGATGGACGTGAGCAAGTCCTGCGTGCAGCACATAGCCAACGGCTCACGGCGAAGCCAGATCGTGGCTCGGGTGGTCAAGGTATCCGTGTGCCGTTAGCACAGCACTAAAGTCAACGGCATGTCTAGACCAACCAGTTACACCCGCGAGCTAGGTGACGCAGTTTGTGAATTGCTCATGGCCAGCGGCTCCCTGCGCGCTGTGTGCCGCAACGAGGGGATGCCTGACCGAAACACCGTGATGCGTTGGGTGGTTGACGACATTGATGGATTCGCAGCCAAATACGCGCGCGCGAAGGATATAGGCATCGACGACTTCGTGGAGCAGACACCGGAAATAGCCGACGAACCCCCACCACTCACCGCACAGGGCTCCGTGGACACTGGGGCCGTGGCCCACGCCAAGCTGCGCATAGAGACCCGGCGCTGGCTGGCCGAACGCATGGCGCCTAAGCGCTACGGGCTTAAGCAGGGCCTAGACCTGTCCAACACCGACGGCACCCTGCAAGTGGATGAAGCCACCCGCAGCGCCCGCGTAGCCCAACTGCTGGCCCTGGCGGCACAGCGCAAGGATGAGACGGACGCCTATGGCGATCTGGCGTGACCCCAGCCCAAGCGCGCGAGCTTGAGCGCTACCTGACCCCCCAAGAGCGCGAGGAGCTGCACGCCATCATAGCGACGGACATTACCGAGAAAAAATGGAGGCCGTTACCGGGGCCTCAAACGCTCGCCTACCAGTCCAAGGCTGACGTGATTGGGTTCGGGGGTGCCGCGGGTGGAGGCAAGACCGACCTGGCCGTGGGGCTGGCTATCACCGAGCACTACCGCACGCAGTTTTTCAGGCGTGAAGGCCCGCAACTAACCGGCGTGATTGACCGCTTGGCTGAGATCGTAGGCACGCGAGATGCCATCAACGGCAAGCCAGCCGTGTACCGCGACGCCGACGACAGGCTAATCGAGTTCCACTCCATGCCCAACTTAGGCGACGAGACCAAGTACCAAGGTAGGCCCAAGGACTTGCTGGTCATCGACGAGGCCGCCAACTTCCTGGAGCAACAGGTGCGCTTCGTGAAGGGCTGGGTGCGAACCACACGCCCCGGCCAGCGCACGCGCACGCTGCTGACCTTCAACCCACCCACCAACGCGGAAGGGCGGTGGGTGATCGACTTCTTTGCCCCATGGCTGGACAAGAAGCACGCGCTGTACCCAACCGAGCCGGGCAAACTGCGCTACGTCTACGTAGACCCCGAGACCGGCAAGGATGTGTGGATCGCTGACGACGACGGACGCGAGTTCGTGTTCCAGGGCAGCGAGCGTGCGCACGCGTTTGACCGAACCAAGTACCGACCCGAGGAGGTCATACGCCCTGAGTCGCGCACCTTCGTGCCTTCGCGCATCACGGACAACCCGTTCCTCGTGTCCACCGGCTACATGGCGCAGCTCCAGGCACTGCCCGAGCCCCTGCGCAGTCAGATGCTGCTGGGCGACTTCCAGGCGGGTATCGAAGACGACCCATGGCAAGTGATTCCAACCCGCTGGGTGGAGATTGCACAGGAACGCTGGAAGGAACGCGCACGCAAGGGGGAGCTGCTATCCATGGGCGTGGACGTGGCCCGAGGAGGCAAAGACAACACGGTCATAGCCAAACGCTACAAGACCGAGGACACCAACCACTGGTACGACCGGTTGCAACTACACCCAGGCAAAGAGACACCGAACGGGCGTGTTGTTGCGGGCTTGGTCATTGCCGAGCACCGAGATCATGCGCCCATCCACCTCGACGTGATCGGGGTGGGGGCCAGCCCCTACGACGTACTGACCGAGGCCAGCCAGCCTGTGTACGGCGTCAACGTGAGTGAGAAGGCGACGGCACTGGACAAGTCGGGGCGCCTGTCGTTCTTCAACCTGCGCAGCCAGTCGTGGTGGCAGATGCGCGAAGACCTCGACCCCGACGCCGAGAACGGTATCTGCCTGCCACCCGATTCCGAACTACTCAAGGAACTATGCGCCCCGCGCTGGGAGCTGTCAGGCATGACCATCAAGGTCGAGTCGCGCGAGGACATCATCGACCGGGTAGGGCGCAGCCCTGACCGGGCCAGCGCATTGATCCTTGCACGCATGGACACGCCCAAGGTGCCAGCACTGCGCTACCTCGACCAGGCATCGACACCGGACAACGTGCTGAACTACGACCCCTACGCACGGATGTAGCGTATCCGTAACGCAGACCCCCACAAGCACAATGCGCAAGAACGTACCAAGGAACCTTACACCATGTGTCTGCCATCCGCCACCCCAAGAATCCCACCGCCCCCACCTCCGCCACAGGCCGTAAAGCAGCCCGACGCTGCGGTAGCTGTGGAGACCATGAAAAAGAACCGGTCATCGGCGGCTATGGGTGGAGGCTCCCTACTCACTGGGCCTAGCGGCATCGCTAACTCGGCCCTGAATACTGGCAAGACCACGCTTCTGGGCGGGTGATGGACGAGCCAATCAACAAACGCCAGCGCATTCTTGCGCGCAAGTCTGCGTTGTGGACTGAGCGCTCAAGCTGGGTCACGCATTGGCGGGAGATAAGCGAGAATCAGCAACCACGCGCCGGGCGTTTCGTTGTCACTGATCGCAACAAAGGCGACAAGCGAGCCAACACTATCTTGGACAACGCCGCCGTATTCGGTTCGCGAACCTTGGCCGCCGGCATGATGTCAGGAATGACCAGTCCCGCGCGTCCTTGGTTCCGGCTGGAGATCAAAGACCGCGACCTCATGGAGAACGGCGCGGTAAAGACCTGGCTACACGATAGTGCTACCTTGCTGCGCGCCATCTTTGCCGCTTCCAACACCTACCGCAGCCTACACACACTCTACGAGGAGCTAGGTTTGTTCGGCACGGCAGCCACCATCGTGCTGCCAGACTACGAGAACGTGCTGCACCACTACCCGCTGACCATTGGCGAGTACGCACTGGCCACGAACTACCGGGGCGAGGTCGATACCCTTTGCCGTGAATTTCAAATGCAAGTGGGCCAGCTCGTTGGCCAATTCGGCATCGAGAACGTAAGCCAGACCGTGCGCGACCAGTACAACCGGCACCACCTGGACGCCTGGGTGGATGTGGTCCACATGATCCAGCCCCGCAAAGAACGGGACACCACAAAGCTCGACGCCAAGAACATGAAGTACGAGTCGTGCTACATCGAGCCCGGTAGAGACCAGCACGACAAGTACCTGAGCGAGTCCGGCTTCAAGAAGTTCCCCGCACTGACCCCGCGCTGGGTCGTGACTGGAAACGACGTCTACGGCACCAGCCCCGGCATGGAGTGCTTAGGCGACGTGAAGCAGTTACAACACCAGCAACTGCGCAAGGGCCAGGCCATTGACTACCAGGTCAACCCACCCCTGCAAGTGCCGACCAAGTACAAAGAAGCAGCCAAGGCACGGCTACCTGGCGGCGTGTTCTACGTGGACAACGTGGGCCAGAACGCCGGAGTGCGTTCCGCCTACGAGGTAAACATTAACCTGCAGCACCTGATGATGGACATACAGGACGTGCGCGAGCGCATCCGCCAGTCGTACTACGCCGACCTGTTCATGATGCTGGCCAACGACACCCGCAGCGGGATTACCGCTACTGAGGTCGCCGAGCGCCATGAGGAGAAGCTGCTCATGTTGGGCCCCGTACTGGAGCGCCTGCAGAACGAGCTACTGTCCCCCATGATCGACACGGCGTTTGACTACGCAGAGACCGCCGGCATCTTGCCGCCACCTCCGCGCGAGCTCGAAGGCATGGAGATTAAGGTCGAATTCATATCCGTGCTGGCCCAGGCCCAACGCGCAGTGGCCTCGCAAGGCGTTGACCGTCTGCTTGGCACCGTTGGCCAACTGGCAGGACTCAAGCCCGAGATACTGGACAAGATCGACTTCGACCAGGTTATCGACGACTACGGCGATATGTACGGGGTCAATCCGAAAATCATCATCCCCGACGACGCAGTGGCCGCCGTGCGAGAGCAACGCGCGCAAGCAGCGCAGCAAGCGCAAGCCGGCGCAGCATTGCCCGAGATGGTGCAGGCCGCCAAGACTGCAGGCGAGGTCAACACGCAGGGCGTGCAGGACGTGATGCAGGGACTCATGGGTTACGGCACCCCGACCGCAAATTCAGCATAAAGGACACAAAATGGCTACCTACTCCAAATCATTCACGGCCCTCGGCGCATCCGAGGAGGTCACCGTAGACAAGGGCAACTCAGTCACCTACGCAGTGAGCGGCACGTTCGTGGGTACGTGGCAACTGCAGCGCTGCACCGGCAAGGGCTTCATGGTTCTCGCCACAGGCACCGGGTCTGGCAGCGGCACGGTCACCGCCGAGCGCAACATCCGTTTGAGGTTTACTTGCTCGGCGTTCACCAGCGGTACGATTGTCACGTCGGTGGTCGATCAAGTCGCCGCCACAACTACGCGCCGGATTGTGCCCGCCGCGACGGCCAAAGCCGGGGCTACTGCGGGCTGGGTTGTCGCAGCGGCGAACAACACTTCTTTAGCCACTTGCCCCGCATCAATCACCTCGGGCACCCTGGTGGTTCCCGCAATGGGTTTGCGCGTTGGCGAGTGCATCACCGGGTTCTACGCCGTTGGGCAGATCGAATCCGCCGGCAATACCGCCACGCTAAACATTTCCCTGCGCAAGATGACCGCTGCCGCCGCAGACGTGAGCGACGCGCTAGTGGCGTCCATCACTGCCCTGAGCGTTACCGCGGACACCATCATCTCTGCAAGCAACGCCCGCGCCACGGACTTTGTGGAAGAGATAGGTGCAGACGAGAGCTTCTACTTCCTGGTGACCGCCACCACGGGAGTAGCTACCGACTTTGCACTCCAGGCCTTGGTGCTTGAGGTCGTCACGGCCTAGGGTATCCGTGTCGTTGCGTGCCGCGCATACGATGCGCGTGTGGCAACCTACAACGATCCGACAGACCTGAAGCGCCAGGAGCGCGAGGCCGAAGCCGACGAGGCTGGGGCACGCGAACGCCGACGCAAAGAGCTCGACGATCTGCGCTGGTTGCTAGGCCACCCGCAGGGGCGTCGCATCGTGACGCGCTTGTTAGACGAGGCAGGTGTCTACCGCAGCTCCTTCAACACGAGCGGGTCAGTAATGGCCTTCGCTGAAGGGCGTAGGCAAATTGGTCTCTTTCTGACAGGCGAACTACTCGAAGCATCGTCCGACGGGTATCTCAAAGTCCTAAAGGAATTTAAGGCCAAAGATGACTGACGACACCGCGGTAAGCAGCACAACCATACCTGACGCTGGGAGCCCAACAACGACTGACGTGAAGCCGGTGGACACGCCCGTCACTGCCCCGGAAGCACCGGACCCAAAGATCGAGAGCACCGAGGCTGCGAAGCCCGACGTGCCCGAGGCCTATGAGTTCAAGATGCCGGAGCATGTGACCCTCGATAAAGAGGCCGCGGACGAGTTCACCACGATTGCCAAGGAACTGAAGCTCAACCAAACGGACGCGCAGAAAATTGCAGACGTTGGGACCAAGATGGCCCAACGGCAAGTTGAAGCGCACACCAAACGGGTCGAGTCCTGGGTGGAGGAAGTCAAAGCCGACAAGGAGCTCGGCGGGGACAAACTCACAGAGAACCTTAGCGTGGCACGCAAAGCCTTAGACACATTCGGTACACCAGAACTAATGGATGTACTGAACGGGTCCGGGTTCGGCAGCCACCCTGCGGTGGTCCGGGCGTTCTACAAGATCGGCAAAGCGATCAGTGAAGACGGGTTCGTTAAAGGTTCCCCTAAAGGACCCGAGACGGACATTGCTAAACGTATGTTCCCAACCATGAACTAAAGGAAATAAAATGGCTACTTTAACCGCGACGAACCCCACGCTCTTGGACGTAGCCAAGCGCCTGGACCCAAATGGCAAGATCGACAGCATCGTCGAATTGATGGCCGCCCAGAACGAGGTGTTGCAAGACATGTCGTTTCAGGAAGGCAACCTAACGACCGGCCACCGCACCACAGTGCGTACCGGTTTGCCCACCCCGACATGGCGCAAGCTGTACGGCGGTGTCCAGCCCGCAAAATCCACCACTGCACAGATCACCGATTCGTGCGGTATGTTGGAAGCCTACGCCGAAGTTGACCGGGCACTAGCTGACCTGAACAACAACAGCGCGGCGTTCCGCATGAGCGAAGACGCGGCACACATCGAAGGTATTGCTCAAGAGCACGCCCAGACGATGTTCTACGGCAACGAGGGCACTGAACCTGAAGCCTTCACCGGCTTGGCTCCGCGCTATAACTTGTTGTCTGCCGAAAATGCGGACAACATCATCGACGCTGGCGGCACCGGCTCCGACAACACTTCCATTTGGTTGTGCGTGTGGGGCCCTCAGACCGGCTTCGGTATCTACCCTAAAGGTTCGCAAGCTGGCTTGCAGATGACCGACAAGGGCCAGGTCACGATAGAGAACGTGGACGGCGCGGGCGGACGCATGGAAGGCTACCGCACTCACTACCGCATGGACACCGGCCTGGTCATTCGTGACTGGCGCTACTTTGTTCGCGTGGCAAACGTGGACGTATCCGACCTAGGCACCTTGGCCAACACCAAGAACATCATCACTTGGATGATCCAGGCCAGCGAGCGTATCCCCGCAATGAACAAGGGCCGCGCGTGCTTCTACATGAACCGCACTATCCGCGAGAAGCTGCGCCTCGGTATCTTGGAAAAGATCAGCACCAACTTGACTTGGGACTCGGTTGAAGGCAAGCGCGTAATGACGTTCGACGACATCCCAGTCCGTCGCACCGACGCACTGGTCAGCACTGAAGCCCGCGTGGTCTAACCCGTAACCATTTAAAGGAACTATCATGATTCTCGACGAACGAACAGAATTTTGCGACGCTACCTCGGCGATCCTAAACATCGGTAACGCCATCATCGGTGACGTAATAGACTTGGGGGCAACCCCAACCCTGCGCGACATCGGTACTGGCGAGCCCCTGTTCCTGGTCATCCAGGTTGACACCACGTTTGTGGGCGCTACGTCTACCACGACCTTTGAGCTGGCATCGGACAGTACGGCCAACTTGGCGACAAGCAAGACCGTCCATGTGTCTACCGGTGCGATCCCCGTGGCCACTTTGGTCGCGGGTTACACCAAGGTCTACGCACTGCCGCAGGAAGTTACCTATGAGCGTTACTTGGGTCTATGGGAAACCGTGGCCACGGCCAACGTCACAGCGGGCAAGATCAATGCCTTCCTGACGTCTACGCCAGCCAAGTGGGCTGCCTACGACGCACCGTTCCAGCTCTAAGGGGTAGCCCGTGAAAGTAACAGCAATTAAACCTGCTTTCTTTAACGGGCGCCGCGTCCGCCTGGGCGACGAGCTCGATGTCCCACAAGGACTGAAGGGCTCGTGGTTCGCGCTGGTCGCGTCACCTGAAGCAAAGGCCGCGAAGGTCGCACCCGTGAAGCAAGAGACTAAAGCCCTCTCGCAAATGGGCGCCGCCGCTGGCAAGAGCTTCATAGACGTGCATGCTAAGAACGAATTGGCGTAGGCATGGCTACGGTTGCCCAGGTCACCACGTTCCCGTTTGAGTCCTCGCAAGACGTAGCGGTAACGACCTGGAGCAACCTACTGGCGGCCGACGACGGCGAGCCCGTAAGGCCTGCCGTCTACTCCCACCGTTCGGTTCAAGTGGCCGGCACCTTTGGTGGCGCCAGCGTAACGATTGGCGGCAGTAACGACGGCGTGACGTATCACGCACTATCAGACGCCCAAGGCAACGCGCTCACGCTCACTGCGGCGGCGCTTAAGGCTATCGTCGAACTCCCTATTTTTCTGAAGCCCCGAGTGTTCGGCGGTGACGGCACGACCAACCTCAAGGTGGTGCTATCGGGTCGTAAGTCAATTTAGCGGACGCCGCGAACTAATATGCCTTCCTTCCGCGTCAGTGAAGCTGAATACTTTTCCGGTGCTGCTGGAACAACATTCACGCCCGATAGCATACTTGACCATGTTGCTGACGACTGGCTTATTTATCTAATCGGGCAAGACGCCACACCATCCGCCGCATTTACGGCCACGGCGGGCTGGACGGTAGCCGACGCTGGTGGCGCAGACGATACTCTACGTTCATGCGTCGTATACAAAAAAGCGACAGGCACAAACAGTGAAAGCGCTCCACAGATAACGTCTGCCGTGTCTGGCAACTGGTCGGCTACTCTTTTAGTATATCGGGGGCTTGATACGACGAATTGTATGGACGCCACGCCCACAGTGACGCGCTACGCAACAACACTGGACTACACCACACCGGCGATAACAACGGTCACAAACAATTCAATCATCATCAATTTTGTGGTGCTTGACGTTAACAACGTGGCCGACCGTGTTTATGTGTCTCCCGCACTACTGCGCCCGATCAAGGCAAGCATCCCGTCCGGGTTTGTTCAGTTATCGGGCGATAGAGTGCAGGCCACGGCGGGTGCTGTGTCGCAAATCGTTTTTGAGAGTGATGACGCCACGCAGGGCGGGCAAGTATGGTCTATCGCGCTCAAAAGTGCCGACGCCACTTGCGCAACTATGCGCCCTGCGGGTGGCATGACGCTTATTAGAAAATTCTCGGCGCGTGATAGTTTGACCTACTCAGCTCCGTCAACCTTTGCCGCAACGGTGCTTGGTATAACCATGCATTCGGCGGCGGCAACCGGATCAAATAGCGCGGTTTCGACTTCTACTTGGGGGCGCAGTACACAACTAACGGACTCTGCGGCGGTGACAGCAAACCGGTGGGAAGGTGGCGTATTCACTATCTCATCGACGGACTTTAGTGCATCGCCGTTCACGATAACGTACCAAATGAATTCAACCGGTACTAATAGAACGGGTATTTACGGAACCGTCATTGGTCTGAAATCATCGGCGGGAAACTGGGCAATTTGGCAGTTTCGCCCGAGGTCGGCTACCGTTGCTCTGACTTCGTATCAGAACGTTATAGACGCTTCTACAGCTACGGTGTTAGACAGTGCAGGAACAGTAGACTTGACGGCCATCACATCGGTGTTTATCGGTCATCACCGCCCCGCTGCGTCTAACTCCACCGCGACGGTCATAGCCCTGGCTAACATGGCACTTTTGCCAAAAATGTCACTTATCGGTGGAACTTCGGCGATTCCGTTGCGAATCGAGAACCTGGCTGACGCAGTGCAGCTCTTCTACCAGCCGATAGCACAGTTCACAAAAGAAGGCACCCAGGTCACTATCAGGCAATCACTGGAGATTGGCGACAACTCAATAGACACGTACTGTGCTTCGGATTCCTCAAGTACACAGTTTCCAGTTTCATATAATGCGACAACCGGGAACTATGCGTGGAACGTTGGAGAAAGTCGCGTAGGTGTGACAGTGAAAACAACGGCCACCGGAGAACTCGATTTAAGCTCTGCTCAAGTAAAGTCTTATAACCGACAGTTACTTACTATCGACTCCAGCGCGGCGAACCCCGGAATGGTTGCCAACGGAGCTTCGTTTATCAATTTTGCCCCTACTTGGAAAACCGGGTTCGACATAAGCAGTGCGACATTCTCAGGCTGTGGAGAAGTGGACGTAAAAGGCTCCGTATTCACCTTATGCACGGTGAGCGGTTGCACTAACACCAGCGGGGCTGCAGCAAAACTAGACACTGGCGGTGGCTTGGTTTCCTGCTCCTTTACTAAGAGTGCCGAGACGTATGCAGTCAGGATACCTGCTGCTGGTACGTATGACTTGAGCAACAGTACATTTAGCGGCTACACAACGGTGATAAACGTCACGGCTGCAAGTTCTACCGTGACTATCACTCTAGCGACAGGGCAAGCCGAGCCGACGTACACAACAGCTGGAGCGACTGTTGTTTTTGTTAAACCAGATCAGTATTTCATAAACACCCTGGCGGCAAACGGTGCGCGGTATCAACTAAGTCACCAACAGATTTTCACGGTGCAGTCTGCCGACATAAACACCACGAGCGAGACTATGGACTTGGACGTGGATAGCAACGGTGATGCACCTGACTTTGATACGTCAACATCCGGTGCGTATACGATTGTGACGCTTGACTTAGCGACTGGCGCCACGATGCCTACCACCACCCCCCAGATCATTAACGGTGGGCGCTACAGAGTAAAGACAGAGGCTAGCGGTCTTATCACAATCAGCGTTCTTGAGGGCGGGACAACAATAACATTTGCAGACGACGGTACTGAGAACGGGTCAGGTGAGCTGCTAACAGTCACGGCAGAGACAAGCCTAGCGCGGGGCGTATGCTCAGGCGGGACCGGCATTTCTGAAGTCATCTTGCGCAGTGACGGTGCTCGGATACGCAGGAAAGCAATACACTATTCAGAGGCCAGCGGGTCTACAGTCACTTCAACATACTTTGACGATATTTTTATCTGGTCTGACACAGCGGGCGCTTCGGACGCCGCAGAGATTGACAACACAATCAACCCTTGGGTTGAAGTTAATCAGATGGCAACCACTAGCAGCATAACGTTGAAAGAGCCCGTCGAGAATATTAACCGAGTAGAATTTGTCACCGTAACCCCCGCAGACAAGGGTAGTGACGTTACCGGGCTAACACTCTCGCTTGAAGGTACTGGGCGCTTGCAAATGAACGCTGCAGACGCAGACGGGCTCATTGTTTCGCAAGATATTGTTCTGTGGCTTGCGTACCAGTTCAGTTTAGAGGCCGGTTTGTGGGTTACAACGGGTGCGACGCTGACGGTTCAAGACTTATTCAACGCAACGATCCCGGACCTGGAAATCGACGAAACATCGGGCGTTTTCACAAAGCTCGTCGCCATGTACCTTTCCGGTGCTCAAGTGTCAGCAACGACAGTCGGAAGCGTAGCGCTGAATGTAGCAATGCGGGGTGATGGGGCGAGCTTTTCTAGTAGCCCATGGGAAGAGGTAATCGAAGCAGGTCTTACCGCCGCACAAGTGCTGCGTATCAGCGCAGCGGCGTTGGCCGGCGAAGTGTCCGGCGCAGGAACTGGCACCGAGACGTTCAAGGGCCTGGACGGCACTACAGACCGCATCGTGTCCACTGTGGATAACGACGGAAACAGAACAACGGTGGTTGTCGATGGCGCTTAAGCACTTCGGCCAGCTCCACTACAGAGCGAGGCACTTCACCGCGTTTGGTGGGTGGCTTGGGGCTATTGCTGGTGTGGTTAATTACCTGTGGCTGATCCGCACGCGCTTGCGTAGATAGTATCCATGTAGCAAACCCCGCGCTCTACACTGGGCGCCATCGGAGAACCTAATGGCCTCAGTCGCACAGATTTGTAACATGGCGCTAAGCCATATCGGCTCAGACGCCCGCGTCTCAAGTATCAGCCCACCCGACGGCAGCGTCGAGGCAGGCCACTGCGCGACCTTCTACGACTTGGCGCGCACCGAGCTGCTAGAGCCCGGTAGTTGGCGCTTCGCGTTGAAGCGCGCCGCCCTGGCTGAAGTCACCAACGACAGCACCGCATGGGCCTACGCCTACACGCGCCCCTCGGACTGCCTCACCCCTAAGCGCATTCTGCGCCCCGGCACTACGCTCACCGTGTTTACACAAGACGAGAGCGAGTACATCCCCAACGACGGCGACTCGGCCAACTTTGAGGTCGAGGGTGACCTGGTCTACACCAACGAGCCCGATGCGGTGATGCTCTACGTTCGAGATATTACCGACACCAACAAGTTCACCCCCGGCTTTGTAGCGGCGCTGGGCTACTTGCTGGCCAGCTACGTGGCAGGCCCCATCGTCAAGAGCAACGAGGGCATGAAGTTGGGGGATGGTATGCGCCAGCGCGCTATGGCCCTAGGCTCTGCAGCCGCCACCACCTCGGCCAACGCCAGCAGCGCCAGCAGCGAGTTCACCCCCGCCCACATATCGGCGCGGCTATGAGGACATGCAACACCTGCGGCGAGTCGAAACCGCTTGAGATGTTCCCTAAGGCCAAACTAAAGTGCCGCGCTTGCGCCGCAGAATACCTACGCCAATACCGCAAAGATAAGGGCGAGGAGCTACGCGCAAAGAAAAGAGATAAGTGGGCAGCAATGACACCCGAGCAACGCGAAGCGGAGCGTATTCGTTCCAAACAACGTCACTGGGCCGACCGCGAAAAGCAACTAGAGCGCGGGCGCACCTACTACGCCCTAAACCGCGAGAAGGTGGTTGCGCGGCAGTCCGCCAACAATACAGCAAACCGAACAGAGATGGCCCGCCGGATGCGCGAATGGCGCAAGGCCAACCCAGATAAAGCCAAGGCGGCAAAGATAGCGTACTACTCACGCATGAAACGGGTGCCGTCTTGGGCGGATGTTTGTGCTATCGAAGACACGTATAAAAAGGCAAGAGACATACGTGCTCTAGGGGTTGACTGCCACGTTGACCATATCATCCCGCTACGAGGAAAAACAGTATCTGGCCTGCACATACACACTAACTTGCGGCTGGTTCTTGCGGAGGAGAACCTCAAGAAAAACGCCCGATTTATTGAGGAATTGCTATGAGTACAAAGATTCTCCTTAAGAGCTTTGCGGGAGGGGAAATAACAAGTGAATTGGCAGGCCGTATTGATTTAACGAAGTGGCAAACCGGGTTAAGTCTGTGCCGGAATTTCATAACCCTACCCCACGGGCCCGCCGCCCGTCGCACGGGCTTCGAATTTACCAACGAGGCGAAGACCAGCACCAGCGCTGTACGTATTATCCCGTTCTCGTTCAGCGCCACACAGACGGCTGTTCTTGAGTTTGGAAACCTATACATCCGCTTTCACATCGGTGGCGCTACGCTGCTGGAGTCAACTAAGGTAGTCACCGACATAACCCAGCCCGCTGGCGTAGTGACTAGCGCAGCCCACGGCTACGCTAATGGTGACTGGTTGTACGTCGCTTCGGTGGTTGGTATGACGGAATTAAACGGGCGGTTTGTTGTGGTGTCTGACACGGCGACCAATACGTTTCGCATGAAGGACTTTGCGGGCAACTACATCACGACTGGCAGCTACGGCGCTTACGTTTCCGGCGGTACGGTGGGGCGCGTGTATACGTTGACAAGCACTTATGCCGCTGCCGACTTGTTCGATCTGCACTTTGCGCAAAGCGCAGACGTTATCACGATCACCCACCCAAGCTATCCAACGCGCGAACTCAAGCGCCTGGGCGCAACTAACTGGACGATCACCGACGTATCGTTCGCCCCCACGATTGCTGCACCTTCGGCGCCAAGTGTTACCCCCACGGTGGGGACTCCAGGCGCGGCCTCCCCGCAGGAATACTGTGTCACTGCTATCGCGGCGGATAATGTTACCGAGTCGCTGGGCAGTACGAGTACCACGGTATCAAACGACCTATCTATCGCGGGCAACTACAACACAATCACGTGGGGCGCGGTGACGGGGGCAACACGATATAACGTCTATAAGCGTAGGGGCGGGGGCTTTGGCTACATGGGTCAGACCACAGGTTTGTCCGCAGTGGATGAGAACATCCTGGCCGACACTACACAGTCGCCGCCCGAGGACATCATCGACCTGAACACCGGGGCGGGCGACTACCCAGCGGCCACTACCTACCACGAGCAGCGCCGCTGGTTCGCCGGCAGCACCAACAAGCCCCAAGTCGTGTGGGGCACCCGCACGGGTACGGAGTCAAACCTCACGTCTAGCTTACCGTCGCGGGACGCCGACGGCCTCGAAGTTCGCGTCGCCTCGATGCAGAACAACCAGATCAGGCACCTGGTTCCGTTGGCCGACCTGATCGCACTAACCGCTGGTGGTGAGTTCCGCATGTTTGCGGACGGTGCGCCGGCCATTACTCCTAGTTCTATCTCCATTAAACCGCAGGGTTACAGCGGCGCCAGTAACGTGCAGCCGGTTGTGAGCGAGGGCTCCGTACTGTTCGTGCAGGCCCAAGGCTCTCGCGTGCGCGAGCTGGCCTACAATTGGGAGAGTAACGCTTACCGATCAGTGGACGTGTCGCTAATGGCCCCGCATCGGTTTAACGGCTACACCATCACTCAGATGGCCTACACGCGCGCGCCGGAGCCGACGCTGTGGGCTGTTCGTAACGACGGCGTGCTGCTGGGCATGACCTACGTGCCAGACCAGCAGGTATTCGGCTGGCACGCGCACGACACCATCGGTACGTTCGAGTCTGTCTGCGTTGTGGCCGAAGGCAATGAGGACGTTCTTTACGTGGTGGTCAAGCGCGAGATCGAGGGGCGCGAAGCTCGCTACATAGAGCGCTTGCGCACCCGCACGCTGACTGCGTTGGAGGACGCGTTCTTCGTGGACTCTGGCCTGAGTTATTCAGGCACGCCCGTCACCACCCTGCGTGGGCTGTGGCACCTAGAGGGAGAGACTGTAGACATCCTGGCCGACGGCTCCGTGGAGCCTACGCAGGTAGTTACCGACGGTACGATCACCCTAGAAAACGCTGCCAGCAAGATCAGCGTGGGACTCAATATCGTGGCCGACCTGCGCACCCTCCCGCTGGCTTTGGAGGGTGCGCAAGCCTCCGGGCAGGGCACCATCAAGAACGTGAACAAGGTACACATTCGGGTCAGCCAGTCCAGCTTGGTCAAAGCGGGCCCCGCGTTCGACCGCCTGCGGGAGTACCCGGCACGTGCGGTATCTGACCCGTATGGCTCACCTCCCGCGCTGCGTGACGGGGAGCTGTCACTGTCCGTAGACCCTAACTGGAGCACCGACGCCGCTATCTGTGTGCGCCAGGACGCGCCCGTACCGCTCACGGTGTTGTCCATGACGTTGGAAGTGCAGGGTGGCGGTTGACGTTCGCCCCGTAACCGTCGGGGACGTAGCGCAGCTCGCCGCCGAGATAAGGCCAAGCGACGCCGCCGAGATACTGGCCACTGGCTGCACCGACGTTCACGCGACGCTAGCGGATGCCGTCACCAGATCGGTCATGTGCTGGTCGTGGTTCGTAGACGACAAGCTGGCTTGCATCCTGGGTGTGGCTGCGTGCGAAGACGTTGGCGCACCTTGGATGATCGGCACTCCGGTTTGCGAAAAGCACGCCCGTATCCTTATCAAACGCCCCCCAGAGTACATTGCCAAGATGCTAAAGGCCTTCCCGCATTTAGTGAACTACGTGCACGCCAAGAACACCACCAGCGTGGGGTGGTTGAAGCGTTTGGGGTTCACGATCCACGAGGCTGCCCCTTACGGCCCGATGGGTGAGGCCTTCCACAAGTTTGAATTGAGAGGCTAGGGAATGCACGAGATCGCTGAATTACTAAGCAGCACCACGACGGTGACGCGCGAGCACGTCATGGCGTTGCAGGAGGCGTGCTTCAAAGAGCCGCCCGTTAACCCCCCTGTACGCCACTTCTTTTCTAACGGTGTCTACGGGCGCGAGCTGTTCATCCCCGCAGGCATGTGCGCAGTGGGCAAGATTCACAAGCACGACCAGATCACGGTGGTGGTGGGTGACATCACCATCGTCACCCCTGGCGCGACACCGCGCCGCATCACGGGCTACGAAACCTTCAGCGCACCGGCGGGCATCAAGCGCGCGGTGTACGCGCACGATGACACTTTTGTCACCACCTTCCACTCCAACCCCACCGACACGCAAGACCAGGACGACCTGGAAGCCTGGCTTATCGCGCCCAGCTTTGAGGCACTGGACGCACCGAAGGCGGATGACCTCCAAAGTCTGGAGGCCACACAATGAGCTACTTTATGGTTGGGGCCATGGTGGCAACCACGCTGTTCACCGTTCACGCAACGAACGAACAGGCCAACGCGAACCAGAAGATTGCCAACAACAACGCCACGATGGCGGACTACGCCGCCAAGGATGCGCAGGTTCGGGGCGAAGAGGAAGCCATGAACGTCCAGCGCAGGGCTGCTGCGCTCAGGAGTTCGCAGCGGGTAAGTGCCGCCGCCAAGGGGCTCGACCTGTCTTACGGCACGACCGCCGATCTGCAAGACCAGACAGACTTCTTTGCCCAGAGCGATGCCGCTACGGCGCGTACTAACGCTGGGCGTGAAGCGTGGCGTTACCGCGCGCAAGCGCAGGACTCCCGCACGCAGGGTTCGCTAGCCAAGTCCAACGCCGACATGCAGAACATAGGCACTGTTCTGGGCGCCGCCGGACAAGTGGCCGGCAAGTGGAAGAGCCCAGGGTCTGCGTCAACCGCAACAAACGACCCTCGCTACGCGGTGCGTGGATCGCGGGGGTACTGATATGCCTACCGTACCCGTCTATAACGGCCCGCAACTCAGGACGCAGGCGCTACAACCCAACTACCAGAATAACGTCGATGTCAGCAGTGGCACCCGTGCCGTGGCGCAGGGCATTGGCCAACTGGCCGAGGGCTTTGACCGCATGGCCGAGCGCGACGCGGAAGTCGCAGCCAATAAAGCCGACAAAGACATCGCCGCAGGCTGGATGAAGTGGGACGCGGAGAACCGCAAGAATTACCAAGGCGAGAATGTAGCAGGCTACGCGCCCGCCGCACAGGAGTGGTGGGCTAAGGCCGCCAAAGAGCACGGCGAGAACTTAGACCCCCGCGCACGCGAGAAGGTTTCGCAAGCACTCGCCCGCCGCCAAGCCGTGGCTATGGGCTCCGTTGCTCAGTACACCGAAACCACCAAAGAGTCCCACGCCGACGAGGTGGCTGCCGCCTCGATCAACACCACTATCCAATTCGGGGTAAGCACAGGTGATGTGAAGGGCGCCGCCGACCGTGTGCGAACCCTAGCCGCCGAAGTCGGAGCCCGCAAGGGCTGGAAGACTGAGCAGGTACAGGCTGAGATCGGCAAGAACCTGTCCGCCCTGCACTTGGCACAGATCAGCAAGCTGGCCGAGAGCAACCCGCAGGAGGCCCAGAAGTACTACGACGCGAACAAGGCCGAGGTGGGCTTCACCCAGCAGCCCCGAGTCGAGGAAATTTTGCGCAAGGAAGTGGACAACCAGTTTGCTACCACCTTTGCCGCGCAGCAAGCAGGCAAGCCACTGAGCGAGCAGATATCCGCTACCGCCGAGATCAAAGACCCCGAGCGCCGGGAGAAGGCGCTCCAGCAAGTCAAGAACAACCACGCCATGGTAGAACAAGCCAAGCGCGAGCGCGAGCAAGGTTTCAGCGATCAGGCGTGGCAACTAGTCGGCCAAGGCAAGCGCGTGCCAGAGGCTGTGCTAGCCAGCATGGACGGACGCGAGCGTGTGCAATTGCAAGATCACCTGCGCGCCCGTTCCGAGCGCGCTGCTGCGGGCCATTCGGTCAAGACGGACATGGGTACTTACATAGACCTGCGCGAAAAACTGGCAGCGGGCGAGAAGGTGAACCTTAAGGCTTATACCGAAAAGATCGCCCCCGCCCAAATGGAGCAGCTGCTAGACATCCAGACCGCAGGCAGCAAGCCGGGCAGTGCGAAGCAGGACAGCATGCTCACCGACGAGCAGCGCATCAACACTGCGCTGACCGGCATGGGCATTGATAAGAAGAAAGACCCTAACGCCGCTGGCCAGTTCAGCGTGGAAGTGGATCGCCGCGTGCGCGCTGCGTCAGCAGCCAAGGGCGATAAGCCCCTGACCCCGGACGAAAAGCAAAAGATCGTAGACGACGTATCGCTGGACAAGGTGTTTGTGGGTGAGTGGGGGCGCGACCCTCAAAAGCCTCTGTACTCCCTCAAGCCCGAAGAGATGGGCAAGGCCTACGTCACCGTGGGCGACAAGAACGTGCCGCTGTCCACGGTGCCCAT
>JACCDR011341879.1_pt1 | contig 19533 bp, 23 predicted proteins | sample 7446431 | NCBI WGS metagenome assembly JACCDR01 (sample SAMN15323443, study PRJNA562643) | freshwater metagenome | isolation source: river surface water | place: USA:Blue River Watershed | collected 2017-08-17 | reverse complement strand
GAGACGATCGCAAACGAGCCGCTCTTGCAGCTGAGTTCGGGCGACTTGCGCGAGACCCCAACATCGCGCTCCCCAAAGACGTTACGGCTGAATTCGTCGAGTCCAGGGCCAACACCTGGGAGAACTTCAGCGCACAGATTCAGGTCGCCAATATCGGCGTTGCAGTCATGGTCATCGGCGGCAATCTCGCTGCCGAGGTCGACGCAAACCAACAGACGGGCGCAACGGCGCAGACGTTGGTTCGCGTTGATTACAAGCGCGCCGATGCCAACGCGCTTTCGACATTCGCGAATCGCCAAGTCCTAACGTACTGGGCGCAATGGAACTTCGGAGATAGCAAACTAGCGCCGTGGCCGCTTTGGCAGGTTGAAGCCAAAGAAGACACGCGAGCGGTCGCCGACACTTGGCTCACGGTGGCGAAGGCAACCGGCGAGTTCGCAAAAGCTGGGTACCGAATCGACATTGATGCTGTCGCTGTGCGCTTCAACATCCCGCTTCTTCCTGGCGAGTTCGCCCCCCTACCGGATCGCACGAGCGAGCCGAAATAAGAGGTCCCGTGGAGCACGTGGAAATCAAAAAGCAGTCGAGCTTGATACGGCTCGATCCTGCAACGATTGCGCGCGCTGGCGCGAGTGACGTTTTGGCGCTCGGCTCGTCTTCGATCGGGCGCTCGATTGTGCTGCGGCCGGCGAACAAGGTCGAGCTTCGCTACGTGGAGTCGAGCGACGACTCACCGCGCAAGGTCGCCAAGCTCAAGACGGGCGAAGAGGTTGCTCTTGTCTCGATTCATGGCCCGCTGGCTCAACGTCAGATCGCCGACATGTGCGGCTACGTCGACGGCTACGACGCAATCGTCGAACGCTTTGGCGAAGCTCTCTCGCTGGATACGGGGAGCGTTCTCATCGTCATCGACTCGCCCGGCGGCGACGCTGCAGGGCTCGAGGAAGCCTGTCGCCGAATGCGCGCGATGGCCGACCGAAGCAAGAAGAGCGTGGTCGTTTACGTCGACGAGATGGCGGCGAGTGCCGCTTATTGGATCGCGGCTGTCCTTGCAGATGAGATCTACGTTCCGCCTGCGGGTCAGGTCGGAAGCATCGGCTGCATCGGCGGCTTCGTCGACGAGAGCGAGGCGCTCAAAAACGAAGGCGTGAGTGTGACGCTCGTTCGCTGGCCGGAAGGCAAAGCGGAAAGTCATCCCTACGGCTTGATTGCTGACCTCGCACTTGAGCGGACGGTGGCGCGGGTGAAGTCGTACGCGATGCGGTTCTTCGAGACCGTTGCGGAGCGACGCTCGATCAAGGTCTCGGCGATCGAAGCGATGAACGGCGACATGTTCGCCGGTGAGACGGCCGTGAAAGCAAAGCTCGCTGACAAGGTGGGCTCGTTCGAAGACGCGCTGCTTCGTGCAGCCAAACTGGGCCGCGAGGCTCGCAAGAACAAGGGTTCCACTATGAGCAACGATTCGCAAAACCTGATCGCGGCGACCTTGATGGAGACGGAGACGGAGAACGATCGCACCGTCAAGGCGCTTTGCGCCAAGCTTGGCGTGACCAGCGGCGCCGAGATGATCGGTCGCGTTGAGGCCGGCATTCGCGCGAGCGAGAGCCTGACGGTTGCGCTCTCCGAGGTCGTCCAACTCAAGGCGGAGCGCGACTCGCTCAAGAGCCAGATCGAGCAAGCCGAAGCGAACGCGTTGATCGCTGCTGCCGAAGCCGACATGCGCATTCGTCCGGAGAACAAGGCGAAGACGCTATCGCTCTATCAAGAGTACGGACTGCGAGCCCTCAAGGCTCACCTTGATGCATTGACGCCGCTTGCTGCGGCTACTCCGAAGACTGAGCCCGTGCGCGAGCCGGTTATTTCGGAGACGTCTGCTGTTGAATCTGTAGACGTCAGCCAAATGGATCTCGGTCAAAAGCGCGCCTTCATCGCGAAGCACGGAATTGAAGCGTACCGCGCGGCGAAGAGCCGGGCTGCCACTCGCTGAATAACTAACCAACCCGACTGCCGCGAGGAAATCGCGCTCACTGATAGGCCCACGAAGACGGGCCGAAAGGACACCCCATGGCCACGACTCTTCGTGATGGAAATCTGTACAAAGATCTTTTGATGGAGGCGATCCCGGCTGCCTTTGCGGGCCGCTTGGCTCTTGCTGGCAGCGGCGCCGCTGTGATTCGTGACGGGCTTCCCACCATGATGGGGTCCTTCAAGATGGGCGCTGGGTCGAAAGTCCAGATCCCGTACTTCGATTCGCTTGGCGAGCTTGAGGACGTGGCTGAGGGCGATGCTCTTACGCCTCGCCCGCTGACCAGCACGCTTGAGGAAGCGACGATGCAGCGAGCTGGTCTCGCGACTGACCTCACCAACTGGGCGCAGTTGGCTGCTCAGGCTGCTAGCCCTGAGCAGGCTATTGCTGACCAGATGGCCAAGCTTGCAGTTCGTCGCCTTGACAAGGCGCTGATCACGGCGGCTTCCGCGACGACGCTCACGTACACCGAGGCCACTGGTGGCGGAACGATCAACGTCGATTCGCTTACCAACGCTCGCGCCGCCTGGGGCGATGAGGAGAACGACGAAGATCCGATCGTGCTCGCGGTCGTTCACTCGGTCGTAATGAAGAAGATTCGTCTGCTCAAGGACTCGGCGGGCAATCCGCTCTTCAAGGAGTTCGTTGAGGTTGACGCTGGCGGCCGTCAGATGCGTCGGTCAACCTTCATGGGTATTCCGCTGCGCATGTCGGATCGCATGGTGCCCACGGGCAACGTGTATCCGACCTTGCTCTGTAAGCGGAACTCGTTGATTGCTTGGCACAACGGATACTCGGAGATCGAGTCCGATCGCGACATCCTGGCTGCAAGCGACATCCAGGCGATCAATCTCTACTTCGTTGCGCACATGTACAAGCAGGCCAACGGCGGCACCAAGCCCGGCGTTGTGAAGCTCCTCACCACGGAGACCTGATCGTGGGCGTAGGAATGTTCCGGCGCCAACGGGCTCTGGCAGCGAAAGCTGTTCCCGTGGTCGTGATCGAATCAACGAAGGTTGAACCGATCGGGTTGGCGCCCGTCGTCACGGTGGAGTTGCCGGTGGCTGTCGCTGCTGAGCCTGAGAAGGTTCTCGCGGTGCAGTCGCAAAGCCAATTCATCCACCAACGCAACAAGCACCGCCACCGGTGACTCTGGCCAAGCGCCCTCGGCGTTTCTATCTGCTCAAGCAGTTCGCAGCGAACGACATTGAGGACGTTGGGCTCGAGTCCGTGTGGCGAGCAAAGCAACTGGCGATAGCGGGGACCGCTCTACCGAGTGACTTCCCCGCGCGAGCCCAGCTGTTGGCTGCCAAGTACGAGGCGGTCGAAGACATCGACGGCGCCGATGAGCAAGAGCTCGTGTCGCGCGCTGGTCTCACTTTTTTGGCGGCCAAGGCCGTGATCGCAGCTGCAACCGCTGCGCTTACCTAGCGAGGAATTCATGGGCTATCAGCAGACGAACGGGCAGCAGAGCGGATCGGATGATGTGCTTCTGCAGCCTGCCACCACCATCACGGCAACCACCAACGGCGACGCCATCGACGTTCGGCACGGGGTGCTTGCTCTCACGCTCAACGTGACGGCAGCAAGCGGCACGTCCCCCACGCTCGATGTCGCTGTGCAAACCCGACGAGACGCAAGCGACGCATGGCGCGCGGTTGCTGCGTTCGCACAGAAGACGGCGATCAGCTCGGAGCGCAAGTGCTTCGCAGGTCTCGACCGCCAAGCGCGCGTCGTCAACACGGTCGGCGGCACCACGCCAAGCTTCACCTTCTCGGTCAGCGGCGATTCGTTCTGACCACGGTGCTCAGCACAAACACTTCCCACAGGAGAAACCATCATGCGTTCACCGTTCGGTCATCGTTCTGCGGCTCTCAAGGCGACCACCCTCGCCGCGCTCAAGCTTGTCGACCCCAAGGACTACGACGATCCGTCGTTGTTCGTGCGGCTCGCCGATGGGCGCTGCTACACGCCGGCCCCTACCTCGACCCTGGTGGCTGACGACCTCTTCGTCGTTCAGGCAACGGGCGAGACGGTTGGCCGCTGGCTGCTCGCACCGGGTCAAACCAGCATCCTCTCGCTCCCCTTCACCTTCGCAACGGCCGACAACGCTGTTCTCGTGACCCTTCCGACGAACTCCGTCGTGCAGGTGCTTGCGGGCTACTGGTCGGTCACCGCCGACTTCACCGGCGGCACGACTCCGGCCATCGGCTTGAGCTCGAACAACGCAGCCTACAACACCAACGGCGACCTTCTTGGCGGCGCATCGGGTGACCTCACGGCCGCTCTGACGGCGGGCGCCATCAAGATTGCGACGGCCGGAACGAAGATCGCGCGCGGCGCCTTCCTCGTTGGTGGCAACACCATCATCTTCGATCGCATCGCCTCAGCCTTCACGGCTGGCGCTGGCTCTGCGGTTCTGCCGGTTCTTGTCATCGCGAACCCGGGCGTCTGAGACATGCCGCAACTAACGCCGCGAACCTTGCTTGCGCTAGCAGCGCGCTCGGCGAGCGGTGTTGGTGAGGCTGTCGAAGTGGCTCCCGACCTAACGCTCGACCTCGATCTGAAGGTCACTGCCATCACGGGCGGAACCCTCACGGTCGTGGTCGAGACGTCCAAAGACAGCGCGGTCGGTTGGTCTCCCGTTGTGATGTCGGGCGGCGTCGATCTCGCGCCCACAGCCTTCCCGCTGGCTTCAACGACCGGAATCAAGTCGGTCACCTTTACCGATCTCAAGCGCTTTGCACGCGTCTCGTGGACGCTCAGTGCTGGCGCGTCCGCTACCTTCGAGGTGAGCGGCAACGGCGTGCGCGTGTACGCGACGCCCAACGATCTGAACAGCCTTGGACTTGTCCCGGCGGTGCTCGCGTCGGTCTCCTCGCTTCGGCGAGATGCGGCGATCCGCGAGCAAACCGATCGCATCGACTCCGCGTTGGTGCTGCAGTTCGAGGTGCCCCTTGACGTCTGGGGCTATGACATTCGCGGTGGCTGCTCGGCATGCTCCGCGTGTCAAATCATGGCGACCGATGGCAAGCGCCCGGGCCAAGACGATCTAGTTTCCAAGCGCTGCGCGATGTTCGACGAGTGGCTTGATCTCGTTGCAGACGGCAAGCGACGCCCCAGCGGCGCGGTCGATCAGACGCCATCCGAAGACGAAGGCAACGCGCAGTCGGTGACGGATTCCCCTCGGCCGTGGACTGGGAGGTACGCATGGTGACCTTTCAAATCGACGACGCAGAATTGAAAGGCATGGGTGCAACCTTGCACCGCGAAGTGCTGCAAGGCGTCGGGCGCGCTGTTCGTGTTGCGCTCGAGTCTGGCCAGCGCAACGCGCAAGGGAACGCTCCTCGAAAGTCCGGCGCGCTTCGGCAAAGCATTCGCCTGAGCAACGTTCGCGTGGTTGGTACGAGCGCAACGGGACGGCTCGCGATCGGGATCGCCTACGGCAAACACGTTGTTGGCGGCACGGCTCCGCATGTGATCGTTCCCCGGCGCAAGAAGACCCTTCATTGGACCGCTGGCGGGCGAAGCTTCTTTGCCAAGCGCGTTCAGCATCCAGGCACGCAGCCCAACCCCTTCTTCGCGAACGCCTGCCGCGTTGTGGGTCGCGTGCTCGAGAGCGGCGTGGACCGCGCGGTTGATTCAGCGATCGCCATCGTAACGAAATGAGCGACACTTTTGGCGGCATCACGATTCCGGTCGGGGTCACAACTCCGGCGGGCGATCCGATGCTCGGCAAGATCGGCGCCTTCATTCAGGCCGTCGCAAACAACTACGTCGCCACCGCCTACGACGCCACCAAGATGGGCGCAGGCATGCCGACCGAGCAGCCGATCGCCACGGTGTTTGCTGGCGTCGAACCCGAGCGATACACCTTCGACGATCGCCAACTCCCGGCGCTGTTCGTCTACCGCAAGCGGCTCGAGTTTGCGCAGCGCACCCAAGACGACGAAGACTCAAGCGGCGAAGTTCTCGCGCTGCTCATCTTCCCGCACGACGACTACTCGCACATTCAAAAGCGGCTTTCGATCTGGAACGCCATCGCGCGCGTCATCGCTGCAGCGTTCACTTCGGGTCTTCATCCTTCGTGGGTTGATCCGGACGACGCGACACCGGGCGCTGCTTCGGTTCTCGAAAGCGCGAACGCGATCAAGTTATCGGTAGCGACGTCGACGAGCGCGCAGAGCTACAGCGGTGCCGCGCTGAACGGATCGGTTGGTGCAGCGCTCATGACTCCACGGCGCGAGCCGACCATCACCACAAGCTTCTCCGCTGGCACCTACGTGGGCCCAGCGGTTTGCACGTACCTCGACTGGGCGGATCGAACGAAGAGCAAGTCGGTAGCGCTTGCATCAGACGGCGGCGAGACCCTTGGGATCGGCGAAGACGTGAAGCAGGTGATCTCGTGGAGCTTGCCGGCACAGTCGAACACGAGCGGGTCTTTCCAGTTTGGGACGAACGCAGTGGTTGGTGTTGGCTCGGATCTCTTGAGCCAAGCCGCGATCAAGTCCGTTCACCTCGTGAGCGCCGAACTCGTGAAGCACAACGTGGAAGTGCTCTCGGGCGACGACGATTCCAAGTTCGAGATCCGCAAGTACGACGCGATCGACATGCGGCTCGCTGTCATCGAAGACCTAACCGTCGACACCTCGGACGCTGGACGGTTTTACCCCATCGACACTCTGCCCCATGGCGTCGACATCGACGTTGTTCAGGCCGGGTTCACCACGAGCGCTTCATACCCCGATAGCTGAGGACGCATGGCCAAGATTCATCTGTTCCCGAACCCTTATGCCCATGTGGATCACAAAGGTCGGCTGGCCGGCGCATGCCCCCAAGTCGACGGTCCACGCCCCCAAACGGTGGCCTACAACCCCAAGCACATTGGCGCCACGCTGTGCATGACCGAGGGGTCCTACACCAACAGCGAAGCCGAAGGCCGAGGGCCCGGCGGGCCGCGCAAGTCGCGCGCCGATCTCTTCTACAAGTTTGACGCGGTCGTTCCCGTCGAGCTCGAGGTCACCCCCGAGCTGAGCCACTTCTACCTGGCTCGCAAGAACGACGGATCGGTGTTCATGTGTCAGCCCGGCGTGGTTCCCTTCGAGGAACTTGCGAAGGCGCGCCTTGCGGCGGAGGACATGCAGGGCCCGATCGAAGCCGATCAGGCCGACCTGTGGAAGTCACAGTTCGAGCTCGATCCGCTCGTCGCCAAAATCTCCGACGCGCTCAAGAAGCAGCGCGCCGAGGTCAAGGCTCCCAACGTGGTGGACCCACTCGCAGAGCAGAAAAAGCAGCGAGAGGAAGCACTCAGCAACGCCACCAAGGCAGCCGCTGCAGCGCTTGCTCAGGTGGCTGCTCGTGGAACGAAAGCTGAGCCGAAGGCTGGAGGCGCGCAATGAGTGACATCGTGATCGTCGGGTTCCCCGACAGCTCAAAAGTCCCGGGTGCATTTGGCGAAACCAAGTTCGGCCAGTCGCCGATCAAGTTCGGGACGTCCGCCAACAAGATCCTGATCTGCGGCCTGAAGAACGCCTCGGGCGGAAACCTTGCGCTCGATACCGAGGTGCGTCGGCTGTACTCGAAAGAGGACGCCGTGGCGGCTTGGGGCGCTGGCGCTGAAGGTCACCTTGGTGCAATGGCTGCGTTCAACGCGATCGCCGGAATGGATGGCGCCGAGATCTACGGCTGCGCTCCGACTGGCGCAGGCGGCTCGACCGCGACTTGCACGATCACCGTGACAGGGCCCGCAACGGCCAACGGCACGATCAAGATCACCGTGGCCGGCGAAGAGTTCGAAGTGGCCGTGACGAACGGCGACACGGCCAACACGGTCGCGGCCAGCATCAACACCAAGGCCAACACGGTCGCGAACCTTTGCGCCACGAGCGGCGTTGCGACCAACGTAGCGACGCTCACCTCGAAGTGGGCAAGCATCCGCGCGAACCAGATCGCGATCTACGTCGACACCACGTTGGCGCCAGGCATCACCATCGCTCTCGGCGGTGCGGGCGCTGCGCTCACCTCGACGACCAACATCGTGGGCCGGTACTTCGGCGGCGGCGCCGGTGTCGAGACGCTCACCACGCTGCTCGGCACGCTGTTTCCGCAGCGCTACCAGTTCATCTGCCCGGCGCAGAACGACGCGACTTCGCTTGCCCTCTGGGAGGCGCAGATCGACGCCAAGGCTGGGCCGCTCGAGAACCGCATCGAGCGGATCGGCGTCGCGAGCTCGCTCAACTTCGCTGGCGCGACCTCGCTTGCACAGACCACGCTGAACGAAGAGCGCGCCCAGCTGATGTGGCTCGAGGCGAGCGAGAATCTTCCCTTCGCCGTGGCTTGCGCGTTCACCGCCATTCGCGCGGTGACCGAAGCTGTGGACCCGAACGCTTCGTACGATGACGTTGAGGTCAAAGGCATCCGAGGCCAGCGCATGCAGGGTTATTGGGTGTCTGGGTACACCGCGCAGCAGGCGGCGCTCGACGTGGGGGTCACTCCGCTCGAGTCGCGAGCCGATGGCAAGGTCTACGTGGTTCGCTCGATCACCACGCGGTGCCTGGACGGGGCACAGCCCGACTATCGCGTGCTCGACACGAGCGAATCCTACGTGCCCGATTGGGTACGCGAGGACCTCTCGCTCTTGTGGAATTCAAGCTTCAAGGTGGCAAACCCGCACGTGCGTCCCAACCCTGGGCCGAACGAGAAGGACTTGCCGGCGGGCGTGGCGTACCCCGACCTTTGGGCGCAGGTTTGCCTGCAAAGGATGCTCGAGCACCAGCGCAACCTCATCGTGACGCAGGTCGAAGCGAACAAGCCCTTTGCCGACTACAACTCGGCCGCGAACCGAATCATGTCGGTGATTCCGGTCATTCCGCTGCCTCACCAACACCAGGTTGGTTTGAGCATCCGGCAGATGAACGTCGCTGCGTAACAGCGCGCGCCAACAACCTTTCGAAGACAATGAGCGCGCCTGACGGCGCAGCAAGGTAGCGTCATGGCTAGTACGTGGAAGCGCGCGAAACTGTGGGTTAACAACAACCTCGTCGCCGAGATTGAGAGCACCGAAGGAACCTTCAACGCCAACACCGAGCGCGCTCACGTGCAAGACGGTGTCGACGGGGCCAGCGAAGGCAACGTCGAGATCGACATCCGCGTGAACATCGTGAAGTACGTCGATCAGAAGGCCGGCGCGCAGGCGATTGAAGACGCCATGTTCAATCAGACCCCTGTGACGGCGACCTACCTCATCGGTTCCACGGCCTTCAGCTGTGACTACCGCGTGGGGCAAGGCACGTTCAACTCGGAGACGAAGACCGGCACCTCGAAGGCTTCGTTCACGCTGATGAGCGCGAGCGTTCCTCAGGTTCTCTGACCCATGGCGAAGTTCACGCAGATTGAACAAGGGACTCGGGCGCGCCTTCGAGGTGTGGCGTGCTCGACCCTGACCGGGGTTGAGTTCACGCTCGACCTTTGCGTTCTCCGAGGCGAGGACGAAGAGCAAGCGATCGGCGCGGCGCAACGTCGGGCCAAAGAGATCGGGATCGCCGACAGCGAGAACGACATCAACTTTCAGTTCGCCTGCGGCGTTGAGTTGATCCTTCGAGCGGCGGTTGATCCCGAGTCTCCGATCGATCGCCCCGAGCCGTTCTTCGACAGCGCTGTGCAGATCCGAACCTCGCTTGACCGCGAGCGCATTCTCTACCTGTCGGAGATGCAGCGTGAGTTTCAGGAGCGGATCTCCCCGCGACAGAAGACGCTGACGCAGGGCGAGTATTACGCCCACGTCGCGACGCTTGCAGCAAAAGAAGAGGAGGGCGCCGGTGCATCGGACCACCCTTTTTGGAAATGGCCGCGCTCCACGCAAGAGACCTTTTTGCTTACTATGGCCGGGCAGCTTGCGAACTCACTGCCGCTCAAGTCTGTCTTTGGCTCCGCCGAAGATACCGCGCATCAGAAGAACTAAAGCCGAAGACGCAAGGTAACCCATGACGCCCTATCAGAAGCTGCTGAACGGCTCTTCTGCGAAGAGGCCCATGCTCACCGAAACGCTTCCGCCCAGCGCGTTCTGCGATCGTTGGTCGAAGCGCCCAAGCGATCCGGTCAAGGTTGGCCTTCGCTGTGGGCTGTCGGAAGACGAGCTCTCCAACGCCCAGCGGATGGCGATGAACACCGCGTGGGACGAGTACCCGCGACCCGAAGACTTGGAGCTTCGCCTTGAGTCCTACAATGACCACCTCGTGACCAACGTCCTGGCGCGTGCTTGCACGTCCGCCGACGATACATCGACGACCTTCTTTGCCCCCGCGCCCGAGGAACTCATTCGAGTTGCTCTGGCTCCCGGGGGCATTCGTCAATTGTGGAACGCGTGGGAACGCTTCTCGATCGGGCTTTCTCCGATCGGCGAAGAACTTGACCTTGATGAACTTCAAGCCCTGGGGAAGCTGCTGACCGAGCGAGCCGACAAGGCCAACGTTCGAGCGCGGCGCTTCGCTGCCATTTTGCGAAAAGAGCTAGAGCAAGATGGCTGACGAAAAGGTTGTCCGCATCCGCGTGCTCGCGGTCGCCGATCCATCGCTGAAGACCGCGTTTGCTGGTCTCGAGGAAGGCGCACGCAAGGCTTCGCAGCGCGCCAAGCGCATTGTGAACGAGACGCAGGGCGGACGCGGCGGACCGTACCGAAGCAACGCTGCGGCGGGTTACGAGTCCGACGTGCGAGCCTTCGAGAAGTCCGAGGGCGAGAAGCGGCGGATCGCTGAGCGCAACGCGCGGTACATCGAGCGCGTGAAGACCACCACGATGCGCAACGAGCAGCGTGAGATGGAGCGCACCGAGCGAGCCGCCGAGCGTAAAAAAGAGCGGCGCATCAACGACGTCGGAAAGTCGATTGGTCGTGGAGCTCTCAGCATGGGCCGAGGCGCCATCGGCGCGGTAGGTGATGCAGCTCGAGGCGCTGGGATCGACTTCAGCCCGGCGGCGCTCATGGCCAACTACATCTCGGCCGAGCAAGCTGCCATTCGCGCGACCAACTCGGGCCGATCGGCGCAGAACAAAGTCGCGACGGCCAGCGACATCACAGCCACGAGCGCTTCAATCGACCAGGCGGCGGTGGCCAACAAGGTCAGTCGGACCTCGGCAGCAACGGCGCTTGAAGCGTTCGTCTCGAAGTCGTCGGACATCGAGCTTGGCCAACAAGTGCTGACCGACATCGGCAAGATCGCAAATGCCACGGGCGCTGACTTCACCGAGCTAGCGACCGCCGGCGGCGTCCTGTCAGCAACCATGGGAGACATCCCCAACAAGGCAGACGCAGTCACGCGCGCCCTTCGCATCATGGCGAGGCAGGGCTCCATGGGCACGGTCGAGATCAAGGACCTGGCCACGATGATGCCGCGCATCGCCGCAGGCGCGAACGAGTACGGCGGGGACTACGAGAAGAACGTCTCGGACCTTGGCGCCATTGCGCAGATGGCCATGAAGGGCGGCGCGGCAACGGCGGCGGAAGCAACGAACACTTCGCAAGCGATGGCGCGCGACATCCTCAAGGGTCGAACGCTCAAGAAATTTAACGCTGCAGAGATCCCCGTCTTCACTGACAAGACCAACACCAAGATGAGAAGCATCGAGGACATCATTGTGGATGTCTTCGACAAGACCAAAGGCGATAAGGCCAAGATCGCCGAGTTGCTGCCAAATCAGGTCAGTGCACGCGGAGTGAAGGCCCTGACGGACACCTATCTTGCGGGCGAAAAGAAGAAGCCGGGTGGCGGGAAAGACGCAATTCGCGATGAGTTCGCGCGCTTCCGCGATGTGATGTCGAGCGAGGACACGAACAAGCTTGCCGCCAACTACGAGAACAGCATCGCGGGCCGTGCGCAGGGGCTTCAGAACTCAGCCGAAGGCATGTTCGCGAAGAACATCCTGGCTCCCATGCTGGGCAACTCGGACAACTCGACGGCCATCCTGAACCAACTTGGCGTTGGTGGCGGCCCCATGTCGGCGCTGCTGATGGCCGGTGGCATTGCTGGCGCCGGGATGGGTGGCGGAGACCTCGGAGCCATTGCCGCGTTGACGGTCACGACGCTGACCGTTGGCACGATGATCATCGACAAGGAATCTCAGAAGAAAGACGGCGACACCAACAAAGCGGTGGTCGGTCGAACAGATGTCGGAAACGCTGTCAGTGCGGCCAATCGAGCGATCGAACGTGGCGACACCGAGACCGCCATGGCGGAGATCGGCAAGCTTCGCGAGGTGGCTTCACAGCAGGAAGCCCTCGCCAAGAACTCCGTGGAGAGCGAGTTCCTTTCCTTCGGTTCGATGTTTGCCGGCGGTTTCGGTGTCGCCGCTTCTCCAACGCTCAAGCCCAACTCGGAGACCTTCAACAATGCATCGGCCGGAGCAGGCGAGGCACGTGCGGCGATCGCTGCGCTTGAGGCCAAGCTTGGCGGCGGGCTCAAAGAAGGCGGCGGCGTCAACATCCTGAACGCCAAAGAGATCGGCACGCCCACGGTCATTCCCGGTGTCGACCACGCTTCGCGCTCAGGCGCTCGTTTCTAAAGGACATCCATGACGGACGTTGCTCGACAGCTTCAGCGTTCGTCGTTCGACGGCATTGCGTTCGCCTGCTTTCGCTACCGTGTCATGGGCGGCCTGCGCGAGCACGTGCACGAGTACCTGCACACGCCCGGCGGCGATCCCGAATCGCTTGGACGAAAGCTCTACGAATTTGAGTTCGACGCGCTCTTCTCCACCAACTCGCCTTCGTATCCGGACGCTTGGCCGGGCGACTTGTCCGACTTGCGCGACCGCTTCGAGCGCGAGGTCATCTCCGATCTAGTCGTGCCCTCCCTTGGCACAATCAAAGCCCGCTGCATCAACTGGCCGACCGAGTTCGACTTCCAAAAGCGTCGAGACGGCGAGACCGCCAAGCTCACCTTTCGCGAAGCGTCGACGAACGAACTTGTCGTCGGCAACGTGGTCCAAGTCCAACCGGGGGCGCTCAAGCCTGCGCTCGACGCGGCGCTTGTGCTCGCCGAAGAGGCAGGGCTTGGCGACTTGTTCTCGTCCGTCAAGAAGATGGTCGGCGACATCCAAGGGCTTCGTGGTCGCTACGAGATGCAGGCCGAGATTCTGCAAGCCAAGGTCGTCTCGACGATCGCTGCCTGCCAAGAGCTGGACGAGTCGATCAAGGAACTCGCGAACCCGCTCAACTACAAACTCGCTGAAGCCGTGATCGAGCTTGGTTGGCTTGCGATTCAGATCCACAAGGACCTGCTTCGATCGGCTCTCCCCATCATCCCCTACGTGGTCCCCACGACGATGAGCATTTTCGAGGTGTCGAGTGCAATCTACGGCAACGCCGATCGCGGTCTTGAGATCCTCAAGATCAACGCGATCGATGACGCCTTCGCCATTCCTTCGGGCACGCTCCTTCGCGTCTACGCGCCCTCTCCGATATGAGCGACGCCATCATTGACCAGGCCAGCCGGGTTTCGTTGGTGCTCAACGGCGCCGAAGAGATCACGGCCAAAGGCTACGAAGTCGTGCTCGGGATGTTCGATCATCCCAACTCGTTCTCGGTCGACTTCGGAAGCTCGAGGCCGCCCTACGAGTTGATGGCGAAGTATCCAGCCAACACGAAGTTCGAGCTCTACGTCGGAGGCGTCAAACAGTTCTCTGGACGAACGGACGGCTGGGTCGCGAGCGGAGGATCAGGTGGAACCCACCTTCACATGCGAGGCCGCGACAGCATGGCCGCACTGGTCGACGCGCACGTGATGAAGGAAGTCAGCTGGTCCGATCTGAGCTACCAAGAACTCACCCTCAGGGTGCTCGCCGAAGCCGTTCAAGCGGACGTCATTCTCGAGTTCGGCAACGAAGCGGAGCGCCAAGCGCGCACTGGATCGAAGGTCGGCTAGAAGGGCGTCAAGTCGTCGCGCCGATCGAAGAAGACCGACGACAAGGGAACCTTCCAAGCGAAGATGGGCCAGTCGTGGCACGACGACGTGCTTCGCCCGGCGCTCGATCGAGCCGGCTTGTTCTTGGTTGCTGGTGTCGAAGAAAACTTCTTCCGGCTAACCACGCCCTCGCTCGACCAAGACGTCTTCACTCAGATCTTCCACCAGCGAGGATCGCGCAAGAACTCCGTCATTGACTGGCGCTTCCGCAACGAGGCGAGCGCACGCGTCACCCGCTGCGATGTTCACGGCCGGCGAGGCGCAGGCAAAGAAGCCCGCTCGAAGGTGCTCGGGACCTACGAAGACACCGAGTTGAAAGAGCTTGGCATCGCTCGACCCTTCGCCTTCTCCGACGACAAGTGCACCACCACGCAGCAAGCCGAGCACCTTGCGCGTCTTCGCGTTACCGAGATGCGCCGCAAGGGCTGGGCGCTCGAGTATGTCGTGCGCGGGCATGCGGTTCGCGGCTTTCATTCGACGCAGCCTAACGGCCTTGTGGTTTGGTCTCCCGATGTGCTCGTGCAAGTCGACGACAACGAACTCGAGATCCACGAGGTGCTCTACCTCGAAGAGGTCACCCTTCGAGGGGCGCCTCACTTCACGACGTCGCTTCGCTTCATGCGCGTGGATGACGTTGTCTTTGGCAAGGATGCGTGATGGCGAACACCTGCATCGAGTTCGAGCTGAGTTCGTGCGTGTCTTCCGAGTGGAAGGACGGCGCCTTGCTCATTGCTCCCGATCTGTTCGGCGAGGATCCGAGCGGCCGCGGGCTTGATAGCGTCCAGCCGCTCGGGCTTTATGCGCGACCGCGCGATCCGGTGGATGGCAAAGGGGCGAGCTGCCTTCACGGGTTCCAAGGCGACCTGGGCTTTGTGATGCCCTCGATGGACCCCGACACGATCGGCCGTGTGCCCCAAGGCCCGCCTGGTTCCACCGTTCTCTACTCGAGCGGGGAAGGGCTCACCGCCTACCACTATATCGACGGCAAGACGGGTTATCACCAGCTGCTGGTCAAGTACGGCAACCAGTCGCTCAGCATCACGCTGAACACGAGCGTCGCGGGCCAAGAGAGCATTGATATTCGCCACGGCGAAGGGCACGGCATCTGCCTGACGGCGGACAAGAAGACCGTGCTCAATTCGGCCAACGGGCAGAACTACATCGAAGTCAGCGACTCGGGGATTGTGATGCAGGGCCCGATCAAGATGATTGGCGGAATCTCCGCCGGTGACGTCGGCGGCGTGCCTGTGGCGCTCTCGACCGAGCTCACAAGCCTGCTCGCTGCCATCAATTCAACACTCGCGGCTGGGCTTGCTGTGTCGGGCCCGAAGGCCACGCTCGCGGTTCCCATCGCGGTATCGATGCCTGGCTCGTCCAAAGTATCGGCACCTCCCTGACGAATGTCTTGCGGCATTGTTGTACCGCCGCTGGCGCCGCTTCCGCCGGCGCCGCCGTTGCCTGCTGTTCCGTCTGTCCCAGCGGTGCCTATCCCGCCCATTCCCCTGGGCGTGGACGCACAGATTGAAATCCCGCCGCTAGCTCCCATTCCGCCGGTGCCGCCGCTTCCATCGGCTCCCGTTCCGCCGGTGCTTCCCATTCCGCCGATCCCGCTCGGCGTTGATGTGCAGATCCCGACTCCGCCGATTGCCCCAATACCGCCGCTGCCGCCGCTACCGAGCGCGCCAAGCGTGCCGGCGATTCCACTACCCGCTTGTCCGTTCGAGGAGGCTGCCTAATGGGCGTTGGTGACTACCCCGCAGGGTTCGAGCCTGCTGGCGATCCGGTTCCGTCCGTAACGCCCTCGGTCTTTCGACAGCGGCCGCTTGCCTTGCGGTTTGACCCGCTTACTCGGAGCCATGTCTACGACGCAGCGACGGGGCGCTATGCCGAGATCCACCCTATTGACGCCAAGGTGGTCAACGCGCTGTTCATTCGCCTTCGTGGAATGACGGGCGTGCCGGGCGCGGGCGCTGACTGGAAGCGTAACCGATCGCCATGGACACCAACCGCAACTGCGACCATCAGGGACATTGTGCTAACTGCGTTGGCACAGCCCATTCGCGACACTGAGATACAGATCCAAGACATCCGATCTGAAGCTCACGGCGCGTACGCCTCCTTCGTCGAAGTTAGCTACGTCAACCTGCTCACGCAGCGCGCGACTGTTTTGCGAGTTCCCTAAAGGACATGCCTCATGCCCATTGACCGACTCAGCGGAACCATTGAGATTCGCACGCGCGATCAGGTTCGCGATCTCGCGCTAAAGGACTATCAGTTTCGCGTTCCCGACGCGGACACCTCGCCGAACTCGCAGCCCTACATTGACGCCACGCTGATCGCCAATGTGGTCGCGCCCATCTACTCGAACGCCTCTCGGCTGGGCGACGCAACCACCTGGCTCAACGCAACCGGCGACCTGCTAACGACCTATGCCGAGGAGATGGGGCGCCCGCGCAAGGAAGCCGCTGGCTCGCTTGGGTACGTCATTATCGAAGCCGCCTCGGGCGGTGGAACCCTGCTCGCCAATGCTGAGCTCCGCCACCAGGCCAAAGGCTTGCGCTTCAAGGTGGTCACGGGCGGGACGTATCTGCCTGGCGATCTGTGCGCCATCGAAGGGATCGACGCTGGGCTAAGCACCAATCTCGACGCGGGCGAAACGCTCAAGTGGGTAACCCCACCCCCGGGCATTCATGCCACGTGCAAAGTCTTCGAGAACACGGACGGAAGCGGGCTTTCGGGCGGCGGCGCTGAAGAGACCGACGAAGACCTGATTGACGCGCTCAAGGACTTGCACGCAACGCCGCCGGCAAGCGGCAACGAGGCGGCAGTACTCGACGCCATCAACCGAATGCGCGGCATCCCCATTCAGCGAGGCTTCGTCTTCTCCTGCATCGAAGGTCCCGGTGAATACGTTGTTGCGTTCACCATGCGCCCGGATTCGGTTGGAGCTTCGCGGCTTCCGAACGGCGCTCACATTGCTCGCGTCGAGGCCAACCTGCTCGCAACGTTCCCGGGCGACGACGGGATCATGGTTGCAACGGTCGCCGATCACAACGTGGCTCCGTGCATCAAGGTTCGTTGGTCGGAATCGGTCGACGGTTTTGTCGACGCTACGCCCTGGCCTCCGTATGTGTCGCCGAAGATCACGGTGCGGATCTCTCCGGCGCCGACCGCCAACTCATGCCAGTTCCAAAACTGTACGACGCCGCCGGCCGTTGGAAACACGATTGCCTTCTACGACCAGACGTCCAAGAGCTTCAAACGCAAGCGCATCCTGACCGTCTCGACGGTAGTCGCGCTTGACCGCTACGACGTGACCTTCGACAACACGGCGGCGGTTAGCGACCCCACCTATGTGCCTATTGGTGGCGCCATCGTAAGCCCCTACGCGTCGAATATGGACGCCACCATCGAACCGCTGCTTGCCTACATGGACAAGCAAGGGGTTGGCGAGTTGAAGGCTAGCTTTGGCGACCCGGGGCGAAGGCAGCGACGCCAGCCAGCATCGAAGCCGGACGTTTGGCCTCACACCATTAGCAACTCGATCGTCGATGGCCTGTACGGCCTGGTCGACGACGCGACCTTGATGGAGCCCGCTACCCCCTTCGCGACGACCACGGGCGTCCCGCCGTTCCTTGTGTACCTGCACCGGATGTCGGATCTCGGCATCTTTCTAAAGTGAGCAACCATGGCAGCTGAAGAGATCTACACGTGGGACATCACGACCGGCGGCGGAGCTCGACGCCCCTCGCTGAGTGACCTTGGCGACGCGCAGCTCGAGGACCACGAGCCGCCGCACGCGCCGCCCAAGACGGGGAGCCATCTCTACGCGGCGAAGTGCAACCAGGAGACCATGCAGACGTTCGGCGCCGCTCAGATGATCCCGAGCGTGCGCATGACGATCGACTTTGCCACGAGCACGCCCTTCATTGACCGGTTCATGGCGCCCGGGACATTGCTATCCAGCGCGAGCTTCACCCTGACCGACAACGGCGCGGGAGACACCACGATCAGTTGGGCCGCTGGCGTGATTCCGGCGCTTGATTGTGACCCCAAGGCGTGGATGGGTGGGACGGGAAGCTGGCTTGCGCCGGTGGTCGAGGTGGTTTCTGCAACCTCGGTTCGGGTGCGCACGCGGGACAACTCCAACACGCTGGCGGATGGCCGCGTGACGATCGAGCTGGTCTAACCGTGCTGTTCTCGGCCTTCACTCCGCTGTCGCTTTATCGGCTGTCGGGAGAGCAACCCAAGGCAGAGAGCATCTACAACACGCTTGTTGCCCAGCACGGTAGCGAGTTCAGCTTGGTGCCTGGCACGCGGCAAGAAGCCTTTTGCTACATGACAGCGCTGGCCGTGGCGCATGCCATGGAGACGCAAGCGCACGGGGCGCTGCAAAACCTTGTCTCCGAGGTCGGCCCCATGCTGCCCGTGCGCGAGGAAGAATACCGACTTGTCCCCGGCGCGAACGACACCTTCGCGATGCGCGTGGAAGCCTTTGCAAAAGCCAAGGTGCGGCCTTCGGCTTGGACGCGGACTCGCATCGAAAGCGCGCTGAGCGAGCTGATCGGTGACGGGTTCTATGCATATTACCCGGTGCCCCAAGCGGACGCTGTTCGGTCGCCGCCGAACCTTGGTGACCAGCCGATGAACCTTCAGCGGGCCGATGTGGTCCGCAAGATCATCCGCATCACGCAGCCGATCAGCATCGGGCTTGGCGCCGATCAGACGGTCACCTTCGAGCTTCTGGATGTGCCGCTCGATCCTTCGTCCAAGTCGTCAGCGCTGCCTGTCGACGGCGACGTCTTTGTTATCGAGCCCGACATCATCGGCATTGGTGAGCGCGTCGAGATCAAGTCGGTCGACGTTGCTTCGATGACCATCACTGCGCTGTTCAACAATGCTCACACCAATGGCTGTTTGGGCTTCACGCATCCCTATCCCGCGTGGGTGAGCTCGAAGCGGCACAACCTGGTTATCACGACGCCGGCCGTTGCACAGAACCCTGCGATGCGACGCCGCATCGATCAGCAGATGCGCGCCATGCTTCGAGCTTCGTCGACGTGGGCCATCGTTCAAAGCAGTGACGGCATATCGACGGACGCTATCGAGTCCGGAACCGATCCTTGTGCGAGCGTCAAAACGCTCGAAGCAATCACCTTCTGAGGTAGAGCATGGCGCACAACGCACGCATTCGAGTCTCGGGCCAATGGATCGCGGTCACGGCTATCGACCCAAACGAACTTGAGACGTTTGACCTTCGGCAGTTCCAAGCCATCAACGGAGACCTTGGCGGCACGTGGGCCCCAGCCGATCCCATCATCATCGGTGGAGACGGCATCCAGGTCGATGGTCCGTCGACGCTCAACGATTGCGTGTCCTTCACGATGGATACCGGGGTGCTGTCGCTCACGGGTACCGCCCAACTCGATATGGATTCCGGCACCACGGCGCAGCTCGCTGGGATTGTTAATTTACGTGATGAAGTAAACTTCAAGAACACGTCCACGACCAACGTCGAGAGCGCTGCGACCATCAACTTCAAGGATGGGAGCG
>JACCDR010957834.1_pt1 | contig 19537 bp, 25 predicted proteins | sample 7446431 | NCBI WGS metagenome assembly JACCDR01 (sample SAMN15323443, study PRJNA562643) | freshwater metagenome | isolation source: river surface water | place: USA:Blue River Watershed | collected 2017-08-17 | reverse complement strand
CAAAGAAGTTCTCCAAGCTCTGGGCGGCTGGGGGGTAACCCTGAAGCCTGAGACGCCCCGAGAGGTCATCAACGAGATCGAGCGGAACAAGTTCGGTCACATCGCAATCATTCCGGGGAGGATCAATCCGCTTCAGTACGGCGATGGACTCCTGCGCGAAGCCCGATATGTCGGGGTGTACCGATCGACGTTCAAGCAGTCGGATGACACCGTTGAGATCAAGGGCGTCGGTATGGCGTTCTGGCTCGGCGATGAGGATGACAAGGGAGCGGTCTTTGAGACTGCGATCGAGCTTGAGGATGTAACATTCCCGAACGCCATCCGGGCTCTTCTGCCATCCAGCGGTTCTGTTGTTGAGGGAACACTATACAGCGTTCCTGGCGGAGGTCTTTACAGCAATAAGCACCAGTGGGAAACGCCGCGTAAAGCGATCACCTACGTCACCGAGACGTATACAACCTCGGCAGAGTTCTCGGGTACCGATCGAGTCGTTGAGTACCGCGTCAACGGAGATGCGACGATCGACGCCGGGCCGATCGAGAATCTGTATGTGACGTCGCCTAAGGCGATCCTCATCAAGCGGGACACTGGACGGGACATGCGCATGCTTGGCCTCCGAGCCGACATGTCGATGGACTATGACGTTGAGGATCTGACCACCCGGGTTGTGCTGATCGCTGAAGGTGAGGGCGAGACGCTTGTAACGGCTACTGCAGATGGCACTCCGACTGGTTACCTCGACCTGTTCGGAAATCCAATCAAGCAGACTCGGATTGTCAGCGAGAGCGGGACTACATCGGGGAACGCTCAGGCTCGGGCACAGATGCAGCTCATCCGCTGGACTCTGCCTCGTCAGGCTATCCAGATCCGGACTGATGAATTTGACATCAAGGGTGACTTTGCGGTCGGCGACTACATCTATGTGTTCGATCCCGAGGCCGGTTTCTACGACCTCAGCGAGCAGGTGTTCTGGCAGGGACAGCCGATCAACCCGCTCGCCCTCCGCGTCAAGGAGATGGACTGGCAGATCCGCTCGGGTTGGACTGTCGCATTCCGCAAGAACAACGGCGAGTGGATTGACCTAAGTGAATACTACAAGCCCGAGACGGGCGGCTCGACGCTTGCGGTGGGCGACTATCGGCGCACCCTTGCAGGCAACAACTACGAGCCGCTGAGCTTCCGGCCGAACCTCCCGCCTCCGGGCGCTGACTCCACAATCCCGCAGGCACCAGTGTTCGTCAACTTCTCCACCGGTTCCTATGAGTCACTGGACCGGACGTTGGCCGCCATCTACACGGATTGGGATCAGCCCCTCAACGTAGGAGGGTCAACGATTACGGATGGTGATCACTACGAGATCCGCTACAGGCCAAACGCGATCATTGGCACTGTCACCGCCTGGGACTTTTTGGGTGGCGGCTTCAACACGGATGTTGCTGATGATTTCGCCACGCCTGCTGCTAGCGGGTGGCCGGGATGGACGCTGATCGGAACGGACTCTTCCCAGACGAGCATCACCGGCGGCGAAGGCCTGATTGCCCATCCGACGTTCGGTAGCTACCGGGCAGCCTGGAAGGGATCGAACGTCTATGGGAATGTAGAGATTCTTTCCGCTAGCCGAATCAACTTTGCGCCGGCTGGTGCTTCCACAGTCATGGGTGTTATCACCCGGTCGAGCGTCACCTTCACTGATATGTATTACTTTGAGGTTTGCGCAAATGCCGATCAGTCGGTGCTTGTCAGAGCAAACAAGTTTGTCGGAGGCGTTAGGTCGACACTCGGCGATGCAGTTGTGTCTGGTATGGTTCATCAGTCTGGTGTTAACTACTGGATGAGGGCAACTGAGAATGGCGGGGCGATCTCCCTGAAGGTTTGGCAGGGTGATGTTACCGACGAGCCAATGCGAGAAAGCCTCAACGTTTGGGACCAATCTCCCATCACTGCTAACGGCTATGTTGGTGTCATGGACTGGGTTGATGTTGCATCCGCCAACCCCCTTGGTCTTTACACCAGACACCCGCACTTTGAGGTTCGCAAGCTTGAATCTGACGATCTCAGCGACGCCTATTCTTGGGATGATCTCGGCACCTGGGATGCGCTCACATCTGAGATCGTAACAACGAGTGACAACTGGCAGACGGTGTATGTCGGATGGGACTCGACCGATTACACCTTGATGGATCTTTCCCCTGGCGTCCAGTATGAAATCCAAATCCGCGCCGTCGACACGGCAAATCCTCCAAACATCAGCAACTGGTCTGCTAGCTCGTTTGTGAACGCAAGCGGTGATGCCATCGCACCGAGCACCCCGGCCGCGCCTGAGGTAGCTGCCTCGATGATTGCGGTGCAGATCGTTCACAACCTCGGGAAGTCTTCTGGCGGAAACTTCAACCTTGAGGGTGACCTCGCTTTGCTGGAAGTCCACTGCTCGGACAATGAGGTGTACTACCCGGATGAAACAACGAAGGTCGGTGAGATCCAAGCGACCGGGGCTATGGTTCAGGGGCATATCCCGGCGGTTGGTTCATTCAAGGTTGACCAGGCAGAGGATGTTTGGGTCTGTGTTGTAGCTGTAGACCGATCCGGGAACAAGTCTTCCCCTAGCATCACAGTTCAGTCTTCGATCGTTCTTATTGATGACGCGCACATTAGCGATCTGACTGTTAGCAAAGTGACTGCTGGAACTGTCAGTGCTTCCTGGGTGATGGCCGGCGAGATCAAGACAGCCGACAATGGCGCTCGGGTAGTCATGAATGATGATGGCATTCAGCTCTATGATGCCAACAACCGGAAGACCGTAGACCTCGATGCAAACGACGGCTCTGCCGAGTTCACCGGAACTCTTCAGACGATGCTGGACGGGGTTGGCGTCCGATTCTTCACCTCATCAAATGTTACATATGGCTACTGGTCGATCAATGACAACAGCACCGGCGAACCCCTCGATCACCGATTCCGACAGCTTGCCTATGACGCAGGTGCTCCGTTCGGCCAGCAGATGGAAATGGGTATCAGCAGGAAGTCGGACGGACTGACTGACGGCGGAAAGGTTCAGCTGAATCAGGCTGCTGCGATCCTTTCACACCAGCCTGGGACGGATGAAGAAACATTCATCTCTCTTGGAACTTGGCCTTATAGTGGCAATGGCCACATCTACATGCAGGGAAAGTTCCCGGGCACCTGGATCTATAACAACACTGCTGCACTTTGGACTCACTACGAGGCGCTTGGCTCCGGGTTTGGCGGGCTTGTCATGAGCTATGGCGCAACCATGGCTTCGCCAATGATTCCACTCCTTACGATCTCCGGAGTGTCCGGAGATTCAAGCTGTGTCCAGGGGGTATCTCTGACAGGATTCACCGCGAACTGGAATGGGTCGGCCGCGCACACCGTTTACGTCGTTGCCTTCAGAACGGATTAGGGATGGAAGTCATTAGCGTCAAGCACAGCCCGGATCGCGGGGTCTTCAGCTCTGTCATTGAGGTCAAGCAGCCAAGCGGCGATACAGTTCTGCTGGCCTACGTCTTTCCCTCGGACTCCCTTGAGTGGAGGGCGGCAGAGTATGGTATCGACCCCGGCGAACAGGACTTGCTTCTGGACATCGTTCTCTACGAGCCGTTCTTGCCGCCGACAGTTGACAAGAGCCGCGTCCCATTGTTTGCAGCGGACACGATCGAAGAGGCGCGCAAGTCTCATGTTGCCTCGATCATGGACCTCAAGAAGCAGATCCGCCCAAAGGCTCGCTCCTGGAAGAGCATGGAACAGAAGGCCGATCGGCTCATGACGGCAGGGGCTGATCGGGTATGGCTGAAACACCTGACCGAGGACGCCCTTCAGCCGATCCGGCTAGATTCTGTTCTGGATGAAGAGGTGATAGCGGAGAAAGCAATTCTTGTTGCTGATGCAAGGAGAGCATTCCGCAGGGATCGTTCAGGGCAGGATAAGAGCCGAGCAGAAATCTTTCGCTCGATGCGTCTGAAGAAGGAGCAATAATGTCAACAAGCCTTACCAGCCGCCTCGCGCTGATCAAGCCTGACCCCGGAACGGCAGAGCCCGTTGATGTCTCAGACCTCAATGCCAACTTCGACAAGATCGACTCTGAGATTGGTGCACGCACCTGCACCTCTGGCACCCGACCGTCCTCGCCTTACGCCAACCAGATCATCCGAGAGACGGACACCCGACGTCTATACATCTGGAATGCAACCCAGGCGTCTTGGGACCAGATTGCTGTCGGAACCGCAACATTCACGCAGGCACTGAACTCATCCAGTTCGGTTCTCGTTACCAGGAACTCGGGCACTGACCACACATACCGCGCATATATCTCCGGGGACTCTGACAACCGAGTTGTGATCCAGGCCGACGGCACAATTCTGTTCGGCAATGGTTCGTCGACCCCTGATGTGAATCTGTATCGCTCCGGACCGAACCAGCTGAAGACCGATGATGGCGTCATCATTGCCGGAACGGTTAGCACCACCAGTTCCGTAATGCGACCGACCGAGGGCGAGGACGGAACTGACATCACCGGGATCAGCAGCGGAACTCCTGCTGCCGGATCTCCAGTTGTGGGATTCTCCTTTGTGGCCCCTCCGAGCGGTCAGGTCTTTGTTACCATTGATGGAGGTTTGTACTGCGCCAATTCATCGAGCCAGGTGATCTTGGGTTGGGAGTTGCGTACTGGTGGTACTGTTGGCTCCGGTACAGCAACTGTCGCGACCAATCCTGACAAGAGCTTGGTGTGTGGACGGGCATCAACTTCTGACATGGCCGCGAGCCGTCGCAACCGTGTGACCGGCTTGACCGCAGGATCGACATACAACGTGCGAGCAATGCACTGGATGGGAACCGGGACTGGCGGCCAAGTCGGGTTCCGCAAGATGATTGTGGAGCCGATCTTCTAATCTGCTGCCGTCATCGCTTCAGGCAAGTAGAGTCTGCCGAAAGGAGAGGGGGAAGAATGAAGCTGTTTGGCCTGAGCCGGCTTGCCTCGATGGCGGTGTTGCTGCTCCTGGTTTCGGGCGGGGCGTCCTACCCGGGAACGGCTACGGCAAGTGCTTCTATGTGCGACGCACCGGCTCCTGCACCCAAGGTCATCCTCACAGTCGGTGACTCGATCACCGAAGGCGCGACGATGGCCGGGTCGGCGAGCGACGGCTACCGGGCTGAGCTTGGCAGGTTGCTGGACGAGGCTTGCATACCGCACACATTCGTTGTTGCTGCGGTAGGAGGTACTACCTGCGGATACTGGTCGAGTCGGCTCGCTGGGCTGATGGCGACGCACCATCCGGACATCGTCCTGATCGCATGCGGAACGAATGACCGGATGGACACCAAGACCAGTGCGCAGATCGCTGCGTACGAGGGGTTATATCGCAGCCTGTTCGATACAGTTCTGGATTCTGATCCGAACGTCATCGCCTACCCGGCGTTCGTTCAGTACAGTGCCGGTAGTGTGGCCACCGGGTGTACTGCTCACGGCCCGATCACCTGGCTGCCGGCCAGCGAGGCGATCGGAAACGACGCTCGGTACCGAGCAATGGTAGTTATCGACGAGTGGGGGGATCGAGTCCCGGAGTTCATTGACTACCAGTCAATCCCCGAGAGCTATCTGGATCCTTGCGGGGTCCACCCGACTGCGGGTGGATATGACGCTATGGGCTGGTTCGCCTTCTACCGGCTGGCTCAAAAACTTGGAGTGGCTTCGACTCGACCTCCCTGCGGGATGGTTGGTCGCCGACCGGGTGGCCAGGTGCCCAACTGGATTCCCTGTGAACACATGGCGGTGAACTGATGCGCGCAGCGAACATGCAGGTGCTGACCGACGACGTCAAGCGCAAGCACCCCGGCGTAGTCATCTACGGCATCGGAGATCCGGACCACGCCGAGGGAGTCTCTGGCCACAACGAGGACGACACCCCTGGCGTCCGCGCCGAGCTTCAGGATGCGGACACCAAGCGGGAACACCGGGCGATCGACATCATGGTTGGCCCGAACTTCAGCAAGGCTGACGGCGATGCGCTCGTTGCCTACCTTCTGGCTGACCCGAAGATCCGAGCCCGGATGTACTACATCATCTGGTACGGATATGAGTGGTCGCGCTCGTCCGGCTGGAAGAAGGTCAGGTACAACGGCAAGGATAAGCACACAAACCACGTCCACATCTCGGGGTGGGCGGACGATGACGAGAACACAGCGCACTGGATCAGCGGTAACACGGGAGGAGTGGAAGACTTGTTCTGCTACCTGAATGAGACGAGCGAGGCGGTCGGAGCGCTTCAGGTTCGCTTGAAGAATCTGTCGATCGACGGCAAGATGCCCGACCTCGACCCCGGAACGATCGACAAGGAGTTTGGGAAGGGGACGCAGAAGGCTCTGCGCGCGGCCATCCTCCGGGTCCGCCCCAAGAGCGGGGCGATGGGCGACGCCTACAACAAGGACACCCTGTTCTACGTTGACGTGCTCATGGCGAAGGTCTATGGGGGCGGCGGCCAGAAGGGCGACAAGGGCGACAAGGGCGACAAGGGTGAGAAGGGCGACCCGGGAACTCTCCCGGCGACCCTCCGGCTGATCGGAAGCGTCCGGGTCGAGGACGGCACCGGAGTCAGCGGGTAACAACTAGCGAGCAACCGAAAACAGAAGGGGCTCATGCCGGGTAGCATGAGCCCCTTCTGCTAAGTGGGGGAGCAATGAACAGTCAGAAATCCCATCTTGTAATTCTGTCCCGACGAAAGCCGCACCTGATTCTGTTCATGATCCTGTCCGTATTGTCCGGGCTGGCATACTTCATCGGTCCGGCGGAGTCTGGGGCAATGAACAAAGAGATGGCGAGCTGGGTCCAGCCGGTCTGGGCAGCGTTCTTGCTCCTCTCTGGATTGATCGGCATCTACGGGGCAATGATCTACCGCTCTCGCCTCGTCAAGGGGATGATTGTGGAACGGGGAGCGCTTCTGATTCAGGCCGGGGCGGTTGTCTTTTATGGCGGCGCTCTGGTCATCGCTAGTGGATGGGCCGGAACGATCTCGGCCGGAGCCGCCATTGCCTGGGCAGGAGCGAACATCTGGGAGGCGAAGTTGATCGCAAGAGATCTTAAGATCATTGCGGAAGAAACGGCTAGCTTGAAGGAGAGTGCACAGGATGCCGGCGACTGACAATCCCTGGATCATCTTGCTTAGCGTTCTCTTTACCGGTCTCACCTCGATCGGTATCAAGGAGATCATTCAGGGGCTGCTAAAGCGTAAGCCAAAGCCATCGAAGCAAACGGTAGATGTCACCAACCAGGTTACGTTTGCTGAGGCTGTTCAGAACTATGCAGAGAAGATTGAACAAGATGCCCAGCAATATCGTATCAGCGCCCAGGAGGCGTGGAAGGCGGTAGATGAAGCAAACCGTAAGCTGGTACGTGTAACCGGCAAGCTTGATGAGGCAAGCTGGAAGCTTGAGCAGGCAGCTCGTTACATGGACTCGATATATGCCAAGATCGTTGACCCAGGCGCTACGATCGAGGGGCGGCGCGAGTACGTTCAGATTCGGCCCGCCCCATTCACCCGACACAACGGAGGCTAGCAATGAAGTACGGAAAGCCGGTCATCTCGTTCCTGATCGCGGTGGGCTATCTCGCCTACCAGAAGTTCAGCGGTGACCAGCACATCGACGGAATCGAACTGGCGCTGATCATCACGTCATTCGGCAATGCCCTCATCACCTACATCGTTCCTCTGGTCCCCGAGTACAAGTGGGCCAAGACCGGTGCGAGTGCGGTCGTGTCGCTCGGTCTCGGACTCGCAGCGGTGGCGATGAGCGGGTACACCAACGACGAGCTGATCACGGTTGCGATCGGGGTGCTCCAATTCCTCGGCGTGGCCATCGCCCCGGCGGTCAGCGACAACGGTGTCGCAGCCAAGGCCGGCATCGGAGACTAACCTCCGATTGAAGCAGCCCCGCTTCGGCGGGGCTGTTTTCGTTTGCCAGGTTTAGACTCGTCGCCTCGGGGTAAAACCCGGAACGGGCCGACTATCGAGGAGGACTCAAGATGGCCGAGGACGGCAAGCAGGGAAACGCGAAGGCTTCGCAGGCGAAGGCGAAGTCCACCAATGACAAGAACGACAACGCCCCCACCGCGCAGGAGGACCAGGAGAACCTGCGCAAGCAGCTGACCCCGGATGCCGGCCGCAAGGTCGACATCGAGGTCAACCCGCCGGAGGTCCAGGAGCAGAGCGCCGACTGGTTCGAGGGGCGGGAGCCCAACGACGTGGTCGAGGTCGAGGGCCAGCGGGAGACCGTGGAGGCCCGGATGGCCCGCAACGGCGTCAACGCCCCGGAGAAGCAGGCCGGCGCGGCGGTCAAGCCGACCCCGTGACCTACGAAAGAGCCCCGTCCCGGCCATCTCGGCTAGGGCGGGGCTCTTTCGTGCTTCATCTGGCGGCTACGGGCTTGCCATCGCTATCCGGAGGTACCCTCTACCCCTCGGAATTATCGTTGGCAACTAGCCTCTCCGGCGATCAGGAGAACGGCGGTTCGCTGTATGCCGTCTTCAGCGCGGCGATGCCGGCTGACTTCGGGTTCAGCGTTCCCCAACCAGAGTTGAAGTAGTTCGCCATGACGATCTTGCCGCCGGGTGTTGAGTTGATCTGGTTGATTGCAGCAGGAACCGTCAGGATGTAGCCGGACTGGTTCGGAACCTCGGCGACCCGTACGCCCCACTCGGCGATGATGATCGGCTTGGATTGTGCGATCGGTCCGAGACTGGCATTGGTCCAGTCGCGTGGACGCTTGAACCGATCGAGCGCGGTGTGGCTCGCACTCGTCGCGTAGGCGTTCCACTGGATGTAGTCGACCTTCGCCATGAGAGACTCCGGGTGGGTGCGCACAAAGCACGCCTGATCGAACCCACCGATGCCGACAGAGAAAGTCGTACCGGCCGGAACACCGCGCGCCTTGAGCCAGTCGATGATGTAGCTCATCGCCTCGACTGCGCGACCATCCGACTGGGCCCATGTGTAAGCGGTCGATCCCTCGGTGGTGCCGAACTCGTGGTCAGTGTCCAGCTCAGAAGCTAGTTGGATGTTGACCGGAAACGGAAGCGTGCGGAGTTGCTGGAGCGCTCGGGCGAATAGGCCGTCACACTGACCGGCCATTACCTGATTGTAGCCATACGCCCGAGGGAATGTGGTCCCCGAGCGTTGCTGGATCGTCATGGCCGGAGACGGAACCATCCAGGACTGCCCAAGCGCATTGAACGTCTGCGGGTTTGTGTTGGCTGCGCCATAGTGCTTCAGCTCAAGCACATAGTTCATGGCGACGCCGGCATTGCCGAGATTGATGATCCACTGCTTGTTGTATCCGGGGAAGATGGAGCCGTCGGCAAAGCTCCGATAGGTAGTGTGCGAACGACAGTTCATCCCTTGGATGTCCGTGCTGATGTCAGCACCGCTGCCGAGGTAGTAACCGCCTCGTACTGAATCCTGCGTCTGGACGTCTACGGACTGAACCGCCCGGTTTCCCGAGCGGTCCTCCACCGTGACATCTACGGTGATCTTGCCCATCGTTCAGGCGGCCAGCGTCACGTAGAAGTGGTTGGGCTGCGTCGGGTCCTGCGTTACGGTCACGCCGCTGCTCGTGCTCGACGCTGCGTAGGTCAACGGGTCGGTGACGATGACGGACACATCACTGCCGACCTCGTTGCCGGCAGCGTCGGTCACCTTGACAGTGACGGTGACGGTGCGGCTGTCCGCGTCGATTGCATCGATGACCAGTTCTGCGGTCTGTCCGGGCGAGACGTATGCCTGACCGTTTGGGTAGATGACGGTGACGTCGGTGATTACGGGATTCACTTGCTCTCCTTCTGTAATGACTTACTTGGAAGCAGGAGGGGTCCATCGCATCGCCAGTTGTACAGACTCCTCGATGCTGACGTGTGGGTTGTAGATCCGAAAGAACAGGGCGGGGTCTCCGACCCTGTGCATGACACCCATTGGCATGTCCTTGAGAACTTCGATGTCGGGCTTGTGACCGATCTCGCGGCACATCATGCGAACCAGATTTGACATCGAGGTAGGAATGCCGGTGCAGAGGTTTACCGGCGTACCGGGCTCGGCCTCGACTACGGCGAGCGATCCCCTGACGACATCGGTGATGTGGATCCAGTCTCGGGTCTGGTCGGCGCTACCCCAGACCTCGATCTTCTTGTTGCGTTCCTTCACTCTCTTGACGAGGGACGGGAACGGATAGTCCAGATCTTGGTCAGTGGCGTATCCGCTGAACGGTCGGACGATGTGTACGGGTAGCCCGGAGGCCATGGCAGCGTATGCCATCCGCTCCCCGGTCAGCTTGGCCCATCCATAGTTGGCATCCGGTTCTGACGCATTCCCGAACTCGATGTCAATCTCTTTCAGCAGTACGGGGCGCTTTCCATTCTGGAGCTTGATTGGGTATGCGGCCGAGCTGGAGAAGTACAACACCTGCTTCTGCCGGGTTCGGAGCGCCCAGTCAAACAGAACGGCATCGAGGGTGGTGTTGGCGGCAAGGTTCATCGGAGAGCCGTCGATTGCCCGTCGTCCACCTACGTGATAGGCGAGGTGGATCACCAGATCAAATCGCTTGTCGATCTGAGGGAGGATGAGTTGCATGTCACCCTCGGTTTTGAGATCAAGCGTGTAGACCTCGGCCCCTCGCGCCTCCAACTCCTTGCACATGTACCGCCCGACGAAGCCGGCGGAACCGGTAACGAGCACAGACCAGTCTTTCAAAGTAATCCTCCCGAGGGGTATTGCGAGGAGATAGGATATCCGGCGCTAGTCGTCCTTTCCTGGGTAGCAGCACTTTCCCTGGTATCCGCCTTCGCCGTCAGCCCGGATCTCGTCCCCCTCTTCACACTCTTCGCCGCAACAGCTGAGCGTTGTGCCGTCATATGAAGCAGAGAACCAGGGGCCGGTCTTGTCCTCGCTATCCAAGCCCCAGTCAACAGTAGTCAGTTCATTGCTCTTGCGTCGCGGTCGGTGGCTGCCCTTGCTCATGGCCAAGCCCTCTCCTTGAAATCGCCAAGGTCCGCAGTTCATTTGCGAACGCAAAGCAGACCACTGTGAAGTCTCCGGTTGTGCGGAACTGCTGAAGGAACACAATCCATGCATTGTGCGGCTTGTGACCGTAGTTGTGATTAACGTGAGGGTGGTTGTCGTGGTAGTGAACGAGCTGGGCGAACCGTCGAGCCGCCTCGACTGCCTGAAGAAGTTCGTGGTTCACACCGCGAGGACGAATCCGGCCTGCGCTCGTTCGGCGCGTAGCGTGTTCACCAGCTCCATGGCATTGGAGGTCAGTTGGCGATGATCTCGTACCGGGGTGTTCCAGAAGATGGTCCACTTCGCTCGACCAACAGCCGCGTGCCTGGCGAGGTGCCCGGTCAGCAGCGGAATCGTTCCGTACTTCTTGACCATCCAGGCGAGGATGCCGATGATCAAAAGAGCGGTGTTGATGAAGCGGTCCATTACATCTCCTCTGGTTAGGCGGGGCCGGACTATCCGACCCCGCCGCGTATCCCGAACGTACCGTGTAGCGCTAGTCCTTGCCGTACTCGTTCCGGCCTACCTCCTACCCCTTACGGGGACGGTGTGGCAGGTGTTCCATTCCCTAGAAGACTACCTTCTGCGGGAACTTCAGGAGGTTGAAGACCTCCATGTTGTGGCGGGCGTCGTACAGAGCGTGGTGCTGCGTCCCTGGAGACTGTAGAGGGAACTGTCTCTCACTGACCCCCAGAGCCTCGGCGAGCTGGATGATGTCATTCGTCCGCATCGGGACGCCATCCGGTAGATCAATCATGCGACCCCAGAGCTGGCACAGGGCCACGTGGTCATATGCCCCATAGTCCGCCCACAGCTCGACTTCTGAGCGCAGAAATCCTGGGGGTGGCCCAGCGATGAAGTCACGAACCTCATCGGCAATCTGCACCCTCTGCTTGACGTCAGGGTGATTCCGGTTGAGCGATATCTGCCCGGGGCCGGTCGTCGGGATGTGCTTCCAGACGTTGTCTCGGATCCACGTCATGTCCGGGTGACCGAGGCGTTCCCACCGGACGTTCCCGTTGACGGCGTAGTAGGTCCTGCCGTCTTCGGCTACGATGCCGATGGAGATCAGTTCGATTGTGCGGCCGTCCTCGATGAACTCGGTGTCGTAGAAGTAACGCATGCCAGTCCCTTCTCAGGTTGGTCCGTTTTTGACGGTACTACCCTGGCTTTGTTGCGTCGACTCCTCGACCTCATTGACTCGTATCGTCACAATTGAGAAGTCGTTGAAGCGGAATGCCGTGAAGCTGTCATCCTTGACCCCGTAGATCAGGAAAATGACATCAGGCGATCGGGTGATTACCCACTTGTCGGTATTGGACGGATAGCTACCGGCATGCGGATGAGAGTGGTATATTACCAATACCCCCTCACGCTTCCAGTCAGCCCAGATCTTCATCTGATGCTCAGGGTCCATCCGGAATCGGCGAGCCCGCTGACCGTCGTTTGCTACATTGTTGACGGCAATGTGTTCGCCTCGGAGGATTGCCCCACATACTTCCTCATCCGGGCTTTCGAGCGCCCTGCGCTTGATAGCAGACAGGGCGCTGGCCGGTACATCGACGGTTACCACCGATCGCCGAGCCCGCTCGTGTTCATCCCGTGGTGGTGCCAGACCCATGTTACCTCGGGAACGTGCGAGAACTTGGCACCACCGTCCAGAAGACGCAGGTAGAAACCATAGTCTTCATACTGCTCGTCGTTCGGGCCGGCGTGGTCCGGAGGTCCGAACAGCGCGGCCTTCGCCAGGTCGGTCCGAACCATCGACGTCACCGGGATGTAGTTGCACTTCCGCAGCGCCTCCTCGCTGAAGGGCTGGCCAGCGCGCAGGGTGCTGCTCAGATCGATCGGGTTGAAGTTTGCATCGATCGTCTGGCACATCGGATAGAAGACATCCACCCCGGGTTGCGCTTCGGATTCCTCCAAGAGGGTCTGAAGGTGGTGAGGCAGCAGGTAGTCGTCATCGTCCAGGAAGGCGACCCAGGGAGTCTGCACCTTCATCAGGGCACGATTGCGGGTGACGGCCGCGCCTTCATGGGTGCGGTCCATCGCAACCTCGATCGGCGGTACGCCGTACGTCTGGGCCATCACCGAGTTTACGGCTCGGCGCAGAAATCCCCGGCGAGGCTTGATCGTTGGGGTGACAATTGTGACGAGGGGCTTATCCACTTGCTCTCCTATTTTGCGAGGGGCTTGCTAGGCGCTGAATCCCCGAAAGTCCGGGTACATCGGCTTCCAGTTGGAGGCGAGTCCGCTGGTGTTGAAGCCGTGCGCCCGATAGGTCCAGGTGCGGTCGACCAGGTGGCGGATCTTTGCGCCGGCCTTCACACAGCCGAGCACAAAGTTGAAGTCCTCACCGCTGTTGAGCTTGCGCTCGGGGATCGGGTGGAACCCGACAGACTGCGCAAGCTCGGTCCGCACCAGCGTCGTGATCGTGGTCTCGATCGGGTTGTCCGGGTCGAACTCGTTGAGGTAGTGCGACTCCGGGAACGGGTCGCGGAATCCATCTGTCCGGAACCAGCTGTACACGAAGTCAGCATCCGTCGCCTCGGCGTGGTTGAGCAGCTTCTCCAAGTGGTCCGGGTCCATCAGGTCGTCGTCGTCCAGGAACGCCACCCAGGGGCTCACCGCCGGGTCTACGGCCATGAGGGCGCGGTTGCGTGTGGGGGCCGCCCCCTCGCCCTCGGTGTCTACGGCAATCGAGTAGCCGACCGGACGAACGGTGTTGACCCAGGCCGAGGCAATCGCCTCCATCAGAACGGCCGGGCGCGGCGGGATCGTCGGGATGACAACGGTAACTCTGCGGTCCATGAGGGGCCTCCTGATTATTGGCAGAGCCAGATCTGGTAGTCGTAGGGGTACTTGTCGCTGCTGAAGTTCAGGTCAACTCGCAACCTCGGTTCCCATCCGGCGGTTGTGAGCATGTGGCCAACGGCCTCCTGATCCCATCCCCAGTAGTGCTCGGGGTTATCGGTGCCGCGCTCGCCGATGGGCGTCGAAAGGAGTAGTTGCCTGGAACGGTTCCGAATCCGCCTGAGAACATTGTCAGGCTCGTCCAGGTGCTCGATTGTTTCGGAGCAGATGAACAGATCGACGTTGACTTCAAGGTCATCAAGCGTCAGCTCGATCGGGCCGGTGTAGAGGTTTCCCGGAGCGAATGCGAAGTCTCCCAGGAAAGGTTCTGCCTTGAAGAGCGAGGCCAGTTCTTTGGCGATGATGCCGCTCCCGCAGGACAGGTCGGCGATTCGGCCTCTGCCCCACTTCATCTCCGCCTCTTGGCCGAGGGCGATCGTCTGCCGAACTCTGATCTGGTGATCAGTCCAGTTGTTCGAGTTGTGCGGAGTTCTGTAGATCTGCTTGAGTTCTTCAGCGCTGTACTTGGGTCGGAGCCTGGCGCGATACATCAGCACATCACCTTTCGGATCTTGGCAAGGTCGGCGTCCAGGCCCTTGCGCACATACGTCTCGAAGGCGTGCTTGTCCTTATCGTGTTGGGCGTTGGAGTTCAACTCGACGTATTGCGCGTCGCTCTCGGCCTTCCCGGCGTGCGGGTGCTTGTGCTCGATGATCACGTGATCCATGTACTCGATGATCCCGAGTTTCCGGCCGATTGTCAGCCAGAAGTTGTCCGCGTACAGATGCTGGATCGTCGGCGGTACCATGTAGCCGAGGGCCTGGATGATGTCCGACGTCATGGCAACTGATGTGGGAAGGTTCTTCCCCTGGTACAGATCGTTGGCGTACACGATCCCGGTTCCCATCTTGCGAAGCTCGGCTGCCATCAGCCCATCCCAGATCGGGCTGCGGGGTCGGTGGTCATCCCCCATGAAGCCGATCTGCCGGTACATGGCAGAGGTAGTGACAGCGAACTTGTTGAGCGATCCGACGAGTCGCAGTCTGTCAGACTCCACAAAGTTCAGCCACGGGTACCCGTTGAACCCGAAAAGTACATTGCGGTAGTTATCCAGTTCCGGGTCATCATTGTCGATGACCACCAACAGGTCTGCCACACTTCGGGTTGCATGCCAGGATGTGACCAACTGGGCAATGTTGTCGGGGCGGGATCGTGAGGGAACGATCCACAACATCTCGGACACACATTCCTCCTAAAGAGAGAGGAGGGACAGGTGGTCGTGCCCACCTGCCCCTCCTCCACCGGCCGTACCAACTGACCTTCACCGTACCCCTTACTGACGAACAGGGCGGGGCAACCCTGCGGGTGAGCCCGATCTCCAACGGGCTTCGTCGAGGGGGAGGGAGGACTTGAACCCCCATCCGAATCGCACGCCCCCTCGTCAGCATCAGGAACGTGCGGTTTGCTCTTCCAGTTGAGCTACTCCCCCGGGTGGGGTGCCCCTGCCCAACGCAGCAAGTCAGGAGCACCCCGGTCTTTCACGGGACTCTACCCGTTAGTTCTCCCTGCGGCGACGCGCACCGAGGAACATCAGCGCACCCACCGCGATGAGCAGCACACCGGCCGAGGCCAAGGCGATCATCTTGTAGGGACCGCCACCCTGGCCCGTCACCGGGAGGGCACCGCTGTTGCCGACCGGATCGAGCGATCGGGTCGGGCTTCCGGTCGTCGGCCCCGGGTGCGCCGTCGTGCTCGCGCTCGCGCTCGGGCTCGCCGTCGCCGTGGGCGAAGCGGTCGCGGTCGGGCTTGCGGTCATGGTCGGGCTCGGGGTCGTGGTCGGCTGGCACGACTCGTGGTTGGCGGGCAGCTTCTGCGGGACGTCCAGCGTCCACTCGTGCTTGCCGCTGAGCTTGTAACCGTCCCGAGCGACGACCTTCACCACGATCTTGCCGTGCGGATTGATGTCGCTGGTGAGGTAGGAGTATTCCTTCACTGCGGGCGGCAGGACGAGCTTCCCGGCCTCGGTGCAGGTCGGATCGGTGAAGGTCGGCTTGGGGGCGACGACGGTGGTGCAGCTCAGATTGTACTTCTTGCCATGGAACGTGACGGAGCTGACCACGGTCTTGATACCGCCCGCCGGGTTCGCCGTGTACCCGACACCGAAGCTGACGACCTTCGCGGTTGCCGTGTCGAACGCGCCCCACTTCGTGATCTTGCCGGTCAGCAGGGCCACCGGGTCCGAGTTCTCGAAGTAGCCGGCGGTTGCGGTACCGTCCTGGCTCGAACCGATCGTGATCGACCACTTGAGGTCTGCGGGATTCCAGCGCAGCGTGCCGTACGCGCCGTTGTCGTTCCGGACCTCGACCGAGAAGAACGTGGGCTGGTTCGGGTTGGGCTCGGCCTTGTACGAACCGGGCTTCAGGTCGGCCAGCTTCAGGTTCTTCACCTCGTGGTGCACCAGATCCGAGTTCACGAACTCCAGGCCGTCCTCGACCTGATCCGGCGTCCGGTCCCCCTCGTCCTGCCCGTTGACGTACCAGCCGGAACGACAGTCCGACACGGCCTTGTTCCCGGTGTTCGTTGCCGCCGCCGGGCTGGCGACGAAGGCGACCCCGCCGACGAGGATGATCCCCGCCGAGAGAAGCGCCGAGAGGTGCTTGCGCAAAGTTCCTCCTGTGTAGAAGTATCACATGGCTCAACGATGGTATACGTCGATTTCTGTTGCGTCTACAGCCTAACCATTCAGCGCCATGTCCCAGCGCCAGGCGTTACTCTGGATGGTGAAGTCGAAAGCCTTGATCCGGGCTCGCTCCCCCATCTCAATTCGCAGGGCTACGTCGTTCGCCAGAAGACTTACGTACTCCTTCCAGTCCCCCGGCTTCGAGACCAGGAAACCGGTGACTCCGTGGTCAACGAAATCCGCGTACGGTCCGAAGTTGGAAGCGACGCAGGGGATTCCCAGAGCCGCGTACTCCAGTGCCTTGATGTACGACTTGCTCTCGTTGAACTTGCTCGGGGCGAGCGGGGCGATGCCGATGTCGAACTCGGCGATGCGCGGGTAGATCCGCCGAGTGGAGTGGATCCATGACAGGTGCCGTACTCGATCCATCGGCAGGCCGTGCGAGTAGTTCGCACCGATCGTCATGAACCGCGTCTTCGGGTTGAGGGCCATTGCGAGGCCCAACTCCTCAGCCATCGGGGCGAAATCCATCTGGTGGGTCTGGCTGCCGGCCCAACCAATGACGACCTTGTTCGAGTCGATGTTCTTTCGCTGAATGTATAGAACATCACTGTCGATGAAGTTCGGAATCGTCTTCACGTTTGGGTTGTACTTCAGCATCTGCTGTCGCAACGGCTCCGTCGAGACGGTAACCATGTCGGCCTTCTGGATGCAGACTCTCATGTTCTGCTGAACCGGAGGGTCGCTGAAGAACTCGTAGGCCGGGTTGCTCGGGTCGACGTTGAACAGGTCATCGTCCAGCTCGTAGACGCTCATGACGTCGTTGTCCTGGGTGATCTGGTTCGCCCACTGATCGGCTGGACCGTTTCCGTTGCCGTCACCCATGCAGATCCTCTGCCCGATGACGACATCGTAGTCGGGCCAGTCGACGGGGAGCAGACGTCCGACGTCAGTGCCCCAAATGGTCGGGATCGAGAGGTTGTCACTCAGCGCTTCCATCGGCTTCGTGATCCGGTAGTAAGCACAACCGTCAAAGTTTGCGTACCAACCGAAGGCTCGCCTATCGAACTTGTTGAGCATTCGTTCCCTCTCGTGTAGGAGCAGCTAGAATAGCGCATGCCTCGTGTACCTGCTCAGAATGTGAAGCCGCGTAAGTATTGCCGCACCGAGTTCCACCCCGATGCAGAAGCGTACCTAGTGAACCTTGCGGACGAGATGGGGGTGAACGTCGCCTATGTCATCAGACTATGCGTCGCCAAGTCGCTCCCCGAGATCGAGGAAACCTTGCGATCCGGAGAGCGACCCCCTGACGAAATGAAGAAGCCAACCAAGCCCCTCAAGACGAGGGTTAGAGCGCCAGCGCCGATTCCTGCCCAGTCGAGCCAGCCGCCCCCGCCGATCCTGACTTTTCTGGAGACTGGTGAGATGCCACCTGCTCCTGAAGAATCTTGCGAGCCCGCGCCCTCGCCCGACCCGCAAGAGGACCCGCAGGATTGGGAGAGCCCACCTGAACCGGCCGAACAGCCTGCTTTCCCGATTTCTTCGGATCACCTCGACGCCGACCCGACGCCGACACTAGACCCACTCCAACTGAAGATCCAGCGGGCAAGGCAGCAGCGCCGACGCGGCTAGGCGGCTCACCGTACAGGTGTCGGTGATCGTCTCTCCACCCGAAGCAGGTTCGACACTGGGTGCCCGTCCCCTCTCCGAAAGGTGACGGGTCGAACCAGTGCATGAAGTAGACGAGCATCATCCCTCTCTCAACGCGCCGGTGACCATGTTCTGCTCAGCGAGCTTCTTTGCCCGCTTGAGCCAAGTAAGGTTGTGACGTACGGCGTCCCGGCCGTGCTCGTGTCCGATGGTTGCGTTGTACAATCCCATCTTCTTGAGGCGAGCATCGGTGATCGCAGACATGGCGAGAGAGGGCTGCTGTTTGATGATTGGCCGCTCGTCGCCCGCCTGGTACATACGCCCCTCAAAGAGGGCAGTGACCCGAACCGGAGACAGAAGCTCTCGGGCCGAAGAGAACTTGCGCAGAACAAAGTCCTCCATAACGATCTTCGCAGTCGGCCATTGCTCGATCAGCTCAAACATCTTGTATGATTGAGCCTTCTCTGAGCCGAAGTATTCCCCCATTGACCAGAACTCGATGTTGTCGATAATCCGGCACTCGGGGTCGTTGATCGCGTCGATGTGAACTCCGAAGACAGACCACCCTGTCTTGCCTCCGGGGTCGAACGAGGTACAGACGTACAGGTCCTCGACGTCAAGCTCGGCCAGTTCCTCTGGCTCAATGAATGCCTGCGTCATCGCCCGCTCCTCTTTGCTTGCTTCTCTTCCTCGGTGAGGCAGGTATGGACCCAGCGACAACCGGCGTACATTCCCACACGTTCCATCATGGCCCCTCCTCCGCACCTGCTACACACCGCAGTCCCGAAGTCGACTACCTGCGGGGTGTTCACATCGGGAATATTCACCCAAGGAATGCCCATCTTCTCAGCGAGCCGCTGCCCCTCTCCCATAGGGGAGGGGTCGCCGAGTACGGCAGCCTGGATGATCATCATCATGATGTAGTGCCTTCCACAGAGAAGGCGGAACAACTTACCGCCCTCCCCTGGGATCATGAACTGGACCCGGCCGTGATCGGCGCACCCTGCCTTGCAGCAGTATCTCTGGTACGCCTGCTCAACGGTTAGCACCTCGGTCTGGAAGCCGCCGAAATCCTCTGGGTCAACCTTGAGCTGCTCCATCAACGCCTCGGCCGGCTGATAGCCCGGTCGATGAAGTAGAGGGTGGCACCGATGACGATCATGCCGAGCGAGAATGCCCAGAACCAGTCGTCCCCGTACGCGCAGACGAACCAAAGGAGCCCGCCGATGACCAACAGTTCGCCGATGTCATCCATTCTGCTCCTCCTTGAACTCTTCGATCCGCATACGGGCCT
>JACCDR010452154.1_pt1 | contig 19543 bp, 12 predicted proteins | sample 7446431 | NCBI WGS metagenome assembly JACCDR01 (sample SAMN15323443, study PRJNA562643) | freshwater metagenome | isolation source: river surface water | place: USA:Blue River Watershed | collected 2017-08-17 | reverse complement strand
GTCTTCCCGCAGGGATCTTCGCGCAAGGACAGCGGCCGTCGTCTGTGCGCGAAGATCCCTGCGGGAGGACAAAACAATAGTTTCATATGTAAGCTATTGATAATCAGACTTTACATCTATCATACATTTTGACACACAACCTTAAATTTATTAAACCACTATTGAAACCGACGGATCAGGTATAGCACCAGTGAAAGAAGTATGCTCAGTACAATACTGGTAGTAAGGGGAAAGTAGAAGCTGACATTTTCTTTTTTAATCGAAATGTCTCCGGGTAGCTTGCCCAGAAACGGGATGCGGGAGCTGTACATCACAATCAGCCCTACCACAACCAGCATAAGACCAATAATAACAATAAATTTTCCGATTCCTTGGGAGTGTTCCATAAATACGATAATCTTTGTAGCCAAATCTAACGTTGGATTTCAACCGATTTTCTTTTGAACAAAGGTATTTTATATTTGATTCCCACGGTACTAGCCCCTGATTCAGCGGCACGTGTACTGGCTCCGCAGGTAAAAGAGGTGATCCAGAAACTGGACTATTTCTTTGCCGAAAACCTCCGAACCGCCCGTCGGTTTATCAGTGAGTTGCAGACTGGAAGAAAAATGGAGTCGCTGACCTTCTACGAACTGCATAAAGATACACCTGAAGCAGAAACCATCCAACAAGCCACGGCGTTACTGCTGGAAGGGCATAGTGTGGGCGTGCTTTCAGAAGCGGGCTGCCCAGGCGTGGCCGACCCAGGCAATGTAGCGGTACGCTGGGCACATAAAAACGGGGTACAGGTAGTTCCGCTTGTGGGGCCATCGTCTATTTTACTGGCTTTGATGGCTTCTGGGATGAATGGACAGCAGTTTGCCTTTCATGGCTATTTGCCCATTGACAAGACCGAACGAGGCAAAGCCATCCGGAATCTGGAAAAAGAAGCAGCTCAAAAGTCTCAGACACAGATTTTCATGGAAACCCCATACCGAAACAATGCGTTACTGGCAGATATTCTGCAACAATGCCAGCCCCATACGTTGCTTTGCATTGCCACACAAGTCACAGCTCCAGATGAGATGATTGTGACCCGAACCATCCGGCAATGGAAAACTGCCATACCAGATTTACACAAAAAGCCGACTATCTTTCTCTTAACAATGTCCTAGTTAAAAAAATAATTCTAACCTATGCATATTCAGACATTTACCTTTAATGCGTTTTCAGAAAATACGTATGTACTCTATGACGACAGCCGTGAATGTGTCATCATTGACCCGGGTTGTTATACGGTTCAGGAGCAAAAAGAACTACAGGCATTTATCGAAACCAACCAACTAACTGTCAGCAAGTTACTCAACACACACGGGCATGTAGATCATGTATTGGGCAATGCATTTGTGAAACGGCAGTTTGGAGTTTCGTTGTATATTCACCCAATGGACGAGGCCACACTACGATCAGTGGTTTTGTACACGAATATCTATGGCCTACCTAACTATGAACCTGCAGAGGCAGACGGGTTTCTGGAAGAAGGAGATACGGTTTCGTTTGGAAACACGACACTCAAGGTACTGTTTTTGCCTGGTCATGCTCCCGGACACATTGGATTTTATTCTGCGGAAGAAAAAATTCTGATTGGTGGCGATGTACTTTTCAGAGAAAGCATCGGACGCACCGATTTGCCAGGCGGCAACCACCAAACCTTGCTTCGAAGCATTCGGGAAAAAGTTTTCCCACTAGGTGATACTGTTCGTGTCTACCCTGGCCATGGCCCAACCACTACTGTAGGCCATGAAAAACAATACAACCCCTATTTGTCTGCCCGTTGATTACTTATCAGAACCTTGATTCTAAAGATTGCAATTACCCTGATTGTTAGAAGCTGTTTTAAAAACAGCTTCTAATGTAGTGTACATAAAGAAATCAAGGTTCTGACTTACCGTTTCTGGCGTACGACAATCTGCAAGCCAGGAGATAGTTTGATACCTACATCTTTTACCAGCACCTGGTTCTTACCTGATTCCCAGACGAGGAGTTTGGGTTTTCGGGTAACAGGCTGTCCCAGACGGGTAGTAAAATACGTAGACAGTTCAGCCATCAGGCTGTCTGAGGCTTGCAGGGAATTGAGGTATGTATCTACCAGCATACTGTCTGTCTGACGGCTAGCAGGCTGAAAACAATACTTGATGTCAAAAATATCTGAACTGGTGAGTGGGTCGCCGAGGGTATAGCCTTTGGAACTCGTACTGTCATAATCAATGGTAGCCGTTTCCCATTGACTAATCGAATCAATGGACTGACCCGGTGTAAAACCACGCAATAAGCCATTTTCAGAAACGGCAATCTGTTGGATACGATTACTGAATTTGCTGAGAAATGTAGCGGCTGGTTCAAAATTTACCGAATCCAGGGAGATGTTTGTATAGGTGGTTTCCTGGGTGCTGCTTCCACAGGCCATCAATACGGCAAAACTAATACTAAAAACACCAAAAATGAGCCTTATCATATACGAATAGAAGTTTCAAGGGTATCTGGATGCACCGTTCAAGTACCAGGATTATTTCCATCCATACAACTATTTCCCCCAAGGATAGAAGATTTTACAAAAATAAACAAAAATACAAGTTTTCCTTCGAAAAAAGATTTACACCACCCTTACCACCACATCTGGCTGAGTATACGTAATCTGTATGGTTTGGTTGATGAGTGTGGGCTGTTCAATCAGTAGGCGAGCCAGTGGGGCTACGATGAGCCGTTCAATTTCACGTTGCAGGGGTCGGGCACCGTATTTTGGATCAAATCCCTTTTCAGCCATAAACGTCACTAGGCTATCAGTAAACTCCAGTTTCAGGTTACGATTCAGGATGCCGTCTCTGCGAGGTATTTCGGCTAGTTCCTGGTGCGTAATTTCACGGATAGATGTCTCGTCCAATGGCGAAAACGACAGACACATGTCTATGCGGTTGTAAAATTCAGGTCTAAAAAATCCTTGGATACTGGCCTCAAAATCAGACTCCTGGTAGCTCCGAAAGCCCAGTGAACTCCGTTGGGAAGCTCCCAGGTTAGAGGTCATAATAATAATGGTATTGCGAAAATCTGTCGTACGCCCCACAGAATCGAGCAGAATACCTTCATCGAGGACGGTGAGCAGGGCATCAAAAATCTGGGGATGAGCTTTTTCAATCTCGTCCAGCAATACCACACAGAATGGTTTTTCACGCACAAACTGGACTAGCTTTCCTTCGGTACCGATAAGCCTGTAAATCTGTGCGGGATGCTGAAATTCACTCATATCCAAGCGAATCAGCGGCTGGTATTTTTGTCCGAGTCCAAAGAAATAATCGGCCATAGCTTTGGCTGTAGCCGTCTTGCCCACACCTGTAGGCCCGGCAAAGATCATGGTAGCAATGGGCTTATGGGGATCATTCAGCCCAGCTTTGAAGACCTTAATCACCGACGCAATTCGATCCACGACCTTCGGCTGGCCTTTGATGCGTTTTTCGAAAAAGACTTTCAGGGCCTTTGTATCCAGCAGTTGGTCGTCGCGTAGTAGAAAATCAGGGATGCCGGTCTGGTTAGAAAAATACTGAATCACCTCAGTAGCATCTATCACCTCCACCTTTTCAAGGGTAGCTTTGTCTGCACATGCCTGCAAAAACCGAATAGCTTTGCCCGGAAAATGATCGTAGCGAACAAACCGTTCCAGCAGAATATAACTCATTTCCAAGGCTTTTTGTGTAAACGATGTGGCTTTGTTTTTGGTTACATGGGTATTGAAGTACTCAAATATCCGCAAGGTAGCCGCCATATCCATTTCTTCGATCCGAATGAGTCGGAAATGTTCCACAAAGCCGGGCAGGAGTTTTCGGAGTACTTCCAGTTGCTCTTGCGTCAGTTCGCCGATGAGTTGCAATTGTCCCTGTCGGATGTATGAGGTCAGAAAAGCTGCGACTGAATCTTCGGCTCCTTCGCCTCCGGTCATGGCCAGCATCGTAAAGTTTTCCACCCATAATATTCCCTTAGCCATCGAAAGTTCCTCTACCAAGGTTTCACAGATTTCCTGCCATTCGCCGAGATATTTGGCTTTGGCCGTGATTCGAGACGGACTACTTCGCCAGAACGAGTGGCGTTCAAAGTTGTCCTTCGATTTTTCCTGCCGATGAATCCGCCGGATTACCTCATGCAGGATAGTACTTTTGCCCACCCCCGACTTACCCACCAGCAACACATGGGCTTTTTCTTCGGTCAATACTGGCACCAGGGCATCTACGATCATTCCCCGTTCCCAGGCTACATCCAAGATAGCTTTTCCAGCTTCTTTTCGGGTAAACGGCAGCTGCTCGGCTACACCTGTCAGGGTGGTATATGATGAAAAATCCCGTCCTTTCGGTTTAGCCTCTATCGGTTTGGGAACTTTGACAGATACCTTCTCCAGCCACGGCATAGACACATGCAATAGGCTATAGATTTCGCTGGGAGTCATGGCATGCAGGGCTTCTTTGGCAAAATGCTCAATGAGTTTATCGAGGTCTTTTTCCTGATAAAAATAAAAATCAGCCCTCAGCAGGGGTAGAAAACACTCAAAATACCCGTCTATGTTGTCTCCATAAATGGCATGAATAGGCAACTCAATGGTTTCCTTGACGGGATAGATGCGTTGTTTTTCCCGGTAGGTAGGTCGCACCCGAATCTTCACTGTCCGGAGTCTGGCGTTTTGAATAGGCGGCTCATAATGGCGGTTTCCGTCCCGAAGACCTTTTTCAATATATTCCGAAAACTCTCCTGTGAGTCCACGTACTTCACTGGCCACCAGCTGTTTTTCATAGCCCAGCAGTTGTCCCAATATGGCATTTTCGTCCAGGGCACGGCAGATAATAGGAAATTCAAGTATTTTCATTGGTATTGAAATTTATTTTTGGACATTCACAACCCTTCTATCTTTAATTCTTCCGGAAAATTGGCATAAAATACTAAGTTCAGTTCTTCGCGAGTCAGGGGTTTGTTGTGAATCAGCCCGGTACGCAGGTCTGTAACCATGTGTGGCGACCCCTTGGCGATGTTGTAGACACGAATGATATACTGTGTCGTCTTTTCAGCTTCGTTTTCAGGCATTTCTATAGGTGATATGGGCTGGTAATCTTTGACAAACTGAGCGGCATCCTGGGGTGCAGCCAGGCGAAACAGGCGTATTTCCACAGGCAAAGGTGACTCGTGGGGAGTAAAAAACAAGTGATACCCTACCTCCTGCTGCAACAAATTGTAGCTACCCCATCCCTGAAAGGACACAAATAACTGTGTAGGTTTGCCTGAAATCATATCTGTCTGCCTGACATACGTGTGGTCAATGGCAAACTTTTGTTGATACATACTTTCGAGGTACGCCACTTCGGCCACGCCTGCATTCTCCACGCATGAACCGATGTACAGCAACCCATAATCTGTACCCGACTCTAGGTAATGTGTTAGGCGGTATTTCCACCAAGCTACAGACATGGCAAGGTGGGCATACAAAGCCGTATGCTCGTTCATCACTTTTGCTGCCGACTCGTGTACTTCCCTAAAATAATCATCTATTTGTAGTTGTTGAGAGAGTTCCTGTAGAAAGCTTTTATCTTTAGCTACCCAGTCATTGCGAATCATTTTTACGTTAGAAACCTGTTTGATGGGCAGTACTGTTTGGGCAATATTTACCTTCTTTCCTGTCTGATGTTCCCAGAGTAAATTCCGCAATTCGTCTTCCAGCTCGGTGAGCATTTCTTTGATGGATAGCATGTAGGACGTTTCGGTACGTTTTTCGGTAGAATACACCATTCCGTCCGAAAATTCATCCAGAGCCTGTAGTTCTTCTTTCAGGTCTTCGACTTCGTACAAAAGTTCCTCAAAAATATCAAAAGACATTTCCAGTTGGGTAAAATCCGGAATCCCAGAAGGCTGATTGGCCGGGATGTGTTCCAATATCACCAAATGCGGCTTTAGTTGTCCGTTGTGCAGATAGAGGTTAAAGATTACTGGATTGTCAGAACGGGTAGTCACTAGTTGGTCGGCAATCTGTACGGTCAGTTCCTTTTCAATTTGTCGTTTCAGGGCACGTCCGCCACGTTCAGGGTCAAAGCCTGTGCGGGCAATCTGCTCCAACACTTCCGGCGACACATTCAGAATGGTATGGCGACGCAAAAATCCGTGTCGTTTCAGCAGTCCACGGATCTGTAGCGAAGCAATTTGCCCGATGTGCTCGGCTGAGAGTTTCTGAAAGAATACAATCGAGTCTATGCGGTTGATAAACTCTGGGCGAAAGAAATCCCGTACAGCTTTTTCATAGGTACTGGTGGCGGTAGTGGTACGGCGTTGTAGGTTAATTTCCTTGCCTACCCGTTCGGCTCCCAGGTTAGAAGTCAGCACAATGACCGTGTTACAGAAGCTGACCGTTCGGCCGAGGGCATCGGTAAGGCGGCCTTCGCCCAGCACCTGAAGCAGTAGGTTGTGTACATCCGGATGGGCTTTTTCGATCTCGTCCAGCAGTACCACACAAAACGAATTGTAGCGAATTTTGGTAGTCAGTTGACCTTCCGGATTGGTAAAATCTCCTACCAGTCGGTTTACGGCATCGCCATCAATAAACTCATTCATGTCAAACCGCACCAGGCTTTCTTCGTGGGTAAACAGGTATTGGGCCAGAATTTTAGCGGCTTCAGTTTTTCCTACACCTGTCGGGCCGATAAACAGAAAAGAGCCAAACGGACGTTCGGAATTGTTGAGCTGTGCCTTAATCACGGCCAGCATATCTGCCAGGCGTTGGGTAGTTTCGGGTTGGCCGATGAGTTTGCGGGAAATATGCGTTTCCAGTTCTTGGCGTGTCACTTTAACCTCTAGATTGGCGAGTCGTTCGCTGAGGTGTGTCTGGCTACTGAATTCAGTAATAATGGTTTCGGTATCTATACTTTTTCCGGCATATTTGACAGCCAACTGATGCAGGCTGTCAGACATAGAGCCGATAAACGTTCCACTCCGGCGAAACCGTTTCTGTAATGTTACCAGTCGCACCAGTGCCAGGTTGTCAATGGTAAACCGATGCTGGTATTCGAGCTTACTTCTGATTTTGCTGACAATCCGCAGCGACGTTTCTTCGGGTGGCTCATATATCCGCACTACCTTACATACATCCGTAAATCCCCGATCCAGCTCACTGACAATGTCCCATTCTTCGGGTGTAGCTTCCAGGATAATCTGCACGTGGCGTTCCTGCATGTAAGGCTTGAGCACATCACTGAGTGTCATGTTATTCTGGGCTGATTTGCCGATCCGGAACAGTGAAACCACATTGGTAAAATACAGCTTATCCTGCCGGGCCGACTTGTCGAGCGGATTCCGCACAAAGTCTACAATGGCCTCCATGCGTCGTTGCCACATGCCAATGACACTCATGCCAGCAATGATACGCGACGGATCCAGGTGCCAGATGCTGTCCAGTTTATAAAAAGCTATATGTGCATGTGCCTCAATGTAACGACAAACGATCTCCGAGAGCAGGGTAGTTTTGCCAGCTTTACGGGCACCAATAAGTACAAGCGGCTCATTCTGGCGGCTATAGATATGCTGTTGGAGTTTAGACACTATTTCGTCACAGAAATAGGCCCGTTGCAGTTCGTTGGGGTATCGGTCATTGAGGTCATAACCAACCCGTGTAATTTCATACCGTCCTTCAAAGGCTGTCTGGTTACGCAGAAACTGCCGCCAGAAGTCATCAGCAGCCAGTTCTATTTTTTTGCCAGACACAAACAAGTGCATGTCTAGGGTGGTACAGTATTCACCTTTGCCAGATGCGTAGGAGTCTAGTATAAGTTCTGTGTCCTCTTCTTTCCGGTGTTTGCGGGCCAGCAGTTGAATATGTTTGCTTATTTCCTCGGCTCGTTTGTTTGAATCAGGATCTGGATAGGCCGAAATAAACAGGTAATTGTCAAAGGCAGGCAATAATATATAGGTATGGGTGCCATGTTCAAACCAGGCCGCAGAGATCTTGCCATCAAAAAACCGTTGTCCATAGTTGAATTGTAGGTGTATGGTTTCGAAGCGGAATTCGGGCATAAACAAGTACCAGAGCAGCTCGTTCAGATTTTTGCCATCGGTCTGAAAGGCATTAAATTGTTTACGAATGGCCTGCATAAGCTTTTTAAAAGCCTTTTCGTACTGTTCATCGGCTCCATGCAACTGGTCAGTAAACAAGGGTCGTACCACATACTGGTTGTGGGTATACCGTATCCAGACTGGAATTTCTACTTGTAGTGTAGACATGTATCAGCAAAAAAATAAAAGGTATGAGAATAGTCTGGGAAAGATAAATAAAGCTGGCATATCTGCCATAGGGTTTGGCATATTTTAAAATATGCCAAAAAAATGCTGTCGTTTGGAGAGATGCAAGGTATGGAATACATTTATCATTTATGCTGCCATATGTTTTAAAAGCACCTACATTCTTACAGCAATTTTTATTTGCCATTTTTGCATCTTTCAAAGATAAAAATACTGCATTTTAAGATTTTACCTACTTTTCGATAAAAAAATAAGGCCATCATTAGGATGTTTCTCAAAAAAATGCGTGTTTTAAGGAAAAAATACTACGTTTGGTTTCTTTTAGAAAAAAAAAACCTTTGAATTTGATTTATTCAGTATAGATATATGGAACATCGGGCTATATGCAAACACTGAAAATCACTTTCTTACACCTGAGGGCGTCGAATCCGAATCTGTTTCGGATACTTATACATAGAAGCAAAAAACACAAAGCAGAAGATTCTGCCATACGTATTACCGACACATCAGGTGCGTAGGTTTGAATAGCCAAAGCTGCCTTACACACATCTGACTGAACAAAAACGGCAAAAGGTTTAGCCATAAAAGCAACATCACTACTTTTAAGTTATTCTAACTAAGAAAAATATCTATTTAGTAACAATTATACACTTACATTTAATTATTTATATACCCAAAACCGTTAATTACGACTTCTGGGGCGGCTATTCAAGCACAGAAGTAGTCTTTTTTCAAGAACAGGATTCGTTCACCAGCTATATATATTTATTGATCAATCACTTATCAACAACGTTAGTTTTCATTTTTAACCCATAACAGAGATGAATAAAACCTCTACCTTACCAAGCGTGTTGTGCAAAACTCCGCAGGGAAGATTCAGGCAAGCGGCTTGTATCTTTGGACTACTTATAAGCCTGTGTACAGGCTGGGTGGTTCAGGTTCAGGCTCAAACACCTACGACACCTGCCGCCACCCAAACCAGAGTCATTACAGGTACCATCACTGATGCGGAGGGTTCTGCACTGGTGGGAGTAACTGTAGTAGCCAAGACCAGCAAAAAAAGCACCCTTACAGATGCCAAAGGGCAATTTAGTCTTCGGGTAACAGATGCAGACCGGATCGTAGTGCTTTCGTTTATCGGGATGGAAACCTATGAAGCTAAGATCCAAAATACTTCTATCATAAATGTGGCTCTCAAAGAAAGCAGCAATCAGTTACAGGATGTGGTAGTAAACGGATATTATAAAACAGATAAAAATACGTTTACAGGTGCGGCAACAACGATAACAGCCAAAGACATTGAAAGTATTAGCCAAACAAATATATTTTCAGTATTACAGGCCGTGGACCCTTCGTTCCGGGTGATTGAAGATAATGTGAGTGGAGGAGACCCCAATCGAACCCTGCAAATACAAGTACGAGGTGGAAGTAGCTTAAATAACCAAGTTCGGAATCAGTTCACAGGAGACCCCAACATGCCTACCTTTATTGTAGACGGTTTTGAAATGACACCCGAGAAAGTATTTGATCTAGACCCTACACGCATTGAAAGCATTGTACTCCTCAAAGATGCGTCTGCAACTGCTATGTATGGTTCACGTGCGGCCAATGGGGTAGTAGTAGTAGAACTCAAAAAACCGCAACCGGGCAAACTCAATGTTCAATATAATCTTCAAGCAATAGTGACAGCAGCGGATCTTAGTGATTATCATCTGACCAATGCCGCTCAAAAAATAGACGTCGAAAAAGCCGCTGGCCTGATTGTACCCTTGGATGATTTAGACAATACCCATATCAAAAATATGCACAAAGGATATGACACCTACTGGCTAAGTAAACCTTTACAGCGGGGGTATTCACTGGCACACTCGCTCAATATCGGTGGTGGTAATGAAAATTTTAGCTATGGATTTACCGTAAGTACCAATCCAAGTCGTGGTGTAATGATCGGTTCAGACCGCCGTCGGCATTCTTTAGGGAATACCCTCACCTATCGAACCAAAAAAATTAACATAACCAACACACTCAATTTTGACAATGTGGTAGGCAACAACTCACCCTATGGTGGTTTCTCTCAGTACGCCAAACTTAATCCTTACCACAGACCCACAGACGACAATGGCCAATATATACTTAAGTTTTGGGGTAACCACTATAACCCACTCTGGAATACGACCCTGCGTAATTTAGACCAGACTAGATATAGCTTATATACCAACTCTTTAGGCTTAATCTGGTTTATTCTACCCAATCTCACGTTTAATGGAGGAGGCGCCATAAATATAAGAAATGGAGCAGATGAAGAATTTTTATCTTCCCAACACACATCTTTTGATGACCCAGAGTCCTCTACAACATTTACCCAACGGGGTAGTTATAAAACGATAAACACCAAGGAAATACGTTGGGAAACCAGAGGAACACTCACCTTTACACAAACCTTTCGTAACCAGCATACAGTATCTAGCAATGTCGGCTTCCGATATAACTCTGTAAGAACCATTCAAAATGGCTTTAAAGCCATTGGATTTGTAACAGATGATTTATTTGACCCTTCGTTTGCGAATTCCTATGCTTTAGAAAAGCCTATTGGAAATAGCCGCATTACAAAAGATGGCAGTGTATTTGGCAATTTAAATTACTCCTTTGCTAACCGTTACTTTGCAGATATTACCTATAGTCGAGATGCGTCTTCTCTGTTTGGAAAAAATACACGTCTGTCTAATAACTTTTCGGCAGGCATAGGCTACAATTTGCATAAATCATTATTTGTTGAAAAGCTAAAACATATTAGCTTGTTTAGACTACGTGCTGCGTTTGGCCAAGTAGGTGGTCAAGGATTTGATCCCACCAACGCCCTCTATATATACAACTTCTACACTGCAGATTACTACAATTCGTATGCAGTAGGAGCCACGCTAACCTCTCTAGGTAACGAAGAACTAAAATGGCAAAGAAAAATCAATCTTAACTTGGGGGCAGATATAGGTTTTTTCCACAATCGGATAACTACTAGCATCAACTACTACAACGCCCTTACCAAAGATGCCGTTATTCCGATTACCATTGCGCCTTCGTTAGGATTTAGTACCTATACAGGCAACTTAGGACAACTCAGAAATACAGGTGTAGAGTTTAACTTTAGTGCGGCGCTTATTAAAAAACAAGATATACAACTTTCAGTAAGAGGCAATGGTAGCTATAACAGAAACATACTTCTCAAACTCTCAGATGCCTTAAAAGCAATTAATGATCAACAAGACGCAGAACTCAATGCAACAACGCCAACATCTGTTTCGCCCCGTTTTCGGTACATAGAAGGGCAGTCTCAGAATATGATTTGGGTAGTACGCTCATTGGGTATTGATCCAGCCAGTGGAAATGAGATTTTCCTCAATAAAAACAATGAAAAGACCTTTATATGGTCAGCAGCAGATCAAGTACCGTATGCGTCAAAGGATCCAGACTTGAATGGTACGTTGTCCCTGCAATTCCGCTACAAGATGTTTGAATTAAATACAATAATGGGATACTCATTGGGTGGCATGACATATAATACAACGCTTGTTGACCGGGTAGAAAATGCTGACTTACGATTCAATGTAGATGAACGTGTGTTCTCCCAACGTTGGCGTCAGCCTGGTGACAATGCTTTTTTCAAAAGCATCACAGACAAAACCCGTACCAAACCTACCTCTCGGTTTGTCCAACGCAATAACTTCTTAGAAATGACTAGTATCAATGTATCCTACATGGTACCTAGCCAACTGACCAAGCGACTGCTGCATATGCAATCACTTAAGTTCACGTTCTATATGCAAGATGTCTTCAGAGCGTCTACGATTGAAATGGAACGTGGTCTATCCTATCCATTTGCACAAACTTTCAATCTAGCCACCAGAGTCACTTTCTAACCTATCCTACTTATGAAACAAACATTCATTGTACTACTCTTGGCAGTTATGTTCTGCATGGGCAGTTGCCAAAGCTTATTTGAGGTAGAGCCTAAAACAGAAGTCTCAGAAGAAACGCTTTTTTCTCGTGATCTAGGATTTTACCGAGCATTAACAGGCGTTTATCTACAGGCAACAGAATCAAATAACTATGGCGGCACACTATCGTATGTTCTCCCAGATGTACTGGCTAATAACTATACTGTCGGCTCTTCTCCCACCTCATCTAATGCATTATTTGAACAATTTAACTATACCAGTGTCACAACAGAACGCCAGATAGCAGGTATATGGAGTCGTTTATATCAACTGATTGCAAACTGTAACAATATTCTCAAAAATCTTGACGGAAAACAGTCGCTGTTTCCATCTGGCAATTACGAGATTATGGTAGCAGAAACCCGTGCGATGCGAGCCATGCTTCATTTTGATTTGTTACGGTACTTTGGCCCAGTTCCTTCAGTTAACATGACTAAAATAGCAATTCCATATGTAGATCGCATCAGCAAAATACCTGTGCCACCCAGTACAACAGAAAATGTACTGAAACGCATTATTGAGGATTTAGAGATAGCTCAAAATCTATTAAAAGACCATGATCCACTATTTATAGATAGTCCACTATTGATTGCGAGTGAAGATCCAGCATTCGTAACTGCGAATGGCTTTCGCAGAGATCGAGGAACTCGGCTCAACTATTATAGTGTGACTGGCCTTTTAGCTAGGATATATTTGTATAGTGGAAATACCACAAAGGCCTATGAAAATGCCCGCATTATATTTGAAGAAATATATAATGTAGGCTTACTCACTGATTATCAGTGGTCAAGCACCATTCTCACAGGATTTAATATCAATGGCACAAAACTTCGCAACTACACAGGTGTTTATTTTAGTCAATCTGCTTATGAAAATAAACTACAAATAACCACTAGCCAGCAACAATTAATCTATGCCACACTGAATGACAAAAGAATTATAAAAAACTATGGTACTCGTGAAGGTGAGACAATATCCAATATACGAATCTTTAATGCTATAACTTGCTATGTAGTCATGCGTTCTACGGAAGCCTATTTGATTCTAGCTGAAACAGCCCCCACTACCGACGAAGCACTTTCTTATTTAAATATGATACGTACGTATTGTGGTGTACCTCCTCTTACAAATACTCCAGATTTAAATCTGGAGACAGAAATCAGAAACGAATACCGGCGCGAAACCTTAGGAGAAGGGCAGATGTTTACCTACCTGAAGCGTAAAAACCTAGCTACATTTCAAGGAGGCAATATAAAAACAATTCAAGGTATGACAAACGAAAAATACACCTTCCCTATTCCTGTTCAAGAACAAGAATTTAATGATTATACATCTGGTCAATAACTCTATACTATCCATGAAACCAATCATCTATCTATTACTGGCGTTGGGGGTACTTACCAGTTGTCAGACTAATACACTCACTCCTTTTGAAGAAGAAAAGTCTTCTATTTATTTCCGAGAGTTTAGCAAAAATGTATTTTTAATCAATCACTCCTTTGTATTTTTCAAGGGAGATACGGCAGTCTATAATATATCTATTAATATCACAGGAATGCCTGCCGCCAAAGACCGTACATTTAAATTAGTAGCAGATACAGCGTCAACAGCGAAAATAGCCATTGACTATGAAGCACTAAAAGAAACGTATACTATTCCGGCAGGTACCTATACGGTTAAAGTCCCTATTAAAATATATAGAAGTGCGGATACGAAAACAAAACAATTGAAACTCGTCCTAAAAATTGAAGAAAACAATGATTTCTCACTTATTAGAACAGCTTCACCTATTTTTTCGATTGTTTTTTCTGATTTTCTAACCAAACCAGTCAACTGGAGCGATTCCGATTATAGAGCCTATAGCCAAGTAAAACACCGAATTTTTCTGGACATAACCAAACGTACCGAGTATCCTACAGATGCGGAAGTCGCAGCACAGAATGCCTATTTTCGCTATGTAGTTCCACTAGAATTAAAAAATCATTTTGAGAAAATGTTCAACGATGGAAAACCTGTGTATGATGAAAATGGAGTCATGCTTAGAGCTTGGTAGTGTACACCTTCCAAGACTATTTGTCCCATAAGCACTATATCTATCTGCTCATATCTAGGAGCTAACAAAATAATTTATGTAGCCCATATCTTTAAACTTATATGAAAAAAATATCTTTTATTATATGCTTTTTGTCAGTATTATGGTCGAGTTGTGATAAGGATTTAGGAAATTATACATATCAAGATATTCATAGCGTATCTATATCAGACATAGAAAAAATATATACACGAACTCAGACAGATACCCTAAAAATCAGTCCTAAAATCACGCATTCTATACCTGAAAATGAATCTAATATAGCCTACCTATGGCTTCTCAGACGACCAGGAGTTACGAAAGCAGATACCGTAGGCATAACTAAAAACATTTCGCTCTTGCTTAATTTCCCTATCAATAATAATTATTCATTAGAATTCTTCGTAATCAATACTCGGTTAGGGATCTATGATAAAGCCGTAAGCGTCATAGATCTACGATCTTCATTAGGAGAGGGTCTTTTGGTCTTAAGCGAGAATGCTTCACATCATGCCATTCTCTCGTATATATATGAAACTGCTCCTAACAAGGTCATAGAAGACGTACAAAAAGACATCAATAAGACAAACGAACCCATAGGCTTGTATCCGAAACAGGTACACTACGTATTACCGTTTAGTGGCTTAAACTTCGTGAGCCCAGCGATGGTCAATGTATTTTGTCAGGATGAAAAAGGTGGGCTCCAGTTTAGCAGCAATGACCTAGTCAAAAGTGCCTCCTATACAGACATTTTCTATATACGACCGAACGTAATCAAGCCGCAAGGTTATACCCATACTAACTATCCAAACAGGGTCGGTACTGGACCTTCAAATTGGAGCAGCTATTTTACGTTAAGCCGAGAGTTTGTAAACAATAATGGTCAGGTACACGAACGCTACCCATTTAACCAGTTCATCAAACTGCAACCTGCCTATCTTAGCGATGACAAAGGGTATATAGCGGCAGATATCATACTAGGAGTCCCCGGGACAGACGCTGATGCACAGGTACTGGTATATGACCGTAAAAATAGACGTTTTCTTCAACGTAGCAATATATTCCCCTATCACAATCTATGGCCTGTATTTCTGGCGAGACTATCCACAGACCCAGCCACTCCTGCTCCATTCGACGCACATAATCTGCCAGAAGGCATGGAGCTTATCTTTGGTGATGTAGGATACAATACAGGTTCAACCACCACCGAAAGAGAATACTATACCATTTTCCAAAATACCATTGCTTCGAAATTCTATTTTCTAAAATTCCGAATCCAATATCTACCATCGCCTCATTTCAGAAGCAGATTTGTGGCCTTGGCTCAATATGAAATTCCTTTCTCATTCACTAGTCAAACTACGTTTGCTCAATCACCAATCACCCAAGCACTATATTATTCGGCTGCTAATGAAATACGGTTTTGGAATACGAACTTTGCTCTAACCAGCACCTCCAAATCTGAACTTGCCACTAGCATACCCGGCGAAACTATTACGGCCATGAAAGTAATACCTCTTTTTAAAACAGTACTAGATATTCGCACAAACAGACTCACTTATACGTTGGTGCGTAATCGGCTTTTTGTGGGCACTTCAGGTCCGGCTGTCGATGGCAAGCAGGGAAGTGTGTATGTGTATACGATAGATGGAAATAGTTCGTTAACACTTGAAACTTCTTACAAAAACATTGCCCATAAAATAGTAGATTTTGCCTGGAAATACTAAATCTATTATTACTTTGCATTTTCTGAGGGATGGATCATTCCATCCCTTTTATTTTGTTCATCTACTCAACCTAATTACCTCGATGAAACCAATCAAAAGCCTTCTTTTGCTGCTCTTTGCTCCGGCATTCGTATTTGCCCAAGGTACGTTTACCATCAAAGGCAAACTGGACACGAATCCTAAAAAACCGGCGATGATATATTTGACCTATGGCTCATCCAGCCAAAAATTTGTCAAAGACTCGGTAAAAACTACCAATGGAACCTTTGAATTTAAAGGACCACTCAAAAACATAGCCCAAGCCAACTTATCTATGCAATGGCTGGATGGCTCTGCTCCTGCCAAAAAGACCCTGAAAGATTATTTTAAATTTTATATAGACGAACAACCCGTTTCGGTGATCCTTAAGACAGATACTGCCGCCAACAGTACCCTGAAAGGCTCCTCCCTGACCGCAGATATGCAATCATATGATGCTATGAAAAAAGCATTTCAGGATAAGATGACTGCACTCCGCAATGGACTACCCGAGGCCAAGAAAAAAGCTGGCAATGACAGCCTGGCTATGCTAGCCTATACCCAATCAACGACCGAACTCCAGGAAGGACAGTTGCAGGCGACGCAAAAATTTATCTATCAACACCCTGCTTCGGTAGCCTCTGTGTTTGCTATTAACGAATGGAATATGTACAATGGATTTGATATAGATAGTACAAAAAAAATGTTTGCGTCCCTTACCCCTTCGGTCAAAAAGAGTTTAGCAGGTACTGTCTTGTCTGAACGGCTGGCAAAAATTGAAAAACGAAGCATCGGTCGGATAGCTCCACTGTTTACACAAAACGACGTAAACGACAAACCTGTGAAACTGGAAGACTTTAAAGGAAAATATGTACTGATTGACTTCTGGGCAAGCTGGTGTGGCCCTTGCCGTCGGGAAAATCCTGCGGTGGTAGCGGCCTATCAGAAATACAAAGACAAAAACTTCACCATTCTGGGGGTATCTCTGGATAGTGAGAAAGAAGCCTGGCTGAAAGCTATCGAAAAAGACCAGCTGACATGGAACCATGTATCAGACTTGAAAGGATGGAAAAACGAGGTAGCTGTACAATATGTGGTTGAAGGCATTCCACAAAACTTCCTACTTGATCCCACTGGAAAAATCATTGCCACTAACCTGCGCGGTGAAGACTTGGCCAAGAAATTGGAAGAGGCACTGAAAGGCCAGTCTAATTAAATAGACCTATAACTCCCCTCTGTACGGGCTGCCCTTGTGGCAGCCCTTTTTTGTATCTGAATCATTCAATCTTCATGCAACCGCACACAAACGTGCCACAATCAGACGTGATCGTCCGGGCAGTCGTGTAGGGCAAACGCTTGGGCGAAAGATTTTTCGACCCTACAATATACGATTGTTCAAACCATTGATTCATGTGCGGTGTAGGGGCGAATAAACATTCGCCCGGTGTCCAGCACCCGACCGTTTGGGAACCATCCGAACACAAAAGGAAGGCTTCGCTTGAAGCGACCACGTTGGGCAATCAGACGTGATCGTCCGGGCAGTCGGATGGGCAAACGACTGGGCGAAAGATTTTCAGCCCCTACAATACGTTGTCCAGGTTGTGATTCAAAATGTATCATAGATTTGAAATCTGACTATCAGCAGTTTATGTGTGTAATTATTCTTTTGTCCTCTCGCAGGGATCTTCGCACACAGACGACGGCCGTTGTATTTGCGCGAAGATCCCTGCGGGAAGACAAAAAAAAGGCGTTCAGACAGAAAAGAAGCTTTTTTACTCATTATACATTTTGAATCACAGCCAGGCATTCGTTTGCATACGCAAAAATCCCCTCTTGGCTAAGTAGGCGTTAGGAGGGGATTTTTCATGTAATAAAACGTATGTAAAAATGAAGTATTTACAGAACGTATTTGTTTGCCACGAAATAAATATAATCGTAAAACTTTGAAATAATATATTGAAAAATTAACTACAACGCTATTTTGGAGGCTTTTTTGCACCAATAGGCCCTCTTTGCTTGACTGGAAGCTAGGAAGTTTTGCATTTGTGATAAGTCTTTTTGCACAGGTGAAAACATGTACTTTTTTTGCCAAAAAGCTTGCTTAGAATGGAGTCGAGTAGTATCTTCGCAGAGTCATTTTACAATTGATTTTATATTTTAACCTTACTACAGCCTATGAACCGTTTTATGCTTTATTCTTCCTTTCTTTTCTAGCCTATAGACCTCCTACAGGTCAGGTATTTAGCTCAGTTTTTTGTTATTTTCTTCCCTTTTCTACTCTTAGATATAAAGGGAAAGTGATGGTACTACCTCCCACACAGGATGCATGTAGGGTTTGTGTGTATACGGTTATTTCTGTATACCTACTTAGTTATTTTTCTCGTAGAAAATCTATTCTTTATATATTCTTACCTGATTTTATCTGACAATCTACTTCCTTATGAAAAAACTTGTATTCTCCCTGCTTTGTCTGCTCACAGTGAGCCCTTTTGCCTCTGCCCAATGGACAACCACTGCCAATGGCATCCAATATTCGTCTGGTCTGGTTACCATCGGCAATAATGCCACCAATGGCTACAAACTTGATCTGGTCGGTCGCGGAAGACTTTGGTCGAACCCAGGCGGCTGGACGGCAGGACTTTCTTTTATGAATAGCAACAATACTGCCGAACGGGCCTTTGTTGGAATGGGTGATGATAACCATGTAGGTTTCTTTGGCTGGGGTCTGGGCAACTGGGGTTTTGTGATGAACGTCAACAATGGCAATGTCGGCATTGGCACCTCTGCCCCTGCCGCCAAGCTTCAGGTAGCAGGAACGATTGATGCCCAAGGATTTACCGTCAACGGGCAGCCCCTAGCAACAGGCTCAGGTGGGAGCTCACAATGGAGTAATGAAACAACCACTGGCATCATTTCCTATAATCCCAACAATGCCACTGCCAAGGTAGGTATCGGAACTAGTAATCCTGGAGGCTACACGCTGGCTGTGGCTGGAAAGATTGGTTCATGGGGGGAAGTTCGGGTACTGGCTCTGAATGCGGCCTTCCCTGATTATGTCATTGCCCCCGATTATAAACTACGTCCCCTCAGTGATGTAGCCACTTATATCCAGCAGCACAAACACCTGCCTGAAGTACCCTCCGCTGCTGAAGTGGCTGAAAAAGGATTAGGATTGTCTGAAATGCAACTGATCTCGATCAAGAAAATTGAGGAATTGACCTTGTATCTGATTGAGTTGCAGAAACAACTAGAGGCCGTTAAACAAAAGAATCAGACGTTAGAGCAACAGCTACAAGAGCTACAAAAACCCTGTAGGGTAGGCTGTCCAAAGTCTAGTAATCTTCTGTTATAATTCGAGTACTTTTGTTCTTCTAACTACTTGATTTTCAGATAAATGCTCCTTGTTCCATTGGGCTATATCTGCCATAGAAATACTTTCC
>JACCDR010178303.1_pt1 | contig 19546 bp, 18 predicted proteins | sample 7446431 | NCBI WGS metagenome assembly JACCDR01 (sample SAMN15323443, study PRJNA562643) | freshwater metagenome | isolation source: river surface water | place: USA:Blue River Watershed | collected 2017-08-17 | reverse complement strand
TTGCCATGAATCTCAACTTCAACACCGTGCTTGTAAATGGTTCTCGCCGGTGCAGCGGCGACTGTGGCGCCCACTTTCTTAGCTTGGGGCAAGGCCACCAAAGACTTCACGGGCAATGTTTTCAATGCATCCAACGCCACATGCGGGTAGTCTTTCAGCACTCGACGAACCAACTCAGCCACTTGTGGCGAGCCGCCTTGCAAGCTTGTCATCACCGCATTCAGCATGGCCGATTGCTTTTTCAACTGGTTGTTTTCGTCTTTCGCTTTTTGCAAGGCACCATCACTGCGACCCGCAGCCAAAATTTCAGCACGCAAAACCACCACGCGTGAATCAGCCATCACACGCGAAGTCATCAATTCAGCATGACGTTTTTGCTGCGGCGAAAAAACCAAACTCTCAAATACGAAGTACAGGGCCACGCCCAGCACCAACACAACCAGCAACTGCTCACGCGCGGACAGGGTATAAAACTTGTCTCGAATTCGGCCAAATGAAAAAAGTGAATCCATGTTTGCCTTCAATGCAGCTTAAATTTGATGCTTGGACCTTTAGGCGATGCTGCAGGCGCATCCTCCGTCAACATCTCTAAAGAAGAGAACCCAATGTTCATGGTTTGAAAAGCTTGATTGAGCTGCTCTGCGTACTGCATCACCGCACCCGTGGTGTATGCCGTGCCCGCCACGCTCATCGACTGCCCCGCATTCGTGATGTTGATGCCCTGAAGCCACACCCCCGACTGCGGGGTGCTAGCCAACATCTGAAGTGCGCTAGCATGGCCTACCAAACTGCCCACTTCGCCTTTTTGCACCAGTTGCATGAGTGCGTGATGCTCTTCCATGCTGCGGCGTATGCGTTCAGAGTCTTTGGCCAAAGTTTGCACATCTTCTAGCCCAGCGTCGCGGCGCTTTTGCTCTAGCTCGGCTTGCAGCGCCAACACTGTTTGCTGCACGTCCTCATTGGCCCGCGACAGCTTTTGCAAACTGAGTTCGGTCACCAAACCCCACAGCACCAGCACGGCGACCAAACCACTCAAGCCTCGCGTGGCTACCCACGCCATGCTTTGGTGTGCACGACGCCTGGTCAAAAGGTTGATGTGTTGTGTCATGGGTTACTCCTTCAGCCGCAAGGCCGCGCCCAAAGCGTTGAAATACAAAGCTTGCACTTCGGGCTGGTGCAAGTCAGAGCCTTCGGGCCATTCGAAGATGCTGTTCAAGTCCAAGGCATGCACCTGATTCAACAGGCGTGTTTGCAGTTTTTCAAGCAAGCCAATGTCACGTTGCGTGGGGGCAACAAAAATGCCATCAAAGGGCATGGAGGCTGCGTTGCGATGGACGAAATCGATCGAGCGCTGCACCTCAAGCGCTACACGGTCAAACTTTTGCAACTCTCTGGCTTCTGATGCGTCATCCTCTTTGATAAACAAAGACTCGCGGATGTAACGCTCCAAAAACAACTCACCCTTGTACGTCACTGTCAACTGCACGCCATTGGGTTCTGCGTAAATCAAACACACGGCCGCATCTTGCGCCTTGATAGCGGCAGAAATATTGCGCTGACCCGTCTCGCGAATATCTAGCACACTCACAGGCATGCGTGCACGCTCAAACAAGTCTGCACGCTGATTCATCACCTCACGCCTGGCTGCAATCACATACATCTGCGCCGTGCGATTGGCATTGATAGTCGGGGTTTGAGGCACTTCCATCCACGACAAATTGGCATCTGCCGCTGGGTAATCCAGCAACGGCGTCAACGACCAACGCAAGCTGCTTTCCATTTCTTCGGGTCGCACGGCAGCTTTGTCGACCAAGAACATTTGGTAATCCTTGCGCGACAAGACATGGATCAGTGGATGGCCATGACCGTGCATTAGCTTGTCCATTTGCGCCAAGCTGGCTTGGTCCAGACTCACACCAGGTATGGCCGCATGCTTGACGACCACGGCACGCTCATCAAACGTGCGAGGCGACTTCACACTGACGCCATACATGCCACCATGACAGTCCAAAGCGGTCCAGCCATCGGGGCTATTTGACCAAAGCCATTTGAATGACATCAATTGAAATCCATCCTAAATTTGCCAACGATTGTTGAAGTCTAGGTTGCCTCGCCCCTCTCGTGTAGACCGAAAGCGTGGAAATTCACCAAATACGCGAGTCTCTTGACAATTGTCAAGCTGGCTTAATTTCGCACTTTCATTCATCAGAACTTGCACAAATAATCAGCCGTGTCTTTTTAAAAACTCGGAGTTAATTGCATGAAAAACTTGAACAACACATTCAAACGCGCCAAACAAGCTGGTTTCACCTTGATTGAATTGATCGTGGTCATTGTGATCATCGGTATCTTGGCCGTCATCGCCATTCCTCAGTTCACAGGCCTGACCACCAAAGCTGACCAAGCCGCCCTGCAAGCCGTCGCTGCCAACCTGAGCAGCGGTGCTGCCGCTGCGTTTGGAACCAACCAAACCCCATTGGATTGCACCAACGCAGATTTGGGAACTTTGGTCACGCCTAACTTGAATGCCACCGACTATCCGATCACCGGCACAAAGCCCAATTGCACCGTCACACACAAAGGATTGACAGCCACCTTCACGCTGCCAAACTAATCTGAACCATGAAACCTGTTGCACGCTTCGGTCGTCAAACACCACAGTGCGCTGCGGCAGGTTTCACGCTGATCGAGATGGTGGTGGTGTTGGTGATGATTGGCATATTGGCTGCTGTTTCAGCCCCTCGCTTCGTCAGCATGTCAGCTGCCACGCTCGATTCACAAACCAAAACCTTCGCCTCTGATTTGCGCCGAGTGCAGCTCTTGGCCAGCGTCAAAGGTGTCAGCCTGTGCGTACAAGCCAGCGGCACACATTACAGCGTGGTGCCATGCGCTCAGCCCAGTGTTCCCTTCATCGACCCAGCCACAGGCCAAGCCTTTGCGGGTGATTTTAAAAATGGTGTGTCATTGACCAACGCAGCCATCGTGCCGCCGCTTGAGTTCAACAGCTTAGGTAAGCCCAACCACGCCACACGCTTCATCGTGTCGGCCAACACATCTTCTTATTGGGTGGACGTTGCCGAATTGACCGGCTATGTGTCCATCACCGCGATGCCATGAAACCCAACACACCTCACCATGGCGAACAAGGCTTCACACTCATTGAGCTGGTGGTGGTGGTGGTGTTGCTGAGCATCACAGCCGCGGCCATCATTCAGTTAAATGCCGGTTTGTATAAAAGTGGCAACAGCATGCGTGACCTACAAAGCGACACACAGCTGCTACAAGCCTGCGCCGAGCACGTTCTAGCAACACGCCGCCTGACGGGTTTTGACGACACACCCGATTACGACACAGCCTGTGAAGCGTTGGCTGTGGCCACCAAAGCCGACAACAACAACTTTGACGTCACCACCACCCCCAACTACACCGGCAACAGCTGCCCTGTGGGCGCCACATGCCAATGGGTAGATATCAAAGTTAACAGCACAGTGGGCACTCTTGGTCCGATGACATTGCAGTTGATGAAGTATTGACATGCACACCACCCCTCGCCCCAACAGCCAAAGCGGTGTCACCTTGCTGGAGATGGTGCTGGTCATCATTTTGCTGGGGGTGTTGTCGGTGGTCAGCTTGAACATGATCTCTGACAGCTACACCACCACACGCATCATCAACAGCAGCAATGCCAACACCAGCACCGCCAGATATGCCATGGAGCGCCTAAGTCGCGAGATGCGGCAAGTGGCTTTTGACAGCAATACCAAACTCATCTTGGTCAACAGTGCGTCGGCCACTGAGATGAGCTTCACCAAGTCAGAGCCCACACTCAACGCGTTGGTGACGATTCGACTCAACGGCCAGTCGCTGATGCTCAGCTATCCAACACCGAGTACCGAGTCTGTGCTGGCCGAGCATGTGACTGATTTTTCATTGCAGTACTTTGATGCGGGCATGGGTGCGTCGCCCAGTTTGAGTCAAATTCGGTTTGTGCAGATCAATTTGACGATCTCAGCGCCTGCCACCCCCGCCGTCGAACTCCATTCAGTGGTCGCACTCAGGAACGGATGATGCATCGACTCAACACCAAGCCCCGCGTCAATCGCCAAGGTGGATTCGTGTCCATCGCTGCGGTTGTGTTTGTCATTTTGTGTGTGTTCTTCATCCTCACGCAGACGCTGGGCATGCTGGGCAACAAAAGTATCGACTCGGTGCAATACCTGCACGGCATGAAAGCGCTTTACAACGCTGAGAGCGGCTTAGAACGCGCACTCGGCTCGATATCAAACGCCATTGCTGCCGATGACTCGCAATTGGACACCGCCTGCGCTGCGGCTAGGCTGGACAACAGTGGCAGCACCAACCCAATTGCCTTTGCCGGCGGCAGCTTTCAATACGACAGCAACATCACACCCACCCCACCCGTCGGTATCTGCGGCATTCGTGTGATTGGCAAGTTTGGACAAGCCCAACGCACGTTGCAGTCCTTGGTCAATATGTCATCCGAAATTGGCACAGCAGGTTTTGGCCACAGCATCATGATGCGACTTCAGAACAACGCCAACGTGCCGGGCGTGGCGGTGTTTAACTTGGCATGGCGCAGACATGGCAGCACCGGCTACAGCACATCTGGCGGTCAGGTTGATGCCAGTGCCTGCACGCTGCCCTCATGTGGCCTGCAGTGGAACATCGAATCCAGCAGTGGTATTCCCAGCGTGGGCACTTTGGGCACAGCCGTAGGGATTGGTGCCACTTCTGGCGTTGATGTGGTTCAAACCCTCACCCAGGACAGCAACTATTCAGAGGTGGGCATGGTCATGCCGGGGCTGGTAGCCCAGCCCGTCATCAAAGGCCATTTTGCGGACGACAAACGCACAGCCAACACCGCCAACCAAAGCATCACCACGGGTGACACACCTAGTGGCGAAGCCAACGGATGGTGCAACGCGGCGGATACTTTGGTGTTTGGTGTGTCAGGGCGTGGCAACGACGATGTGACGGGTGCCTTCTCGTCTGTGGTGTTCAACAGCGCGGGCAGTCCGGCGCAGCCCATTCCATTAACATGGATTGCACATTTCCCCAACACCGATGGCACCACACCTGGTGTGTTTGGCGATGTGTTCTCGGAAATTTGGTACACCTACAACCCGTATGTGCTGCTGACGGGCGCCACCTCGTCGGGCACCACCATCACCGTACCAACAGCGGTCACGCTCAAAGCAGGCACGATTTTGAAGGTCTACAGCGGCACTGGCACTTTGGCGGGCAACACCAAAGTTGCGGCAGATGTGACAAACCAAACCCAGTTTCAAGTCACAGCAGCGCCGACCACAGCGCTGAACAACGCCACACTGTGTGGTGGCATTTGCGCACTGTTCAACAACCCCGCCTCTGCCAGCTCATCCACCACCTTTGCACTGACGCGCGCCACCAATGCGGCGCAGCAATGGGCAGGTGGATTTATATGTTTGAGCGGTGTCGACCCCACCAAGGTTCGCCGCATCGCACGGTCGAGCGCCAGGATAAGCCAGTGGAACGAGATTGCTTCTGACTGATGACTGAAAACAAAACAGAAAGTATTTCTATGCAAACACATATCAATCAAATGCTAGGCGAAGAACTTGTCGCCAAAGGCTATCTGACCGCTAAGAAACTGGCAGAAGCACTCAGTGAACAAGAGCGCACAGGGCGCAAGCTGGGCCAAATTTTGCTTGACAACAACTATGTGACCGAAGAACAAATTGCACGTGTGTTGGCCTCGCAACAGGGCCTGCCCTACATTGACCTCAAGCACTACAACGTCAATCTGGATACGGTGACCAAGCTGGATGAAATGCAGTCTCGCAAATACCGTGCGGTGGTGTTGGAGGATCGAAAAACAACCTATTTGGTAGCGGTCTCTGACCCTTACAACTTGTCGGCACAAGATGCGCTGTCTGCGCGCTTGCACCGTCCCCTTGAAATTGCTGTTGTCACCAATGAACAACTCAACACCTTGATTGAACAGGTTTACAGCAAAGATGAACAGCTCACCGCTTTTGCGCGGGCGGTTGAATCAGATGTTGACAGTGAAAGCAACATCATCAACTTGAACCAAATCAGCGCCACGGTGGATGATGCCGATGCACCCGTGGTGCGACTGCTGCAAACCATTTTCCGAGATGCCACGCAGCTACGCGCCTCAGACATTCACATTGAGCCACAAGACAAACAACTGGTCGTGCGCTACCGCATTGACGGTGTGTTGCACACCCAAGTAGAGGCCGACTTAAAAGTGGCCCCACCGTTGGTGGTCAAACTCAAGCTGATGGCGGGCTTGGACATTGCTGAGAAACGTTTGCCACAGGACGGCCGTATTTCCATTCGCACCGAAGCCAAACAGCTCGACATTCGCATGTCGACCATGCCCACCCAATATGGCGAATCTGTGGTGCTGCGAATTTTGGTGCAAAGCCAAGGCATGAAAGACCTCAAGGCCTTGGGCATGCCCGAGGCCTTGTTTCAGAAATTCACCCAGGCCATCGCGGCCCCCAGCGGCATCGTGCTTGCAACGGGCCCCACAGGCAGTGGCAAGACCACCACGCTTTATGGCGCGCTCTCTCGCTTGAACAGCACAGAAGTCAAAATTCTCACCTGTGAAGACCCCGTCGAATACCGCATAGGCGGCATTAACCAAGTGCAGGTGAATGAAAAGATTGGTCTGACGTTTCCGCGTGTGTTGCGTTCGTTCTTGCGTCAAGATCCAGACATTTTGTTGGTGGGTGAAATTCGCGACAACGAAACAGCCGAAATTGCCACCCGCGCAGCCATGACCGGCCACTTGGTTTTGTCCACCCTGCACACCAACGATGCAGTAAGCACACCTTCACGTTTGATGGACATGGGCGTACCCGGCTTCATGATTGCCACCACCCTGCGTGCGGTGCTGTCGCAGCGCCTATTGCGGTTGGTGTGCACGGAATGCGCCCAACCACATGAACTGACACCAGAAGAAACCGAATGGGTGAAACGCTATTTCGGCGAAGTGCCCCCCGGTGCCACGCTCAAGAGTGGCAAGGGTTGCTCGGCCTGCAATGGCTCGGGTTACCACGGCCGGATAGGTATTTTCGAATTGCTCGAGATGACGCCCGAGCTGGCTATGGCACTGCACAAAGAAGACCCCATTGTGTTTGAGGCGGTAGCCCGCAAGCAAATTGGAAAAGACAGCATCATGCATCACGGCTTTGACTTGGTGTTCCAAGGGCTGACGACGGTGACCGAAGTCACCAAAAATGCATTGATGCCCGAATAACGCGTGCGCGCGAGAAAGCCAAGGTTGCCTCATGGAAGTCTATGAATACAAAGGACGCAACAAACGCGGAGACGTGATGCAAGGCACCGTCGAAGCGCCCAATGCAGAGGGCGTTGTGAATTGGATGACCTCGGCGGGCATCTCCCCTATCCATGTGCAATTGAAAGAAGATCCGCTCAAAGACCAGCCGGGATGGATTCGTGCACTGCAAGGTGCGAAAAAGCTCAATGACAACGACCTGCTGCTGCTGACACGCCAAATGGGGACCCTGATGAAAGCCGGCGTCCCCATGATTCAAGCGGTCAATGGTTTAAAAACCAGCAGTCGTAATCCGTCCATGACCAAGCTGCTGAGGTCTTTGCATGCCTCGTTAGACAAAGGCTCTGAGCTGAGCGCAGCCATGTCGAGGCATCCTGATTTCTTTGACGACTACTACATCAACATGGTGCGTGTGGGCGAAAGCTCTGGCAAGCTGGACGAAGTGTTTACTCGGCTCTTTACACAGCTTGATTTCGATCGTCGCATGCGACAAAAAATCAAAGCTGTTCTGCGTTACCCCTCGTTTGTGCTGACGGCCATCATGGCGGCCATGTTCATCATGACCATGTATGTGATTCCTTCGTTCACGCAGGTCTACAGCGGCATGAACATTGAGCTGCCAGGAGTGACCTTGTTTTTAATCTCTCTGTCTAGCTTTGCGACGAAGAACTGGATGTTCATCCTGACGGTCTTGGCGCTTGTTGTGTTGGGCATACGCTATTACTTATCGACGCCCGAAGGTAGCTACAACTGGGACAAGTACAAACTGCACATTCCTGTCATTGGCGCTGTATTAACCAAAGCGACCACAGCTCGTTTTTGTCGCAGCTTTGAAACAGCCATGAAAAGCGGCGTACCCATCGTGACTGCGTTCACGCTGGTGTCACGCGTGGTGGACAACACGTTTTACCGCGAGCGTATTTTGCTGATGCGTGAAGGCGTGTCGCACGGCGACAGTTTGTTGCGCTGCTTTTTGTCGTCAGGCCTCTTCACGCCTATGGAGCTGCAAATGATTTCGGTCGGGGAAGAAACGGGCGATATAGAAGGCATGGTTCAACAGCTCGCCACGCTTTACCAAGAAGAGGTGGAATACGAGGCGGGTCAGCTGACGGAGACGTTAGAGCCCATCTTGTTGGTTTTCATGGCCGGATTGGTTTCGCTGCTGCTGCTGGGTATCTTCATGCCCATGTGGAGCATGACCCAAATGATTCGATGAATCGGGCGTTCAAATTTACTAAAAAGTGAGGTAATGTTTTGAATTCATTACAAACGCCCCCCCCTGAAGCGCCTGTGCCGAATCGGCCGTACAGCCAAGACAATGCCAGTCTGGACAAAGAAAGTTTCTTGGTCTCCACGCTTGCACAAACTGCAGATTGGCGCTTGCCGCTGTGGGTTATCGGCATTTCAACCGCACTGTTCTTCCTGCTTTTGCCATTTGCACAAGAGCAGCTGGCAACCATGCCGGCCTTCATCGCGGGTTATCAATCGGCACTGATCATCATTGATCTCATCACCGCCGTGTTGCTGTTTGCCCAGTTCAACATTTTGGGTTTGTGGGCCTTGCTGCCTTTGGCGATTGCCTATCTGTTCTCAGCATGCATGGCCATTGTCCATGCCATGAGTTTTCCTGGCTTATTTGCGCCTACTGGCCTATTGGGTGCGACGCCACAAACCACGGCATGGATGTATATGTTTTGGCATGCGGGTTTTCCAATCATGGTGATTGTTTACGCGCGCATGAAATCGAGCGCTCAGGTAGATTTGGAAAGCAAATGGCGCGGCTTACCTGGCGCACTGCTGTCCACCATGGCTGTGTTTATCGCTGTCGTTGGCTTCACTTGGCTCACCACCGTTGGGGCATCTGAATTGCCGACCATCATGTCAGGCAACCGATACACCACCATCATGCTGGCGGTGGTCACCACGGTTTGCGCATTAAGTGCCATTGCGCTGGGGGTACTTTGGTATGCAAAGCCACACACCCTGCTGGATTTGTGGCTGATGGTCGTTTGTGTGACGTGGGTCTATGACATCGGTTTGGCCGCTGTGTTCAACCATGGCCGCTACGACCTGGGCTTTTATGCGGGTCGCCTCTATGGGCTTTTGGCTGCGGCATTTGTACTGATTGTCTTATTGGTTGAGAACACCAAGCTGTACGCCGAGTTGGTCATCTCTCATCTACGCGACAAAGACACCAACGCAGAGTTGCAACGTTTGTATAACAACTCCAACGAACTCGACAAAATCAAAACTCGATTTTTTGCCAACATGAGTCATGAAATTCGCACGCCCATGAATGCGATTCTTGGCTTGACTTACCTTTTAAAGCGAAACAACCCCACGCCAGAACAAGGTGAGCGATTGGACAAAATTGCGGTCGCAAGTCGGCACCTGCTGTCCATCATCAATGACATTTTGGATTTTTCAAAAATCGAAAGCGGCACATTTACTTTAGAAAAAATGAGCTTCCCTGTCAGTGCCGTGCTAGATCACACACGCTCACTGCTAGAAGATGCAGCAAAAGCCAAGGGGTTAAGCATCCATGTGGATTACAACGATGCACCCCACTGGCTGATTGGTGATCAAACCCGACTGCGTCAAGCCCTGTTGAACTACGCCAGCAATGCGCTGAAATTTACCGACCACGGCAGTATTTCGCTGCGCTGCAGACAGGTTGAAAATCAAGCAGATGGGACAGACATACTGATTCGCTTCGAAGTTCAAGACACTGGCATTGGCATTGAAGCCAGCAAAATTCCAGAACTGTTCAAGGCCTTCAAACAAGTGGATGCATCCACCACGCGGAAGTATGGCGGCACGGGTCTGGGTCTGGCCATCACACAGCGATTGGCTGAAATGATGGGCGGCCAAGTTGGCGTTGAAAGCGAACCAGGAAAAGGCAGCTTGTTTTGGTTTACTGCTCGACTTCAAAAGGGTGAACAAGTCATCGTTGAGAGCTCTGGGAATGCGGAACAGGAAATTCGCGATCATCATGTCGGTGCACGCATCTTGCTGGTCGAAGACGATCCGATTAACCAAGAGGTGGCAAAAGTTTTGCTGATCGAAGCGGGCCTCAGCGTTGACATTGCAGGCGATGGGCAACAAGCCATTGAAAAAATCAAGACCCATCCATACGACTTAGTTTTGATGGACATTCAGATGCCCATCATGGATGGCATTGAGGCTACGAAAATCATTCGTCAAATGCCTGATAAGAAAGAGTTGCCCATCTTGGCGTTGACGGCAAACATTTTTGAAGAGTACCGCCATCGGTGCACTGAAGCTGGAATGAGTGACTTCATTGCCAAGCCAGTCGACCCCATCGCCTTGTTTGCCACACTGTTGAAGTGGTTGCCAGAAACTTCAAATATCTCACCTGCAGTTTTTCAAACCATTCCAGCCCCCGCATCCACAAGCAGCATTTCAGATACCGAGCTGTATGCGAATCTCATTGACATCACGGGCTTGGACATCAACCGTGGTCTTGCCAGTGTGCGCGGCAAACTTGAAAAGTACTGGCCTTTGCTGAAAGAGTTTGTGCAACGACATTCAGACGACATGATCACCTTGAAAAAACTGCTAGACCAGCATTTGATTGAGGAACCCAATCGCATCGCACACACCTTAAAGGGGTCAGCAGGCACATTGGGTTTGGTGCAAATTCAAACGGCTGCAGCCAGACTGGAAGCAGCTTTGAGCACTGGTGAAACGGAGGTTACCCACCTGATTGATGAAATCACAGAGTCTCAAAAACTCTTAGCCTATCAAGTTGGAAAAATCAATCTCGCAGCCGATAACAAAACCGTCGACTGCGACATAGAACAAGCCCATCGCATCTTGGCCGAGCTGACACCATTGCTGCAATTGGGAGACTTCAAGGCCAACCAAGCGATCAAGGAAAACCTGCCCTTGCTGCGTGCGAGTCTTGATAAAGTTCAAATGAGCTATCTGGAGAGTTCGATCAACAATTACGACTACCCCAGAGCACTTCAAGTGGTGCAAGAGTTACGCGCTAAAGAAGCATTTAATTCACCATGCCAGGATTGAATCCTATGGATATTTCGAAACCCAACGCACAGCAACATGTCATCATGGTGGTGGACGACAACCCCGACAACTTGAACGTTGTGGCTGACCTTTTATCGGCCCATTACAGCATTCGCGCTGTGCCCTCTGGCTACAGGGCCTTAGAGTTGCTCGAGCAAAACAGCCTTCCCGATTTGATTTTGTTGGACGTCATGATGCCAGGCATGGATGGCTATCAGGTGCTCAAGCGAATCAAAGACATGCCTGCGGCACGCGACATTCCCATCATATTTTTGACCGCACTTGACTCGACGCGCGATGAAGAAATGGGTCTGGATGCCGGCGCGGTGGACTACATCACAAAACCCATACGCCCTAGCATCTTGATGGCGCGGGTGAAGACCCACCTTGAACTGAAAGAAGTGAGAGACCATCTCAACAAACAAAACGATGATCTAGAAGGTGAAGTCACGCGACGGATGGCTGAGAACGAACAAATCAAGAACGTGGGAATCCGTGCACTTGCACGCTTGGCCGAAACGAGAGACAAAGAAACGGGTCGCCACATTTTGAGAACCTCTTTGTATGTCAGAACGCTGGCAAAAATTTTGCAAAAGATGCCCATGTTTCAGCTGGAATTAACAGACAAAGCGATTGATCTGATCGCCAACTCCACGCCTTTGCATGACATCGGCAAAGTAGGTATTCCAGACCATATTTTGCAAAAGCCCGGCAAGCTCACGGATGAAGAGTGGGACATCATGAAAACGCACGCAGAGCTGGGTGCACGCGCCATAGAGATGGCAGAGAAGGACTCCGAAACATCGCTGAGCTTTTTTCAAGTTGGCAAAGACATTGCGCACTGGCATCACGAAAAGTGGGATGGATCGGGCTATCCAGACGGTTTGAAATGGAACGAAATTCCGCTCTCAGCCAAGCTGATGGCCATTGCCGATGTGTTCGATGCCTTGGTCAGTGCGCGTGTCTACAAAGAAGCTTTTGGGTTTGACAAGGCGAAAGAGATCATGACTGCGGGTCGCGGCAACCACTTTGATCCAGTGTTGCTGGATGCATTTCTAGCGCACTACGATGAGTTTGTGGCCATTGCCACGCATTACCGTGAAGACAACTCAGCCGTGTAAAGCTCGTTTTGAACACACCACTGCGAATTGCATCAATGGCTTTGAACTTTGCACCACTTTGAAATAACTTGCCTCATGAAACGCACGTCCATGGAAACCTCAATCAAGTTGCTCGGCTGCGTGCCCAGCACTTTGTTGATTCCATTGGCTGCACGATCACAAGGCGCACGTTTATTTCCACAGCTTGACCCACATGACATGTATGCCAGACCTGTGCTTGAGGCGCTACACACCAATGTGAATCGCTATCTTGGTGATTGGGCCACCGTGCTGAATGTGTTGTGGCGAACCGAAATTATCAAAACAACTGGACAACATTTCTTTGAACAGCACCCACGCAGCTGCGGCGTGAACTTGGGCTCAGGTTTGTCTAACTACTTTCAATGGTTTGACAATGGCACCAACCATTGGATGGATGCTGATTTGGCCGAGGTGATCAGTTTGCGCCAACGATGCTCGCTGATGCTGCAACCCCATTGCCAAGACAAAACCATCAACATCACACAGCCCGGCTGGTGGAAACGCCTAGGCTTACCCGTGGGCAAGCACGCGAAACCCGTATTTTTGATTTGCGAAGGTGTGCTGATGTATCTCACGCCCGAGCAAGTACATGCCGTGCTTGAAGAAGTGGGCGAACACGCGCCGCCTGGCTCGGAGATTATTTTCGACGTCATGTCCCCCATCGGCGTTGGACACGCGGCATTTCACCCGAGTGTGGGCGACACTGGTGCCGAGTTCACTTGGGGTGGAAACAATGCAGAACAAATAGCCACAGCACACCCCAGATTGAAAGTTTTGTCACAACGCAGCGTTTGCGAAGCTTATGGCTTGGCCTGCTGCATGACCGAGCTTTTTCTAACACCTTTCACAGGTGGCCCCATGTATGGTTTGGTCCATCTTGGGCTACGCAACTAAACGAGGATGATTTTGAAACACACTGCCCCACCGCTCCCCACGCTTGATGAATTGGTGCACGCTGAGCTGGCCAAAGTGTCTCTGGGTCTGTCACCCATTTCATTGGCCTTGGCCTATGCAGATTGGGCCATGCACCTGAGTGTCTCGCCCGGCAAGCAATTCGCGTTGATGCAACTGGCGACCAAGCTCTACCAAGATACGCTGTCTCAGCAGGTCAACACCGATGCGCAAGCCTCTCCTCATGCCAAGGACACACGCTTTGAAAACAAAGCATGGTCCAACTGGCCTTACAAACTTCTGAAAGACAACTACCAAGCCAACGAAGCTTGGTGGAAAGAGTCGACGCAAATCACAGGTGTTTCAAAACATCATGCGCACTTGATGCAATTTTTTACACGTCAGTGGTTAGATGCCATGTCGCCCTCCAACTGGGCGCTAAGCAACCCCGAAGTTCTCGAAAACATCAAGGCCACTGGTGGACAAAGCTTGCTCAAAGGGATGCAGCAATACGCAGAAGATTTGCAAAAAATGTCAGCCCAACAACTCAAGGCCGCGTCTGATGCATCACATCCACCCGCCTTTAAAGTGGGCAAAGACGTGGCGATAACGCCGGGCAAAGTGGTTTACAAAAACCAGTTGATTGAGCTGATTCAATACACCCCCACAACCAGCAAGGTGCATCCAGAGCCGTTGTTGATCGTGCCGTCTTGCATCATGAAGTACTACATCTTGGACTTGTCGCCACACAACTCGATGGTCAAGTATTTGGTGAGCGAAGGCTTCACGGTGTTCATGGTGTCTTGGCGCAATCCAGACAGCAAAGACCGCGATGTAGGCATGCACGATTACATTCAATTGGGTTTGCTAGATGCGATCGCGGCCGTAAAGTCCATGTCGACATCGCCCCAATTACACGCCATGGGCTATTGCTTGGGCGGAACGTTCTTGTCTATCGCAGCGGCAGTGTTGGGACGCCAGAAAAACAAATCGCCACTGGCAAGCGTGACCTTGCTAGCAGCGCAAACCGATTTTTCTGAGCCCGGTGAACTGGGGGTGTTCATTGATGACGACCAACTACTCACGCTGCGCGAAGAAATGGCAAAAACTGGCTATTTATCCGGCAAACAAATGGCGGGGTCATTCCAGTTTTTGAACTCGCGCGATTTGATTTGGTCACGTAGCACACAGCGCTACTTGCTTGGTCGCGAAGAGGTTGGCAACGACATGCTGAGCTGGAACAAAGACACGACACGCTTGCCTGCGCGTATGCACACAGAATATCTAGACTCCTTGTTTCTCAACAATTCTCTGAGCGAAGGCCATTACCGCTTTGACGGAAAAGCGGTTGATTTAATGGATATTGCACAGCCCTTGATGGTGGTGGGCACCGTGCGCGACCATATCTCGCCTTGGAAATCTGTCTACAAAATTCATGCAAAAACAAACACAAACACCACCTTCATATTAGCGTCGGGGGGGCATAACGCTGGCATCATTTCTGAACCAGGTCACCCGCACCGCAGCTATCAGATTGACAGCGTACCCAAAAACCATGATTGGATAGACCCAGAACAATGGCTCGCTCAGGCGGACGAAGTGGAGGGTTCTTGGTGGCCTGCATGGAGCCGATGGCTCGCGCACCACAGCAATAGCCCCGTCAAAGCAAAAGAAATTGCCAATGGCGAATCTTTGCAAAATGCACCAGGCAAATATGTACTGACTCGGTACAACGACTAATGCCTGGTGTGTGTCAGCTTGCCAGGCCGGCTCGCTGCTTCAACGCATCGGTATTCAAAATGCGAAGGTGTCGAAGTTTGACCTCAACGATTTCGTCCTCCACGAACTTTGCAAGTGTTCGACTGACAGTTTCGATCTTCATGCCAAGATAGCTGCCAATGTCCTCACGCGTCATGCGTAAAACTAATTCAGTTGAAGAGAAGCCGCGCACGTGTAGGCGTTGCACAAGATTTAACAAGAAAGTAGCTAAGCGCTCCTCGGCGCGCATGCTGCCCAACAAATGCATCACAGTGTGGTCACGCACAATCTCACGACTCATAATTTTGTGCACATGATGCTGCAAACCTGTGATTTCTCGGGACAAATCTTCAATACGGTCAAAGTCCATCACGCAGACCTCGGCATCTTCAAGCGCGATCGCATCGCACGTATGGTGGTCATTCACAATGCCATCAAGCCCCATAATTTCACCCGCCATTTGAAAGCCCGTCACTTGCTCGCGGCCATCAGGTGAAACAAAGCTGGTTTTAAAGAATCCACTGCGAATGGCATACAGGGCTTTAAATTTTTCGCCATATTGAAACAAGTTGTCGCCACGAACAACTTTGCGACGGGATGACACGACCTCTTCAACTCGCGTCATATCTGCAGGGCTTAGGCCAACAGGCATGCACAACTCTCGCAAGTTGCAGTTTGCACAAGCCACCTTCAGGTGATTTGCATGAGTTCTTGCATCCATCGAAACCTCCTCAATTTAATTATTTTTTACAGAATAATTAAGTTAATGTTCACGGAACTTACAAAAACTACATTACCACGAAAATTGTCTAATACATAAAAATCAAGATGACTTAGTTAAATTTATCAATGACATAGCAATCGCCGAGCTCATACTCACGGCATTACTTTCATGACGTATACAGTCTGTGCTCCAAATTTGTGAAATGCCAGCGTTTTCAAGTACGTTCAAGGCATCGCCTGCGAATAATGCATGTGTGACAGCAACGTCGACACTCGCAGCGCCTGCAGCAAGCAGCAGTTGCGCAGCCCGCGCCAAGGTCTGACCACTGCTAGCCACATCATCCAAAAGCACCACGGCACGCCCTTTCACAGGTATGGGCGGTAAGGTAATTTCAACGTCATGGTCGCCATGGCGAATTTTTTCGCACACGCCAAATTCCAAGCCATACTTTTGAGCTGCTGCTGCAACCCATTGCGCAGATTCAGCATCGGGCCCAATGAGCAAGGGATGTAGATGTTGTTGCGCAATCAAATCACCCAATAACGGAGCTCCACTAAGCACCACCGTGGTGGCCGTCGGCAAAGCTTCATCAAGTGAGGTGATGCGATGCAAATGGGGATCTACTGTGATCAAGGCATCAAACAACGAATCTAAAAAAGAACCGACGACACGCTGACTGACCACTTCACCTGGTTGAAACGCGATGTCTTGCCGCATGTAGGCTAAGTAAGGCGCAACCAGTGTCAAATGCTGCGCACCCAATTGACGAGCGCAATTGGCAGTCAACAGGAGCTCAACCAATTTCTCATTTGGATCCACCAGACTGCGCAAAATGACCACATCACTGGGTAATTCTTGAGGCAGGCGAAGCTTAAGCTCCCCATCAGGAAAGCGATGACGACGAATGAGTTGAGGGGTCAAACTCGCATCGTGAGCCAGCTTGATCGCAAATTGCGCTTCGTCTTCAAAGTAAAGCAAACAAGCATCAGAAGACATTAAAACTCCACAAAAACGTGAGGCAGTTCACTTGCATTACCCAAGGTGTAGCCGCTTAATTTTTGAGTAGCTTGTCTTGCAAACTCAAGATCCGAGGCGAACTCGGCATAGACGCGATAAAGCACATCGCCCACACGAACCGCATCACCCAGCTTACGCATGAGGTCAACGCCTGCTGTCTCAACTTTGGGCGCCCCAGCATATCGGGCGACTCGTGCAATATGAAAATTATCAATGCCCGTCACCACCCCGTCCGAATCGGCAAGAACTTCAAACGTCAATGCGCCCAGTCGTGGCTGGTTGTGGTTAAAAGATCGAGTGCCTTGGGCTTTTAAAATCGCGTTCATGCTTGTCAAGGCTCGCCCTGAATCGAGAATGTCACGCGCGATGGCAAAACCATCACCTCCTCGCACATCAGGGTCGCATTCAATCAATCGCCCCGCAAGACGCAATGCTTTTTGTCGCAAGTCATTCGGTGCACGTGGGTCATTCTCAAGTACACGCATCACATCGCGCGCCTCCAAAACAGGCCCCACACCAAAGCCAATAGGCTGACGCCCATCAGTGATCACTACGTCAAGTGACAGTTTCATGCGCGAAGCAACGTATTCGAAGAGTTTTCGCAAACGTTGAGCCTCAGGCATAGATCGCACCTTAGCCGTCGGACCAATTGGAATGTCCAGCACCAAATGGGTTGCGCCTGCCGCAATTTTTTTGGACAAAATCGATGCGACCATTTGCGAGGGGGAATCGAGTGAAAGTGGACGTTCGACCGAAATCAACACATCATCGGCAGGCGATAAGTTAGCTGTACCGCCCCACGCCAAACAAGCTCGGTGCTCGCGCACAATTTCAGAGAGTTTGTCAAAAGACAATTCAACGTTTGCCAAGACTGCCATCGTGTCAGCCGTTCCAGCTGGCGAGGTGATGGCCCGCGAAGAAGTCTTTGGACACAGCATGCCATGCGCTGCCACGATAGGAACGACAAGCATCGACGTTCGGTTACCAGGAATGCCTCCGATGCAGTGCTTATCTACAACCAAGGGGTTTTGCCAATCCAGCCGCCGACCACAAGCGACCATGGCTTCGGCCAAAAAATAGACCTCGTCACGGTCCATCTCGCCACGATTGGTGGCGATCACAAATGCAGTCAATTCAATTTTGGAATAACGATGCTGTGAAATATCTCGCACGATCGACAAGAAGTCATCTTGGGTCAAGCGCTCGCCATTAATTTTGCGAAATAGTGCCCCGATTGATTCAACCGCTTCAGCCTGAGAGACTGCCGCTGTATGGCCATCTTTGACGCCCATCTGCGAAAAAGCATCCTCGGACAAACCGACTTCCGAGCAACCAACAATCGCAGGATCATCCACCACATTCAGCGTGGCGACAATTTTGTGGCCGTTGGCTCTCACTTCAACTTTGGATAGCGCTTGGAAGCCTTCGGCTCTGTAAAACGCACACTCGCGGTTGAGGTAAACAACGTTCTCGTGGTACGTGTCTATAGCTACCCTGCGCAATTTCAATTGGGAAATCGTGCCGTGTGCAATCAAGGCATTACCGAGCTCTGGAGCGTTAGAAAAATTTTCACTCATGCGATCAGCCTACACCTGAAACATGAAAATTTTTAACAGATTTCACTCAATACAACAAAGTTAGAGACAAAGAAAACCAGTTATTGATTTTCGTCAACTTCAGCGAAACACTGGCATTTCCACAAACCAGTAGCCAAAAGCACGACATGAAAAATGCAATCGCATTATCTTGACTCTAGTCAAATAGGACGCAATTCAAGCGCATTAGTATCAAAACGTCACTTACTTTTATAGGAGTTAAAAATGTCGAACATGCACTTAGCAAACAAAGAAAAACTGATGAATGACCTGCGGATGGTCATCGCAGATACCGAAGAGTTGTTACGCATGACTGCCGGACAAGTGGGTGAAGGCGCAGAAGGCATTCGGACGCGCGTCACCGCCCGCTTGCATCAAGCGACTACCGAATTAAGCCAACTTCAACAAGCTGCAATTGAACAAGTCAAAGACGCTGGACATGCAGCAGATGAGTTTGTTCACGAAAACCCTTGGAAATCTGTGGGTGTCGCAGCAGGCATCGGCTTGGTCATTGGCATGTTAATAAGTCGACGATAACTTGGAATGCATATGAATGATGCGAATTCCAAAGGTCTTTTCAACTCAGTACGCCAACTCTTTGGTACTGGACTTGAATTGCTACAAGTTAGGCTTGAGCTTTTAGGAACAGAACTTGAAGTTGAAAAGCGACGATTATTCGATAGCGTGTTATTAACCATAGCAGCCATGATTTTTTTGGGCATAGGTTTGTTATGTTTTTGCACGCTCATCATCGTTCTGCTGTGGGAAAGTAATCGGATCGCGGTACTGGCTTCACTCTCATTGCTATTCCTCAGTGTGAGTGCTGTGTTATTGATTCATTCAAGGCAACGGCTAAAAAGCCCCATGGGCATGTTCTATGAAAGCTGTTCAGAACTTCAGAATGACCTGATCCATGTAAGAGAAGTGAATCACCGTGAATAACAATGAATTACGTCTATATCAAAAAAAATTGCGAGCTCAGAGTGCGCATTTACGTGCTTCTTTAAGTGAAAAATCGCACCTCATTGAATCACCACTAAATTTT
>JACCDR010200875.1_pt1 | contig 19554 bp, 33 predicted proteins | sample 7446431 | NCBI WGS metagenome assembly JACCDR01 (sample SAMN15323443, study PRJNA562643) | freshwater metagenome | isolation source: river surface water | place: USA:Blue River Watershed | collected 2017-08-17 | reverse complement strand
TCCAGACCCAGTTCGACAACACTCTGTCGCTTGATGGCTCTACGCCTAATGCGATGAATGCTGACTTGGATATGAACTCTAACGACATCCTTAACGCTAAGTCTGTAACGACGGATGCTTTGGTTGTTGATGGTGTGTCTGTCGTCCCCTCTTCACTCACCACTCCTGTTCAGTATGCAACCCGTGCTTTGTTTGTTGCTGATAACACAGCTAACGCTGGTCTCGGCCTGCCGGATGGGCGCGTGGTAACTGCGGGCGGTTATCAATACCGCCGTCTTGCGTCGTCAACGGCGATAGCCGATCTGCTAGGATGGGAGCCAATTAACCCAGCGACGGCGCACTGGGCGACACGCGCCCAAGCAGTGGCATGGGCAACCGCAAACGGCTATCCGATTATTGATAGCTCCTCTAGCGTACTGCGATACATCGTCGAAGATGTAACGCCGCCCAATGCAACGATGCAATCTGGCGCAATCCGTATTGCGCGGAGAAAAACAAACACGGGCGCGAGCACGCAGGCCCTTAGCGTCCATCTTGATTTGGACGTGACGAATTTGGATGCTAGTACACAGGGCATTGCTATCTCTGCGGGCGCAACCGCCCGTGATGACGGTTCGGGCGTGTTTGACTACGGTGCTGTTGCGGTTCGCGGGGAAGGCAACATTGCAAACGGCGTAGTTGGCGGTCGGGCGTGGGGTGCTTTGTTTGCGGCCAGCATTACGCCAAACGGCGGGGCAGACGGCAGGCTTAATGCAATTGAGCTAGATGTGTCTAATTACGGCGGTTCCGCCGAGGAAGACCCTGACAGCCTGTTTGCAAAGAACGCGATCCTGATTGCTCAAGCGGTCCCCGGCACTTCGCCCACCGCCACTAAAAACACCGCCATCATGGTTGTCGGGAATACAACTCCCGGCTGGCATGAAGGTTTTGTTATGCGGAGGATATATAACCGCTTCATTTGGGCTAAAACGCCTAATGCGGCTGGCGCGCGTCTTATCGAAACTGATACATCGGCCAATTGGGCGAATGCGATGATCGTTTTGCCGTCTGGCAAAGGGATCGGCACTTGGGACAACGCGGGCACGACTTCGCGTTTGATCTTTTCGGGCGCGGACAATGGAGCGATTGCACAAATCCAAGGGCCTGCCCGCGTTGAAACGGCGGGTTCGTCGCTGCTTATCGTCCGAAACAATGTGACACTTTCGGGCGCAACCTCCATTGGTCAGGTTCGCTTTGATGCTATTGCCAGCAACGGGAGCGTGTTGGCTACTGCGGCAAGCGTTTCGGCAAGCATCACGAGCGCAACGCTTGGCTCTGAGTCGTCGGTGGTCACTGTAAACACGCGGGTTTCGGGCGCGGCGGCACTTGAGGCGGCGTTTGGCGGCGGCGTTGTGGTTGGTGCTGGAACCGCACGCGGGGTTGGTACTGTCGTGGCCCAAAGCAGCTATTGGGTCGGCGCAAACCAAGTTGTTGCTGCCCGCCGCACGGGCTGGACCGCCCCGACAGGCACGGCAACCCGGACCTCTTTTGACACCGCAACCGTCACGACAGCCCAACTTGCCGAGCGGGTGAAGGGCTTGATTGACGATCTAATCACTCACGGCCTGATAGGTGCATAATGCTAAAACTACCGTCTAACCTTGTACAAGCAATACACGATTATCTTATGACCAGACCAATGCAGGAGGTTGAAGCTCTAGTCTTAGCGATAAGGCAAGCCAAGCCAGCAGAAGAAACTACCGAATAAAAAGAGACCCCGAGAATCGCTTCTCGGGGTTTTCCTTTTCTTACACTGGCTCACCTAAGTCGTCTACCTTGAAGCAGGCTGTATCGACGATGTACCCCTGTGGTCCTAACTGACCTAAGACACTCTCGTTATTAGCCACACACTCCTCCTCAGTTTCGAATAGGTCGTTCCAGACCATCATGGAGCAGGTGCGTAAGTCGTTCTCGACACACATAAGAGCAATAGCGATAAACATCAGTTGTCGTTCCCTTCTGTGGTTAACTCATGAATGAGTCGGTTCAAGTACCAAGCAGCCTTAGCGAGATCCTGCGTAGGCTTCCCCTTTCGACGCCACCTGTGCATGTACTTCTTCACATTCCCTTCAAGATACCCCGTGTAGGCTTCCCACGGCATGTTGTCCTTCAGGTACTCAATACATTCAATCTTGTCCGCAGAGTAGTGGTGCGGGTGGTCCACATCAGAGAAGTCCATGTCCTTCATTTTCCCATCCATAAAAGCTGGCTACAACTTGGTTAAGTTCTACTTGGGCTTGCACTGATACGTCGAACTCAAAGGCTGTCTCTGCATGTTCAATGATGTTGTAGAGGTCAGCCCATTCCATGTCAGACATGACGCACTCTAGGAGTGCTGAACGACACAGATCGTAGTCGGTAATTTCGTAGAGAGCCATCACATACCTTCCTCGTAAAAAGCCTCCAGCCATTGACGACAGATGTCAGAGCGCACCACATCGTCAATACCAAACTCCACCACACAAGCATCAATGCTGTACTTCTTAGCGAGGTGGATAGCCTTGGACAACCCAGACTGCTCCTTGATGTCGCTCTGTCGTATGTCACCGTTCATGACAAGAGTGCAGTTTTCACCTACACGGGTAACAAGCATCTTGAACTGAGCAATGTCGAGGTTCTGGCATTCGTCTGCAAGGATGAGAGAGTCCTTGAACGATGAACCACGCATATACTCCAAGGGTGCCATCTGGATGTTACCGTTCTTCATGTCGGTCTCAACCTTGTTCTTCCCGAGTTGCTCCTCAAGAACCGACAACACAGGCGACAACCAAGGTCCAAACTTCTCCTCCAAGGTTCCCGGTAGAGCACCCAGAGACTTCCCTACGGAGACGGCAGGGCGGGTAATGATGATCTTGTCGATCTTACGCTGGGCGTAGAGATTAGCTGCGTAGGTGGCAGCGACAAAGGTCTTACCTGTACCACTAGGGCCGAGGACAATGATCTGTTGGTGGGTCTTCAGAGCGTCGATGTACAGTTTCTGGTTGTCGTTGAGAGGTACAAGGTTGACGATCTTCCCTGTGTTCTCTGCGTCCGCATTCTTGTACTTTGTAACCCTCTTACCGCGCGGCTTCTCTAACATGGGTTGTTCCTGAATTGAAAGGGGGCGAACCGTTAAGCCCGCCCCTATAGGTTAGTTCAGATTAGGTGTCGTGTCAAGTAAGATCGACGATCTCGCATACGCCACCAGAGCAGGCAAAGGTGCTAGTCCCCTTCGAAGTATCCTCCAGTTCGTAGTCACTCAACTTGGACCAGTCAATCTTTGGTGGCATCAGAGCCAACAAATCTTGATACTCCCGCTCAGTAACCTCCTGATATGGAGCCTGCTGGTAGGTGTGGTCAGAGTGTGGCAAGAAAGACACACCAGAGACTTCATCAAAGTGCTTGTACACCCACGCACCAACTTCCATCCATTCGTGGTCACGTACCGTCACAGTGATCGACGGCTTATGCTCACACCAATGACGTTGGTAGATCAACCACAACCCAAGCTGCTCAATCGCAGTCATGTCGTTACGAGTGATAGCACCATCAGGTGACTTCATCGGGAAACTAAACACAGTCGTCTGAGTAGGCTTCATAACGTCAGGTTCACTAGGGATACCCTGATCAATCATGAACTGCGTCAGTGGGTCCTTGTTATCACCCCTAACAGTGCGAATGTAATAAGCAGAGTGGCGGGCGTGGATGCCAGAAGCACTATCCACAAGCTGACTAACCGTCCCTGAGGGTTTGACGCAAGTAATTGCAGCACTAGCAGGAATGCCAAGAAGTTTAGCCCACTCAGCATTAGCGGAAATAGCAACATTTTTCAGGTGCTCCAAGATTGATGCAAGAGTAGCATCTTCATCACGGCAGTATTGATAAGCTGTTCCAGCGTCCTTGTTGATGGTTCCATTAAGGAGAGGGCTGTCCATGATCCCAGTCAACGACACACCAAGCAACCGCTCTTCCTCAGTGTTCTTCTGCCAGATCTTACGCAGATATGGGAAGTGAGTATACGTCGATTGGATAGTGCCAAGGATCGTGGCCAACTTCACCTTACGCTCCAAGTCTTCAAGTGTATCCGTAGCGCGAACCACGACTTCTGTGAGGTTACAGAATTGATACGGACGAAGAATGATCTCACTGCACGGATTCGTGCCAAAGTCGTAGTTAGCATCACGACGCCCATTCTTTGCTGACTGCTTCTTAGAGGCAGGGCGAGAGAAGATACCCCGCTCCCCAGACTTAGACTCGACAAGAGACAACCACTCACGCATGAACGTTTCCATGTCAGGCTTCTCAGTGTAGGCGACAGAGTTGTTAGCCAAGGCACGATGGCCACTGTTCTCCCACCACGAACCACTCTTAGCGTGGCGCATACGGTCATCCGAGAGGTTCGACAGAGAGATCATAGCAGAGCGGCGTACACCGCCTACAACAACAACTTCACCAATCTTACACATCAAGTCGTGGCATTCGATAGACGACAACTTACGCCCTTGTGCGCCTTTGAAGAGCGACACAGTGAAGTTGAACAGATCGACGAGAGGTGCAGGACCAGAAGCACGACCACCAAAGGTCTTCAGCTTGGCACCAGCAGGGCGGACCTTAGAGACATCCCACGTGGGGATCTCGCCTGCGTAGAGCATAGCGATCAGCTTACGAAGAGCCTTAGCCCAGCCTTCCTTGCTGTCGTGGACAACGATAACGTCCTCGGCTTGGAAGAGTTCAGGGACTTCAGGCAGCTTAGAGATGTACTGACGCTCGACAGAGAAGCCGACACCAGTGCCACACAGAAGGATGAACATGGCCTCGTCGAAGGACTTGGGGTCGTCCACCGGGAGGTAGGAGCAGTTGTATCCTGCCGTGTTGTCACGCTCCAGAGCAGGGCCAGCAGTCATGAGGGCGCGCATTGAGGGGCAGACTTGCAGACTAAGGATCGACTCTTCGATTTCTTTCGCAGTCACCTCATTTACTTTGGTCTCGACAACGTTTTTGATATACCGCCCCACAGTCTCGCCCCAAGTTTCTCGGCGCTTTTCTTTGTCCAACCAGCGGGCGTAACGAGATACTGCGATAAAGGACGCGTAGTCAGTCGGCAGATAGTTGTTGTTCATTTTTCACCTTCTTGATTATTTTAGATACACAAGACTGGTCAACAGAAAAAATTTCTGCAACTTGTCTCTGTGTTAGGTCCGTCTCTAGCCACATACTGGCTATAACCATGTGGTCGTCTTTAAGGACTTTTCGGCTATGCTCCCATCTAGTCTGTAGGTTGTTGTCCGTCAAGTCAATGAAGCAGTTCTTGGCGGAGTAGGGGCCTTGGTCGAGGTATCTGCACATACAGTATTGCCCCGATCTTTTGCCTCGACTTTCCCACTTACCCGAGACGAGCCACATCTCTAACCACTCTTCGTAAGTAAAGAGCCAAGGAATCCCTCGGCTCTCTGCATGTCTCACTTGGTCGGCGTAAGCTTTCTTAGGTGTCACCTGTGATCTCCACTCCCACGAAGGACTCCTCTCTTTTTACGATCAGCCAGTTTCTCTAGGTTCATCTGGGCAATTTCCTCTAGGTCATACCCCAGATCTTCTGCGAGGTTGGCAATGTACCACAAGCAGTCGGAAAGTTCAAGTGCGATGTCTCGGTCGTTTATCGTTCCGTCCCGCATCCACTTCTTGACCTTCTCCGCTACTTCTCCGGCTTCGCCACAAAGACCCATAGCAGGGTAAATAACCTTGTATTCCTTCGGATAGATGGCAGTTTTACAAGCCTGTTGTTGATACTCATTAAAGAGCATCTCATCCATGAATGCTTCGTCTACGTTCCATTTAGCCATTACCGTATTCCTTCTTGAGTGCATCCATGCTTACGAACTGTGGGTTGAAGGCACCTTGGTCAACCTCTCGCATGATCACGACACCTCTCCACCACTCTCTGTTTGCTTGCCCGGCCCATCCTTCGTCTTTACCTTTGAAGCATCCCACGACCATGCCCACAATCGGATTAGGAAAGGCATCATCTTTAAAATACAGACTACGTTTATGGCTATGACCACACACAGCAGAACTGTTGCGCTTTTGGAGTAGCCCGTAACCATGGTGAATGCCAGACATAGCACTGCCAAAGTTTCCAGAAGAGAAGTAGTGAGCATAAGAGACACCATCGTAAGTAGCGACGGCGGGGGCTGAATTGAAGTATGGGTGGTATTCGTCGAACCAGTGGTCGGTTTGAAGATGGCTGAAGGAAATCCCGTATTTCGATCCCTCAAGTCGTGGGTCGTGGGCGATAGCCTTTTTAATTCGGTTTTCATGATTTCCCTCAAAGCCGATACGGAAAGGACGCTTTTTCTTGGAGATCTTGTAGCGGGACCACAGACGATCCATAGCTTCGTTGTAGACTTCTACATCCTGCTCGTAGCTCTGAGATACGATGGCCTGTGGGTAGCGGGTGTCGAAGGTATTGAGGCTACGCATGTCTGCACCATCACCGAGGTCCACTGTGTAGTCAGGCTTGATGTCTTCGATCAGAGAAGCCAACCAGTCGAAGCGTTCATTGCCTACACCGGGGTCGGTATGGGCGCACGACCAACAGATTACAGTCTTAGTCATCTTCTTTCTCCTCGAACTCAAGCGGCTCGATACTCTTGGCGAAGTGTTTGATCATCTTGTAGGCGTCGTCAAAGCTGTTAAAGAACACTTCGATGTTGAAGACTTCCCCATCTTCTTCAGCCTTACAGACGTTCCAGATGTACTCTCCGTCGTCGTAGGGGCCACTCTCAACCGTGTGTATCTTCACTTCTTAGCCTCCTTGATCCACTCTGCCGGGATCGTCTTGTCTGAGTAGAGGAACCCATGCTTCTGACACCAGTCTGCATAGGTTGTCTTCGATCCTTTCCTGATCTTGTTAGAAGAGTTACTGAAGACGAAGCGGATGTCAAGGAAAGGATACTGACGTTGCAACAAAAGATGCTTCTTTCTGTCGTCTGTTGTAAACCTACCCTTACCTTCGATGTAGATCCCATTCCCAATGTAGAAATCAGGAACGTATTCTCGGGTCTCCTCGACGAGATACTTGATCCTTTCCTCTTCGTAGACGACAGGGATACCACACTTGTTTAGCTGACCTGCTATGTCCTGCTCCAGCCCGGACCTGAAGCCTGCGTCGATAGCCTTCTGTCTTACCGCTGATCTGGTGGGAGCCATGAGACACCTTTCTCTCGACGGAGCCATAGGAGATTAGCCACAACGAAGAACCGCTCTCCTTCCTCTCTGGCGTCGTATTGATCCTTAACGACGGCGTATAGGTCTTCTTCGGTCTTGCACTCACTCAGGAGACGCTCTGCCTTCTTAGGTCCAATACCGTAGATACCTTGTACGTTGTCTGCTCTGTCGCCTGTCAGGATCTGCGTGTAGAAGAAGACGTGGGCTTCCCATTCAGATTGATAGTCCCATTCACCCTTGTTGAAGTTGTAGTGACGACAAGGAAGTTGAAGGAAGTCTTTGTCTACAGAAGCGACGATGCAGTTGTAGTTAAGGCGGTGAGCTTCTTGAGCGATGAGGTCGTCAGCCTCTTCCCCTTCAGAAACGACAGCACCCCAGTTGTCGATGAGGTGGCTACGGATAGCGGCGAGGTGGGCAGGTTTCTCAATGTCCTTCCTGTTACCTTTGTAGCTGCTGTCGATTTCGTAGCGGTAGTTACCCTTGCCTGTGAGGTAGACCTGAAGGTCATCTTCAACGACAGTGGCAGCAAAGCGGATGTCATCCATCAAACCGTCTGCTTTGTCGAGAGCTTCCTCTTCGCTCTCCTCTTCGGTAGACCACGCAGCTCTATACGCCACGACATCCCCGTCTACTAAGACCTTCATTTGATGTCTCCCGGTGTCCAATATGCCCACTCGTCAGGTACTTCGCCTACACCGGGGGTATCGACCTTGAGGTGCAGCTCTGCGTATGCCTTGAATGCAGCGACAGCATCCTTGTCGTCCATGTTGTAGAGACCCTTCAGAAGCATAAAGGCGATGCCCTCTGAGTAGATCTTCTCTAGACCCTCTTTGTCGGCTTCAAGCACCATACGACCTTCGTCGTCCACAGTCTCAAGATCAATCTTCATTGTCTTCAAACTCCAGTTCGTCTTCTTCACCGATGATGTCGAGGATCTCTGCAATGTCTTCGATGTCAACCATCAACTCATTGCCAGAGAGTTTGTAGCCACGAGAGGTGAGTGTATCGACTAAGGCTTCATCGACGAATAGCATCTTGTAGCGGTCCATCAGAGGTTCTCCATGAGTGCTGACCACGAAACAGGGAAGGCTTTAGACATAGAGGCAGAGATTTGTTGGGCGACTAGGCGGCTCTCGTATTGTGTGTCGTCCTTGAGACGTAGTGCACACATATTTGCAAAACTATCCAGAGAACCCGACCAGTACCACTCGGTCATTGTGGATTGGGGAAGAACTGCTCTTGCCTGCTCCGGTGCCACACCAGCCAAGATCATCTTGTTGTAAGCGACGACAGCTTCATATGTAACCCCTTCGAGGATGTTTAAGAACTTGTTGCTGTCGTAGTGTTCCCCACTAGAGCCTTGTTTGACGTTACCGACTGGCGCGTTTCGTAGGACAGAAGGGGTGTACACTTCGGGCGGATCGTCAACGTAACGACGACTAATCTCATTCCACCGAAGGAACTTATGCTTGACCAATTGTCGAGCGACAAAGATAGGTGCCTTGACGTGGAAGGAAGCGAAGGCATGTCCGAAGGGTGAGAAGTGCTTGTGCTTGGCAAGGTAGTGGATGAGCTTCTTGTCGGCATCCTTTAGGTGCCACACACCGAGGCCATCTTCATCCATGCTAGACTTCTTTCCAAAGGAAGTTCTTGCGGCGTTGACAGTTGTCAAGTCGGACCCCATGCACTCCAAGAAAGTCGCTTTGATCTGCTCTTCAGACATGCCGTTTACTCCTTACTCTGCTTCTTCGTCGGCTTCTTCAGGGCGGACGTAAGCCTTATGTTCAATCACCTTGACGTGCATCAGGCGGGTGCCGGGGGCCATCTTCGTGGGGTACACTTCGAAGGTGACTTCAGCAATGCTGTCGTTACCGATGGTGCCGTCTACGTCGTAGTCCCACACCGTCCCATCGGCCTTGGTGACCTTCGGAGCACCACCAGCCTCGACGAAAGGACCAACCTCTTTACGCTTGAAGGTAGCGATGAAGTTGCCGTCGTCGTCGAACTTACCCTTGATGGCCGAGCCACTTTCCTTCAGGGTCTTACGCTGTTCCTTGTCTAGGATCATGTCGATCTTGAACAGACCACCGAAGGCATGAGCCTGACCCTGCCAGTCGTGGGTCTCTTTGTTCTCGTCGAACACTTTGGCCCAGCGGATGGGACCACGGAAGGTGTAGTGCTTTGCTTTAGTCTTCATTGCCGTATTCTCCTTGGCGTTTTAGTGTGTCTGGCCCCAGTCAGAACCTATATCTGTCGATCCGGCCAGTGGACAGACAATACCGAGATTTACTCCAGTGTCAACAATGCTTTGGCGTTGGATTTCACCGAGGCGCTCTGCTGTTGCATAATTACCACACACCTCTGTTTGCCATTCGTCGTGGGGCCAAGTGACGAGTTTGAACTTAATCCCTGCATCTCTCGCGGCGTTTGTCCACCTAATCACCGCATGCTTCATCACGACGGCTTCCCCGTTCTGGAGCATACCAGCGAGAACCTTGTGCTCACTAGGGACAGGAACCTTACGGCCATCTAGACCACGGAACCACCCACGCTTGGCGACGTATGGGATTACCTTGTTCTTTAGTTGGTGGAGGCCAGTGATACTCTGGGTGAAGTTGTCCATAGCATCGGCAGCGTCTCTGGTATTGACCTTCAGGATCTCGGCAATCTTCCCCGGTCCAGCCCCGAGGAGGAAGGCGTAGATGAACGTCTTAGCCATGTCGCGGGTCACATGCTTCAGGCCCAAGGCCCGTCTGTTGACGTTGTGGATGTCCGTCTCATCCTCTTTCTTGCCCGACACAATAGCGTCGATGTACTCCTGAGAGTTCATCAGGTGAGCGAGGATACGTAGTTGGATACCCTCTGCGTCGGTTCCGACAAGCCAGTTCCCTTGCTCCACACCCCACAGGCTACGCATAGGTCCGTCGTAATTAGCCTTTACCTGTTCGACAGCAGTCTTAGGCGTACCATGGAAGGCAGCAGGGATGTTCGCTTGGTTTGGTGCGGAATGCGCCATACGCCCTGTCCATGCACCGATGTGGGTGAACCGACCGTGGATACGTCCGTCGTCTCTTACGTGGCCCAACCACTCAACAAGGGAGGAACGACGGCCTTCTAGGGTCAGCCATGTAGCGAGGTTCTTAGCGCCTTCAGGTGCGTCGTCCGGTAGCGTGTTAAGGTTCGTCTCGTTGCACATGTACCCATACTTAAGAAACTTTTCGCCACGCTTGTCTTGCTCTGTCACGTTGTTCCCTTTCCCACTGGATATGCCCTTTAGTCTTATCGACAGGTTTCCACCCTGCTTCCCACAGCCTGTCGATCCTCTGCTTAGGTGATGCAGGGTCGAAGTCCACCCAGTCGTAGCACAACAGCTTACCGTCTTGAACGTCTGTTGTCACGTACTTCTCTTTGGCCTTCTTGACGGTAGCGAACTCCTCACCTTTGTCGTTCACTCTGTACAGCAACTCATTAACGACAGTCAGCTTAGGTGGAAAGTCACGTTTGAACCCTACTTCCAACTCGTCCATCTCACGTTCGATCTGGTTGAGCATAGTCTCGGCTTTAGGTTTGTCGAAGGCGAAGCCATTGGTCGTCATCTCTTCACAGAGGATCTGGATCTTGTGCTCAGTCTCTAGAGCCAACTGCCAGTCAGGATCTTTTATGATAGTAGTGAACTTCTTGAACAGTTTCACCAATACGTTAACATCCTGACGACAGTAGTCGATCATCTCCTGCGACAGCTTAGACCAGTCACTGTGCTTACCTTTCGGGAAACCTAGACGTTGACCCCAAGCATCTAGGCTGTGACTCCCACCTTCAACGTCATACTTAACCAGACGAGATACCACAAGAGTATCGACAACACGGTCAAGGTCAATCGTACCTTCGGCAATGAGCCTGTTAACCACAGGAGCATCGAAGCCAAGGCCGTTGTGCATGACAAACTTACCAGCACGTTTACATAGGTCAATGAACCGATCCTTTTCTTCTTGGATGTGCGACGGATTCAGGAAGGTCCACTGCTCACCTGTGTCGATGTCTTCAGCGCAGATGACCCAAATCCTACTCGGATTCAATCCATCGGTCTCGATGTCTAGGGCTAGAAATTCCATCCAAGTATCCCTCTTGCCATACCTTCTTGATCGTGTCTTCGTCGAGGCTTAGTCGTCGGGCAAGCCACCACCCCTTGGTGTTCCACCACCTGTCGAATGGACGCATGTCTTGGAAGTCAGGGTTCATCTTCGTCGTCTCCTTTCAAGACCAGAGTGTAGAAGTACCACACTGTCATCAGAGGCCACACCATAGAGCATGAGATAACGCGCAGCATGTTCGGTTCGTTATCTGTCAGTACAATTACAGTGATGACGTGGGTGAAGTGCAGGAAGATACCAAGAAAGTAGAAAATTGCAAGAGTAGTTAGCATTTGATGTTCTCCTAACAGAAGTTCAGTCATATTACCCCCTCAGCCTATACGCGGCCACCCATGCGCCCGCGATGAACCCCAAGCCAAACCAGATCAGCGCGCAGGTCATGGCGTGGCCCCTTTGCGGTTGGCGGCGGCGCGGTTAATCAGCCTCACAGTCCTTTTCCGCCATACGTCCTTATGGGCGATAGCTTCGGCGTCCTGAACGTATTGTTCTCTGCCCTGCGTCCAATCGGCGTCATGCGGGTGAAAGCCCGTCCCTTTCTTGCGCTTGGTCAGGTCACGCATTGCGGCCACCCTTGGCGTCAAAACTGGCAATAGCCGCCCGCAGGGCCACACAGCGGGGATCGTGCGTAATCGGCTCCCCAGCCTTCCCGGTGCTTGGGCAGATGTAGGAACACGCATCTTCGGCAACAGCCTCCGCCGCCTTCACCAGCGCCTCCACCGCATCCGGGGCTGGCGCGTCACGCGGGTCTGCCGGATCATCGGCCCCGGCCATGTTGCAGTATCCGCCGCAGCAGTCGTCGCCTGTTGAGCCATGCGGACAGGTGGGGGCGGGGGGAAGGGCGGCGATGGCGGCGTCGTAAGCCTCTTTCGGCACGTAGGCGTGGGGGTGAAGCCCTGCCACGGTCGTCCACGACACGCCTTCGTTGAACACATGGGCGCGGTTCAGATATATGATGTGCGTCGGCTTAATGTCAGCCATTGGGGTTCTCCGTGGTAAGGGCGGCGCGGGCGCGTTTGATCTTGGCAAGGTCGTCGGCTTCGAACCATTCGCCCATGCGGAACGGGTCTTCTTCGCCCCACTCAATGCTGCGTCCGCTTTCCGCTACCAGACCGTCCAGCAAGCCAACGCAATGCCGCAGCGCCTCCACCAGTTCCGCCACATCGGGCGCGGGCTTCACATGCGCTTTGTATGCCGCATATGCCGCTTTCAGCTTGTCATTTGGCTCTTGGGGAAGACTGTCCAGCCAAGCCAAAAAGTCCTCTTTATCAGCAGATAGTTCCGCCGCATCGGGCGCTTCAGGAGCGGGGTCATATTTGAAAGCGTTCTCTGGCACGCTTCGCAAGCTGTCGCAGAATGCGGCATTGCCTTTCCACGCGGGCGCGTCGATAGCGGCCATGATGCGGGCGGCGTAGTCGGCTTGGGCGGCGCGGGCTTTCTCAATGCGCCGTGACGCCTCAATGCCAAGCATGGGGACGCCATCATTCACTTGCAGCAACAGCCGCAGCGCCTCCACCAGTTCCGCCACATCGGGCGCGTCGATAGCGGCCATGATGCGGGCGGCGTAGTCGGCTTGGGCGGCGGCTTTGGCGGCTTCGAGGGTGGGGAACTGTGCTGCGCCGTCATGTTCTCCGGGGACGCCATAGACGCGGTGGGCACTCAGCATAATGCTGTAGGACAACACTCCGCCACGAGCAAACACCCAACCCGGCAAATGGTCATGGTCCCAAGTGAGCGGCTTCACCCTCACCGCCACAGGCGCGGACACGGCGGGCAGGTCGTCTAACGTTATTTGGTAGTGAGGCGCACATGCAGCTTTGGCATCCCCGCGTTTTATCAAGTCATCATCACTCATCAGACCCGCCCCCATTGCTGTCGCTGCTTGAACCATTGCTATCGCTGCTTGAACCGTTGTTGTCATTGCTGTTTACGGATGAACCGCCTCCATTGCTGTCATCAGACCCACCAGAGTTTCCACCGTTATCCAGATCACCGTCGTCGTCAGGAACATCCACAGGCTCACGAACAGAAGGATCACCACCAGAATGGTTTGATACCTCACAGGTGCATACCTCCAGCACAGGTTCACAGTTATTGAGCTTATGTACAACACACGGATCTTGGTGTTGCACACAGGCGGCGAGGATGATTGGTGATAGTAGTAAAAGTTTGTTCATCAGTAGTTTCCTCCTTTTTCAGAAAGAGTGAATGTTTCTGTGTCGAACGACAACATCCCACCAAAACCTGTAGTCCCAGTCGGTCTGTTTTTCAACACCAAAAGTTCAGTTGTGTTGCGAGTATCCTCATCTGTTGCCAACTTATCACGCTTTAGTTTGATCACGACAGATGCACGTTTACCGATCATGCGACAGTCACGGATAGCGCCGTCGTCGTTCTCGTGTGCGATGGTCACGATACCCACGTTGAGTTCAGCAGACAGTCGAGCAAGTTTGGTAGCCAACTGCGACAGGAAAGCCTCCACAGTCTCATCACCCACACGGCTATATGCAAGATCTTGGATAGGTTCGAAGAAGATGTATTGAACCCCACAAGCCTGAGACAGAAATCGGATCCGTTCAAGGATCTCCAAGGGGTCTTCATCCACCCCGACAGAGAATTGATAAAGATTCTCCTTCTCAGATAGATCGACGACAGCCTTGTCTACCTCGGTCTGGTTGGTGATCAGGTCTTGACGTGTGACGTTCTTCTTCAGGTGGTACGACACAAGCCCCAACAGTGAACGCTTCTTTACCTCCTCAAGGTGGCATATTGCAATGGGGATGTCTTTCGACAGCAGAGTGTATTCGATAAGGCGCATGAACTCCGTCTTGCCGCTACCTTCTGGAGCTTGGAAGACAGTGAGGTGACCACGCATGAGGCCAAGGATAACGTCGTCGAGAGCTTGGATACCAGTCGATGTATACGTGGCGTCGTCTGCGTCGTGGATGATCGACAGAAACTGGTCCGTCGAGTTAAAGATGTTCTCAGGGATGTACTTCTGTGCGTTGTACCACGCATTCTTGTACGCAGCCTGCTCTCCTGCCATCAGGAACTCATTCGCGTCTTTGAACTTGTCGTGTGGTACGCGGTACACCCGGTTAGGGAAGATGTTTGCCAGTTTCTGCGCTACACCTTCAGACTTACCATCGCTATCAAACGATAGATAAATCTTCTCAAACGACGACAACCAATCCTTGCACTTCTCGAAGAGCTTACCACTTGGGGTGGCGCTTGGCAGCGAGACGACAGGGTACTTAGATCCGAGCATCTGGTATGCACTCAGGGCGTCCAGTTCACCTTCGGTGATGGTCACAGCCTTGGCGCTACCTGCGTTGAACAACTGCATACCAAAGAGTTCGTCAGCTTTGAAGTTGTCGACACGGAAAGACTTAGGCAACACACGAGTCTTCACACCACCAGAAGGATACTTGTACTCTTGTTTGATGGCTTCCCCGTCAGAGTTGACGAAGGTCTTTACGTCGAAGAACTCCATAGTGTTCTGGTGAATGTCACGGATGGATCGGTACACTGGAGTGAGGAACTCTTGCACGACGACTGTAGGTTGGGGTGCCATGTATGTTTCCTTGTGGTTGATGATAGTAGTGGTCGGATACTCTTCCCTAGCCCAATCATAAACTGGATGTCTAGAGGGATACCCACGACCACAGCTATGACATTTACCTACCATCTTTTCTGTGTTGTAGGAGAAAGCATCTGAGCTAGAGCAGTCGACATAAGGACAAGGCTTACGACTTAGGTTCATTCTCTTCTGTTCCTTCTTCCTTGGTTAAGGAATGAATACTTGGGTCTACATCCAAGGGCCTATGCCTTAGACTATACCTATATATCTCCGCTTGGCAGCGTCGTGTTAGGGTACAGGCGAATCAGCGAACCGTCAACAACAATCTTGCAACGACGTAGATAATCAGGTCGAACCGTGACAAGATTGCAACAGTAACTAGGATCCCGACAACTTCTCCCATGTTCACCACTCCACTTCCCAAACGTCACCCTTGGCTATCTTCCTCTCTACAATCGACAGCTCCAGCTCATACGCATCAGCTCGTTCATCGTCCCCTAGCCACGTAGCCTCCTCCACAGCGCGCCTCAGAGCCACCCTACAGTTCGTCAAGGGTTTCAGGCCACCCATGTTAGGCTTACCGTCTAGCGAGCGTGTGCGGCTCTCTCCCAGCGTCTCTGCTACGTATGTCATTTTGTATTTCCCTTTGCTTTGGCGATGACGGCTGAAAATTCCGCAATATCGGCATCCGAAAACGTGATGACGTTGCCGCCGCCGAAGCTGCCGTGAACAAGTTCGACAAGGGCTAGAAGCTCAGGCGCGGCGGCGTATAGTCTAGCGTCAGCCTCCTCAAAACCAACACTTCCTTGTGTCGATAGTGTATACTGATTACAGCTAGGATGGCCACAGCGGCACTTGCTATAGTGGATCGGACCCGGTGTGTGTTTAGATTGTGTCATGATCAATAGTCCTCTGCTTCTTTGCGCGTGATGAAGAAGTGAATGCCAGACGTACATTCTACACGGACGTCGTCGTCATACTTGTCTGGGTAGACAACAGCGCCCGGTTTGTACACAGTTTTCCCGTCGTGTGTAGAAACCCCCTCACCTTCTAGAACTTGGACAAATTCGGCGCGGCACTTTCGACCGACTAGTGAGGATGTACGTCTAGCCTCGGCTGGGATTAGGAGTTTGATAATACCTCCTTGCACCTTCTTCCAACCGACAAAACTACCCTCTTCTGGTGGTATTTGGAACGCAGGGAGGTAAGCCCCGGAGAGGTCAGCCCCAGAGAGGTAAGCCCCAGAGAGGTTAGCCCTAGAGAGGTTAGCCCTAGAACCCCCGAACCCGGCCAACCAGAGATTGTGATCTGCTAAAATTTTCTGAATGTCTAGTGTCATGCTATCACCTCATAGGTTTCTGGTAGTTGACGAATGTCCATCACTTTACGTGCTTCGCACAGCGTGTGTTGTGTGATGATCGACGAATTGTAGTTTGCCCACTTCTTGGCGTCAACGATAGATGAAAACATCCCCGTCGGCCTCCAATATGGTGTCTTGAGCTTGTCATAACCCTTAGCCAGATCCGATACGACATAGACCATTCCAGTTGTGATAGTAGTGTTGTCCATGTTGATACCCTTCCGACTACAGGGAGAGAGTGACGTAGACGATAGAGACAAGGATACACAGCCCGATGATATCATCCACTGCGTCGGTGATCTTGAAGTTACGCATTCTCTTTCATCCCTCTTTATCTGTAGAGTTTCCTTAATCTATGCCTAAGACCTCCAAACCTAGGCATAGTTTAAGACTACTCAGTCAAGACGTGATCCTGCGTATGCCTTGAACCCGTGCGCCCTAAGACATTCGGCTGCGGCTGCTGCACCTTGGTGCTTTGCGTCTACGTTCTGGCAATGCAAGCCCGACGGATTCCACAACTCAAACACCTTGCCTGTCCAGTCTAGGCTAAAGCCCATTTCCCGTAGGATGCGACGTTCTTCCCGTCCTTCCTTAGTGTTGCCTTTGTGCTTAGGATAGACGTTGACCCAAGCAAAGCCACACGCGCCTGCGTCTTGTCCGCCGTAGTACTTGTCGAGATAGGCCTTGCCTGCGGCATATGCCTGCGCCTTAGCCTCGGTGATGATTGCGAAGTGATCCATTGTCTTATCCTTTCCTCAGTTGATCACAAACCCGGATTGATCTTGCTTAGCTTTGCCCTTGGCATACAGCGCCACGACTACACCCTTCGGGTCAAGGAACCGCATATCATCGCGGTCGCCATCGATAGTTGGCAAACCCAAGAACGTGGTAGGGATGGCGTCCTTGCGACGAAACACGACAGCGATATTCAGACCATTGGCTTTAGCGATGCCATGCTGTTCGGCATACTTGTCATTCGCTGCGCTATAGGACCACGTAAGATGGTAATTGCTCGGCACATTGCGGCGGTTGGCAATCTTTGTGTAATCGTAGAAGATAACGACAGGGAACATGTCCATGATGTTGCGATACTGACCGACACCGATCAATTCCCAACGGATGTCGCTAGTCCCGTTCAACCGCACACACGGCTGTATGCCACGCTTCTGGCAATACAACACAAAGCTCTCAAGATCAGCGACCAGTTGGGCCATAAACCCGGCGCGGTCACGAATAAACCATTCAGTCTTGCGAAGGCGGCCAGCTTGGACAGACGACATTTGTCCCCGGCCAGCGCCTACTAGGCAAGGGTCAATACACTTCGCCTGCTCGGCCATAGCACACAGATTGATCCCTGCGGTCTTGTATGGCTTAAGATACATGATGGCAGTCAGATACTCTGAGCCGTCACCTTTAACTGTCTTGGCATTGCTGCCACACGACAAGAGATTGCCTTTCCACATTGGCGTATTCCTTCTAAGGTTAGGTTGCCTTACGTTACAGCCCCGAAGGGCTGCAATCTAAGAGAACCTGTCAATACCCGAGCCACCCCAACACATCCTGCGCCCAATACTCTTGCTTGTCACCAGCCCACAGAACAAACTCTGCCCAGTCATCTGTGACCCCGTGCTTGGCAAACTCTTGATAAGCTCTTGCCTTGGAGATCAGGGTATCTTCTGCGCTTTCATAGTAGGTCATTTGTCTGTCTCCTGTCAGATTGCTGCGCCGTTGAATTTGTATTGCGCTGCCCCTTGCACGGCCCAACGCCATGCTTCCGTATCACGTTCAGCTCCTACCAGTTTAGCTATGTCATAGCAGCTTCTGTCAGGCAACTGTTGGGCAAGGCGATTGGCGGCCATCCAAGCTGCAACCAATTCTTCCACTTCCATCTGTCTTACTCCGTTGTGTGTTTCGCTCTGATGGGTCCAAGTATATGCCTGCTTTTGGGTTTGTGTAAAAAAAGAATCGTGTGTTTTCAATGGGTTCTAAAATAGTTTCCATTCATGTTTGTGAATGTGGGGCTATGTTCTCTGTTCGTTCACGCTAGGGTGATTCGTTCCTGATTCGTTCTGATGTTCCTTTTGGTGTGTATAGGAACACGCGTATGTGCGCGCGAGGGTGATCAACAGAGTGAGGTAATATGATACCGCTAGGATGAACGACGGAAGGAACTGAACTGTTCGGTTTAGTTATTGGATGACAACAGGTTAGGGCAGACAATTGGTATTAGATTGGTATTACCCTGAGAACCATTCTCAACCATGATGGATACTGTTGCATGTATCACACACAATGATGCATAAGGGCAACATGTTGCATGAACGACACAAAGAGCACCAGAGCGCATAGCGCGACGCAGCGAAGCTGCTGGGGGGTGTGCTTTTGGTGCAACAACAGGATGCCGGGGCGGGGGTGCGCGGGGTAGCCTTCAGTATGTATATTACACCCCGACATTTTCTCAGAAAAATTCTGGAAGTCGGGAGGGGTCTAAGCAAAAAGAAAACCCCGCAGGATCTCTCCCACGGGGCTACTTCAGAATACGGACCATAGAATAGTAAAGTGTAGTACAGAGAGGTATGGTACTTGAGTCTACTCGTATTGTTAACGACCTACGGTGCTCCTCACAGAGTAGTTACAATACGTCGTCTGGGAGGACAGCCTTAGAGCTATAGCCGATGGACTACTGTCTTACCTTACTCCCTAACCTATCCTTCATCTCCTAACGGAGAAGAGTCACCGATGAGAAGACTCTTAGAGTATACTCTTATAACTATATATACTATATATCACCCTTGGGGAGGGTAGTCCCACTATACACACTTTCTAACCCCTTGTCAAGTCCTTACTTAAGTATTTGATTTCATTACTCCTCCTAAACGAATCACCCCTTTACTAGAGCGCGGTAGCGCGAAGCAACGTAGTTGCCTTGACAAGGTGTTGCACATATGCTACATATAAACGAATCACTACGCACAGACACAACCGAGGTCTTGACAAACTATGATGTTCCCCCGCTCCTCCTTCCTCACCGAGGTCAACAAGGTCCGTACTAAGTCCCTCTTCTACGAGACCTCCTACGGCAACATGGAGTGGGTGCTGTTCACACTGAAGGAGGACGACATCGAAGCCCACGGGCGGAATCTGTTGTCCCTGCGTAAACTGTACCTGTCCCTCGTCCCTAACGACCCCACCGAGTATGAGTTTGCACAGACTGTCTTTTCGTC
>JACCDR010810837.1_pt1 | contig 19555 bp, 21 predicted proteins | sample 7446431 | NCBI WGS metagenome assembly JACCDR01 (sample SAMN15323443, study PRJNA562643) | freshwater metagenome | isolation source: river surface water | place: USA:Blue River Watershed | collected 2017-08-17 | reverse complement strand
GTATGAGCTCAGGATGTGCATACTGTCCACGAAGCTCGGTAATCTTACCACCAGAGACCGAAGATAATAGTTCAGTTGTTGGGATCCCAACAACTGAAGATACAGCATTAATAAGGCCAATTGATGTGATATTTTCGATCCAATGTCTAAGTTCTCGACCGTTATTGGCCAATTGGCATAGCTTTGTGGCATTAATAAACCCAGTACTTCTATCCATGATGACCTTGAAGTCCCCATACTGGGCCCAGTAGTAGTTGTCTTTGATCTGTTGGTAAGCGATATCGGTGATGTCAGTGATAGTGCGTTGCATGCTGGTAGCAAGTATACACTGTAGTTACGGATTCAATTTTAAATTATATTACTCGTGATGGGTGTTACCGCTCCCTTACATACTTTCCTCATATTGCGTGAGTTATACTGCTCCCACGGTCATCAATTAAAGACGTACGTGGGCACAGATACACACATTGATGAGCAGTATACTTACACGATCTACGCCATTAACCTCATCACCTCTACTAGAAATGGCGCAAGAGTCCATACGTTACAGTGTTATACTCACTGGATTAATCAGGTTACTTGACTGTGATACGAAGATTGATTTCACTGCGGCTCACATCGCACTCAGGAATATAGTTCGTGCTGCAAACTATAGACTCGGTTACTCATTAACAAAAGATAACTATGCGTATAAATGCCTAGAAGATCTTACGTTCCAGTCAATGAGGTCATATATTCAGACTGAGGACTCCGCTATAGAGAGCATGGCAAACATGTTATGTCAGCTATCGAGCGATGAGGATATATGTAAGTGCCTCTCCATGTTGCTCAATGTTAAACTATAAAGGCACTTCTAGACCACTATGATACGTACTTTACAGTCTTATTTTTTGTGATCTGGGTGTTGATAGTGGTGTGCGGGTGTAGGTGTATAAAAAGATAAGGTAATTTAAGTACCTCCCATAGCGCCACTGTGTTGGTGGGATATATACTAGTGGAGTAGCCCTCATGTATTCACTATAAATCGTAGGAAACTGAGCTCATGGAATGCATGGGTACCTCTATACTTTTTATCAATGTATGCGCTTGTGGTTGAGTCTTCGAGTAATCCCTCAGCGCGGACATCAACATTACTTATATTAATACGGTGTCGATGTATTGTAATCCGCCCTATCATCGCACCTATAGGTATGGGGGATGCTGATTTGAACAAGCTTGTTGCGCCTGAGACATATGGTTTATATGCCAATACATGCATCGCCAGCCCATCGACAGCATAGATATATATGTTAATTATATGCGAGCTAAGTATACCGCAACACGCTATGGACTCATATATTGTGGCGGTTGAGTCGCTACTTTCATAAACCAGATCTATTCGTTCACCGCGTGGGTCTATATTTTCAGCCTGATGCACTAGTCTCTTGTTGATCCTGGGTATAGTGGTTGCGATCTCAATGAACTGGCACTTTCCATCGACATCAGTGTGTTGTGAGCGCACTGTCATGCCCACAAGGTGCACCGCGAGGGCTGTTTGTATAGCGCGTGATGCAGACCTCAGCATGATGATATCGCGTATCCGAAGTACACGTGCTAGCTTCACAAACACATCTGACCCACATATATGTGCGAGAGTGATGACTTCATGTGTCTTTTCTGTTGTATTCATTGTGTGTATGATGCTCTAAGGACAACGACAATCAATTTTATGTGCCCCTTAGGGTCTACATGCATACCGCTGCTATAAAAAATATACCTTTACGCTGTATAGGTTAGGTGCCCACTATGAATTGCAAGAAGGCGAGTCCGACGAATATATATGATCCTTTAGTATAGTGCGTTGTAATATATTCACTCGTTGGGGTATCCTTCACCAGGCCCCCGCTGTGCACTGTTACTGTAGGCATTATATAAGAATCAACACTCATAGTGAATCGCCCTATCATTGCGCCTACAGTGATAGGGCTTGTGGATTTGTATAAGACTGTTGAAGATTGCCACCTAGGTGTCATAGTATGATCGTTAGACACATGTATAAGAGCATGTCTAGTTACCCCATTGACCGCATATATGTATATGTGGCCTACTAATATACGTGATGTCCAGTATAACTGCGAGCTGTATATAGTATTGACGGAATCGGCACTTTCAGTAACTAGATATGCATGTTGTCCTTTTGGATGCACATAACGCGCGTCATGCACGAGCCTTTTATTGAGGTTAGGTATCGTAGTAACTACTTCAACAACTGGATACTTCTGACCGTCAATCACATGTATCCCACGTACTGTCATGCCCTTAAGGTGCACTTCGAGGGCCGTTCGCATCGCGCGTGATACTCTTCTTAACGTTATTATATAGTATATTCCGAGTACATGTGCTAGCTCCACGAATGCATCAGACTCACATATCTGCACTAGTATGGAAGTATTATGGGGTCTTCGTGACATGATTAATGATAGATACGATGAGTATGATGGTCACCGAGCGAGAGAAATCAATTTTATATAAGGCTACACCGGGCCATTGTGAGCCCGATACTTCAGGGGCATGGAATGTGAAAAAAACTACGCGACCCATTTACATCTTACTATCACTCTTGATCACCAGATTCTTCCACTATAGTGGACTTACCGCCGTCGCCAAGGCGGCGACCATGGCGATACCACTCCTGCGCTTGGCCGTTGTTGGATATGACTGCTGGTAAATCACCCTCGCGATGGAGCTTGCCGTGCTGATACCATTCATATGTATAACTTACACCCTCTACTGTATAAGGGGGGTATGCCGGCGCGGGAGACTCATCCCATTCGGCCATATCATCTATCCTTATAATAGCTGGGAGATCACCCTCGCGATGGAGTTTACCTCGCAAGTACCATTCATATACACTATAAATCTTCTGTATAATGGCAGGACGGTCACCCTCACGATGAACCTCGCCGCAGAATGTATAGCATACATAGTCATTATAGTCGCTGGTACTGGACACTACAACAGTGTAGTGCTCAACGATATCCTCGCGGTGGGCCCCCATCACACGATGATACTGCTTGTTCAGTGTATAGAAGCTCGATAGTGTGACTCTGTCGATCTCGTCGCCAGTCTTGCAGGTCTTGATGACCATCAATACTATGTCGTCGGGTATGCTCACGGGGGTCATCACATTCACATCCATAGCGGTGGGGTTCATGTCTATATACACTATGATGTAGTGATTCAATTGTCTACCAGGGGGGAAGATATGGCAGTAGTGAGGTCGAGCACAGCGAGCATTACACGCAGTAGTGAGGCCGAGCACAGCGAGCATTACACGCAGTAGTGAGGTCCAAGGGTGCTTGGGTGGGGGTTCGCTCGCTCAAAAAACATGTTGTTCACCGCAGGGGCGCACTATGGGGGGCTACCTATGTCTCTTATAGATACCACGTGTATACCACACTTGATCACCAAATGCTTCTACTGTCGCAGGTTTACCATCGTCCCGGTGGCGAAGGCCATGCTGATACCACTCCTGCGTCCGACCATTGTCCGATATGATAGCTGGTAGATCACCCTCGCGGTGAAGTTGGCCATGTTGATACCACTCATATACATAACACGCACCTGCTATTGTGTAAGGGGGGTATTCCGACGTAACGTTACTCGCATCCCATTCGATATCGTAGTCCCTGTCGATAACCGCGGGCTTATCATCCTCGCGATAGAGCTCGCCGTGTTGGTACCAAGATAGATCATCATGGTAAATCTTCGCGTACTGGTCGCCGTCGCGGTGGAGCTTGCCGTGTTGGTACCACTCTTGCGAACGACCGCCATCGGATATAACCGCCGGTTGATCACCATCGCGGTGAAGTACGCCGCGCTGATACCATTTATATTCATATATTACGCCCTCTTGTGTGTATGGTGGATATACTGGCATAGTGCTCCCTTCTTCCCAATCGATCACATCATCTATCTCTATGACCGCAGGGAGATCCCCATCACGATGGAGCTCGCCGTTCTGATACCATGCAAACTCATCACCGTCATCACTGACTCTCGCAGGTAGGTCATTATCGCGGTGAAGTTGTCCATTCCGATACCACTCGCACTTACCGTGAGAGCCCGGCTCATCCATCCTTGCTGGCTTGTCACCGTCACGATGGAGTTGACCGTATTGATACCATTCACGGGTGCCGCATTCATCCATTCTCGCGGGTTGATCATTGTCTCGGTGGAGCTCGCCACGTTGATACCATAACAATGTACGGCCTTCATCGGATATAACCGCCGGTTGATCACCATCGCGATGAAGTACGCCGCGCTGATACCATTTATATTCATAGATTTTACCAATCACCACGTCAGATGAGTGCTCTGTTGTGATATAGTCCTCACTCCATGTGAAAGGATCTTCTTCTTCGATAACCGCGGGCAGGTTCCCATCTCGGTGAAGCTTGCCGTGCTGATACCACATCAATATAGACCCATCATCACTGACCGATGCGGGCTTGTCATCATCGCGATGCATCTCACCGCAGAACATGTAATGTGTATAACCACTATCGATATTGGTCTCTATCACAGTATAGTGATTGATTATGGACTTGCGGTAGAACTCCATCACACGGTGATATCGCTTGCATAGTGTGTAGAGCTTCGATAATATCGTCCTGTCTGTCTTGTCGCCGGCCTTGCAGTCATAAATAATTAACAATACTATGTCATCGGGAATAATCATAATAGAGTTCATGGGGCCTCGTGTAGAATACATTAACTGGCCAGCGATTTAATTGTGTAAATGTACATTAATGTGACGTATAAAAAGAAAGATTATTGTTCTTGCCGTACTTGTTCACCATTCACAAACCATGCATGAATACCACGGTCTATTACCGCTGGTAGACCGCCATCGCGATGCCGCAGTCCATGTCTATACCATTCTTGCATACGGCCAGTGTAATGCACAACAGCAGGCTTATCATTGTCCCGATGGAGTTGACCGTGCTGATACCACTGATATATATAGCCCCTATCAACTGTTGTGTAAGGTGGGTATAACGATATAGTATTCTGTTCGTCCCAGCCGATATCCCTTGTGATAACCGCGGGCTTATCTCCATCACGGTGAAGTTGGCCATGCTGATACCAGTGATAAATATTCCCATAATTGTATATAGCGGCAGGCAGGTCTCCATCTCGGTGAAGCTTACCATGACAATACCATTCTCGTTCTTGACCCATGGTTCGCAGGGCAGCTGGCTTATCACCCTCGCGATGAAGCTTGCCAAACTGATACCAGTGATACACATATGTATACTCATCGGCATCATCTGTCGATAGAAGACATTCATCATCCGAGCATAGCGTCAGATCTGTGGATGGCTCCGACATATATTCGCCATCATAGTCTATTTCGGTGATTGCCGGTTGATCACTGTCACGATGGTATTCACCGCAAAACCTATAGTATGTACTCTTCTGCTCAGTGGATGTGCTGGCATGGACTGTTATTACAGTGTAGTGCTCAATTATGACCTTGCGATGGGACTCCATCACACGGTGATACTGCTTACACAGTGTATAGAGCTTCGATAATGTGACCCTATCGGTCTTATTTCCTACCTTGCAGGCATAGATAATCTCAAGCATAAGCTCATCGGGGAGTGTTGGGGCACATGGTGTGTCCACTATAGAGGCAATAGTATTACTGATGTTCATGCAGGGTATATACACAGGAGTATAGGTGATATTCAATTGTGACATGTAAAGGCCGTGTTGCGCTGGCCTACATGGGTAAGCACTGTCAATACTGTATATACAACACTATAAAAAAGAGTATGTATATACAGTATTGACAGTGCTTACCCGAAGTATTTATCGATCGCGCGCAGCTTCTCCGCATCCTCTACTGATATGGTAGTGACACCTTCAGCCCGGTGTCGGACGCCATGGGTGTACCAAGCCACGATATAACCACTGGTAACTTTAACGATACGTGCTGGTTTGTTGTCCCCGCGATGAAGCTTACCGTGCTTGTACCACTTCGTTGTGCCGGTATCGGTATTTATGACAGCGGGTAAGTCGCCCCCGCGGTGGTGCTGACCACGTTGATACCACTCGAGTATATTATGGCCACCATGTATGACTGCGGGCTGGTCACCTTCGCGGTGAAGATGATCACGTTGGTGCCACTTCAATGTGTACTCACCATTGCGCGCGATAGTGGCCATGGTACCTTTGCGTTGTGGGGGGTCGAGCTGATACCATGCATATGTCTCACCGTTATCGCGGATGGTAGTGGGCTGGTCGTTGTTGCGGTGGCGTTCTCCGTGCTTGAACCACCCAAGTATATTGCCTCTGTCGTGTATGATGGCGGGCTCGTCACCCTTACGATGGAGTCGGCCATGCCAATACCACGTTCTATCGTGTTCAATATTACATTCATATGCAGGTAGACCGCCCTCGCGATGGGGCTGGCCGTATTGATACCACGACCGTGTAGCGCCGCCGTTGCATGTGACAGCTGGTAAGTCACCATCACGATGAAGGATACCACGTTTATACCACTTCATTACAGCATTATCACCCGTGCGTATGATCGCGGGGTTATCCCCTTTACGGTGGAGATCCCCGTATTTATACCACTCTTGTATACTACCTTCACCACACACTACGGCTGGTTGATCATCGTCGCGGTGAAGTCTATCGTGGCAATACCACATGCAGTCATGGTACTTCTCTGCATCTTTATCCATTGCATGCCTCTGCGCCGCATCGAGATCGGATATATATTCATTGGTAGTAATAGTGATGTGTGCAGGTCGATCATCAGACCGATGTAACTTACCGTATTGGTACCACTTGAACTCCGTGTTCTTGTTATGAATGTATGCCGGTAGATCATCGTCGCGATGAAGCACGCCGCAGAACTTATACTCTATGTTATCGCCATGCCATACCTCCATCACGGTGTAGTGCTTGACGATGAGCGACCGATACGCGCCTATCACTCGATGGAACGACTTGCATAGCCTATATAGCCTCTTCAATGTCTTTCTGTCAGTGCGATCGCCTCCTCTACAGTCATATATAATCTTCAGTATGATCTCCGGCGGGAGCATTGGGGCACATGATGAGGTTGTAACGTTAGCAGTGGGATCCATGCAATATATACTCATAAGACGAGCCGGGATTCAATTGTGGACGGTCGGTGCCGCGTGAGGGTGATATAATGGGCTGATGTAAAGCCTACACTAGCTGATTCTACAATTGAATTTGTATACCTCAGATGTAAGCAATGGAAGCATCACAATACGTCAATAAGGCATTAGAGTATGAAGGAGACCTATCGGTAATGGACTTTATTGAGTACGTTAAGTACCCTATAGAGCCCTTCATCGTGGATAGGTTCTGGCACACTATGCGTCAGAAGCGATACCTATACGTTGACGCGGGCCTCATCGAGTGGATGGGGTACAGCAATATAGACGCACGAATGCGTAAGCGAGACTTCATGGGATTACTGCAGAACACTCTGAAGTTAGAGTTGGGTAATGATTATTTGTATCTATCCAATGACGAGTACGAAACCTACTTGAATAAAACCGTGTGCGTTATAACGCACACGGAATTGTATCCTCCTATAGATCACAGTAATGGTAAGAACACGACAAAACACTTGCTATTGACCCCTAAATGCCTAAGATTAGCAATGATGAGCGTGAATACCAACAAAGGTCAAGCTATAAGACTGTACTACTTGGCCCTTGAAGATCTGTTCAGTGTATATGCTGACTATCGTACTGCCTACATAGCAAGAGCTAAGCGTGAGCCAGTCGTACCCGGTGATGGACAGTTAGTTGTCTCACAACGAGAACTGGCCGACTTACGCAAGCGCAATGAAGAACTGGCTGCAAGCATCAGACGTATAACTGCCTTCAATGAGGAGATAACACAGCGCGATAGACATCTCAACAAGCTCGAAGTACTATATGTTGCGACCACTTACACCTATGCGCAAGAGGGATTATATGGTCTATTCCACACCAAAAATAATATAAGGGCCAGAATGGTGACGCAGAATACCTCTCATACCACTGGCGATCGCTTCGTAGTATTACATGAGGTCAAGTGTGGGGACTCCAAGGCCCTCAAGGGATACGCCAAGTACATCCTCAAATGCTTTACTCATGTACCTACAAGGGAGTTCTTCAAGATACCTTTTAACCTGCTCGTACGCATACTCGACAGGCTGGACGAAGACACTGATGATCTATGTCAGCTGGCCAATGAATGCAAAGATATATATGATCGTTGTAGATTGACCTGCGATACTATAGACTGGATGGAGGGAGTGCCCATGCAGCGTTTCGCATTACCTGCTTCCAGTGAGCCGCTGGCCATCACAAGCAGTGAACATGTTGCAGAACCAACACCGATAGATAGTAATGTGGCAGTTACTCCAACACCAATAATACCTCTCATTGTAGAGAATGCAACTGTAGAGAATACCACTGTGGATGATGCTGATATAGATGCACTGTTGGCATTGATTGCGCTGGATGATGTGCCACCACTGCAGCCCGCAATAACAGTACTTCCACCACAATCTATACCTGCAATAACGGTGCCTCTGCCTCAACTACCGCCCATACCACAGCAGCCACCAGTTGTAGTTGCACAGTTCACCTTTACAGTGGGCACATTGACTCCAGCACAGACCGAGGCATTCATAGCCAAGGGACTACCAGGTTACTTGAAGTCGCTCACTTCGCGTCAAGGGCCCACCTGGAGCTCATTCAAGAGGTACTTCACGCGCTTATGCAAGTCTGAGCACGGGGTCAAGCAGCCCAAGATAGACAATGGTAAGGACCAACTCAAGCGCTTATGTGTCAAGTATGAGGTCATCATCAAGTAGATCGTGGCCCACGCATCGCTATATTTTTTGTATTTTTATAGATAAATATATTACCTGTGATACTGCATATTCCCTCGTGAAATCACCTCATAGTCACTATCATATGTTGCATGTTGAAGACTGCACATAGGGTAAGTATCTATCGCTACCACGTTAGAACCATCCCACATCAATATTAACATCAAAATGCAAGTCACCCAATATGTAGACACTGCACTAGAATTACCTATTCATGAACAGGTAGATCAATATATTGATATTACATTAGAATTACCTATACACTCCCAGACCACTCAATACATCGACACTGCGTTAACTCACCGCCATGAGTTAACGGTAGTGGAGTTTGTTAAACTTGTGAATTATCCAATAGATACTTTCATGTTAACTCGATTTTGGGATACATTGGGTGATCGTAAACTACCAATCTACGTCGATGATGATCTTATTAAACGCTTTGGTTACAGTAACGTCGACGCAGCTGGAAGAAAGCGTGCATTTGTGTCACTATTATCTTCATTCAGGGAAGGCTCAGATTACCTTAAATATACTAACGAAGGGTATGCCACGTTCCGTAAACTCATATGCGCTGGGCCGCATATGACTTCATACCCTGATGTTGATAAAAGTCACGGTAAAAACCCCACAATACATTATTTATTGACTCCTCGTTGCTTAAGAGAAATCATGATGATGGGAGAATCTAAGCGAGCTCGCGCTGTAAGATCATACTATTTGTCACTCGAGGATTTATTTCGCGTATACGTAAATTATCAAGCAAAACACAGAGTCAACAAAGAAGCAGAACTTACGGCCTCAGCAATAGAAAGGGCAAATGTTGCAATCGAAGAAGCCCGTGAATCCCAATTGAAGGCGATTGTATCACAACAAGAAGCTGATAAGGCCAAGGAGGAACGTGATAGGGATTTGCGAAAGCTTAAACGATTAGAGGAACTAGCTACAAAAATGATAGCAGATACTCTTCACTTGGATACTGAAGAGCAGATTCTTTATGTTGGCGCAACGCAATCGTATGCTGAACAAGGTTTGTTTAAAGTATCGATGACCTCTAATTTAAAGGCACGTAACTCGACGCATAACACTACTCATCCTATTGGCGACGAATTTGAGATCTACCATACTGTTAAATGTAGTAATGCTAAAGCCTTAGAACAGCGTGTGATGGATGTATTAGATATATTCCGCCCTGCGGATAATCGTGAATTTTATCATATGACCTATAGTCAGTTAATAGCAAGCGTAGAAGAGATAGCCGAACACGCGCGTATAGAAAAACAACATGCTAACGAACGTAAACTATCCCTTTTGAATATGATAAAGGACCTAGATGTAGTGGATTGGAAGGAAACTGCTACGTCCACACTAATGAATAAACCGAGAATAGGAAGGAAATCGACAATAACTACGTCACAACCCGTCAATAGTGTGGCAACACATAATGAAAACAATAACAATATTATAGAGAGCACATCAGCGACTTCACAGATGTTCACCTTTACAATCGGTAAGATGACGGTCGATGAGACCAAAGCATTCATTATATCGCACTTGGATGGGTATGCGGCGACCCTTGAGGGTGGGCAGAAGCCCTCATGGAGCACACTCCACAAATATTTAACACGTAAAACACGTGCCCTGCACATTAATAGACCCAACATCAAAGCAGGCCGAGCTCAGATAACCGCCTTGTGTCATGACCGATTCGCACTGTAGTTCACGGGGCGATGTTGGGTCTTTATCTCTTTTTTTTGAGTATTGGACAGTGCTTATATGCTTGGGTACAGCTCAATGACAACGCAACCACAACAGCCCACTTGCATGAAAGCCGCACGTCAGGCAGCACTATATAGCGCCATATATACTAGGTTAGAGAAATGGTTAAGGACGTGCACGACACCGTATCAATTCCAGGTAGTGCACAACGGCATTAGGGCTATAATTGCAGGAGCGCCTGATGGGCAACATGGTGACCCCTATGAATACCTAAACTCTATAGAGTTCGGGGCCGAACCCATTGATGCGGGCGACTATATCGGCCTACCACGACTAACATCACAACTATGTGCTTTGGCTGCTGTGAATGAAGAGGCCCGCCAGTGCCTTGCTCAATTACTCGAGAATAGGATCTGACCATATTGCAGTGCGAGCGCTAAACCTCTACTATGGGTTTCTCTATGGAGAGAATGACAACACTTGCGCGCTCATCAACCCTTATTTTTTTGAGTATTGGACACTGGCCACGGGCACATGCAACCGATAGTATCACCGCCTTCCACATGGATGAATCCCAAAAGGCCACTCTTTACAGTGCTATATACACGAGATTATCGCGATGGTTATCTAAATGTACCTCTGAGGAGCAGTTTGTAGTGATGCATGATGCTCTAAGGGAGATCATAGCGAACACTCTTGGTGAATATAGTAGTCAAAACCCATATATATTCGATTGTCTCAATGATCTAGTATATAATGAAGATAAGCGTAGTTGTATAGGTGGGTACCCTGGAGTACGCAGACTAGCAGCAGCCCTGCGAGACCTGGCATGTAGTCATGATGAGGCCCGTCAGCATCTCTCTCGATTACTAAAAAATAAGATATAGGTGGCGGAGTAATGCCTTTGTTTTTTTGGACGTTGAATATGATGTTGGCGATTCACTATCCATCGATATCACACGATGCATAGCAGACCATAAAAAGATAGGTGGATGGTACTTATATCGCGACCACGTGCTTCTTCTCAGCCTCAACAACGCGGACGAACACCACCAAATCCTTGGGTGAGGTGACTTGCAATATGACAAAAAAACACCTCTTACTAGCACCCAGTGCCTGAAGTGTACGATGACTCTTGCAAGCTGGTGCATATCCGATTGTACTTGTCTCGCTCAAACCTTACTCCGTAGCTCGCATGTCGCCGATTACGTGGTCAAAAAAACGAAGATTCTCGTATAAAGAGCGCCCTATATACTACGATGTAGGCGCACTAGCCCTTGATGCCTTTCGCTCCTCTGATGCTTTCTTAGCATTACGATACACACTGACTGCGAACACAATACCCCATATTATACCCACAGCAATAACAAGGAAACCGCCAATCATTATTTCTATCATATTTGATGTCTACTGTAGCCGGTATTTTTAATACATATAAGGACCACAGATTCAATTTTTTATTATTGATGGGTGCACAGTGGGCCATAAAAAAGAGAGGTAAGTGACACTCATACCACCACGACCACATGCTTCTTCTCAGCCTCAACAACACGGACGAATGTTACCAAATCCTTGGGTGAGGCGCCTTTCAATAGAACGATGTCGCAATTACTAGCACGGCCTATGTTGGCGGGCATTGTTTTGGCGATGCGCACCTTCAAGTTTCTTGCATTAGGGGTTTCAATACACAGTAGTAGATTGGTGTATCCGGCGGCGCGATAACGAGTGCGGACCCCACTATGCGATACCTTCTGCGTACTGGTGGACTTGTAGTTCAGTGTGCCAGGCATATGGTAAATAGCATATACCTCGTTGCGGCTGTCATCCGGTATCACTGGTACTCTGCGTTCTACAGCTACATCTAGCTTCGTTGCTATGGCGTCAACTGTGGTCTTGAGCTCAGTGTTATTGATGTTGAGGGCCGCCACTTCGGCGGTCATATCGTCGAGTTGATCGGTAGTGTTCAGTATCTCAGTGCGCGATTCTTTGACCTCGGAGAGCAGTGTGTCCATGCGTTGGGCCTGTTCTTTCATCTGTGCAGTTTGCTCATCGAGCTTCTTGGATTGTTCATCGTTCTGCTGTTTGATCGCGTTGAGAGTGCGCTCGAGATCATCAATCTTTGTGTCTTTGACCCGCATCTCCTCACGATGTTTACGCACCATCTCATCACTAATGATCACACTAACCTTAACTGCAAATACAGGACTCGCCCAAGATGCTATGTGTGGGATGAGTAGGTGATGTGCATATGTACCCCTTAAATCGATAGATACATTAGGTTCGGTGAGGAGTGTACCCCCCGGTATACCGGAGGATGCAGATACAGCTTCTATTAGCTGTTTGGACTCAATATTTTCTCTCCAATGATCAAATCGTTTAGGTTTACCTTCTTTACTATTGGCTAATTGGCATAGCTTTGTAGCGTTTATATACCCTGTGGCCTTGTTCATGATGACCTTGAAGTCTCCATAGCGGGCCCAGTAGTAATCGCCCTTGATTTGTTGGTAAGCAATATCGGTAATGTTGTAGAGCATTGATTTCGATGATCAAATACAGTAGTAAGAGATTCAATTTTAACGGCCACTAGTCACACTAGATAGTCAATATAGAGCTCAGGCTTATAGGGACTAGACGTCACTATTAATCATATGATGGGGGGCCAGTTCTCACGAGTACACCATTGACGTACCACTCACGAATACCGCACGGATATATGACTGCAGGTTGATCATTATCTCTGTGTAAAATACCCATCTTACGCCACTTGTATAGCCCATTACTATGTATCTCTGCAGGTTGATCACTGTCTCTATGTGTGTGGCCGTGTTGAAACCATAACGTATGATCCCCATGTGCTATGACCGCAGGTTGATCATTATCTCTGTGTATCGCGCCATGCTGATACCATACTTCAAATACTCCAGGCAACATAGCCGCCGATAAATCATTATCGCGGTGCAATTTCCCTCTTCTATACCACCCGCGATATCCATCATTATGTATCTGTGCGGGTTGATCATTACCTCTGTGAAGTACTTGATTATATGCATAGTTCATCCCGTGCGTAGTCACGACTAGTGTTGCATCGCGGTCCATTATGGCGAGCTGTTCGCGTTGTATGTGGCGTATGTTCGGCCGTATGATGGCGCTAAGAGCGATGCATGTATCCGCTATAGACTTGATGGTCGCCATGTCCCGCGTGAGATCGCCGGTTAGCGTGTATATCGTGCACAGCACGATGATGTCCCTAGGTATGTTATGTATCTGTATTGAGCTTGTTGCCCCCATATTAAACCCATTGGGGTATATCTCCAATGTGTAGTACATTACCCATTGAAGTGTGGCTCGCTATTGCACGGGCTGCTGGTGCGGAGGCCGATGAGTATGTGTTCAACATCCTCGCGCGCACAGTGCCTAGACTCGGCCGATGGTCGGTGACGGGCACAGACGGCGAGATCATATCACGTAGACTAGACCTGATGTGCGTGTTCGGCTATGACGTGCGCATAGGACAACCATGCCCCAAGATACGTTTCAAGCCCGCTCATGAGGGTCTCATCAGGTATCTTACATATGAGAGCGTATACTACCATGTCAGTTACGGCAAGTTCAATGACGCCATGGTATGGTACAAGAACGGTCTCATACATAGGAATGATGGGCCTGCAGTGGAGCACGATGATATAGTTGGATATTACAAACATGAGGTCCCTCATAGAGTAGATGGACCTGCTATCAAGTGCCTCAATGCACGGTCTGAGAGGTGGTGGATGAATGGCAAACTACATCGCATCGGCGGTGGGCCTGCAGTCATAGAGGGTGACTCCTATGTACAATGGTGGCGCGATGGGTTACTTCATCGTAGAAACGGGCCAGCCAATGTATGCGACGACGTACGAGAGTGGTATCAACATGGGCTATTGCACTGCCCTAATGGCCCTGCATTAGTGTGTGATGACGGCCTGGAATGGTGGAGAAACGGTAAACTACATAACCCGGAGGGGCCTGCTATAGTTCAATGCACTGGCGTTTCGGTATGGTTTGAGCACGGCAAGCGGCATCGTGATAATGGTCCAGCTGTCGTGCATAATGACGGATACCTTGCATACTTTCAGCATGGAGAGCTCATGGGCGTCGGTCGTTCGACGGCGCCGATCGGGTATGCCCAGCGCCGTAATGCCCACAGTATATATGGGGCAGGACCACGCTACCCACCGGACGATGTGCACGACGCATTTGACCCACTCAACCACGATGAGGTGCTCACTATAGAGTACCATTTGACGCATGAGGGTCGTGCTCCAGTGGCGAGTAGTCCCCCTGCACGGGGCAAAAAAGAATATGACGGGGGCACGGGACACATAGATCATAGCGACGAAACACATATATAGACCGGTATTGATGTCTGCACTGCGCGCGAGTGTATACCCCATCACACTGTGTGTACTCACTGCTCTGTTCAGCGCGACCCTCAGTGTTTATCTTTATACTCATGCATATGACCCCGTGGTTACGGTATAGTCGGGGTAAGATTACACTGCCCGACCACACGCGGGCCGTCGAGGTGCAGTGTATGAAGATGTAGGGTACAGTCTCATGCTTTTTCATCACTCTAGGCCATTTAAAATTGAAATTAGTGGGCCCAATGAGCACATATATAATAAGTGATATGATGCTTGTGGTGGATATACTTCTCCGGCGGACAGCCATATGTGCACTGTACATGTCATGTAAGAGACTCTATGCGCGCATCCCACCCCTCGACGTGATTATACTATCTGCTGGTGATGAACACGCAGCCTTCTACGATAAGTGTGGAGCCTCTGACGTTCCCGCGATGGGTGCTGAACATGGTTGCATTACACTTAAAACACTATCATGGGTAGTTATGTGGGGTGACTTAGCACTATATACAGCGTCTGATAGCTTATCAAAGCAACGATTATATACTATAGGAGGTCACCCATATAGGTCGGAAGGTCGATATAATACATGCCCTATCCCACGATGCAGAGTATTCAGCGTGCAAATAAAACGGTGTCTTTTGAGTGCCACATCTAACATATGCATTGCCAAGTACGATATAATCAATGACATACACTATACATTGGACGTAAACAGTTGGGCTGTGGACGAGGCAATGAGACAAATATATGATTACTCTGGAATACCTTATGGTCCGGACTGGGGTTACTTAAAGGTGAGCATCGGTAAACGCAGTCGCAGAGATCTAGTGATATATGGTGCTGAGGTTAGTAGACAGTACGGTGTTTCACCAGCGGCGATAAAGGCCCACAATTATTATGATCCGCGGTGTAGCAAGGAGGTCGACGCGTATATAAACTCCAGGATAGAGCCTGTATTCACGTATATGAGGTCGACAGTGAGTGTGGACTCACGGCCATTCATGGGAGGACAGGTCTTCATAGACATGTGCACTAAGGCCTACAATAAGGTGGTATCACGCACATAACCGATTTCTTTTTGAGCCATAGCATCACCACCTCAGCATAGTAGAGCACAAGAGGGCAAAAAATTAAAGGATTCGCCCGCTATATAAAGGGTAAATCTCTACTCAATGCAGCCTTCTCATCGTTTATCTTTACGCTTGTATAGTATGATTCCATGCTCGCGGCACAGTCGCGTGATCTGCTCGCGACCCGACTCTATTTTAGCATATGTACATACCTTGAATTTCTCTATTAAATACGTGCGTAAGTTCGTCCATGATGGCTTCTTCTTACCAATATGTGTCTTATAATCACCGAGCAGGCCCACTATGAACTCACGTGTTTGCTCGGATGTGCGACCCGTAATGCTGAATGTCCACCATTGTGTTGGTGTGATAGTATCTGGTGAGGATACTAGTGGTAGTATCTCGAGTGGTGCATTTTCTACTGCCGGTTCGATTATTGGTGGGGCTTCGATGAGTGCCAGTGTTGTACTGGATGGTAAGTCCATCATCTGAGGGACGCCTTCATACCACTTGATCTTCTCGGGGTCATCACATAAAAGGTTATGCAGTTCCATAGTTATCTCATTCATGAGCTCTTGATCACTGCCGTAGTGATCTCTAAGAGACTTTAATATTTTGCATATTAATAAAAAGGGAAGATGGAACCACTCACGCGTATCATTTATTCTATAATGCTGCATCATGTTGTGGGCCAGTGACTCCAACGTTTTTGCATCATTGGTCTTGTACTCAGCCGCTATGAAGAGGTCGTCATTAGGTGTATGGCCTGTGTTCATTGAGGCGAGTCTATTCTTGGCGCTAAGTGACCCACATTTACCTATTTTAAACTCACCACGAGCAGCATACATGCGTGAGGTGATCACATAGACGGTCTCATTCTTGTCTATGAAGAGCTTATAGGACACTAGGCTCTTGTTCTCTGCCATAGTGTTTGCCAGTCTGCGCTCTTGATCGGCAATCACGCGATCCTTGTTAGCGAGTTCGTTCTCTATAGAGATGAGAGCTTGCTCCTTCCTGTTGTTTTCCTGTTCTATAGCTATGAGAGCGAGCTTTTGCTCATTAGTTTCTTGCTCCATAGCAGTGAGGGCTCGTGTAGAAGCTTCGAGTTGTTCACGAGTGTAGGCGTTTAGTATTTCTTTGAATTGTACCTGATAACGTATATAGGTTTTTAGTAGATTCTCGAGGTCCAAGTAGTAGTTCATTGCGGCGGCACCCTTGCCGTTACCTACGCTTAATACTGCTCTTCTGAATGGATCAGTATTAAGCAAGATATGTCTAATTCTTCGGGCACTTTCGCCAACAGCCGGTTGTGGGTAGTTTTTAATTAGGGTACGTACCCTAATTAAAAACGCAGAGTATTCTGCGTTGTTGTAATCAATGTAGTTGATGTTCTTTACTTTAAGTAAATCAATGAAAGATTTCTTGCGATCATAGGCCTTTGCAGTGTCGAATCCCATCCATGTAAGTATAGTGTCGTCTATATATACTGGTAGTCCATCGTGTAGTGATGCCCAGATACGGTCCATATGTAAGACATCAATCTTAAACCTAGTGACTCGTACGAATTCTAGTACCGTGTACATATCAGCGCCTTGAGCCTGTGGTGGACGTTTTTCGAGTGCCAAGTCGACGTATTGTTGTTGATCTTGAGTGAGGGTAAGCATTGCACGAGTGGTGTTGGGTGATACTTACTTATAACTCTATATCTAACATATATATGTTGGCGCGGGTTCATGATGAACGACATTTTTTTACACTTTGCGCGCCTTGTGACGTGCCTTGTGTGTCCTGCGTGCTATCCCCGCGGCAGTAGAAGCACGTGTTGCGGGTTGACCCTGGTGCATCCCATGATGATAACTGTCTTCAATGCCCCCGGGCAGTATCCTTGCAGGGCGATCACCATCGCGATGATAGAAGTTGTTCTTAAACCATTCGAGTGAACCATCAGGCCATATGAGAGCGGGCAAGTCACCATCGCGGTGGATCTCTCCGTTCCGCACCCATATCCGCGTTCCATCGGCTCTGATTATAGCTGGTTTATCATCATCGCGGTGTATTAAACGTGTTGTACACCACACTTGTGTACATGGCTCGATAGTGGGGTAACTACTCGTGCACGTAGATGATCCATATATTAGCCAGCAGCGTAATCCACTAGTATATACGAATGCAGGAAAGCCAGGAAAACTGTGAAGATGACGAACTGGCATGTTATGCATACCCCTATCCCAATACCATTGGTCATTGTTATCATACACTACTATTGTAGGCTTATCATGTTTTCTTGATCGCTCGCCCTTCCAATACCATTCCTCTCGTCGCCCCGATAAGACTACTGCCGGTTTATCATGGGCCCGATGCAGTTTACCGCGGCGATACCAATTCTCCAGACCGTGTTTTGTCCATACATATGCAGGTTTATCGTGACCCCGATGTAGCTTACCACGACGACACCATTCGTGAACACCGTCGTGCCCAATATATGCGGGTTGGTCATCGCTTCGATGCCGTTTGCCGTCTTTCCACCACTGAAGCGTGCCATCTCGCTCAACTATAGCGGGCTTATCATTGCTCCTATGGATCTTACCTAAACGATACCACCTGCTTTCAGCGTCGTCGCCTGTTCTTATTAATGCTGGGAGATCACCATTACTATGTAACATGCCGCAAAACATATGTGCCTCTATCCCGGATTCCCCATGATATATATGAGTATAGTGTCTTATTATATCAGCCCGATGATTAGTCATTAGTGAGTTGAGTGTCTTGCACGACCTTGCCAAGTTACATAACATGGGCCAGTCTTGCTTGTGTTTTTTGGTAGATTTACAGTGCAGTATGATACTCAGTATCACCTCTGATGGGAGGGTAAGTATGTGGCTCTCCATGTTTACAACCACATATCAGTGTACATTTAAATGGCTAGCTGGGCACAAATTGAATGTTTGGCCTTCAATAATCATATATGTGTGCCTCCATATACTCACTCCCCGTAGTCATATTGCAGTTAGTGCCTACTGGATATCGCATGTGGCAGCTGTTGAGGCTGACATGCACTACCCTCAACACCCGCCTTGGAGATTATCATAAGGCGCATAACTTGCAGATGTGGTGTTTCGAGCGCGTGGACAGATTGCCTATCGGGACACCGTGCACATACAATGTATTCGTGTCGCGATTGATCGCCTTCATGGGTAAACCCAAGTATCACCATAAACGTAGAACATCAGTATCGATTACCTATTCGTCCACTGCAGGCACCAGTCCGACACTCACGCCACACCATGAGGTTATCTTTAATTTCGACAGGGTCACGTTGACGATGAACAAGAGCCCATATACACCTTATGGATATACAATGAGGCGCTCATACCCGGCGGATGAGTGTAATCTCGGCAATGTACTCATAGGGTACTCAATATACACACCATGCCCACACGATCCTC
>JACCDR010805895.1_pt1 | contig 19555 bp, 16 predicted proteins | sample 7446431 | NCBI WGS metagenome assembly JACCDR01 (sample SAMN15323443, study PRJNA562643) | freshwater metagenome | isolation source: river surface water | place: USA:Blue River Watershed | collected 2017-08-17 | reverse complement strand
TGCGGCAGGGCAAGGGCGCGAAGGACCGCAGCGTTCCGCTGCCGGCCAGCCTGGTGCCGCACCTGCAGTGGGTGCTCGAGCGGCGCAGGCGCTGGCATCACGTCGACCTGTCCACGGGCAAGGCCGACGTCGAGATGCCGCACGCGCTGGCCAAGAAGTACCCGCGCGCCGCTGCATCGTGGGAGTGGCAGTTCATCTTCGCCACCGAGAAGCACGTTGTCTGCCCACGCACTGGCGTGATGCGGCGGCACCACCTGCACCCGGGCGGCGTGCAGGACCTGATGCGTCGGGCCGTGCGCGCCGCTGGCATTGCCAAGGCCGCGACGCCCCACACCCTGCGCCACAGCTTCGCCACGCACCTGCTGGAGAGCGGCAAGGACATTCGCACGATCCAGGAACTGCTGGGGCACAAGAACGTGGAGACCACCATGATCTACACGCACGTGGCCACCGTCGGGGCCAGTGGTGTGCGCAGCCCGTTGGACACGCTGGCCTGATCATGCTTACGGCCGCCGAAGTCGCCCCGCTGCTTGGCATCAGCCAGCGCGCGGTTTACGACATCCCCGACGACCAGCTACCGCGCTTCAGGATCGGCGCCGGCCGGGGTGCGGTACGCTTCGCGCTTTCTGACGTCGAGGCCTACAAGGCGGCATGCCGATCTACCGCGACAAGGCGCGCAATCGCTGGCGCTATGAGTTCAGCCGCATTGTCGACGGACGCCGACGACGCGTTACGAAGCTACTTCCAGCAGCGTGGAATCGCGCCCAGGCCGAAGCCTTCGCCCACGACCAAGACGCGCGCCTCTACGCCCTTGCGACTGGCTCACGACGCGACGAGCCGCTGATCAGCGAGGCGGTGCGCCTCTACCTGACCCAGCACGCCCCAAGCCTGAAGAACCGCGCCAAGCTGGAGCGCGACCTCGCCATCGTCATGCCGCACTATGCCGGCCGGCGGATGGCCGAGCTGGCCGACGTGATCCGCCAGTACAGCGCGCAGGCCACGGTGAGCCCGGCAACGGTGAAGGTGCGCATGGCCTACCTGCGGGCGGCTTGCCGATGGGCCTGGAAGACCCACAACATGGGAGAGCATGACCCAGGCGAGCGGGCGACGATGCCGGCGGTGCGCAACGAGCGGCACCGGTACATCGGCCGGCGCGACGTGCTGCGGCTGGCGCGGGAAATTGGACACTGCGACGCGCGGGCTGTAGTGCTGGTCGCCTTCTACAGCGGCATGCGGCTGTCGGAGTGTCTGCGGGCCCGGCCTGAGTCTGGCCACTGGGTGCTGGACGACACGAAGAACGGCGAGCGGCGCATTGTCCCCATCCACCCGAAGACCGCGCGCCTGGCCATGCGCTGGCCGCTTGCCGTGCCGGCCAGGACCGTGCAGTCGTGGTTTCTCTACGCATGCCGCCGGCTTGGCATTGAGGATCTGCGCTTCCACGATCTGCGACACTCGGCCGCCAGCGCGATGATCAACGCCGGGGTGCCGGTCTACACTGTCGGCGCGGTGCTTGGGCACAAGGCGGCAGCCAGCACGAAGCGATACACGCACCTGGACACCGCCGCACTTGCCGAAGCCGTGAAGCGCATTGGCTGACGTGTGGGAAGAATCTGACCGAAAACGCGCCCTGACCACCTGCAAAGCCAATGCCGCGGCACCCGCTCACCAATGACAGCCACCGGCGCATGACGCGTGCAGGCGGCTCAAAATCCCCCGCCGCAAGGCGTGCCGGTTCGAGTCCGGCCCCGGGCACCAGAGAGATAACCGGCCTCTAGCCGGTGTGGGGAGTGTGGGAAGAATCTGGCGGCCGAGAAGGCCACGGCACCAGCGCCGCCAGCGGCACGACCTGCCCGTGATGCGCCGCAGCGTAGGCATCGGCCAGCGCGCGGTCGTCGAAGTGGGCCTCGCGCTCGCGGCCCTCGACCCACCAGACGACGGCCCAGCGGCTGGGCTGCAGGGCGGTCACGGCGCAGGCGCCCGATTCCTTGTGGTCGTCTGGCCGAAGTAGTAGCCCACCAGGCCGCCCACGATGGCGCTGATGAGCGAGCCGGCCAGCCCAGCGCGCACGTCATCCGACCATGTGGCCGTTCCAACCATGCCGATCAGACTCAGCACCAGCAGGTAGACCAACGGCAGCAGCAGCAGGCCGACCCAGAAGCTCGGGCTCTTGAGGATGTCGCCGCCGGCCTGCGCCATGGCATCGGCCTTGCGGGCGCCGTCGACGCCACCACCGCCCGCCTCGGTCAGCTCGAACCAGATCGCGTCCACCGCCTTGGTGGCCACGGCGACGGCCCCCGGGTCGGCTTTCAGCTTGGCGACCGCATCCTGCTCATTGGCCGCGCCGAGCGCCGCAGTGACAGTGCTGGCCACCAGCTCGGCGGCCTTGACGTTGCGCTCGGCGACGGCTGAGCCGCTGCCGAACACCTTGCCCAGCTTTGGGATGGCCTCAATGAACGACGGCAGCAGGGCCGCAATGATGGCTGGCAGTGGCATGGCACTCTCCGGTGAGGGTGCCGGCGGCGCCGCCCGGGTGTCCCCAGGCCCTGCAGGCGGGACAGCCCCGCCCTGATCCGCCGGCATGATGGGCTGAGCCGCCAGCGCGCGCCGGGCCTGCTCAGTGCGTTGGATGCGGTCGGCCTCGCCATTGGCCGCCCGGTTGCTGCGGGCGTTGCCGCGGTTGATGAGCCGCCCCAGGGCCACGATGTCGCCCGCGTCGGCTAGCTCGTTGCAGCGGTGCGCGTGCCACCAGTCGGCGGCCGACCAGCAGGCCCATCGCGGTTCTTCCAGGGCCTCGGGGAAGTCCTCGAAGTCGGGAGCGTCAACCGGCTGCAGGCGGCGCGCGGTGGCGCGGTAGTTGTCGCGGCCGGTGATCTGGATCAGCCCACGGCCACGGTAGCGCCGGCCGTCGCCGGGCTGCGTGTTGCCCAGGTCTTCCCTGCCCTCGTAGGCATCGCCGGCCGCCAGCTCGCGCACGTAGCGCAGCGCGCCGGACTCGTGGCCGATCTGCCCCAGGAAAGCGGCCACGCGCTGCGGCGTGTCGATGCGGTAATGCAAGCATGCCGCCTCGAGATGCGGCGCGTACAGCTCGGCTCGGTCTGGCGTGCAGCCAGTGGCGGCGCGCAGCTGGTCGGGGGTCATGGCCCAGGCGCCCCAGTCTTCGACCACCAGACAGCCGCCTTCGCAATCACGGCCCCAACGGTGGCACTGGCGCCGCCCACCATGAGCATGATCTTCCAGCCGCCGCGGGCCTCGCTGAGCTGGTCCTGAATGGCAGTCAGCGCCTTGGTCATGCCGTCTAGGCTGGTGGCCATGCGGTCAAGGTCACGGCGCTGCGCAGCCACCTCGGCTTGCAAGCGGCCGAACTCTTGGGGGTCGATCATTTGGGCCTCCAGGGTTGTCATTCGCTCGGCCAGGTAGTCCATGCCGCGCTGCGTCGGGTCGCGGTCAACCGCGCGATGAAACCCGACGGCATCGCTCATCGTTAGGCCTCAACCGCGCCCACGCGCACGCAGCGCAGGCTGATGGCCTGCACCGGCCGGTAGCCGCTGACCATGGGGGCCTTGCAGCGCACCAGGTACGTGACGCCAGCGAGGCAGCCGTTCATCCACTGCACCGCCTGCAGGCCGGTGATCTCAAGCGCTCCGTCTAGGCGCGCGCTCGGCGTATCGTCGACACCCTTAGTCACCTCGCACGTGACCACCGGCGTGCCGCTGAAGGTGTCGCCAACAGCCATCTCGGTGAAGTCGAACAGCAGCGGCACGCGCTCTTCAGCGTCCATTGGCGGCACGTCGTCTGCGGGGCGGTAGAGGGCTGATGCGCTGGTGGCCATGGGGTGCGGTCCTGGTGATGGTCAGAGGCCGTTGGTTGATCGCGCCAGGGCGGCCGATCGCGCCTCGCGAGTGATGGTCGGGCTGATCGCGCTGCGCGTCAGGGCCGGGCTGCGGGCAACGCGGCGGATGGTTGCGGGGTCGATTGATGCTTCGCCGCCGATCGAGGCGATGGATCGAGCCAAGTCGGACTCCTGCGCCTGGCCAATGACAATGGGCCCCAGCGCCGAAAAGGCGCCGGCCGTGTCGATCTCAAGCACAAGCCCGATGGTGACCGCAGTGCCGGTGCTGACGCTGAGGGGCTGCGCGGCATCAGCCTCCAAGGCCTGCCCGATGGCTCGCGACTGCTTTGCCGCGAACGGCTGCGCGGCGTCGGATTCCATGGCCTGCCCGATGGTGCCAGGCGCCAAGTAGGAAATGGGCTGCGCTGTGTCCGTTTCGGTGGCTAGCCCAAGCGTCAGGTTTTGCGCCGCGGCCAGCGCGAGCGCGATGTCGGTCTGCAGGGCTTGCCCGATGGCAACAACAGCGCCGCCCGGCGAGCCGATCGTGATCGTGTAGGTCGCCGATCCGAGAAAGGCTCCGTTCTCCCAGGCGTCGAAGTCAAAGGTCTCTAGCAGGTCGACCGTGGCCGGCGGCGACGTGTAGCTGTAGCTGCCGTCCTCGAAGATCACCAGGTCGCCCACGCTTGGCGGCGTCGTGACTGCCCAGCGGTACTCGTTGGCTGCGTCGGCCGGCAGAGCGAGCCATGCGTACAGCGGCGCAGCGCCGTGCGCACCCGTCGGCGGAATGGCATCGCCGCGAACACCATGCCCCGGGTACAGGCTGGCCACAAGGCAACCCGAGAGCAGTTGCGTGGTGTCGGCGCGCAGGCTCATGCCGTCGTGAGCTTGGCCACGCCGTACTCACCCGTCGAGAACTCGTAGGCCACGCGGTACTGCGTCGCGGCAGTGAGCGCGGCATCGGAAACCGTGCCCACGATGCCGCTGCCGTTGGTGCTGTAGCCAGTGATCTTGACCACCAGGGCGCCAGTCGTCAGGTCGCTGACCCAGAACGTGATGGCCGTCGATGCAATCAGCGTGCCGGTGTTGTTCCTGAATTCGTAGGCCGCCCCGGAAAGGTCAAACCCGGCTACCGCTGTTGCCGTGAACAACGGCAGGCGCCGCCGCGGGCGCGGGTGCCATGTCGGCGGCCGGTACAGGAACTGCTGCTGCACGATCAGGCCAGTTCGCGGACCACCAGCGTGCCGTTCATCGTCAGCGCGTCAGCCGGGGCGGTGATGCGCACCACCAGCGTGGTGTTGCCCTGGCCGACCACCGGGCGCGCGTCCAGCGGCGGAATATAGCTGTAGCCGGCCTGCACGTTGAAGGCGTCCGACAGCAGCGTGGTGGTGGTGCCGGTGTTGGCCAGGGTCGTGTTGTTGACCTCGGCTGCAAAGCCTGCCGCGCCCGCGTTCGGGTTCAGCGGCACAGGCGTCGGCGAGCTGCCGCCGGAACCGCTGGTCGTGAAGCCCCGGATGATCTGGATGCCAATCAGCTCGCTGGCGGCGTCGCCGGCATCGCTGTACTGCCCGAGGCTCAGGCTCACGATCTCGCACGGCTTGTCGTCGGCCGGCGTGATCTCGAACAGGTCTTGCGCGGCGCTGACAGCAACCGCGTTGAAGATGACGGAGTAGGTACGGCCGTTCATGGCTGCCTTTCAGTGGTTGAGGATCGCGGCCCGGAAGGCGCGCAAGGGGACGATGGGCAGCGCGCCCGGGGTTGCGGTGGTGAACTGCGCTGACGTGACGGTGTTGGAGTCGTTCGCCGCCGCGTCAGAGTGCAGCAGGTGCCCGTAGTAGCCGGTGCTGGCCGTCAGGCCGGTCGCGTTGAGGGTCTTGGCGCCAGTGCTGCTGACCGCCACAGACCCGGCCCACACAGCGCCGGTGCCGGCCTTCAGGTCCGCATCGCTGGGCGGCGTGGCGCTGGTGCTGACGAAGCCGTACAGCGTGCCGTTGCCTTCGTCGGTGGTTGCGCCGATGGTGGCCGTGGTCGTGCCGGTGGCCGTGCCGGTCGGGCTGCTGAGGATGGGGGCAGTGGTGTCGGCTCCGCCAACCTCCTGGATGTACCCGTCACCCGGGATCAGGCGCTCGCCCGATGACCCCGAGTCCTGGATGTACCCGCCGCCGGGGATAAGGCGTTCGGCCATCAGGTCACCGTCAGCTTGTGGTCAACGTAGACCGTTGTCGATGGCTTGGCCAGCTCCACCGTAGCGATGAAGAAGCCCTTCTCCTGCGGCGTGAAGGTCACCGACAGCCGCTGCTTGACCGGCGTTGTCAGCCCCGTGGTTGTCCACGTCTCGGTGCTCGTGGTCTGGTTCGCCGCGGTGGCCAGCACGTCGGCCTTGACGTCGCGGGCAATCACCCCCAGCGGGAACCCACTCGTCCCGAGGTACTGCACCTCAAGCCAGCACTCCGCGTCAGTCAGCGTCACGTTGTCGGTGACGATCTCGACTGCCACGGTGACGGACGAGCCAGTGGTCTCGTTCCACAACCGCATGTCGGGGCTGGTCAGCGTGTTGTTCGGGTAGGCCACGTTGGCGGTGCTGACCATGCGCCAGGACAGGCCGACGGTGCCATCACTGGCGCCGCCCGTGCGCACGATGGTCGTCTCGCTGCGGATCGAGCCTTCGTAGCTCTCCACCCACAGGCGGTAGTTCGTGTCGCCCGCGTCGCAGTTGTGCATTTCGACGCGCGTGCCCACCGACACCTGGCCGGACGCCACGAGCGAGCCAGACCACGAGGCCGGCAGTTTGCAGTTCCTGAAGATCGCCCGAGAGCCGCCTTCGTTGACCACCTGAACCAAGTTCACCGACGACGACAGCACGCTGAAGTCGAACGACTCGACCGTGAGGAACGACGGCCGGAAGCCGCCGGCCAGCGAGAAGATGCCGGTCGGCGAGACGCCCCCGGACAACCAGGCGCCGCCGCGGATCGTCATGGCGCGGGCCGGAGAGATGCGATTGCCGGCAGCCCCGAGTCGAACGCCGCAGTTCAGCAGAGTCGTCTCATTCGCCGCGCCCAAGCTCGCGGTGCCGAAGCCGAGGCTTGATCCAGATCCGCCGCCGTCCAGCTGGAAGTTGCAGTTCTGGAAGGTCTGGTTGAACCCGTTGGTGTCGTTGAATGACCACGCCCAACTGGACCCAGAGGACGAGATGAAAGTCAGGCCGTAGGTGTAGACCGCGCCCTGCCAAGTGAACGTCGTGCCGGTGACAGTGAGCGTGGCAGTCGTTGCGACGGCGGTCGGCGGCTCGGCCGCGTCGTCACCGACGACAACGCGCACCGGGTTTGCATTGGTGCCTGCGAAGGCGTGCGATGCGCTGGCGCCACTCTCGGCGTGGTTGTCGCTGACGTAGACCACATCACCGGCCGCGTCGATGGCCGAGGCCCCGGCTATGGTTGCCTTCGCCAGCGCCCAGGTGCTGCCGTTGTCGGAGTTGCTGCCGTCAGTGCTTCGGACGTAGAGGTTTGCCATGGGTCAGCCTGTCAGGGGAAGGACAGCGCGGTCCAAGCATTGGCCGCGGTGATGGTGGCCGTCTTGGCGGTCGTGCTGCCGGTGTAGACCTTGCTATAGGGCCGCACATCGACCGTGCAGGCGCTGCTGATGTGCGACACCTCGCAGGACCACGAGCTGGCCGTCTCCACGACGCTGCGGAACTTCAGACCAATGTTGATGCCGCCCACCAGATCGACCGCGGGGTCGGAGTCCAACGAATGATTCGAGAAGATCGGGTAGCCCTTGCCGATCTCAAAGGTTCCGTAGGGGTAGCTGGCCGTGATCTGCGCCGGCTGCGAGCCCGTGCTGTGGTCGCCGTCGTTCCAGTAGAAGGCGAACCCGCGATTGGCCGCGCGCAGCGCAGCCACCGCGTCGATGTGGTCTTGGAACGGGTAGTAGCCGTCATTCCGGCCGGTGACCCAGCCGATCCACGGGATCTCGTTGTCGGTGTCCGCGGCGTACGCAATCAGGTCCATGTGCGCTGCCGCAGAACCGCCGCCGTCCTCGGCCACCAGATTGGGGCAGGCCGCGGTGGTGTAGTTCGGGACGATGGCGATCGTCCATGACGGAATGCGGAAGCTGCCGTCCGTCTCGCCGTAGCGCCAGCGCGGCCGGTCGGGGTAGATCGACGGGAACAGGTGCGGCCGGCGGATGCCGTAGCGCAGCGTGCCCCAGCCGCCCATCGAGCCCCCGGTGATCGCGCGCTTCGTCGGGTGCACGCGCGGGTCGGCCACGTAGCGGGCCATCATGGCGTCGAGTCGGCGCTCGGTCCACAGGCGCAGCTCGCTGGTCGGGCTGTGCGTCCAGCCCATCCAGTAGGACTGCCGGATGTTGCCCGCGTTGGGCGGGTCTTGCCGGTCCCAGGGCCAGACGTTGAAGGCCACGTTGCCGTTGATCGTGCCGGCCTTCTGCTCGTGCCACAGGAACGTCAGGTCGGTCAGGTAGGCCGCGGCTTCCGACAGCGTGGCCGTCAAGATGCGCGTGCCGGTCAGCGCCGACAGGTCGTTGCCGCTGCCGTGCAAGTTGATGATCAGCGTCTGGTCTTCGGTGCTCGTGGCCGCGTTGACGCCTGGCGCTCGCGTTTCTGCCACGCTGGCGAACACCGACGTATCGAAGCGCCCGCCAAACACGACGGGCGTGCTGGGCGGAACGGTGACGGACGAGTCGGTCGGCGTTGCCATGTTGTCGCTCTCGTTGATGGCCAAGTAGTGGTCGACGGCCGCGCTCTTGCCGCGCGGGATCGGCAGGCCCCACGGGCTGAGGCCGCCCGGGCCGTACAGCAGCGGGTCGAGCTCGGCCTTGGCGGCGGCCAGCAGGACGGCGTTGGGTTTGGGGTCGGCGTCGGTCGCCAGGGTCATCTCGTACAGGCCCCAGTCGGCCGAGCCGAAGATCAGCCGGCCGCCGCCGACTGCGACGCCGCTGCTGTACGTGCCGGCCTCCCAGGGCCCGCGACCTGAATGCGCGCGGCCGTTGGCCACGCTGCTGGACCACTGCTCGATCGGCCACCAGCCCTTGCCGGGCACCCAGGCCAGCGGGTGGCCGAACTTGGCGTTTGACCAGTTGCTGATGAACACCGTGCCCGCCGGGCCGAACGTGCCATCGCTGACGGCCACGTCCACGAATCTCATGTTCCCGTCGTTGACCAGATCGCAGATCGTTTCGACGGCGCCAGTCTCGAGATTCACGCGCCGCACCTGCTGCTGCGGGAACGAGCCGACGTAGAGCCAGTCGCCGCGCAGGCTCAGGCCCTCGGGCGAGACGATGGGCTCGTTGCGGGCTTGCTCCCGGGTCACGCCAGCGCGCAGCCGGGCCGAGCGCCCGCTGTCGATGGCGGCAAGGTCGGCGCCCTGCAGAATCACCCGAACGAAGGCGCCCGTCTCGATGTCGTGCGCCACCACGCGGTGGCTGGCTCGCTCGCTGATCAGCAGCCAGCGGCGCACCGGGTCGATGGTCACGCGCCACGGGTCGGCCAGGTTCGTGATGTGCTCGGTGATGACGGCCGGCGTGTCGTGGCTGCGGCCGTCGAAGACCACCTTCAGCACCCGGTTGTGGCGCGTGTCGGCGAGGTAGCCGGTCGGGTTGCCAGAGTGCGGGTGCCGGCCCTCGATGGGCGCCGCGGCCATGTCCAGGCCCAGGGTCGCCGGGTCGAACTCGAAGCCCCAGCACTCCCACAGGCCCTTCGGGCCGGTCACGCGCGACCAGTCGCCCACCAGCGGCGGCTGCGTCTTGACCGCATCGCCCCAGTACGGCGCCACGTCGTGCCGGTAGCCCAGCAAGGTGCGCACCGAGCCATCAGCGCCCACGCGCATCAGGCGCCAGGGGTCGGTGACGTAGAGAGCGCCGACAGGGCCGCTGGCCGGGTCAGCGGTCTTCGTGGCCTTGCCGATGTGCACATGCGTGGGCATGTTCACGGTGCCGACGCCCCGCGGGCCGTCCAGCAGCGGCCAGGTCGGGTAGCGCAGGATCAGGTCGCTGAAGTAGTAGCTCTGAGTGCCGCGCGCCGTGCGGATGTCGCCGTGGCGGTACGTGCGCCACAGGCTGATCTGCGGCACCAGCATGCGCCGGTACAGCTTGCTGACGGGCACCTGATCCGAGAACGGCACGGCCACGCGGGGCTTCAGCGCGACCGCCGTCGGCGTCGAGTCGGCAGGCACCAGCGCCCAGGAGTGCTTGGCGTGGTGGTACAGCTCATAGGAGCCGGTCGCGGCCGGGATCAGCGTGTCCACATGCTGCCGGCCGACGTGCACGAACCAAGTGGGCGAGGTCAGGCCCTGGCCCGATACCACCACCTTGCGCCAGCCTGGGCGCAGTGCGCCTGCGGCCACGGGAAACGCCACGCGCTTGCCGACTGCCTGGGCGGTGGCAAACGGCGTCCCGTCGACGTGCAGCACGTAGTCGCCGGGCGGCAGATCCAGACGCACGCCGCCGCTCTGCAGGCCCCACAGCCGCGCGCCGATCTCGCCGGCCCCGTCGATGACCTGCATGCCTTGGCGCCGCTCGTAGGCCGCGCCCGTGTTGTGCATGCTTTCCAGCAGCAGCACGCGGGAAATGTTGAATGGCTCTTGCGTCACCACGGGCACTGGCATCGGCGCGGGAGGATCGACTGGCGGGTCGACAGGTGCGGGCGGCTCGGAAGTGGCCAGCGACGCGCGCAGCACGCGCAAGCCTTCATTCGCAGCCAGAAGCCCAGCTTCTGCCGCAATGAAGGCCGCGCGCTGTTCGGGCGTCATCACGCAGCCCGGTAGAAGCCCGCCGCCGGAATCTGCGCCGTCACATCGGCGCCGCTTGGCGTCACGGCGAAGTCGTGCATCGTCAGCGGCACCAGTTGCGCATTGGTCGGGCTGGCTGTTGCCGAGTAGCAGATGACAAGATCCGTGACGGCATCCGTCGACACAGCCGTCCACGTCTGGTCTGGGATGTCGATGTCCATCCGGTTGTTGGTGTCGTCCGGCGCCATGCTGGCCAAGTCAGCAGCGGCCAGCGTCTTTCGGTTCCAGCCGTTGGCCGTGCGCTCGGTGACGCCTGCCGTCACCAAGTCGGCAAAGGTGTCCACGTCCAGCGCCGTGGCGTCGCTGACGGCGCCCGCGCTGATGGGGATAACGTACAAGCGCGCGGCCAACGGGTCGGCCGTCTTGACCCGGTTGTAAAGCTCGGCTACACGGCCCTTCGCAATGTTGAAAACGATGTCAGCCATGGTTCTGGACTCCGGGTGTTCTGCTGGGGTTGGTTGGTCGCGTGGTGGGCTTGCGGCAGGTCATTGGCTTCACCCCTTCTGCGTGATGACCAGCGGCAGCCGCCGGCCGCGAAAGAACGGGTAGTCGAGCTCAGACATCTCGTCGATCGTGCCGAGCATCCCGTAGCGCTGCGACTGGGCCATGTTCGACAGGTTGGGCACGTACAGCACCTCGTCGATGGTGCCTAGCACGCGTTGCATCTCGTGCAGCGTGTCGCCCTCGTCGAGGGACAACCCTTCCAGCACCAGCTGCACGCGGCGCAGCCGGCGCCTGGCGGTGACCCACAAGCCGCCCGACTCGCTGCGGTCTTGCGTGCTGAGGTCGACCCAGCCGTCACGCAGCTGCGTGGCGTTGTAGCTGGGCACGAAACCGCCGCCGCAGAAGAAGCGCCCGATCTGGACGTAGTTGTCGGGGTTGCTGGTGTCGCTGATCTCCACCGTCACGTAGCGCGCCGAGTAGAGAGCGGGCAGCACGATCATGGCCGGCGTGCCGTCGCGCAGGTACTCGGCGTCCTGCATGCCGAGGGCGGCCATGGTGGCGTCGAAGCTGGCAGACAACCAATCGGCCAGCGTTCCCGCATAGACATCCGACGCGCCGGCCGTGGTACCCAGCAGGATGCGCCACTGCGCGGCCGCGGAGAGGTTGTGGTTGACCAGCGCGAAGGCGCGCAGCGCGTAGGCGGCCCCGAGGTCGACGCAGAACTTGGTGCTGGTCGTCGCGTCGTTGGTGCTGCGCGCCACCTCGGTGATGTCCTGCGTCCCCACGTTCGCCGCGGGCAGCGCGGACAGCCATGACCCGAGGGTCACGGTCACGCCGGTGCAGCGGTTGGGGAAGAACAGGCCCAGCATGTGCGTCAGGCCCCCGGCGCGATGATGGAGAACTCGTCGACCACGATCGGCTGCCCGATTGACGTGATCTCGACGACGTTGAGGAAGGTATCCCCGCTGGTGTCGCCGAAGGTGATGCGGGCCCCGGACGAGACGCCCGCGGTGCTGGCGATGCTGATTGTCACTGTGGTGGGCGTGATGGCCAGGACGGTGGTGCCAGGCTGGATGCCGGTGCCGCGCACGGCTGCGCCCACGTCCACGCCCGCGGTGTCGGTGAAGTTCAGCGTGATGCTGTTCGCCGCGGTGCTGCTGCTCGTGGTCAGCGAGATGGCCTGGCTGACCACGGCCTGGGAATGCACCACGCTGCCGGCGTTGTTCAAGAAGCGGGCATAACCGATCACGCCAGTGGCGACGGCCGTGCCTGACCACGACCCCGACTTGGCCATGATGCCGCCTGACGCGGGGTCGAAGTAGCTGCTCGGGCAAGTGATCTCGCAGATCAGCGTGCCGGTCTCGGCCGCCGCGCAGTTGGCTGGCATGTCGCCAGTCAGCATGCGGATCTTCATGCTCGTGCCGATCGTCGTTTCGATCAAGTCGAGCCAGGCGTTGCGGAGAGTGGTGCCCCATTGCATGGTTGCGGCCTATGGTTGCGTCATGAGTTGGGGAACGGGCCCGTCGGCGGCGTGAAGGTGGCCGTGTAGCCGCGGCCCGACCCCTTGGTGATGCGCGCCGTGCGATGGCTCAGCAGCAGGTCGCTGTGCGAGCTGGTCGACGAGTAGTCGACGCCGGCCACCGTCAGCGGCGTGGTGGTGGGCGCGTAGATCGTGGCCGAGTGCGTGGCCTCGTACAGCTTGTTGCCCTCCACGAAGAGGCGCAGCGTGCCGCCGATGCGGTTGACCATCAGGTGCTGCGGCGTGATGCCGACGGTCGGGATGCCGGACGTCACCGGCGTGAACACCCCATTCGTCCCGTCCGTCGAGTAGTAGAAGACCAGGCTGTTGGAGTTGTCGAAGCCGAAGAAGAAGCTCAAGCCAGTGGCGGGTTTCCAGTACGCCACCAGCGGGCGCGGGCCCGTGCCTGGGTTGCTGCGCACGTAGGCGATGACCTCGATGCAGAAGTCGCCGCTGCCCAGGTCGAAGCCCACGTGCTTGGGCGTCAGCAGGTAGTCGCCGTTGCCGTCGCAGTCGAGCTCGTTGCCGGTGATCTTCGCGCCGCCGTTGGTGGTGATGGTGTGGGCCAGCGTCGATGCGTCGGTGAAGACGGTGGTGTTGTCGGCGCCCTGCGTGTTCAGCAGGAAGGTGACATTGGCCCAGTCGGGGTCACCGATGGAGGCGTCGACGTTGGTGATGGTCGTGAACTCGCCCATCTCCGCTTCCAGCGTGCCGCCACCGCCACCGCTCACCGAGCCGGCCGACTGGTAGATGAACTCGCCCATTTCGGCCAGCGGTTCGTACACGCCGGGCGGGATGCTGCCGCCGCCGGTGTCGGAGCTGCCGCCGCCCAGCACCGCATCCGACGGGCCGACCTCGCCGCCCCACAGCCAGAAGGTGGCCGTGCGGGCGCGCAGATTCAGGTCGGACATCACGACGCGGAAGTCCCGCCCGCCGTCGCACTGCAGGCGCGGCATGTCGATGGTCACCTTGTCGTGCAGGTCGATGGCGATGGTCTCGGGCGTCAGCGGCGCCGTCACCGAGATGAGGTCACGGCGCGCACCGAACAGCTCGAAGTAGCGCTTGACGAAGGCCTTGCGCTGGTCGAGCGTTGAGAACTCGTTGCCCACCACGTCCAGCGTCGCCGACTCGGCGCCCGGGTTCGCCTTGCGCACGCTGTCGGCCGTGCCGGTGAAGGACTGCTGCCGCTCGCGCTGGAACTTGTCGGCCTGCTCAGCCGTCAGGCTGGTGGCGATCTGGCTCGGCCAGGCCATGCCCGCGTTGACGGACACTTGCCACGCGGGCGACTCCTGGCCCGGCACCGGCTGGCGCCGGAAGTCCTTCGCGTTGTGCACGGTGAAGGTGTGCACCGATGCGTCGGTGCCCTCTTCGCCGAGCTTGAGGTTGACCATGAAGAACCGGTCGAGCCGATCGAACCCGAAGGCGTCGAAGCGCGCGCCGGCCACGTCGGCCATCACCTCAAGGTAGGTCTGGTCCGCGTCGATGAGCCGATTGCCGGCGGTCAGTAGCGTGCTGCCCGGCGCCAGGTTGCTGGGCGTGACGTCGGTGATGCCGGCGCGGTTCAGCAGGTCGACGAAGGTCCACGGCCGCGCCCGGGTGCTGGCGTCGTTCTTCAGCAGGCCGTGGGCCTGGGTGCGCAGCTCGAACTCCGGCGGCGAGCCCAGCCGCACGTACACCGGGCCGGTGGTCTCATAGTGCGCGTCGGTGGCCGCGCCCATGCCGAACAGGCGGAACTCACCAGGTGATGGCTCGGTGCTCAGGCCTTCTTCGGGCGTGGCGTAGGGGGCGCCGCGGGACAGCGGCACACCGCCGTCGAACACGTAGTAGTCGGCCGAGTCGCTGTACAGCCACTGCCGCGCGCTGGCGCCGTTGCCCTGCATCCAGTAGATCTGCTTGGCCTGGTCGATCAGCACCAGCGGGATGAGGCCTGGCCGCCCCAGCACCAGCTGCTGCTTCTTGGTGGCGATGCCGGTGCCGGTGAGCCCGCCGAAGCCGGCGAAGGTCTCGGTGACGATGGGCTTCTCAAGCAGAAAGAGCCGGTCGCGCAGCAGGACGCGAACCTCGTTGAAGTCGACCACCAGGGCGTAGGCGTAGGCCACGAACACCGTCGTCCAGGCTGACGGGTAGGCGTCGCCCACCGAGCCGTAGCGCACCGTGACCGTGCCGCCCATGCCGTAGCCCATCAGCACGTCGAGCGCGCCGTCGGCGTTGTTGAGCACGATCTGCCCGAAGCTCGGCCGCACGGGGCCGGTGAGGCGCGCGCCGCTGAACAGCTCGCTGCGGATGGAGCCCGGGTCGGCCAGCGCGCCCGCGATGTGCGCATTGGCCGGCGTGTCGGTGGGCTTGGTCGTCCACCCCTCGGTGCCGAACAGCAGGGTCGTGGTGGCGCCGCTGGAGTTGGTGACCAGCTTGAGCTCGGCGACGAAGGACATGCGGCGCGTCATGTCGGCGACACCGCGTCAAGTTGCGCGTTGTCCAGCAGGCGCTGCACGCGGGCGTTCAGGGCCTCGAGCTGGTCCCACAGCGCGCGATGGCCGGCGGCCAGTGCCTGGTTGGTGCCGTCCTGCGCCTGCACCACGTTCTGCAGCTCGATGATCTGCGCGCGGGCCAGCTCGGCCTGCGTGTCGGCCCGGTTGCCGCTGGTGGTGGACAGGTCGACGACGCTGCTGCGCACGGCCTCCAGCTGCACCACCTGTTCGCGGATGGCCTGCACCTGCGGGTCGACCGACGGGGCGCCCAGGGCGTCGAGCTGCGTCGTCACGCGCTGGAACGCGGCCGCGTACTCGGCGCCGGACCCGAAGAAGGTGCGCGCCTCTTGCAGGTAGGCCTGGGCGTTGCCCAGCAGATCCTGCTGCGCCGTGGTGTCGCCGGCCTGCACGCGGCCGAGCGTGCTTTCGTACAGGCCGCGGGCGTTGCGGAGCTGTTCGCGGTAGGACAGCGGCGACAGGTCCGACGAGCGAAGGCTGCCGGTGAACTGCGCGATGCGGCGCGCGAACTCGTCGGACGTGTCGCCCGCGGCTTCCTTCAGGTCAGCCAGCGCGCCGGCCGCTTCCACGATGGCGACCTTGGCGTCGGTGCTGTTGCTGGCCAGGTCAACGAACTGGCTGGCGAACGCGAAGATCTGGTCCTTGCTGGCGCCCTTGAGCGTGGCGGCCAGGTTCGGGTCGTCGCCGAACAGGCCAGCCGCCTGCAGGTCACGAGCCACGGTGCCGTACTGGTAGTCCTTGGCCTGCTGCGGCGTGAGGAACTTGCCGATGTTCGCGTCGATGGCCGCCTGCAGGTCGGCCACCGTCTTGAGCTTGGCGGTCGCAACGGTGGCCTCGGGGGTGATGGCGGCGAAGGCATCGGCCACGCCCATCAGCGCGGCGAAGGCCTGGCGGCCGGAGTTGGTGGTGAGGTCTTGCGCGTCCACCAGTGCGCGGAACTGGTCGCGCGTGGTGGGCAGCGTAAGGCCCACGCCGGCCAGCGCCTGGCCGATGCCCTTGGTGGCCAGGGCTGCGCGCTCGGCGTCGCTGTAGTAGTTCTGCAGGTAGCTGCCCGCGGCCTGCTGCAAGGTGTTGAGGCCGCCGAACAGGGCCTCCAGCTCGGTGGCAGCCTTGCCGCCTTCGATGCTGGCCTTCAGGGCGGACAGGCCCAGCGCGTCGAGCACCTCGTTCACGCCCAAGATGCTGGCGCCCACGCGCTCGATGGTCTGCACCGTGGTCTCGCCATACGCAGCCAGCGGGGCCACTGCGTCGGCAAAGCCCTTGACCAGGGCGTCACCGTAGCCGCCCAGGGCATTGATCAGGGCTTCCTCGGTGATCTTGCCGGCCTCGTCGGCCTTGATGCTGATGGCGGCCGACACAGTGGTCAGCGCATCTACCGGCAGGCCCAACGCGGCGCCGTAGCTCTTGGCTTTGTCCAGGATGCCGGCGGCGCCAGCGTCCAGGAATCGGCCCAGCTCTTCAGGCAGGGCGCTGGCGATGTCGGTAACCTTGTCGTCGCCGCCGAACAGCTTGCGCACCGCGCCGGCCTGCTGCACAGCTTGCGCCGTGAGATTCCCGGTGAAGTCGCCCGCGGCAATGCTGCCGGTGATGCCGGAGTCTCGGATCTGCGCCTTGCTGTAGCCGAACAGCGCCGACACCGCCAGGCTGCCCGACAGAGCATCGGCCACGCGGTCGCTGAAGCCGATCTTCGACAGGGCATTGGCCAGCTCAGATTCAAGCGCGCCGTTGCCGATGAGGTAGCGGGAAAAGCCGTCGCCCACCTCGTTCGAGAAATCCTTCGCCGAGTCGCGCCCGAAGCCCTGCTTGTAGTCCTGGTTCGCCTTGTACACGCCTGCGGCGATGGCCGCGGCCCAGGTCGAGATCGCGATGCCGCTGCTGGCGCCGCCGGCACCGGTGCCCGCCGCGGTGACGCCGCCCGCCGTGGCGCCTGCGCCTTCCACCCCGTAGGCCGCCAGCAGCTGGCTGTTCGCCATGGAGGTGTAGGCGCCGGTCGACGCGCCCAGCGTGCTGCCGGTGCTGGCCAGGCCGCTGACGTAGCCATAGGCGGTCTTGCCGTAGCCGTACAGCGTGTTCGCAGCCTGCGCGGCCTGCAGGTAGGCCGAGCCCTGCTGCACGGCTCCACCTGAGTTTGCGGCGCCGTTGATCGTCAGGCCCAGGGCCTGCAGCGCCAGCCCGGCCAGCCCTTCGGCAACGGCGGTGGCCAGACGCGCCTTGAGCTCGGCGCCGATGTTCCGCGCGAAGGCCTGGCCGAAGTCCTCCCCGTCGCGGAACGACTCGCGGAAGGCGTTTGTCAGCGAGCTGCGGATGTCGTCGGTGGCGCGCTGCCATTCATCGGCCGCGTCCTTGGCTGCCTTGGTGCTGGCGTCGCGCACCGACCGCTCGGCCAGCAGGCCCTGCAGCCGCTGCCGCGCTTCGATCTCGCGCTCGACGGCCAGGTAGGGCTCCGACCCTTCGGTGTAGCGCGCCTGCTGTTCGCGCAGGCGGGAGATGGCCACCTGCTCGATGGCTTCGGCCAGCGTCAGGTTCGTGCCCCGCATCAGCTCGGCCGCGGCGTTCTCTTCCTGCAGCTTGGCGATGCTGTCTTCCACGCCCTTCAGGCTGGCCTCGCGGGCCTTCTGCTGCTGGTCGATGTACTCCTGGATGCCCTTGTCTTCAGCGTTGCGCGCATCGGCGCGGGCGCGGGCCAGGTCCTGGGCGTCCTTGAGCTCGCGCTGGGCGAACGGCTGCAGCTGCGCCAGCCGCTGCTGCGCGGCGATCTGCTGTTCGAGCGTGATCAGGCCGGCCTTGCGGGCGGCGTTCAGCTGCTCCCACTTGGCGATGATGTCGGTGGTCGAGCCGGCGTCCTGCAGCGCAAACACCTGCACCAGGTCGCGGCCGGCGTCGGCCAGTTTCTTGAACTCGGCCGCGGCCTTCTTGGCGTCCGCCCCGAGGTCGCCGATCGGCTTGGTGTTGGGAGTCGACCCCGTGCGGGTCAGCCGCGCATCCTCCGCCCGGGTATCCACGCCGGCCAGCGACTCCTGCACCAGCGCGCGCAGTTGACGCGCCTGAAGCAGCCGCTTCGTGAGGTTGTCAACATCCGCGCGCGCGCGCTCGGCGTCGGCGACCATCTGCCGCCGGATGTCCGCCGCCTGCGCGAAGTTGCCCTGCGCGATGGCCGCCGCTTGGGCCGCAAGGCCACCGAGCTCGTTGCCGATGCCCTTGATGACGTAGGCCGTATTGGCACCAAGCACGGCCACGGTTTCGAACACCGTGCCGATGGCGTCACCAAGTACCGATGCGCTGGATGTCGCAGCATCGAGGCCGCGCATCGCTTGCGCGACATCGCCGATGCTGGTTGCAGCCGACTGGAAGACTTCCACCAAGGCGGCGCTGGTGCCCGACACGCGATCCAGCTCGCCTACCGCGACTGTCGATGCGTTGCCCAGTTGCGTGAAGGCTTGCCCAACGGTTGCGACACTGGACTGCACCTCCTTCGCCAGCACGCCGGCCTGAGACTCCAGCGCCTTCAGCACCGCATCGGCGGTGAGCTTGCCTTCTTTGCCGAGCTCGCGCAGCTTGCCGATGCTGACGCCCATGCCGTCGGCGATGGCGCGCGCCAGTCGCGGGGTCTGCTCAAGCACGCTGTTCAGCTCTTCACCGCGTAGCGTGCCGCTGGCGAAGCCTTGGCCCAGCTGGACCAGTGCGGCCTGCATGCCCTGGGCGCTGCCGCCGCTGATGGCCAGCGAGTTGCCGATGGCCTCGGTGACGGTCAGCAGCCGGCCTTGGCTGATGCCCAGCTCGCTGGTCGCGCGGGCGATGCTGGCGTAGGTGGCGCCGAGCTCGGTGAAGCTGGTGCGGCTGCGCTGGGCGATGCCGAACAGGGCCTCATAGGCCTGCGCGGCTGCCTGACTGCTGCCCGTGGCCAGCTTCAGCTGGTTGTTCAGCACGGTGACGGCATCGGCCGCGCGCACGAAGCCGGCCGCCAGCGTGCCGGCGGCGGCGACGGAGGCCAGCTGGCGCAGACTGTCGCTCGTGGACCCGAAGATGCCGGGCAGCAGGCTGGCATCGTCAGCCGCGCGCCGAGCGCTCTGCCCGATCTTGGCCAGCGACGCATCGGCAGCCGACGCGCCTTGCTGGAAGACCGGCACGCCGTCCAGCGCGAGGCGGAAGCGGATCTCGTTGTTCACGCCGCGGCCCCCACCCGGTCAACCCGGCGGCAGGCCGGCAGGGGCGCCCTGCTGGGCCTTGGCTGCCTGGTAGCGGCGCTGGCGCTCGTGTTCGATGAGCCATGCCGCTTCCATGACGCACAGGTCGGCCAGCATCGCTTCACGCTGGCGGCGGCCGCGGAGGCGGGCGAAGGCCGGCGCAGCGCGAACGCCCGGGTAGGACAGGCCGACCCGGCGCGAGCCCATGCCGTGAGTGGCCCACTGCCACTGCGTCTGCACGGCCACCCACATGAGGTAGACCGGCACGCACTCGGGCAGCAGGTGGAACGTGGGCA
>JACCDR011525104.1_pt1 | contig 19561 bp, 38 predicted proteins | sample 7446431 | NCBI WGS metagenome assembly JACCDR01 (sample SAMN15323443, study PRJNA562643) | freshwater metagenome | isolation source: river surface water | place: USA:Blue River Watershed | collected 2017-08-17 | reverse complement strand
TACGTTTACGATATTTAATGGCATGATTGTGATTCTTAGTAAGCCATTCGTCAGTATCTGTTTTAATTGTGCGGCGTCGCTTTGTCATATAGTTTAGGGAGGTTGTCTTCAATCCTATCAATAAATCGGTCTACAAGGTCTTCTGATGTAATTTCCAGAAGCTCTAGTAAGGTAATTTCATCTAGGCCACGTAGTTCCTCCAGTAATTCAAATTTATCCATATCACATTGTAATTTTCTGTAGAGCTACTTTAAAGGATGTGTGTAAGCGTACAGCTTCTTTATATTCGTCATAGGAAATATCCGGATGTTGTCTCATTCGTGGGAGAAGCCACTCACACATATTAAGTCCAATAGTAGCAATAATTTTACAAAACCATTTCTTCATTAACGATTGTCCCCACTTCCCATAATTACATCCCGTAGCTTGCGGCTCTGTAACTTGTCTAAATTTCCCATAGCAACTTCAGAGAGTTTCCATCCATTATCATAAGCCACTTGGCTTAGATACCAAAGAATGTCTCCTAATTCTTTGTGCAGCTTAGTACCTGCTACATCCATATCGTAGTCGCCTCGTAGGAGGCGTTTAAACACACCGGCAACTTCACCAGCTTCCTCTAAAAGTCCCATTACACGCTCTTCAGGGGATGTTCCAGTGAGACGATAGGCTGCTGCTTCTTCTTGATATTTATCGAGTTCCATTTTTATTATTTACTTCCCCATGAATCGTTTGGAAATTTCTGAGAGACAGCAGGAGCTTGCTTCGATGTCTCGACTTCTACTAGTTTTTCTAGAAAGTGAATAGCCTTTTTAATATCTTCAATACCATTCTTATCTCGCCAGCGAGCTATGTATTTAAGAGCTGTGCCTTCTAGATAGCCTAAATTCCATTTAATTACTACATCCCAAGGCTGTAAATCACCATACTTTTTGTAGTGAGTACCACCTTCTTGTTTTTCATTTGCATTCATAAATAAATCCGAATATGGTATAGTATAATCTTTATCTGTAAACATTACAGATATTTACTCTTCAAATACTTAAGGGACACTGGCATCAAATCAAATTCACCTTCATTCACTTCATGAAGAACAAGAATACCTTGCCAATGCTTGTTCCCTTGTGGTCCTAAATAATCTTCTTCATGCTCATAACATGAACCAGCAATTACACTTGTCAGTCTCTTACCATCGGCTCTATAGGCTGTTGCAATTTGCAATCCTTGTTGATGGCCTGCGACACAAGACATGTGCTTTTTTGCCAACTGAAGTTGAGCACTAGGAGCAGGGCGACCAGCAATACCAGTAGTGAAGTAGTGGCAGTATGCCACGCCGTCGATAACAACTGGAACAAGGAACGGATAGACTTCCCACCCAAATTCCTCATACTTTAAATCTGAGAGTCCAATTGTCCCGTCGAGTTTTGCATCGTTTTCAACCGCCCGACTAATTCGCTCTTCGTGATTCCCCAGTGTAAGTACCATCCTCGGATTGTATCGCTCCCTATGTCCCTTTTTAGCACGTTGATTGAATTCTTTGATCGGTGCCAAAAGAGCTTCCATAGCTGAATGCGTTGCTTCAATGTCAGCTTTATACCTTCGTCCCTCGAAAGTTTTCTTACCAATGTCATAGCTGCTAAGACTAGGCATGTCTGCAAAGTCACCGCCGTTAATGATGACATCTGGTTTCTTTTCGACAATGTAGTTTCCGATTGCTTTAAGAAAAGCCGGATCATTTCCTGGTTTAAACTGGACATCGGGTAAATAAATATGCTTGTTAGTCATTTAATGTGACGTTACCATCATCATCAAGTTCAGGACCAACAATGCCTAGATGTGCAGCAATACCTGTGGCCATTGATAAATTTATAGCAAACTGTAAGAGAACAGCAGCTTGGGCTTCTGACAATGTTGCTGTAAATTTAACACTACCATCTTCATTAAATACTGGAACTTCAATCTTCATTTTTCTTTTTCTTTTCCTTTAGTGTTTTCTTTTTGTGACAGGGTTTGCAGAGTACCTGCAAGTTGTCTCCACTGCAATATAAATTGGCAATGAAATCATCCCAACTTGTAAAACCTTTGGACGGGTTGACAACAGGGTTGATGTGGTCAACTTCCACATTGGTTGATGTGTATTCTTTTTTACAAAGGGCACATCTATAGTGCTGTGCAAGTCTTTTTGTTTTGGGGTTAATCTTTTTAGTAGTTTTAGCATCATTAAGCGTTTGATATTTAGGAGGCCAACGACGAGTGCCGCTCCTAAGAACAGAAACAATGAATGCCTTTTTACGTCCGTCCGTCCACTCCAATATAAGGGTCCTTCCAAATGTCTCCAGGTTTTCTGAAAATCCATAAGCATTTTGCAGTCATTTCAAATTCTTCATAACAGGAAAATAAATTGCTTACACATTCGTAATATAGCTTACTTACGTCAGTTCCGTCACGTAGCGCTTCCTCATCACATGTGTCCAAAAGCTTTTTGGCCTTTTTTGGCCCCAATCCAGGCACGCCTTTGATTCCGTCAGCGGCGTCGCCGACAATACACTGATAATAGAAATGACGAATAGCTTCTTCAGGTGATACAAAATAGTGTTCTCTTTTTACAAAATTATAGTGCCATCCTGGAATCATATCCAGGTCTTTATCAATTGTTGCAATAATTGACGGAGCTGTGTTTTCCCCTTCAATTTTAATCCATGCTTCTCCAAATTTAGGAGTGAGTTCCATCTGACGTACACCCAACATATCATCAGCCTCACAGCCGTCTGATGTATTAGCTGCATAATGAACTCGCATGTAGTCTTTAACTTCATGCTCCCATTTAGGGCGTTTAGCATCTAGTCGATTGGCTTTATATTCCGGAAATACATCATATCGAAAGTTGTTTTTTCCTGAAAGCCAAAGTTCCATACTAGATTGATTACAGGCTTCTGCAATTTCTCTAAGCATATAGTCTGCCCGACTACATGCAATGAATGGCTCTACTTCATCTTCTGCACTAAACGCAGCCCTAAAAGCTACAATGTCTGCATCTATTAATATCAAATTTTATAACTTTCTGTTGTACCAAAATCAGTTGTATAAACCACTCTGCGAATACCTACACTTTCAATGAGGCGCTGGCACGCTTCACAAGGCTTGGAACAGCCAATAGCACCACCAGCGGTAAACCTACTAACGTATAGAGTAGAACCTGCCAAGTCTTCCAGACGATTGGACTTAAGAAGTTTAAGAATTGCATCTGCTTCAGCATGTAAAGTTGGCTGCTTCAATTCTTTTGTATATCTTCTTTGGTTGAAGCCTGTTGAGAGAACACGACTGCCTTTGACAATTACAGCACCTAGGCGGTGCTGTTTGAACAAGCTTTTCTTGGCAGTTTTCTTTGCTATACGAATTCCCTTATCTTGGTTTTCGCTACTAGTTGACATTTACTTTCCCATAAACCGTCCGCTACGGGGATGGCATCAATCTCGACAGTCCATCCCTTTCTCCATGCCCAGGCATAGGCAGCATCACGAAAGCGTTTTCGATCTTTAATATCTTGAGGAGGGGTGACAACATAGTCACCCCGCTTTGTTAAATATTTACTAAACTGATATTTGTCTTTGGGAAATATTTTATAGGTCGTTGTCCATCTGGTCCAGTGGGATGTCATAAATCCAATCTACAAACTGTTGTGCAGTTTCAATAACTTTCTCTACTGTAGCAGGTTCACCACCACCATCAACTACATCTTTATAATAAGCAATTGCATTACTAATTGAACTCTGCTTAATGATGTAAAGTTGTTTTAGCTTACGCTCTTCTGGAGTTTCGTAAGTGCTCTTAGCTACTGTAGTTGAACTGGTCTTACCAGGTTGAGAACTACCCCCAGTTGCGGGAGCAACTGCAACCCAACTGTTATAACCTTTGTCATTCTTACCTACTGTAACTTCAAACTCTTGTCCTTGTTGTGCATCCTTAATTGTCTTGAACACAGCAGGATTGGTGAACGACATTAGAGTGAAGGTTTGCTCACGACCATTAGATTCATAAGACACAGCAGCTTTTTCATAGCTACGACCCTTACCACTTGGTACAGTTTCTACAGCGACATTGATAATTTTAATTTGCATTAGTTTCCTCTTGGAAGGTTTTGGAGCGGGCTGGGAGAATCGAACTCCTTGTATAGAACCAACTTGGAAGGATGGCGGGAGTCCAACTCCCTACAACCCGCATTATTTATAGAATAATTTCTTTCATTTCAAGCTTGTTTGGACCAGCTTGAATTTCACATGTAAGTGGGAGGCTAAAGGAATATTTGAAGTGTTCTTCACACAGTTTAGGAACTGCTTCAATAGCATTCTTTAACACCATACTTATAGTATAACAGTTTTTTGAAGGCGTGTCAACAATTATTGAATCGTGAATAGTGCCAACCATTTTAAACTCAAGGCCAGTGGCTTTAAGCTGTTTAAATGCTTCAATACGAGCAAGCATCACAAGGTCTGCACCAAACCCCTGTACAGGGTAATTCTTAATTGTTGTTAAAGGCCACTGCCATTCTCCCCATTTTTGTTTGGCTTCAAATGAGTAATAGCGGCCTGAAGGAATTTCAATATAGCCTTGACGTTTCACTGTATCTAATAACTTGTCATGCCATTGCTTTACTCCCTTATACTTTGTGTAATATCTATCAATTACCCCTTCCCAGAATTTAATACTAGAGGATACACCTGTGAAATCGGGGTCGTTAGCATAGCTGTATGCGCTTCCGCCATAGATGAGTCTAAATTTAAAAATCTTGGCAACCAGTCGTCCTGGTTTTCCTTCTCCAAGATTGAAGGCAACTCTGTTTGCGTCATGAATATCTACCTTATCAATAATTTCTTTACGTAACACTTCGTCGCCACTAAGTTCAGCAGCGACGACCACTTCTAGACCTTTAAACATCAGCATTGATTAACATGCTGCTTGGGACTCCTTCTCCAGAGCCAGAACACCTTTACAAAAGGTGAGTAGTTGCTCTCTAGTAGCGTTCCACTTCATTTGATTAGCTAGTAGACTAATGACTCTAATATTTCCTTTGGTGTACCCTAGTTCTGGGACGATACGATCCAAAGAAGCAGAGAATGGCCCCGACCCCACAGGAGTAATTGGTTCTTTCATGATGGGGCAAATACCTGGAATAAGTACATCTTCTACTTCGATATTAAATGGAAGATTTTTCTTTACTGCCCTCGCTTTAGCATGCTTCCATAAATTTTTTTGGCGGGCCAAAGGATCATTTTTTCGGCGATGATACGAGTCTCTAGAATACTTTTTGTATTCGTCAGGTTTACTTAAACGAATCTCTTTACTACGCCGCTTTGCTTCCTCTTTGTTTCTTTCATACCATGTACTCAATAAATTCTCCTACGTCGGCATTGATGAGCATATGTATGTGTCTTTATACTCTCCACATAAATTCCAAGGCCAGTCTTCTTTATCACACCAAGGACAAACCACTTTTTCTATTGTCATTTAGACCCTACCTCATCTTGTACTTGTTTATCCCAATCTAAGTTTAACTCATCTAAGTAATCCGCAATAATTCGCAAATCACTAGCAAGTAAATACCCGGACCCATGCAAAGGCCACCAAGCTTTATACCCATCTTCTAATGTCTCGATGTCTTTTGAAATTGATGAAATAACAAGTTCTTTATGCGTTTTGCTCATGCTTTTCTTTCTGCTTCATAGGAACATACACTTGCCAATACCATTGATGTTTGTCATACCATGTAGTCATCAGTCATACCTACTAATAATAAACCTATCTAGTTCAGGAGGAAAGTTTTGCATGTTAGGAGCAGAGCTACTTAAACGTCCTGTAACAGCTACGTTTTGGTTGTACTGCCCGTGAATTAAGTTGTCTTGCCATTGATATTTGTCAAAGAGTTTAAATATTGATTCGAGCATTTCAACCAGTTTCTTCTTCTCGCTTCTCTCCGATAATAGAGCCAAAAGCTCTTTATTTTCTTTATTCCCTTTAAGAGAGGCGAGCGTGGGCGCATCAGTCTGATAGATGCGTACCACATCAGGCCCGGACTGGTCTTTGGTCTTCTTAACCTCTGTGTTCTCCAACGGCTTAAAACGTTGTTGGAACGTAACAACTTCGGTAAACCAGCGGTTTCTCGTATACGATTGGCCTTTGTTGGGGCCACTTTTATACACAGCTTCTTCTTGAATGGAATATGGAAATTCAATTAGTCCACCGTAAAGTAGACAGCTAAGACAATCCCCACTATCAAAATTAAAAGAGCCGTGTTGAATGGGTGGAAGAAATCTCCGCAGACTTGTTTCCAGCTCCTCAATGGTCTCTTTAGATCGAGATAAGAATGTACTGGCATTGGCTGCGTCAAATCGAAGTCCCGCCTGCTCAATGTGGTGCAACACTTTGAGGTCTTCTCCCAGAAGCCAGATAAGACGTTTTTGAGATTCATCGACTAGCTCCTGTTGAACCAATGCGAGTTGGAGAGTTTGCTGTTCATCGTGGACGTTGTATTCCTTAAGAATTGGAACGGGAATATCAGTAGTGTCCACACCCGCTTCCCAATACTCTTTAACTTGGTCGTGCTTTGTTTCAAGTCCATATTTTTCTAGACATTCATTAAGTGATATATATTGTGCTTTTTGCCCTGTAATAACATGCTCTGCAAGCTGACAATCCCATATAGGATTTACAGGAGCATACGTGCTAGGCCAAAGCCAGTGGCAATCGAACTTAAAGTTAAAACCAACAAAAGAATATTCTGTAGGGGTGTTTCGTTCAATAGAAAAATCAGGATCAGTACAGTATTTAAAGCCGCTAAGAGTAGAAGCATAGCTAATTAGTTTGTTTCTAGGGTCAAATGGATGACCCTTGTTAAAGGTTGTAGTTTCAACGTCAAGAGAGTTTAATTTAATAGAAGTCTGTGGTTTTTGTTCCATTCAACGCTCTGTTAAAAGCATCCTCTTCTAGTAAGGGGGTGTAGTTATTAGCATCAACTCCTACATCCCACTGTCTCCACTTATTCTCATACCCAGCTAAAGAGTGTAAATGTCCATGCAAATTTACATACCCACGTTCCCAAGAACTAAAAGGAAAATGACATAAAACATACTTACGCTCTTTTGCAATAGTAAGCCGATAGTAGTCGTGCTTATCTACAAAAAACTCTTGCCAATCCCTGTTAAACAGTTTTTCAGCTCTTCCTTTTCTATCGTGATTCCCCACAATAAGATGCTTAATTCCATTTAAATGATGTAGCACATTAGCGGTAGAAGAATAATCACCAAAAGAGAAATCACCGAGAAACCATACATGATCTTTAAGACTGACGACACTATTCCAGTTTTTGAGAAGTTCTTCATTCATGTGCTCCACTGAGCCAAAAGGCCTCTTGCAAAAAGAAATAATGTTGTTATGAAAAAAGTGAGTATCACTAGTAAAAAATGTTTTAGGTGAATTTGATGACATCGACGTATCTTGCAATGGTTGGTTCAATTAGCACTTCGAATCTTCCATGTCTCAAGTCTGAGATTGAGTCTGGGTCTCCAAGGAGTTTGTTTTTGGAGATTGTGAGGTAGCGAGCAGTTGCAAGATCAGGGTTTCCATCTTTACCAATTCCGAGAATGAAATCGGCTTCAGCTTGTTTAGCAGTTTTAGCGTTAGCAACATGTTCCATAGTGAGGTAGCGTACGCCTTCTGCATGTCCGTCTGCTTGGCAGACTCCAATTGCCGCATGGTTGCCTTTAGCAAGCTCTCTAGCCCATTGATAAATGCTTCCGAGTCGGAGGTCTTCTCTGTCATTTGCAAAGCCTTTAATTTTATCAATTTGATCGTACACTACAAGCTGAGGGTTGAGTTTCTCAACAAGCCTCTCGACATCTGTTCGACTAATTGTAGCAGAATCAAAAAGTTTAAAGCGATTCCCTACTTCCTGTTTAAAGATTTCGGTAAATCGCTTTATGTTTGCCATAATTACGTCACTACTTACTCCAAAATAGGAGCAGTAGACACGTAGCATTACTTTCCATCCGTCTTCTTCGTTATTGAGCCAGACAACGGAAGATGCCCCCTGAGAAAGAAAAGATGTGATTTCACTAGCAAGAAAAGTTGTTTTTCCCGTCTCCGGCCTAGCGAAGATAAACCCGAAGTCGCCTCTTCGTAAACTTCCAAGGCTTTTGTTAAGGCAATCCAATCTCCATCTAAGTCCGGGGGTTGAGTGGACATGTTCAATTAAACTTTCTAAATCGTTACTAGTCTCTTCGAGCCCAGTAACAGTTGTTTCTATTGTTTTGCTTGAATTAAAAAACTCTGTAAGTTCATTAGAAGTTTTAGTTCCCTGACTCACTTCAAAAGCAAGTTCAGAGAGTTTTAAAGCATTTTTGCGTTGGATGTGCTTATCTACGATGTCCTGACCTACATCAGGCGTCACCTGCACATCACGCAGTTGTTTGAATAAAGCATCATAAATAGTTTTGTCTGAATTCGGATACTCGGCATAGAAATATGCCTCGAATTCATCTACAGAACAATCTTTTTGATGCTTGTCCATTAAAGAAATTAGCGATAGATATAAAAAGCTAATTTCTCTGTGATATTCTTTTAAATACTTAATATCTACAAATTCTTTATAAGAATTATATATAGTATTATATAATAATACTTTAAGTAGTATAATTTCTATAGTATATATCCTTTATATAAATAGTTTACACTATGTTTTCCTCTTTGTCAAGAGGCTCTTCCACAAATAATTGCTTTGTTGTTAATTTCTACAAAGCCCATGCTTACATTGTAGCACATTTTGTGATAGTCCGTCAAGCCTTTTTCATATCCCTTCTTTTTTCCTTTGTAGTAGGAAAGGGAGCTAGTAGCGACCACCGCTACAAGGGCCAGGAAGGCCCCTAGAAGGCTATATTTCCAGTCACCCTTGGGGGTGGTAGCTTCAGACATTTCTAAGGGCCTTTAAAGCGTTTGGAAAGTAAGGAAGAAGTTGGTCGTAAGCCATTTGAACAACATCCTGAGTTTCTTTCTGTGTGTGAGGATCAAGACGCAGGTTGAAAACTCTAGCCCAGGCAGCTAGAGAACCTGTCCACCACCACTCAGTCATCATATTTTGAGGAAGAATCATGCGAGCCTGCTCAGGAGCAACACCCACATTTAGTAAATCATTATACACACTTAAAGTGCGAGAACAGATAAACTCTGCTGCTTCTGCACAATATCTTTGTTGTTCAACTAAATCACCACTACCTTGTTTTACATTTTCTGCTCGACCGCGCCAGCCTTTTTCCTGGTTAGGGAAAAAGAATTCAGGTTCTTCATCCACATAGCGCCGCGACACTTCATTCCATACAAGGCCAACTGTGGATTTTCCTAATTGTCTTGCAACAAAGATAGGTGCTTTGACTACAAAAGTAGCCCCAACATGAGCCATTGGCGTCCAATGGTTGTGTTTTGCCAAATATTTAATTAGCTTAATATCTTTTTCAGATAATTCAGTACTAGTTTTGTGAAACGAAACTCTTGCTGCGTTTACAATATCTAATTCTGAACCATCAACTTTTTGAAGTTTTACGGAGCAATCAACAACTTTAATTTTAAATCTCCTAGTATTTCAGATACTTTATCAATTCTTCGTTTAGCTTTTAGGTATGGCAAAATACTTTCTAATACAAAAACAATATCTGTATTTTTTTGTACTGACCAAATCCAACTTGCTTTACGAATACTACCATCGTTTCGTTTATTTTCTCGATAACAAATGGAACCCACGTTAAAAATATTTTGTAATTCTACAATGGGTTCTTTATCAGTCATTTCACAGTGGATAGCATAAGACACTGTGTTTGGACGATTGCTTCTTTTATGTTTAGAGAAACAGCCCTCACCTTCGAGTAGACCTGCTGCGTAAATAATAGACATATTAAGTCCTCCTTACATCTATTATAGCACAAACGCAGTCCAATGTCAAGTTAATTTTTAAGCAACCACCACCTAAAATTACGAAAACTTCCAAAGTTTGAGTAACGGAGTTTGTCCCACAAACGACAAACTTTACGTAGGACGACAGACATTTCTGAAATTTTCATTGCACTTCCATTTCATAAACATGAACATCGTCCCCTCGAAGATATGTGTAAGTACCCACATTAATTGTTCTTAATTTTCTTACAGCCTCATCAGATGGTTTTTCTTTAAAAAGACCAGCAATTTGAGAACCTTCATATCTCCATACAATTTCAACTACCCAAACTTTCATTTATTTCTTCCTTAGTAAGGTGTTTAGGGTCTCGCTCCGTACTTACAACGTTTACTGCACGGCCTGTAAGGGCTTGTAAACGCATAGCTTTCCGCATGATAGACCCTTGTTGATCTTTGTCAAGCCAGAATACAACTGGCTTATTTTCATTAAGTAAGTAGTACATATGGGGCTTATGTAATTCAACCCCAAATAAAGGAATACATTCTACGTCAGCACAGGAAGCAACCTTATGTGCAGATATTAAGTCTTCGACAAGGACAATAGTTTGTCCTCTTCCAACAACCTCGCAATGTCGATGGGGGTCTCCCCACACATACCACTTCCTAGGAGCTGGTAAGGATTGTCCAACGTATCTTCCGATGCTAAATTGCATTGGCTTTCCGACTGTGAAGATGAGTCGTTCTTCCGAAGGAGAATAGCCGATTTGGTCTTTCCAGTAGGACCAGGGGAGTCCGTATTGGAGCAACCATTTGAGAGCCGTTGCTGGAACTTCTCGGGTGAAATCAAAAGCAAGCAAGTTTTTTGGGACATTGGGTATTTCTTTTTTTAATTGTTGTGGGATTTTGTTACCAAACTCGTGATAGCCACAAGCATAGCAATGGGCACCACCATCTTGAAAATGTACAAGGTTGTCACCAGAGGTGTCATTTCCCTTGGCTCTGCACTTCGGGCAGGGACTGTACCGGCTTTTCATATTCAAACACTAAAAGGAAATTACGAAGACCTGCATATCCATGATTACCATTTACAGCAGGCTCACTTTGATAAACAATTTTAATTCCCGGGTATGAGGTAATATAGTCATATCCTTCTTTATTGATGAAGGCATCTTTGTTAAAGATAAGCCAATAGGTGTCTTGTTCATTAAGAACACCTTCACGCCATTTAACATACTCAATTTCGCTAGGGGTAAACCAGTTTTCTCTAGGCTTACATTTATAGTCTAAAATACTTCCAATACCAGCAGTGACATTCATTTTTCAGTCCTAATACTTACATTAAATGTACCATTCTTTGTAACAACTTCAACTGGAGGCTGTACACCAACTTTAGCTTTAAATTGAACGCTAACACCTTGCGGCCACACTACAATACCCATGTGACTTAAACTTTTTAAAGATTTTGTAAAGAAGTCACTACCACAACAAGCACCAATTGCACCATAGTGCAGGACTTTTTCATAAGACACAACATAACCATTAAACTTACCGTTGTTGTAGTTAGGTGCGAGGCTCAAATAGTTCATCGTCGGTAAAGTCGTTGTCATCATCATCACTTTCAAAGGGGTTGAGGTCGGGGCGGCCACGAACAGGAATGTCAAGTCCATCTAGACACTTTTGACAAGTGTCTGTAAATTCATTAGTAACTGCATGTCTAAGAGTAGCTTCATACTCAGTTAGACGTGCATTACAGCAATAGCATCTCATTATTTATTCTCCTGTGCCGCTTTCCAACAATCTTCAAATTGCTTTTGATGTGCATTAGATTCTTCTTTTGTTCCAAAAAAGGTGTAGCCAAAATATTTGGCATACCAATTACGAAAAGTTAATTTAATATTCATTATGCGTTCTTTTGCGCTTCGAGCCAAATAATGTAAGCAATAGTTTTAGGGGCAGGACCACCTAATTGCAATGCATCTTTATTTTTGGCCCACCACTGATTAAACGTCAGTTTCTTAACTTCTTCAACAGAAGCAGGGCCATGTCCCTCAGGTTTATTTCCAAGCATAGAAGGCCTCATTAAAGTTTTTCTTCTTCAAAAGGCCACTTAGGTTGGATATATTCTACATCAATGTTCTTTGTAGTGTCAAACATAGCATAGAAAAAATCTCTTTTGCTATTATCGTTAACTCTTACAGGGGTTTGAAATACTAAAGGATGTAGCTCACAAAGACGTTCGTAAAACAACTTACAACGTTCTTCATTGATAAAGCCAGTCCCAAAGAAACCAGTGCCCCCAGCATGCCGTCTTTTGGTGAGCGGCTCATCTAAAGTATAGAAACTTTCTCGTAGGTATTGCTCAGACACATGACACAGGTATGCCCTATTATACGAATCTACCGTGTGGCATCGAAACAATCGACCAATACCACACTGTCCTTCTGTAATTTGACCTTTAAAAAACAAAGCAGTCATTCTCTTTCCTTCAAATTAAACATTTTAACCAGAGCTTCTGCATACTTTTCAACAGTGGTGCCCATAAGACCTGGGCGACTATTCACTTCCAAGACATAACATTGATTACGCTTCTCATTGTAGATGAGGTCCACAGCACCATATTGGTAGCCACAAGCCGCAACGGCTGCAATAGCGAGAGCGGCAGCGCCATCAGGAGGAGTGATGCCATCACGACAATAAACATAACCATTGTTGACATTCCTGATACGAGTGTCTCGATTGCCCTCAAATCCCTGCTTCTTGCGTTTTTGTTGAACATCAATTACTTCCCCACCAAAGACGTGAAACCGATACTCGGCCTTCTTTGGGATGTATTCGGTGTAAAGAGGGGCGACAGGATAGTGCTCCGCGCTGCTTTCAAATTCGACAATGCCTCGTCCGTTTGTTGCGTTGATAAGAGTCCTAGCGAAGAGAGTTCTTGCGTCGATTCTTCGAGCCTCTTCAACATTAAGTGCATACGCCGGACAACTAACATTTGCTCTGGTGAAAGCATGGAACTGTTCTACCTTATTCAAAACACGTTGAGTGACTGAGAAATATTGCCTACCGAAGCGTGCAGCTTTTTGAGCTACCCGAGCTGGAAGGGCACGATAAATTTTATTAACAACTTTAGTTTGAAGTTCCTGTTGAATAGCCTTAGCAAACTTACTACCAACAGGATTCACTGCAATATAAAAAGGTTTATTGTATGAGGGCATTGTGGTTTAAAGCGGGGACAGGGACAATTTCAGTTGCAATGGACGTAACAATTCTCTGATGTCCATTAACTGTATGGGCTCTAAGGCCATTAAGAGAGACAGCATAGAAGGCATGGGCAACATACTCCATTACTTCCATTTCTGTCTTACCGTACAAGAACCAATGAACAACAATATAGTTTAGAAGATCGTTTTCATCTGGGAGAACAATACTACCATAAACATGCCAAGTCTTGCAAGTGGGGCTGTCGTTGGCTTTAGCATAATCAATAAGCTCAATAGGATGCTTTTTATCTCGCAACTCCGGCATTTTAGTTAAAAGAGTTGCACCTTCTTCTTGTGTGATGATTTTTTCAGGAAGTCTAGAAGTGCTTACAGTGAAAAAATCATGTTGAATCCAATCATCATCACTTACATGATTGGGTTTTCTAGGATGACTGGTTCTTGGAGGAGTTACCGTAAGGCGGTGACGATAGGGTGGGTCACTTTCTTCACCCAAGTAAGACCAGTGTGTAACAGTCGGCGCTGCCACGAAACGAAAAGAAGGCAAATCTACATCATCTAGCCGAGTGATGGCCCGATCATCCAAAGCAAACGTAATTAGCTTTTGTTCAGGCACAAGCTCGACCGATTCCACATCAATATGGTTTCTAATCATTGCAAGTCGTAGAAAACCTGCTTCACTGCACCAGGCAATACTACCCGTTTTAGTTTTTGCCAAGAACAAAGGCCGTTCTTTATTTCGAGCAAGATGTAGACGCTTGGTGGTAACGTCATACCAACATAGGGCATAGGCTGCATTAATCTGTTTAAACGCCTCAGGGATGTTATCAGCATTTTCATAGATTAGATGAGCTAGCGCTTCAGTGTCTACTTCAGTGTCTTTCACATGCTTGTGAGAACCTACCCAAGTGCCATTTTGGACAAGAACAATACGGTCTTCAACGACAAAAGGATGTGCATTCTCGTCTATGATAGACCCTCTCGTTGCAGCTCGATTATGACCGACAACAATTTTACCCTTTTGAATGCTCTCACGTTTAAACTCATGTAGTTCTTTATTTTGCATAAAGCCTAGGGCATGACTGGCTTCCTTATGTACCTGAACATTACCAACATTGTCTACACCAAAAACACCCGTGGAATCTAAACCTCGAAGCGCGTCGAAATAAAGCATATTGTAAAATGCGTCCATTTCGACTGAAGAAAAACCAGTTTTAAAGTTGGTAATAAATCCGACAATACCACACATATTTAACGATTCCCATTGTTGTTACGTTGACGAGCCACTGGAGGAATTGGCCTCGGTTGCGGGGCTTGGGCAGCATTTCTAGCTCTTGCCATATTCATTCTGAGGATTTGATCTTGTTCTGCTCTACGAATAGCAGTAAGTGCTTCATCAAGATGGTAATCTGCTATTGGGGTATTCCACACAATAGCATTACCCCTTACCGTGTTTTCTCCAGGCTCCGCATTTATAGGGGCTTCTGCTAAATCATCTAAAACCCCAAGAATTTCTTTAGTTGCAGCAGGTTTTACTCCCCCCATAGACACGGCATACTTCAGCATAAGCAAGCCCTCTTCAAGCTGAATTTGCCAGTCAGGTTGAGTGTAAATAAAATCAACATGCTCTTGGAAAACAGAGTCTATAAAACGATTGTACAGACTTGTGGTGTTAAGAGTAAGAAGCATCTCTTTAACACTGTCAATATTGTTTTCTCTAGCATACCTAAAAAAGCACGAAATTATTTGTAGCCATTTAAACAACTTTTCAGTGTCACAATGACCATTCATATGTCGCCACTCAATAGTACCATATGAGTACAAAGGCAATAAATTTAATGCCGTATATTTTGCCCAATTTTGGAATTTACGTAAATCCCGCTTACCATCAAAAATCTGAAAGCTTAAATTGGTTTGGCTCCAAGGAACACAAAAAATGTTGTCGGCCCGGTCAGGATTAACCCACTTAAATACCAATGTTTCCATAGCCTGGTAAAGGAACAAAACGGTTTGAAGTTGATCGACCGTCAAGTCCTGACAATTGGTATGAACATGAATTGATGTGCGATCTGAGTAATTAGTTTCGTTGAGATTGGCTCGTCTAAAAAACTCAGACAAAGTAGCATAAGCATTTTCGTAAGTACAGGGAAGCATTAAAAATTCTCTTCCGTTATTACGAAGACTCCCATCCGCCACAGAACTCATACCATGAATAATTAGATCATCCCAATTAGGGACATTCTCAATTTCAAGTTCCACACCAAAAAGCAACTGAGGATCAATTGCTTTAACAGCCGGAGTAATTCTATTTTTATAAGCAGTGGTGTATGTTACAGGCCACTGCAAACTTAGAAGGTCTTTAATGGTTGTCATTCTTTCACCTCAATATCGTTAAACAATACCGCCCGTCGTACCGAATCACTAAACTCTTGTTTAATGTGTTGCCATCCTTTAGCAAATTCTACTACATTGTTTGTCTGTGTGGCTACTTTAGCTTCTAGGAAAAATACCGGACGGGAACTTACACCAGTTTCTGGATTTGCACGAAGAGAGCCGAAACTAAAAAACTTATTCAATACACATGGTTCGGTTCTAGAATATTTAATTGTCTGTTGGGCATCATTAAAAATGGCCTCCAGCAATTCCCCAGATAAAGCACAAGGAAGTAAACGATTGTCAAAAGACATCGTAGAGCATGTGGTGTTTGCTGCACTAATACCACGGCAATATTGTCTTGCTGGAATACGAGTTAGGAGCACTGGTCGATTTGTGTGACCTTTGTACCAACCACGTCTAATTGGAAGAAACTTAAACCGAACGTCTTGATCCACAAAGGCAAAGAAATCTCGGTCAGTAATAGTGTTAAACATTACCTTGGAGGCACTTACTTTAGAGATATAGACAATCCGCTCAGGCTGTCCCTCTACACTAAGCCAGCCATACGAGCCTTGGTAACGTTGGCGAAAATCTTCATAGTTTTTGGAAGTAAGTGTATCGTACATTAAGCCTCCACAAGATTGTACTTTCTCACAAGTTCCTTTGCAAGCACGATGTTATTGGTATTAATTGCTTCAAAGATAGCCCCCTGGTCGTCTTCAATTGGAGTGTCCAACAACGACAAGGCCTTTTCAGTGGCTTTCCAAACCCATTCGATATGTTGATCGTTAAAAATCCAGAAATTACTTAGAACCCGATACTCAAAGCCATAAGGCTTCGGTCGGAAGGCGCCGGGCTTACCATACAACTGCTTACGAAGCAGGCCTTCTTGGTCCATGAACACAGCAGGCACAGCAAGAGCCAAATCCATACGACGAATAGCTCGTGCAATATCTTCCATAGACTCCATAGGATACCCAACATGGACATGCCCACCACAACTACGTAAAGCCGGATCATTTGCCCTGGGACGAGGGTTGACATCCATAGTCCAAGCATTAAAGTCCGGATCACATCCAAACTCAAGTGCTTTGGGATGCCTCAATTGCTTCTTAGGGAAAGACGCAGCCGACTGACGGCTGAAAGCCAAGCCCATCCCACCAACCTTATGGGTAAGAAATCCCATCATGGCGTTAATGTGTTTAACTAGCTCTTGAGAAGTTCCAGCAGCGGGGATGTTATATTCCACTGCCACGTTATCCTCTTGGATGGCAAAACCTTCACCAAGTTCAGCAACCGGGAGAGGGTCGTCTTTACTTCCACCAATCAAACCAATTGCGGAAACAAGAGCACCAGATTTATCTTGCAGAAAAATTTCGGGATCAGCACCAATCTTCATAGTTTCTCCAAAACAATTACAACCAAATAAGGTTTATCTTCTTCACCATGAACACTATTCATGAACGGTCGGCTAGCATAAACAGTTTTAAACTGTCCAGGAAACCTAGTTAAAAGTCTACCAGCAATATTAAAACCTTTATATCCGGGATAAGCTTCTTTAATTCTTTCAACAATCATGTAAAAATGACCTTGTTGAAAGTCTTCAATTGTGGCCCTACTTAGAACATTATCAGAAACTGAATGTATCATTGCACTTTAAACTTAAAAACAAGTTTTGTGTCTCCAAATTGAACACACTCATACTCTGCAACACTAGAGTCTTCTAAAGTTGGTGGAAATTCATCAACTTCAAGAATTTGAAGTCCGTGATTGCTTCCTTTAAAACGGTCTAAAGTGGTGCAGCACACTACAGCGCAACTAGCGCACACAGCATAAGAGGAGCCAGTTCCAGCATCACCACCATATCTATCTTGGCTTTCCTTTGGAAGACAAGAAAATGAGTTATAGCTGCCTTTTAAAATTGGAAATTCATTAGTTAGGCCTGAGACAAACACAGTTTGGTCTCCATAACATGCTCAATATGTCGGGTAGCAACACAATTGGAGTGCATCATTTCAGGATGCCATTGTACCGCAAAACCTTTAACATCATTAAAGTAAATAAACTCCGGTTCTTGGTGATGATCGACCTGCTTATCTTCATCCCAATATACGGAACTCAATAATCTACGTGGCTCAATTTGAGCTAATACCTCATGTTTTGCCTTTCCTGGCACCATCATTTGATGGTGTAAGCTATTAGTAACATACCGATCACCTGTATTGGTAATTACTTCGTGGTTACCGCCATGCCCAGTGACATGCTGAATGAGATAGCCACCAGCCAGTGCACACAACATTTGGGCACCCCGACAAATACCTAGAATAGGGATTCCAATGGCTTTAGCTTGTTGCATCATTTGCCACTCAATAGCATCACGGTAGGATGGGGCATCATCACTATGAGCCATTTTACTCCTAGCTTTGTTGTAATAGCCGGAATAAATATCAGCTCCGCCCCAAACAAGAAGAATATCTCCTTCTTTTAAATCATTTGGGTTGTTAGAGCGAATACATTGTGTAATGAATTTGAAAGAATCAAACGGATAGTAGTCAGGGTAAAGAACCGAAACTAGACGCATTATGGAAGCAGGCCTTTCTCAGTAATCTTTTTAATTGAAACTTGATTTTCGGGAATTGGAGTCAGTTGGCTGGAAGCATATCCTGCCGATTTAAACCATTGCCACGTAGTTCCTGGATTGTATTGTGCCAATGTAGTTGCAAGAGCTTTAGCCGCTTCTTCGGTGTCTACAAAAAACACATTAACAGGATTACCGACATTAGACCCTTCTCGATTGTGTGAAGGGAAGATTTCATGTGCATGATATTGGGCTTCATACGCCATTCGTTCAGCACGATTTAGTGGAGCAGTCTCAAAAACCAGTCTGCCAAGAGCGGCAGCTCTTACAAGAACAACTGTGTAGGCTTTCATAAAACTCGCTTTCTAGTTAATTGGAATGGGGCAGCAAGGAAAGAGTGTCCTGAGTCATTAACAACTTCAATGAAGTAGGGGTGTCCATTTTCCCAATTAATTGCATTAATGTCATAAATGATTTGTGTTACTGTGAGTAAAGTTTTTGTATTATTTAAACGAACACGTTCTCCAGGTTTGTATGGATTGCGTTTAAGTGCTAAAGCAAATTGACCAGCTCTGTCATTATGCTTGAGTCTTCGTCGCTCTAGTTTGCTTAAAGGCTTCAAGGGCTCGTAAGATGTTATTTTGTAACTCCACATCAAGCAATCCTTTAATATGTTCTGGGGGAGCAATCGTATAGTCTACGTGGGGTCTCCAACAAGGGTAGAGTTTTTGCGGATTGGGGTTGTGGATCAGCGGGCCAATCCCAAGGATTTCCATAGTTTCTGGATAACCTGTGTAGTGGTCCCAGGTAACTTTTTCGTAGTCTTCATTGACGTTTAACACATACTGAAGACAAAATTTATTGATACTAGATTTATTGATACTAGTATAATAAACCCAATCACCGGGTTTGGGAGAAGCCCTTAAATAGTTTAAAAACTCGTCATGGGTGTTTATACGACGATTGTTTTGTCTTGGTGCATAAACAACACCTGGATATGAGTAGGCGGGGTAATTCCCCAGTTTTTTAGACCACATACTTCAGGAGATAGAGGTAGTTGTAATCGCTGGCTCGTTGCCGGACATGGCATTGGTTACTGGCATCCATCACGAATCGAGGCAAATCACGAGGATTAATGATGTTAATGGGAGCAGTTTCAGCAAATTCACGGCCCTGCTTTTTAACAAACTCATCCCGCGCTGAGCAGAAAGAGGTTTGAACTTTAACGGTGCGGGGCTCGTCACCAGGGCTCACCTTAATGGTAAAACCACGAGGCATATGGCGGAGACGGCTGCTATCAGTACGACGAACAGGACGATTGAAATGGACGAAAAACGGCTTGAACATGATGATAGACCTTTACGTAGGAAGATTGCTCGGAAAGTATTTAGAAGAGTCACAAGTAATCCAGAAATAATCCCCAATATAATGTGGCTTTATTTCTTGATAGCATTTG
>JACCDR011721955.1_pt1 | contig 19573 bp, 20 predicted proteins | sample 7446431 | NCBI WGS metagenome assembly JACCDR01 (sample SAMN15323443, study PRJNA562643) | freshwater metagenome | isolation source: river surface water | place: USA:Blue River Watershed | collected 2017-08-17 | reverse complement strand
GCCGATTCAACTTCAGTACCGATGCAGGCCACCGTTTTGAACGTGGTGTGGATCCTGAGTTGACTGTGGAGCACATCGAGCGCATCACCCAGTTGGTGATTGACATTTGCGGCACGCCCAACACAACGGTTGGCCCTATTGATGACCAACGTGTGAACATGCCTGTGGCCAAGCCTGTCACGCTGCGCGTGGCACGTGCAGAGAAAGTCATCGGTATGCCACTCACGCAACAACGCGTGGCAGACGCTTTGCGTGGTTTGGGCTTGCCTGTGACTGAGGGCGAGGGTGTTGTCACTGTGCAGCCTCCATCCTTCCGTTTCGATTTGCAAATCGAAGAAGACCTGATCGAAGAAGTGGCACGCATGGTGGGTTACAACAACCTGCCCACCACACCGCCTTTGGCACCCATCACGGCCAGCGTGCGCCTTGAGTCGCAGCGCAGCCCCCATGCATTGCGCCACCAGCTGGCCAACTTGGGCTACCAAGAAACCATCAACTACAGCTTTGTGGATGAGCGTTGGGAGCAAGAGTTGGCAGGCAATGCCAATCCCATCAAGTTACTCAACCCTATTGCCAGCCAAATGAGCGTGATGCGTTCCACCTTGTTGGGCTCGCTGCTCAACGTGGTGAAGTTCAACGTGGATCGCAAGGCTTCACGCGTGCGCGTGTTTGAAATTGGCCGCGTGTTCCACAAAGATGCATCGGTGCAAAACACCGACACCACTGTGCAAGGCTTTGATCAGCCCATGCACATCGCGGGCATTGCCTTTGGCAGCGCTGCACCTTTGCAATGGGCCACCAAAGAACAAGCCGCAGATTTCTTCGACGTGAAGGCCGATGTGGAGGCTTTGTTGGCGCCCGCTGTGCCCTCGTTTGAAGCGGCTGAGCACCCAGCCATGCACCCTGGTCGTTGCGCCAAGGTCTTGGTCAATGGCCAAGCCGTGGGGCATGTAGGTGAGTTGCATCCACGTTGGCGTCAAAGCTGGGAACTGGCGCAAGCGCCTGTGATGTTTGAACTCTCCCTCGATGCTGTGTTGCACCGTGCAGTGCCTAAGTCGAGTGGTGTTGCCAAGTTCCCGAACGTGGAGCGCGACATTGCCGTGATCGTCAAAGACAGCGTCACGCACGCCCAGTTGATGGCTGCTGTGCACGCAGCCAAAACACAAGGCTTGCTGCGCAATGCCGTGTTGTTTGACGTGTATCGCCCCAAAGCCGAAAGTGCCGCGATGGCAATGGACGAAAAGAGTTTGGCTGTGCGCTTGACGCTCAACAGCGATGAAGCCACCTTGAACGAAGCCCAAATTGAGGGCGTGGTGCAAGCTGTGCTGGCCGAACTGGCAGCTCAAGTGTCCGCGCGTTTGCGCGCTTGATGTTTTGACGTTAAAAAGAGAACCGTATGGAACTGTCTTTTGAAAGCTTAGAAACGCCAGCGCTCACCAAAGCGCAGCTGGCTGATTTGTTGTTCGAGCAAATCGGTTTGAACAAACGTGAATCGAAGGACATGATTGATGCCTTCTTTGATTTGATTGCGCAAAGTTTGGTCAATGGCACGGATGTGAAGATTTCAAGCTTTGGCAATTTTCAAATTCGCACCAAAGCGCCTCGTCCTGGTCGTAACCCACGCACCGGGGAGGCCAGTCCAATCCAAGCTCGCCGTGCGGTGACTTTCCATGCGAGTCACAAGTTGAAAGAGCAAATACAGGGCGACAGTAATCCCAAAGTTGACAAGTGATTGAAAAAGAGGCCGACATGGCCTCTTTTTTTTGACAAAACTGTCAAGGGATCTGTCAGAAGGTCGAATCTTCGTGTAACCTCTGCGGTCCCGTTCACAAGCTACGGATTTTCATGGAGAAATCCCTCCCTCCCATTCCTGCCAAACGCTACTTCACCATTGGTGAAGTGAGCGAATTGTGCGGTGTTAAGCCGCACGTGCTGCGCTATTGGGAGCAAGAATTCACGCAGCTGCGTCCTATGAAGCGCCGAGGCAATCGCCGTTATTACCAGCGCCACGAAGTGCTGATGATTCGCCGAATTCGCGACCTCTTGTATGACCAAGGTTTCACCATCACAGGCGCACGTAACAAGTTGCAAGAATTGGTGCAATCAGAGCGCGAGCGTCGCCGCGTAGGCGGTGAGTTGATTGATGTGGACTTGCCCGACGACGATGGGTTTGATGACGATTTGGATGTCGACTCAGACGACGTGCATGAACAGCCACCGCTTGCCTTGAGTAGCAACGATGAAGCGCTGCAAACTTTGCGCAAAGAACTCACACAAATTCGCGATCTGCTCTCTGAGCTGCACTGAGTAAGCGTTATAATTACAGCCGATTCGGTGTGTGGCGCAGCCTGGTAGCGCACTTGCATGGGGTGCAAGGGGTCGAAGGTTCGAATCCTTTCACACCGACCAAAATGACCAAGGGCTAGCAATGTAAATTGCTAGCCCTTTTGTCTTTTCTGGGGGTGTATGAAGCGGCTCAAACAATGTCTACGTGGTGCAGCTCAAACTTACCCTTCTTTGCATCTGCAAAGTAGTGCTCCAATGTTTCTTTGACGGTGCGAAAGGCTAGCTCGTCCCAAGGTATTTCGTGCTCGGCAAACAACCGTGCTTCTTGCGTTTCGTGGCCGGGATCAAACTGCTCGCTGGTGAGTTGGGCTCGGTAAAAAAAATGCACTTGGCCGACGCGGGTGACGTTCATCAGCGTGAACAAGTCTTGCAGTTCAAATTGCGCGCCAGCTTCTTCCACCGTCTCGCGTGCAGCACCTTCGGCCACGGTTTCGTTGAGCTCCATGAAGCCGGCTGGTAGTGTCCACTTGCCAAAGCGCGGCTCAATGTTGCGTTTGCAGAGTAGGACTTTGTCTTTCCACACAGGTATGGTCCCTACGACATTGAGTGGGTTTTCATAGTGGATGGTGTGGCAGGCGTTACAAACTGCGCGCTCACGTGTGTCGCCATCGTCAGGCAGGCGGTAGGTCACTGCGCTGCCGCAGGCTTTGCAATGCTGAATGAGCGGTCGTTGGTACATGATTAAACCAAGCGAACTTTAAGATCGCCCAAGCCTGACACTGCGCCCACCATGATGTCACCCTTGACGACAGCGCCCACGCCTTCTGGCGTGCCGGTGTAAATCAAGTCGCCGGGCTGGAGCCCCCATGCGGCAGACAGATGTTCAATCGTTTCAGCGATGTTCCAAATCAACTGGCTTGTGTTGCTGCGCTGGCGATCTTCGCCGTTGACTTGCACATAAATTTCAGCGTTGGCCACATCGCCAGCAAGTGCTGCAGGTGTGATGGGGCCAATGGGGGCGCTGTGATCAAAACCTTTGCCGATACACCAAGGGCGGCCTTGCTTTTTCATGTCGTTTTGCAAGTCGCGGCGTGTCATGTCTAGGCCCACGGCGTAGCCATAAACATGGCTCATGGCGTCGGTTGCTGCGATATTTTTTCCGCCTTTGCCAATGGCCACCACCAGTTCAATCTCGTGGTGCAAATTTTGGGTGAGGCTGGGGTAGGGCATCTCGCCTGTTTCACTGGCGTTGACCACCAGCACCGCGTCAGCGGGCTTCATGAAAAAGAAAGGTGGTTCACGACCAGTGAAGCCCATCTCTTTGGCATGCTCTTCGTAGTTGCGGCCGACGCAGTAAATGCGGTGCACCGGAAAGCGCTCGGCCTTACCCACCACGGGCACAGACACAACAGGACTAGGTTCGAATGCGTAACTCATGCGTGTCTCCAGTTGCAAAGGATCAGCCTTGTGACTTACACACCAGTTCAAAGTGCTCTACGTGTGGTGGTTGCGCAAAGAAAGGGCCGACGATGGCGCGCCACTCAGCAAAAGCGGGCGACTCGCGAAAGTCCACCGTGTGGTTTTCGAGCGTGGTCCAGAAAATTTGCAACACATATCGCTCGGGCGATTCGATGCCACGGTTGACTTTGTAACCTTCAAAGCCTTTCGCTTTGGCGATCACGGTTTCTACGCCACGTTGAATGGCTTCATCAAATGCGGCTTGTTGACCAGGTTGAATACGGATGTCGACGAGTTCGAGAATCATGGTGGCTGTGTGTTGAGTTAAAACTTGTCGCAAGTCTAACGTGAGCCAGCGTTGGCCCCCGTCGCATTCGGGATATCCTTGGTCCCTATGAATCTCACACCCCTTACGCCCGCAACGCCTTTGTTTTGGCCCATGGATTGGGCGTTGCCCAAGGGCGTGCAAGCGGTATGCACCACGCGTGTTGGTGGTGTTTCGCAAGCGCCGTTTGATGGGTTTAACTTAGGCGACCATGTGCAAGACGATGTGCATGCAGTGGCGCAAAACCGTGCGTTGTTACAAGCACAGCTGGGTGGGGCGCGACCTGTGTTCCTTAGTCAGGTCCATGGCATTGACGTGGCTCAGCTCTGCGCATCCACGCCCGATGGCACAAAGGCGGATGCCTGTTTCACGCAAGAGCCACACCTTGCCTGCACCATCATGGTGGCTGACTGTTTGCCTTTGCTGTTCACCGATGATGCGGGACAAGTGGTGGCTGCGGCTCATGCAGGCTGGCGTGGCTTGGCTGCGGGTGTGATTGAACAGACGGTGCATGTGATGTGCAGCGCATCAGGTATCACGCCAGCCCAGGTGCGTGTGTGGCTCGGGCCGTGTATTGGCCCCGATGCGTTTGAGGTAGGGGGCGATGTGCGTGAAGCCTTCTGTGCGCATGGAGGTGCTGCAGGGGCGGCGCTTTACTTCAAACCGCACCCGTCACATGTGGGTAAATGGCTGGCAGACCTTGCGGGTTTGGCAAGGCTGCGTTTACAAAGCATGGGCATTCATTCGCTAGCTGGCAACGACAGCACGTCCGATTGGTGCACCGTGGCGCAACGCTCAAGGCTCTTTTCGTTCAGGCGCGATGGTGTGACGGGGCGCTTCGCTGTTTGCATTTGGCGCAACTGATGGCGCATCATCGCCGCTGTTTTGTATACCGTTTGCAGCCGACGCTTTCGCGCGATCAGCTGCCTCTTTGGCTTTCAATGCGCGGCGTCTTGCAGGTGTGCCCATGATGTAGCCCACCACACTCATTGGTAACAAGCCATACAACACAAAGGTAAACACAGCACCAAGCACGCTACCAACAGGGCTCATGGCTTCGGCGATGGCCATCATGAAAGCCACGTAAATCCAAGCGATCAGGACCAAATACATCTAGGGGTTTTCTCTTGAGTTTGATTTGTGTCAGCGAATTGAAGGCTTTTCGCTGACATACTGGGGACAGTCAATAACACAGCTGTGACTGTATAGGAGTTAGTGATGGATCAGAATGCGGCCCTCAAGAGCCTGGGGGATAGCTGGCTCAAAGCCTTGGCCTCATTTCAAACAATCGGTGGCGCAGATGCGAAAACACCGACCTTGAGTTTCTCTCCTGAAAAGCTGGAAGCGCTTCAAAAGCAATACATTGCAGAAGCCACTGAGTTGTGGAACCAAAGCCTGCAAGGCAAGCCAGAGGTGAAAGACCGACGCTTCAAAGGCGAAGCATGGTCTCACAACCCGATGGCCGCGTTCACAGCTGCTGCGTATTTGCTCAACACCCGCACCATGATGGCGCTCACCGAAGCAGCCGAGACTGACGCGAAAACCAAAGCACGTATTCAGTTCGCTGTGGAGCAATGGGCCGCAGCGGCTGCGCCTAGCAACTATTTGGCACTCAACGCAGAAGCACAACAAAAGGCGATCGAGACCAAGGGTGAGAGCATTTCTAAAGGCATTAAGAATTTGCTGCATGACATGCAACAAGGCCATGTGTCGATGACGGATGAGAGCTTGTTTGAGGTCGGCAAAAACGTGGCCACCACCGAAGGCAAAGTGGTCTTTGAAAACGAGTTTTTCCAATTGCTCGAATACAAGCCCCTGACTGCCAAGGTGTACGAGCGCCCGTTCTTGTTCATCCCACCTTGCATCAACAAGTTTTACATCCTGGACTTGCAGCCCGAGAACTCATTCATTCGCTACGCTGTCGCACAAGGCCATCGCACGTTCGTGGTGAGCTGGCGCAATCCGGATGAGAGCTTGCGTCACACCACTTGGGACAACTATGTGGAAGATGTGGCGATTCAAGCCATCAAGGTGGTGCAAGAGATTGGCGGCGCAAAGCAAATCAACGCTTTGGGTTTCTGCGTGGGCGGCACTATTCTTTCTAATGCGCTGGCTGTGCTGGCCGCACGTGGCGAAAAACCAGTCGCCAGCGCCACCTTATTGACCACCTTGATCGACTTCACCGACACCGGCGTGTTGGATGTCTTCATCGATGAAGCGTTTGTGAAATTCCGTGAGAGTCAGTTCGCCGAAGGCGGCTTGATGAAGGGCAAAGACATGGCGTCGACCTTCAGTTTCTTGCGTCCCAACGATTTGGTGTGGAACTATGTGGTGGGCAACTATCTCAAGGGCGAAACACCGCCACCGTTTGATTTGCTCTACTGGAACAGCGATTCCACCAATTTGCCCGGCCCCATGTATGCCTGGTACTTGCGCAACACCTATCTTGAAAACAACCTCATCAAGCCAGGTAAAGCCACAGTTTGCGGCGAGAAGATTGATTTGCGCAAAGTGGACATGCCCATCTACATCTATGGCTCGCGTGAAGACCACATCGTGCCGATTGGCGGTGCGTATGCCAGCACCCACGTGTTCCCCGGCAAGAAGCGTTTCGTCATGGGTGCCTCAGGCCACATTGCCGGTGTGATCAATCCGCCTGCAGCGAACAAGCGTTGCTACTGGACAGGCAGCGACACCAAGTTCCCCAAAGACCTGGATCAATGGATTGGCAGCGCCAAAGAGCACCCCGGAAGCTGGTGGACCGATTGGGCCACATGGCTCAAAGCACACGCGGGTAAACAAATTGCCGCTCCCAAAACTTATGGCAAAGGCAAATACAAAGCGATCGAGGCAGCGCCGGGTCGCTACGTCAAAGCGCGTGCCAGCAACTGATTTTTAAAACTTCATATATTTCGGAGATACACATGGAAGACATCGTCATCGTTTCTGCGGCCCGCACAGCAGTAGGTAAATTTGGTGGCTCACTCGCCAAAATTGCAGCCACAGAGTTGGGCTCCATCGTCATTCGCGAAGCTTTGGCACGTGCCAAGGTGGATCCATCGTTGGTGGGCGAAGTCATCATGGGTCAAGTGCTGGCCGCGGGCGCTGGCCAAAACCCAGCCCGTCAAGCGTTGTTGAAGTCGGGTATTCCCAATGCGGTGCCTGCACTCACCATCAACGCGGTGTGTGGCTCTGGCCTCAAGTCGGTCATGCTGGCGGCGCAAGCCGTGGCGTATGGCGATAGTGAAATCGTGGTGGCCGGTGGCCAAGAAAACATGAGCGCCTCGCCCCACGTGTTGTTGGGCTCGCGCGATGGTCAACGCATGGGCAACTGGAACATGGTGGACTCCATGATCGTGGACGGCCTGTGGGACGTGTACAACCAGTACCACATGGGCATCACGGCTGAAAACGTGGCCAAAGAATTCCACATCACCCGCGACATGCAAGATGCATTGGCTTTGGCCAGCCAACAAAAGGCATCGGCCGCACAAGACGCTGGCAAATTCAAAGACGAAATCGTGCCAGTGCACATCCCTCAGCGCAAAGGCGACCCTGTGGTGTTCGATGCGGATGAATACATCAACAAAAAAACCAGCGCTGAAGCATTGGCAGGTTTACGCCCCGCGTTTGACAAAGCAGGCTCGGTCACTGCTGGCAACGCATCAGGCATCAACGACGGTGCAGCTGCTGTGGTGGTGATGACCGCGAAGAAAGCGGCTGCTCTGGGTCTCACGCCTTTGGCACGCATCGCCGCATTTGGCACCAGCGGTTTGGACCCCAAGATCATGGGCATGGGCCCCGTGTCTGCCTCACGCAAAGCCTTGGAACGCGCAGGCTGGAAAGCCTCGGATGTGGACCTCTTCGAACTCAACGAAGCTTTTGCAGCGCAAGCATGTGCGGTGAATCAGCAATTAGACATTGATCCAGCCAAAGTCAATGTCAACGGGGGCGCGATTGCCATCGGTCATCCCATTGGTGCCTCAGGTTGCCGCATCTTGGTGACCTTACTGCACGAAATGCAGCGCACCAACGCCAAAAAGGGCTTGGCCGCACTGTGCATTGGTGGTGGCATGGGCGTGTCTTTGGCGCTTGAGCGTTGATCGCTCTACTGATAAAAATTTCATTCAATAACTCATAAGACAGGAGACAAAACATGAGTCAAAAAGTAGCTTACGTCACAGGTGGTATGGGTGGTATCGGTACCGCCATTTGCCAACGCTTGCACAAAGAGGGCTTCAAGGTCATCGCAGGCTGCGGCCCCACACGCGATTACAACAAGTGGCTGGATGAGCAAAAAGCCTTGGGCTTCACTTTCTACGCCTCCGTTGGCAACGTGGGTGATTGGGATTCCACCGTAGAAGCGTTCACCAAAGCCAAAGCAGAGCATGGCCCGATCGACGTGTTGGTCAACAACGCCGGCATCACCAAGGACCGCATGTTCTTGAAGATGACCAAGGAAGATTGGGATGCGGTGATGAACACCAACCTCGACTCCATGTTCAACGTAACCAAACAAGTCGTGCCTGACATGGTCGAGCGTGGCTGGGGCCGCATCATCAACATCTCGTCGGTGAACGGTGAAAAAGGCCAAGCGGGTCAAACCAATTACTCTGCGGCTAAGGCAGGCATGCACGGTTTCTCGATGGCCCTGGCTCAAGAGTTGGCCACCAAAGGCGTGACGGTCAACACCGTGTCGCCTGGCTACATCGGCACCGACATGGTCAATGCCATCCGTCCTGATGTGTTGGAAAAAATCGTGGCTACTGTGCCCGTCAAGCGTTTGGGCAAGCCTGCCGAAATCGCATCCATCATCGCTTGGATGGCCAGCGAAGACGGTGGTTACACCACAGGTGCTGACTTTGCCGTGAACGGTGGTTTGCACATGGGCTAATGCGAGTCACGCCTCTGGCGTTTGGTGCATTTGTGAAAGCCGCAGACCCGTCTGCGGCTTTTTTGTTGGCTATTTGGCTTAGGTATTTACCCGTCACGCAACTTTGTTAGAGTGGCCAAATTAATAATAAACATGGCAAAAGCGCTGGAGGCATATGGGCGACTACACCAATATGGCGGGCTACTACGATGTCATCATGACCTCGGGGTACTACGACTACGCAAAGATTGTGGACAGTTTGGTCTCACACCATCCTCAGCGTAGTGTTTTAGAAATCGGGTGTGGCACGGGGTTGATTCTTGAGGAATTGGCCAAGCGCGAGCCCAAGCTTCCCATCACTGGCGTTGATCTGACCGCGCCTATGCTGTCGATTGCGCAAAAGAGGTTGGCACCTTTTCCCACGGTCTCGCTCTCACAGCAAAACATCACCGAGTTGTCACTCAATGAGAAACATGAGTTGGCTTTCTCCTACGGTGGTGTTTGGTACTTCGTGATAGATGGCGACAAAGAGCCATTCTTGGTAAGCCACATCGCAGATGCACATGCCAATGAGTTGGGGTTCGAGCATTTGTCCAAACACATGGCCGTGGGTGGCACATTGCTGCTGGGCATCCAAGGCCCGCACCACAACTACGAAACCACCATTTCAAATGGCATGACGTATTCACAGCAGATTGACCCAACTGACATTGGTTTTACCAAGCACTATTTCTTGCACGATGGCGAACAAAAGCTGATGGACCAAACCGTGCATTACCGCACTTACACCTTCGACGAAGCCAAAGCACTGATGGGCGCTTATGGTTTTGAATACGTGGCCGAAAAAGATGCCAACCAACTGTTTTTGCAGTTCAGGAAAGTCAAGTGATGAGCGCTGCGAAACAGAAATTGTTTTTCATCGGTGTGGGCAATATGGGCAATCCCATGGCTGCTAACTTGATCAAAGCGGGTTACCCCGTCACCGTGTTTGATGTATCGCGTGCCAAAGCTGAGAACTTGATTGCCTCAGGCGCAAGATGGGTCAACAGCTTGGCAGAAGGCGCTGCTGAGGCTGACGTGGTGATGGCGTCATTGCCAGGCCCCGTGCAGGTGCGCGAAGTGATGTTGGGCGAGCAGGGCGTGTTGGCCCACGTCAAAGTGGGCGCCACTGTGATTGACACCTCCACCAGTGCTGTCGAGCTGGTGCGAGAGCTGGTGGCATTGGCCAACAGCAAAGGCGTGGGCTTTTTAGAAGCGCCCGTCACCAATGCGGTGGATATGGCGGCCTTAGGTCGCTTGTCTATTTTTGTGGGAGGCGACCAAGCCACCTTTGAAAAACACAAACCCATCTTTGACGTCATTGGCGAAAAAATCTTTCACGTGGGCGAGCCAGGCAACGGCGCGACCATTAAGTTGCTTACCAACTTGTTGTGGTTCGTCAGTGCTGCAGCGATTGGCGAAGGTTTGATGTTGGGCGCAAAGGCAGGCATTCCGCTGCACACCGTTTGGGAAGCCATCAAGTCCAGCGCGGGCAACAGCTGGGTGGCCGAGCACGATGTGCCTTCCATCTTTGCGGGTCACTACGACCCGAGTTTTTCTCTCGCGTTGTGCTGCAAAGATTTGGGTCTGATCAACGGCATTGCCAAATCACAGGGCTACGATTTGCCCATGGGTGGCATGGCACAACAGTTGTTTCAACAAGCCATGGCCACTTACGGCCCCGATGCAGCTGAGCTGCATGTGGTGAAGCTTTTAGAAGAGCGTGTGGGACACATGCTGCGACCATGACGAATCAATCGCGTTTACTCGCTGAAGCCCATTTGCACATGCCACAAGGCGTGGCTGAGAACTACCGCTACTGGGGTGAAAAAGACACGGTGTTCATCGCCAGCGCCAAAGGCTGCACGCTCACCGATGTCGATGGCAAAACCTATGTGGACTTTCGCTTAGGCTACGGCCCCATCATCTTGGGCTATCGCGACGAGCGTGTGGACAAAGCGGTGATTGAGCAAATCACACACCGCGGCACGCTCTCGGGCTTCTCGACCGAGCTCGACACCACCGTGGTCAAGCAAATCAAAGCCATGTGCCCCAATATCGACAAGATGCGCTTTGCCAACTCGGGTACCGAAGCGGTCATGGGCGCTGTGCGCACCGCACGCGGCTACACCCAGCGTGACCGCGTGGCGATTGTGGAGGGCTCGTTTCACGGCTTGTACGACGAGATGATGTGGAAGTCCGACATCGAACATTGGCAGCCAGGCAGCAAGGTTGCGCCGAAGGTCATTCCATTCGGTGGAGGTATTCCAGAGCGCAGCCGCGAGTTGCTGAGCATCATCAGCCACAACGACTTTGAAGCTTTAGAAAACTTGTTTGCCACGCAAGGCCATACTTTGGCCTGTGTGGTGATTGAGCCCATCATTGGCAATGCGGGCAGTGTGGCTGCTAGCCAAGAATGGTTGCAGCGTTTGCGTGACCTGTGCACACGGCACGGCACGGTACTCATCATTGACGAAGTGAAATCAGGTTTTCGCGTCGCGAGGGGTGGGGCGCAAGAGCTGTACGGCATTCATGCCGATCTAACCACCTACGCCAAAGCCATGGGTAACGGTTACCCCGTCGCCGCCTTTGGTGGCAAAGCGCATGTGATGGATGTGGTGGGCTCGCACCCGGGCGGTGTGGTGCATGGCGGCACGTATACGGCTAACTTGGTCGCGCTCAGTGCGGCACATGCCACGCTCAAAATTTTGGCCGAGACCAACGCGCAGCAAACCATCAACCATGCGGGTGAACAAATTCAAGCGGTGCTGGGCCGTGTGTTCACAGCTGCGGGCTTAGAGCACGCCTTCGCAGGACCGCCTGCGATGTTTGGCATTCACTTCAGCGCCACCGTGCCCACCAACTACCGTGATTGGCGTGTGACCAATAGCGAGCTGTATCGCAAGTTTGCTTGGGAGTTGATTGCGCGTGGCGTGATGCTCGAACCCGACTCACGCGAGCCATGGTTCATTTGCGAAGCGCATCAGCACATGGACTTGGGCTGGCTCGAAGAGGTGGCCACGCAGTCCATTCGCGTGGCCATGGCCGCGAAAGACTAAGACGCTGATTTGCCGGTGTTGACCATCTGCATCGCCGAGGCAATGAGGCCCGACACCTCGGTCATATTGCTGGGCACGATGAGCGTGGTCTTAGCGTCTGACGCCACCTTCGCATAAGCTTGCACGGCTTGTTCGGCCACTTTCAGTTGCACAGCTTGCTCGCCGCCGGGTTGGCGAATGGCCGCTGCAATGCGTTCAATCGCTTGCGCCGTGGCGTCGGCCACAGCGGTGATGGAAGCGGCTTCGCCTTGTGCCTTGTTGATGGCCGCTTGCTTTTCGCCCTCTGAACGTGCGATGAACGCCTCACGCTCGCCAGTGGCGATGTTGATTTGCTCTTGGCGACGGCCTTCTGACGCCGCAATCAAGGCGCGCTTTTCACGCTCAGCTGTGATTTGCGCTTGCATGGCATGCAAGATTTCAGCGGGTGGTGTGAGGTCTTTGATTTCGTAACGCAATACCTTCACGCCCCAGTTCAAAGCCGCTTCGTCGATGGCCGCCACCACCGGCGCGTTGATTATGTCGCGCTCTTCAAATGTCTTGTCGAGTTCCAATTTACCAAACACGCTGCGCAAGCTGGTTTGAGCGAGCTGCGTCACGGCCATGATGGAGTTGGACGAGCCATAGCTGGCCAAGCGCGGGTCGGTCACTTGGAAATACAAAATGCCATCGACTTGCAGCTGCGTGTTGGCGCGCGTGATGCAAATCTGGCTCGGCACATCGAGCGGAATTTCTTTGAGGCTGTGCTTTTGAATCACGTTGTCAATGAAAGGCACTACAAAGTTCAAGCCGGGTGTGAGGCTGGCGTGGTACTTGCCCAAGCGCTCCACCACCCAAGCGTTTTGTTGGGGCACGACCTTGACGGTTTTGACCACGAACACCACGGCGGTGACCAAGATGAGAATTGCGATTTCCATAGTGAGCCCTTTGAGAGAAATTAAATTTTTTCCAGCACCAAACGGTTGCCTTGCATTTCACAAATGCGATGCACACCCGGTTCTGGCGTGTGCCCTGGCACGCACACCGCCGCCCATTGCGCACCACGGTGCTTGACGTGTGTGTGGCCTTGCGCATCCCAGGCGTCTACTGTCACCGTTTCGCCAATGTCGAGGTGTGCATTGCCATCTTGTGCGTCGTTGCTGAGTGGTTTTTTGAAGTGCCATAGCACGGCAGTACCGCCGCCTACCACGGCCGCAACGACGAGTTGCCATGTGAGCGTGCCATCGGCATAAGCCGTGAGCGCGCCAGCTGTGGCGCCCAGTGAGAGCATGAGCAAATAAAACGTGCCGGTGAGCAGCTCTGCAATCACAAGCACACCCGCCACGATCAGCCAGAGGGTTGGGGTATCCATCGTCAAACCTTTGAAGTGAATATTTTTAGGTACATCCCCATTGTGCCCAATCTGAGAAGGGTGGCGCGGGATAATTGATCCATGAATTTTCCCGATGCCTCGCTTTGGCGCACGTCCGTCGCCCCCATGATGGACTGGACAGATCGCCACTGCCGTTATTTCCACCGCCTGCTCAGCCGCAACACCTTGCTCTACACCGAGATGGTCACCACCGGTGCGCTGCGCCACGGCGATGTGCAGCGCCATTTGCGTTTCAACGCCGAAGAACATCCGGTTGCCTTGCAATTGGGTGGCAGCGATGCGGCGGACTTGGCGCATGGCGCCAAGCTGGGCGAGCAGTGGGGCTACAACGAAATCAACCTCAACTGTGGTTGCCCGTCCGACCGTGTGCAGCGCGGCGCATTTGGCGCATGCTTGATGAATGAGCCACAAACCGTGGCCGACGGTGTGAAAGCCATGATGGATGTGGTGAGCATTCCGGTGACGGTGAAGCACCGCATTGGCATTGACCGCATTGAGAGCTACGACTTTGTACGCGACTTTGTGGGTACGGTGAGTGATGCGGGTTGCAAGGTGTTCATCGTGCATGCGCGTAACGCATGGCTCGATGGTTTGAGTCCCAAAGAAAACCGCGAAATTCCCCCGCTGCGCTATGAGCTGGGCTACCAGCTGAAAAAAGACTTCCCCGATTTGGTGATTGCGATCAACGGCGGCATCACCACCAATGCGCAAATGGCCGAGCACTTGCAGCATGTGGACGGTGTGATGCTAGGCCGCGAGGCGTATTACCGGCCGTGGCTCATGACCACATGGGATGCAGAGTTTTACAACGACCCGCATGAGATTCTCAGCCGCGAGGCGGTGGAGGAGGCGATGGTGGCCTACATGGAGAGAGCCCACGCGGAAGACGGTTGCCCTTGGTACCCGATTGCGCGTCACATGTTGGGCCTGTTCCATGGCCAGCGCGGTGCGCGTTTGTGGCGACAAACATGGAGCAACCACAAGCTCAAACCCTTGCCACCCCGCGAAGTGATGAAGATCGCCCGCGAAGCTTTGGCTGTAGGTGCTGCCGAACGCCCCAGCGAGAACGCCCGCGATGCCTTCTGAAGTAGTCAATGCGCGTACCCGCGTGTGGGCGCTGGCGCTGATTTGGTTGATCCCCTTGCTATGGACGGTCAATATCGTGGCTGCGCGTCAAGCGCCGGGCGTGGTCTCGCCGCATGTGTTGGCCTTGGGGCGTTGGGGATTGGCGGGCGCTATTTTGTCTGTGCTCAGTGCGCGTGAGTTGTGGGCGCAGCGTGTTTATGTGTGGCAACACCGCTGGCGCTATGTGGTCTTGGGTGCTTGCGGTATGTGGATTTGCGGCGCTTGGGTGTATTTGGCGGGCGAGAGCACGGTGGGTATGAACATCTCACTCATCTACGCCTCTTCACCGGTGTTGATTGCGGTGGGCTCGGTGCTTTGGTTGGGAGAGCGGTTTTCTAAGCGTCAAACGCTGGGCGTGGTGCTGGCCATGACCGGGGTGGTGCATGTGGTGGTGAAGGGCGAGTGGGCGCATTTGTCGCAGGTCCAGCTCGTCCCCGGTGACTTGTGGATTGTGGCAGCCGCCATTTCTTGGGCGGCCTACGCCTTGCTGCAAAAGCGCTGGCCCACCACGCTGAGCCCGACCGCACAGCTGGCTTGTATTTGCTGGGGTGGTGTGGCGGTGTTACTGCCGTTTGCGTTGTGGGAGCTCAGCCTTGACAGCACGCCTGTGCTGACGCCACATGCGGGGTTCTTGATGGCCATCACGGCTTTGCTGCCGGGTGTGGGCGCGTATTGGATTTATGGCTGGACGCAAAAAATCTTGGGTGCGAGCCGTGTGGCGGTCACGCTTTATTTAGGGCCTTTGTACACCGCAGTGGTGGCATGGCTCGTGTTGGGCGAGCCCTTGGGTTGGCACCATCTTGCGGGCGGGGCCTTGATTTTGTCTGGGGTAGGTTTGGTGATGGCGGTGCAAACAGCCCGTCGCGTCCCAAATCAAACTGCTGCCGATTGAATCGAGGCAGTGGTTTAGCTCGCGGCTTCTAGCCCGTTGGCGAAGTGCTCGTTCATGCGTTGCACACTGAGCTTGGCATCGCGTGCCATCAACGCATCCATGATGGCTTGGTGTTCTTTGAGTGATTCTTCAAGGCGACCACTCTTGAACAGGGAGTTGTGGCGGTTGAGCTTCATCACTTTGCGCAAGTCGCCCACCATTTGATCGCGCCAACGGTTGTTGGCAATCTCCAGCAAGCGCATGTGAAAGCGCTCGTTGATTTCAAAGAACTTTTCGCGGTCTGTCACAGCGGCGGTGAGCTCGGTGTGCAAGGCTTGCAAATCTTGGAGTTGTTCAGGGGTTGCCTCTTTGGCCACCACGCCGGCCGCATCTGATTCCAACAAAGCGAGCAGGTGATAGACATCGCGTTGGTCTTTTTCGTTGACCTCTGTCACGTAGGCGCCGCGACGCACTTTCATGGTCACCAAGCCTTCGGCGGCCAAAACCTTGAGGGCCTCGCGCATGGGGGTGCGGCTGATGCCGTATTCCTCGGCCAAACGCATTTCGTCAATCCAGCTACCAGGCTCTAACTCTGCCGAAAAAATACGCTGACGCAAGAGTTCAGCGACTTCTTCATACAGGGCGCGAGGGGTCAGAGTGACAGCAGACATGGGATCGGATTGTAAGCCTAGATAAGATTTTGAATCAATAATTATGAATGATATGATTCATTAAGAATCCCATGACGCTCGGGTTAACCTTGACCCTTAGTCTTTTTCGAGAGTGACCAGATATGAGCCAAAAGCCATTTGAATTCAACGCTTCCAACCTCGACGCTTGGCAAAAAGCCGCCGCCAAATCGCTCAAGGACAAACCCCTTGAAACCCTGAATTGGACGACGCCCGACGGCATCGTGGTCAAGCCGCTCTACACCGCCGAAGACACAGCAAGCCTGCCTTACGCCAACACGTTGCCAGGCTTTGAACCTTTCTTGCGTGGCCCACAAGCGACCATGTACGCGGTGCGTCCTTGGACCATTCGTCAGTACGCGGGCTTCTCGACCGCTGAAGAATCCAATGCGTTTTATCGCAAAGCTTTGGCCGCTGGTGGTCAAGGCGTGTCGGTCGCGTTTGACTTGGCCACCCACCGTGGCTACGACTCCGACCATCCCCGTGTGACGGGCGACGTGGGCAAAGCCGGTGTGGCCATTGACTCGGTGGAAGACATGAAGATTTTGTTCGACGGCATTCCGTTGGACAAAGTGTCCGTCTCGATGACCATGAACGGCGCGGTGCTGCCCGTGTTGGCTGGTTATGTGGTGGCAGCTGAAGAGCAGGGCGTGAGCCAAGAGTTGCTCTCTGGAACGATTCAGAACGACATTCTGAAAGAGTTCATGGTGCGTAACACCTACATCTATCCACCCGAGCCGTCAATGAAAATCATTGGCGACATCATCGAGTACACGGCCAAGAACATGCCCAAGTTCAACTCGATCTCGATCTCGGGCTACCACATGCAAGAAGCCGGGGCCAACCAAGCGTTGGAAATGGCCTTCACCTTGGCCGACGGCAAGGAATACGTGAAGACTGCGATTGCCAAGGGCATGGACGTGGACGACTTTGCCGGTCGCCTGTCCTTCTTCTGGGCGGTGGGCATGAACTTCTATCTGGAGATCGCCAAGATGCGTGCGGCGCGCCTCTTGTGGTGCCGCATCATGAAGGGCTTCAATGCCAAGAACCCCAAGAGCCTCATGCTGCGTACGCACAGCCAAACTTCTGGCTGGTCGCTCACCGAGCAAGATCCCTACAACAACGTGGTGCGCACCACCATCGAGGCCATGGCAGCCGTGTTTGGCGGCACCCAGTCGCTGCACACCAACTCGTTGGACGAAGCCATTGCCTTGCCCACCGAGTTTTCTGCTCGCATCGCCCGCAACACGCAGCTGATCATCCAGGAAGAGACCCACATCACAAACGTGATCGACCCTTGGGCTGGTTCTTACATGATGGAGAGCCTCACGCAAGAGATGGCCGACAAGGCCTGGGCCATCATCGAGGAAGTCGACGCCATGGGTGGCATGACCAAGGCCGTGGACAGCGGCTGGGCCAAGTTGAAGATTGAAGCCGCGGCTGCAGAGAAGCAAGCGCGCATCGACTCAGGCAAAGATGTCATCGTGGGCGTGAACAAATACAAGTTGGCCAAAGAAGATCCCGTCGAGATCTTGGAAGTGGACAACGTCAAAGTGCGTGATTCACAAATCACTCGCTTGAACGCCATCAAAGCACAGCGTGACAACGCGGCGGTGCAAGCCGCTTTGGCTGCGCTCACCGCCGCCGCTGAAAGTAGTGAAGGCAACTTGCTCGACCTGTCGATCAAAGCCATTCGCCTGCGCGCCACCGTGGGCGAAGTGTCTGACGCACTGGAAAAAATCTATGGGCGCCACCGCGCCGACACACAAAAGGTGACGGGTGTGTACGCAGCTGCTTACGACTCGGCCGAAGGCTGGGACAAACTGAAAACCGAAATCGCCGAGTTTGCTGACCAACACGGTCGTCGCCCTCGCGTGATGATTGCCAAGTTGGGTCAAGACGGCCACGACCGTGGTGCCAAAGTGGTGGCCACGGCGTATGCTGACTTGGGCTTTGACGTGGACATGGGCCCCTTGTTCCAAACGCCGGAAGAGTGCGCACGCCAAGCGATTGAAAACGACGTGCACGCCGTGGGCGTGTCCACCTTGGCGGCAGGCCACAAAACCTTGGTGCCCGCCATCATCGCCGAGTTGAAAAAGCAAGGCGCGGACGACATCATCGTGTTCGTGGGCGGTGTGATTCCTCGCCAAGACTACGACATGTTGTACGAGGCGGGCGTCAAAGGCGTTTACGGCCCAGGCACACCAATTCCTGCCAGTGCCAAGGACGTGTTGGAACAAATCAAAAAGGCGCTTGGGTGACGCCTCAACAGTTGCTCGATGGACTGTTGCAAGGCAACCCGCCTGTGCAACGCCGTGCGATGGCCAAAGCAATCACCTTGCTCGAGTCCACTCGCACGGATCATCGCGCATCTGCGGATGAGTTACTCACCGCCATCTTGCCGCACACAGGCAAGTCGTTTCGATTGGGCATCAGCGGTGTGCCCGGTGTGGGTAAGTCCACCTTTATCGAAGCTTTGGGTTTGTTTCTCATCAAGCAGGGCCACCGCGTGGCGGTGCTGGCGGTCGATCCTTCGTCTACCGTGTCGGGTGGCTCCATCTTGGGTGATAAAACCCGCATGGAGCACCTGAGCGTGCATGCTGACGCCTACATTCGTCCCAGCCCCAGCAGTGGCACTTTGGGCGGCGTGGCTGAGAAGACCCGCGAGTCCATGTTGGTGTGCGAAGCAGCCGGCTACGACGTGGTGATTGTGGAAACCGTGGGCGTGGGCCAAAGCGAAACGGCGGTGGCCAATATGACGGATATGTTCTGCTTGTTGCAACTGCCCAATGCCGGCGACGATTTGCAAGCCATCAAAAAGGGCGTGATGGAGTTGGCCGATTTGGTGGTGATCAACAAGTCGGACATCGACTTGAATGCAGCCACCCGCGCCGAGGCGCAAATCACCAGCGCCTTGCGTTTGTTGGGCATGCACGGCAACCCCGATAACATGCACCACAACGAAACGCAGTGGCATCCCAAAGTGGTCAAGATCAGCGCTTTGCTGGGGCAGGGTGTTGACGCTTTTTGGACCGCTGTCAGCGAATTCAAAGGCCTGCAAGTTAACAATGGGCGCTTTGGCGTTCGACGCCAACAGCAAGCTCTGTCGTGGATGTGGGAACGCATCGACACGGGTTTGAAACAAACTTTTCGGGCGCAGCCGCGTGTGCAAGCGCTGCTGCCCGATTTGAGCCAACAAGTGGGCGCGGGGCAGCTGGCTGCCTCCACCGCGGCAAGACAGCTGCTCAGTGCTTACCAAGCACAGGGCTGAATGTGAAATCTTCCTGGAGTAAAGAAAGAGCAACCATGCAAGACATCATCGAACAACTGGAACAAAAGCGTGCTGCGGCCCGCTTGGGTGGCGGCCAAAAGCGCATTGACGCGCAGCACGCCAAGGGCAAACTCACAGCCCGCGAGCGCATTGAGGTGTTGCTCGACGAAGGCACCTTCGAAGAGTGGGACATGTTTGTGGAGCACCG